>Ga0184627_10000175_pt1 | contig 30339 bp, 26 predicted proteins | sample PLM3_127_b1_FD_133150 | JGI IMG/M metagenome (GOLD analysis project Ga0184627, IMG submission 133150) | Groundwater sediment microbial communities from an aquifer in East River, Colorado, USA - PLM3_127_b1 | ecosystem: Environmental > Terrestrial > Soil > Riparian zone | place: USA: East River... | reverse complement strand
CTTGGCAAGGGAGGGGCCGCCGATGCTCTCTTGCCGCCACCCCGCCCGCAAGCCGGCTCCACACCACCCGGCTCGGCGGCCATCCCAACCTCACCCACCAGCAACCAAACCGCGAAAGTCGAGAAGGTACAGTGGAACCACTAATGCTGGTTGTCGATAAGTCATTTGAGGACTTCGATCCTCGGAACGACGACTGGAGCATATTGTGGTTCTCCAGCCTGCGAAATCGTCCGGACTCCGTGGCCGACGTTCTCCATAAGCTCGCTGTACTAAGTCGTAACGGTAAGGACGTGTTCTCCTACCTCAAAGCTCTTCAAAGAAAAGACAAACTTGCGAGCATGATTAAGTATCTTAGAGTTGATAAGGTGGGAGCGTTCGGCATATTCATTGACGTCGAGGCAATAATCGGCGATATTGTCGGCGCAGAAAAGTGATCTCGCAGGATCGAGATAGTGCACGTCGGTCCGGTTCTCACTGGGACGGCCGCGAAGCAGTCGACTCGAAACGCAACCGGACGCGGCGAGCTGGTGTCACCCGCCTACTCGTCGAGCGGATGGCGCCATCGCAGGCCGGGGAATCGACTGAAGTCGCGGTCGGTGGTGATCCACTCGCTGCCCGACTCGATCGCCAGCGCCGCAAGGAAGGCATCGGGCACGAGGTTGCCCTTGACGCCTGCCGTCCGGCAGAGCCCGGTGAAGATGTCCCAATGGCGCTGGCCAGGTGCGGCCGGCACGCAGTTCGGCTGCGCGCGGAGGAGCTCCGTAAAGGCGAGCCCGGTCTCGAGGGGTGTGGGTAGCCTGAACACCTTCGGGTTGGTCACGACCCGGAGGAAGCCGCTGAGGACCTGGTCGGACATGCCGTATGGCTCCTGGTCGGCGAGAAGGTCACGGAGCCAGTCGGCGTAGTCCTGGTGCCGGAAGGCGTCGAGGCGGTGCGCGTACACCAGGACGTTGACGTCAACGAGCCGCATCGCCAGGTTCCGGGTCGTCCTGCTCCATGAGGTCGAGCAGGGCTGCGCTGTCGTCCAGGTCCACGCCGGGTCGCAGCCCGCCCTCGCCGAACACAGGCAGCTCGACGATCCGCGAGGCGGGACGGTGGCGTCGGTGCAGGCTCTCCCGGAGCGCATCCTCGACGACGGCCGTCAAGCTCCGGCCTGTCCGTGCTGCAACCTGCTTGGCCTCGGCAAGCAGTCCATCGTCGATGTTGATCGTGGTCCGCATGCATCAAAGCATGCGGCCTGTGCATCATGATGTCAATGCAGATCCGGCAGGAGCCAGACGAGATCCACGCACCGCCAGCAGCCAATCTCGCTCGGGGAACGAGATCCGGATTGCGCCGTCCCGTGCGGCGCGGTTAGGTTGACCGACTGATGTCGACCCTTGGTGATGCGGAGCTGGCGCGGTCGCTCGAGGAAGCCGCCAGACGGTTTCCCGCCGAGCGCGGAGAGCTCTTGCTCGAAGCCGGTGAGCTGTGGCAACGGTCCGGTTTCGTGTCCGCCGACGAGTTGCTGGAGATGCCCGGCCGCATTCCGGCCCGGCTGGTGCGCTCGCTGTTCTGGCAGGTCGGCGAGTTCGGTGAGGCGATCCGGCGCTGGCCGGCGGTCTTCAGCGGCAACGGCGCTGACCACGCGGCATATCACGCCAGGCTGGAGTCGCGATGGCGGCAGTTGGCCGAACGGGGTGTCGCGCATCTCAACCTGGTGCCCGCGAGCGCTGACGGTCTGGCCCGGTTCGCGGAGCGCACCGGCGGCGATCCTGGCGACGAGCGCACCCGACAGGCGTACATGAGCGAGGTCGACGCCGCCGGTGCCGGGATCGAGTGGCCACCCGCCCGGAATGCCGCCTGCTGGTGCGGGTCGGGCCGCAAGTACAAGAAGTGCTGTGGGAACCCAACCGGACGGTCGACGACACCATGATCATGGCGTCTCCACCACGCGGACGGCCCCTGGGTCGCGGCCATGCGTCCGCAGTCGTGCCGTGTGGGCTGATGCAGGTTGATCCTCGTCCACAGTCCATCACGACTCCATCACCCGAGGTCACCGGCGGTCGTGATGGAGAAGTGCTGGAGCGGAGGCGGACCACCAAGCATACGAACACCACAGCTCCTGGACCGATGATCTGGGTGACCACGCGGACATGGGGTCGGGTCGTCTGAAGCTCGTGCTGGTCGGTCACCGGTAAAGGGCCTGGCAAGGGCGGCAGCGGCGCCATGCTGCCGCAGGATACGGAGACCAGCTACCTCGACCGGCCCGTGCGCACGCCGATTCGCGATCCCTAGCCCAGCTTGAGGCACGTACTGGAACTTCGGATGTCGCCGGATTCGATGTCTTCAGGCGAACGCCTCGACTACGCGTGCGAACCACGCGAGCTCCGGACGGAGGGTTTGGGTGGCCGTTCGCTCGTGGGGCCACGCCGGCTGACGCCGCGCGGCAGGACTGGATGGGGTGGCTGGTTAGCAGCTGGTCGCGTGTCGAAGCGCCTCGCACACGGCGTTCATGCGCTCGAAGCCGAGCCGGGTGATTCGCTGGGTGCACAGGGTGACGCGGATGACCGTGAGGTTGTCGAGGGCGAGCGCACAGGGCGCCGGCATGCCGTCAGAGCGATCGAGTTCCACCTCGGTGGGGATGCGCCGGACGGTCCGTGTGGCCGGCACAGCGAGCACCTGGTTGAGGACTGGGATGGCGTCGTTGCGGGTGAGGATCAGGAAGGGTCGGCGGCCGGCTCTGGGATCCTCGTACCACCACACCTCGCCGCGGGCTACCACCGTTCGAGTCCCTGGCGGCGTTCCTCGGCGTCGAGGCGTCGGAGCAGGTCTACGCTCGCTTGGTCGGTCGTCGCTGCCAGATCCCCCCATTCGTCCGGGGTTTCGGGCGGGATGCGTGTGTAGCCGTCGACGATCTGCCGGCTGATCGCCGTCTCCTGGTCGTTGCGGAGGAACTCTTCGAGCGCGCTGCGGATAAGGGCTGAGCGTGACACGCCGCGCCGGGCGGCCTCGCGGTCGAGGAGTTCGACCAGCTCGTCGGTGAGCTGCACCATCGTCTGGATCCGACTCATAGGCCAATCATAGCCCTATGCCACACGGGTGTCATCAATGGTGGTGCCAGAGCCTTCGATCCACAACTGTTGACGATTCCTCGGCGGCGGGTCGCGCAGGTGCACGCGGTGGTGCGGCGAAACCGGAGGCACAGACCGTCCGCCGTGCGGTCGGAGTCCTCCATGGCCTTGGTGCTTGCCGGACGGGCCCACTACGCCAAGCCAACAACCATGGGACCACCACTGCGGCCGCTGCGTGCCGCCTCGACGACCGGACGGCCGACTGCGGAGGCGCTGGTGGCGACCTGCCCGGCGAGGTCAGGTGCCCATGTACAGGTCGATGTCGTCGAGCGCGTCTTCGGCCCGCGGACCGACCAGCTCGTCGCCGCGCTGGCGATCCAGGGCCGCAGTGACGGCGTCGGTGTCGAGCTGGCGGTGGATGCGGGCGAGGTGGCCAAGGCAGGTCGCCGCGACCGCGGCCAAGGGCCCCGCCGTCCAGCAGGCGCAGGCAGAGGTCTTGGACAGCCCGCGGGTCGGAGTCCGCCAAGTCGAGGAGATCACAGTGAGCTCGGAGTTCCTTCTCGACGCGGAAATTCGCCGCGACCGCATCCCCGGCCGGGTCCTGGCCAAGCACCTGCAAGCGGTGAGCGGGTCGGCAAGGCGGGACGGCGAAGGCAAGCTGACGGGCTGTCAATCGATGGACCCTCGCGGAACGATCCATGCGTGTGGCTGTCCGGTGCTGGCCGCGATGTGCCCGAAGTCGGCATCGTAGTGCAGCACCGCAGCGCCGTGGTGCTCGGCCACCGCGGCGGTCAGCAAGTCGATGACCCCGGCGGCACGGTGGTGGCCCCGTGCGGCCATCCGGATCTGGACCTCGCGCGCCCGCTGCGCGATCGCCTCGCTGATTGGCAGCGTGACATACAGGCTCCGGCGGCGCTCAGCGATGGCGCGGACATCGCTGAGGTCTCGTCCGGAGTAGCCGGCTTCCAGGTCGACGGTCACGCAGGTGGCCGCCACGCGGTCGGCGATGAGCCCGGCGACGACGTTACGGACCGAGGGGTTGTCGCTGCGCGCGTGTGCGGAGGTGTCGATCAGGTAGAGCTGGCCGGGGCTGACCGGGATGGTCACCGACGTGCCTGCCGCATGACCTCTGGGTTGGTGATGTCCGGGCCGACGCCGAGCGCGTAGGGGTCATTGAGAAGCTGCTCGATGCGGCGGCGCCGGCTGGCGACGAAGTTGAGCGCGGCGTTGACGGTGTCCTTCTTGGTGGTCGTGCCCAGCTCCTTGGCGGCGAGCGCCAGGTCCTCGTCGTTCAGGTCGATCATCGTCTTCATGTTGCCGAGTGTACTGCCACGAACATATCATTGGCAATACCAACGATCCCGCGGGTGATCGCCCAGGCAGCTCGATCTCGGCCTCGACGTCGATGCGGAACGCCTTGGCCAGCAGCGGCACATCCCGCTCGAGTCGTCGACCTAACTTAGTGGTCGGCGCTGGAAGTTCGTCGGGGGTTGATCATGCAGCCTCCCGTGTGGTTGCCCGGTAGGTGGTCGTGGGCTCGTGGGTGTCGAGGCGGGCCAGCAGCTTGTCCAGGTCGGCGGCGGTGAAGCGCCAGTTGAACGGGGTCGCGTTGGCGTTGTAACGCTGTGCGAAGTCGGTGAGGCGCTGTTCGACCTCGGCGAGGTCGGTGAAGTCGTTGGGGGACACGACCTTGCGCTGGATGACCGAGTTGTAGATTTCTACCTGGTTGAGCCACGAAGCATGCACCGGTGTGTGGACCAGCACGCAGTTGGGGTAGGCGTCGTTGAGTCGTTTGACCGCGGCCTTGCCGCGGTGGTCGGAGCCGTTGTCGACCACCCAGAACACCCGTCCGGCCGACTTGTAGGGTTCTTGGCTCATCACCTTCTCCACCAGCGTCATGAACGGGATGATGCCGGTTGCAGGGGCGCAGTGGCCGGTCACCGTGCCGGCATGCACATCCAGGGCGGCCAGGTGGGCCAGCGCCCCGCCGCGGACGTACTCGTGCTCCACCCGCATCATCCGGGATTCCCCCGGGCGCACGGTGGGGTGGCAGCGGCACCTGGCCTGGATGGATGTCTTGGCATCAGCGGAGATCACGTATTCGTTCTGGCCGTCCCACCTGCGCTGGTACAGGTCGAGGACCCGTCCGGCTTCGAATAACCTGGCCAGGCCGAGTGCGCTCACCTCGGCATGCTGACGCTGGAACGACCAAGTTGTTGGCCGGCGAGCCCTAAGGACCCTCCGCGTAGCAACGTTGACGCTCCAGGGCCAGAGGTCCCAGGTCGGGGTCGTCATCCATGATCAAGTAGTCGGGCGGGGACCCCTAACTGCCTTCTCGTAACAGCCCGCCAGGAAGGCTCGTAGAGGGCTGTGGCCCGAGCGGGGGCGGTGTGGATGCGCTTTGCCACCTCGTTCTCGACCGCCTCGAGGTCGCCGACGAACGAAAGCAGGCGCGATCGGAGACGAAGCGGCCCGGATCGATGGCGGCCTCGATCTCCCGCTCGAGGGATCGGCCATCCGGCGGGCCTTCCCGCTCACCGCCCCGCCCGGGTGGCTCTCCCGCCGGTCTTCGCCTCGGGCTTCGGCGCATCCTCGGCGCGCACCGCCCGGAAGCCCGAGTCGTCACCAAGGTGAAAGTAGATGCGTCCACGCAACGAACCGTCCTCGTCCAGCGCGGCCCAGCCACGGCCGCTGGCGGGATCGCCGTCGTCGTCGCCTTCCCAGGTGAACTCGACGCACGGGCGCCCGTCGCGCTGGCCGCGATGGCAGTCCATCCACCCCTGTACGGCGATGAACCGGAAGCGGCCGGTCCGGTCGGTGCCGAACTGGATGACGCCGGGCCCCAGGAGGTCGATGGCCTCAGCATCCCAGAGGTCCATCTCCACGATCCGCCAGGCACCGGCCAAGCTCATCGCTGTTCCTCCCGATTCTCGGATCTCGACGCGCGGCGACGGGCCGCGTCTTCTCGTCTGGCACGAAGGCTACGCGCATCCCGCGTCGGCGTGGGTCGTCATGAGGCGGCCGAGCAGGTGGTGCTGGCAGGCTTCAGCGTGCGGGTCGGGAGCCGTCCGGTTGCTGTCCGACGCGCCCGCCGGCGGCGTGTGGCTGGTCGACCTGTCCGGGTCCGAGACGGGTGGCTCGTGCATCGGCGCATCGGTCGGCGAGGGAGGGCAATGTACGGGGAGGCTGAATGGAGGCAGGCGTGTCGGCTGTACGGCTCGGGGATCTCCAAGTCGGCGATCGCGGGTCGACTCGGGATGAGCCGGACAACGGTAGCGCGCCTGTTGTCGTTGCCGGCTCCGCCACGGAGGAAGGGGGACTCCGACACCGGCGCCCAGCGTAAGGGATCAGGCTTGGACGGCAAGTCTGGGCGTCGGCGAGTCACCGTCCTGCCGCCGATCATCAGGCCGGCGTCACCGGAGCGAGCTGAGCGGGTCGTCGGGCCGCTTGCCGCTCTCCTGCTGGCGCAGATGGAGGGCGGCACGGCCCACGAGCATGGGTGACCAGAACTTGGGCGGGAACAGGTTCGACTCCCGTTCGGGGGTGCCCATTTTCTCGACCCGCGTCCCCTGTGACCAGGGGAAACACACCGGTGTAATTGCGGAGGCGGACGGGAATCGAACCCGCCAGGGCAGGTCCTCTACCCTCACCGGTTTTGAAGATTTGAAATCTTCCGCCAATGCCGGCAGCCGCAGCAAACCTTGCAGGTCAGGCAATGGCGGTGCCTATCATCGCCGAGAACTAGGCCCTGCTCAGCAATGGCAGCAATGGCGATTCCGTGCCAGCGACCGTGCCAGCGCCAGGCCACACCTACAGGACTGCCGCTCAGCCATGCTCTAGCATCACCGCAGGTCAACGTCAGTCTTCACCATCGCACTCCATCAGCGGACCGTCCAGCCTTCAGCCTCTCGCACCCCCAAGCTCCCCTCCGTCTCTCGTAAACGATTCACCCATCACCCGAGCCCTCCTCGCATCCATTAGCCGAGCCTCATCGCACACCAGACACATGCCTTCTCGCATCCCCCCCTCGTGCTATCCTCAAGCCAATTCAAACGCACTACACATCCGCATCTGCGATGCCCGCTTGCGCGGTCAAGCAAGGCAAGGAGCGAGGGTTGTGGCGCTGCCGGTGAAGGCGCTCAAGGTCGGCCAGGAGGACTACTGGCTCGACCAGATCGCCAAAGACCGCGAACAGTACTTCTCGGGCAAGGGGGAGTCACCCGGCCGGCTCGTCGGCGAGGTCGCCGCCGCCAGCGGGCTGGAAGGCGAGGCGACCGCGGAGCAGGTGCGGGCGATGTTCCGCGGCCTGGACCCGGCCACCGGGGAGGTGCGCTGCAAGCCGCTGTGGCGCGCCGACCCACGCTCCAAGCTGTCGGCGGCGCCGCTGCTGGCCGCGCTCACCGAGCGGGCCGCGGAGCAGGGTGTGGCGCAGCTCGACACCCTCGCCGGGTCGAAGGCGCTGGCCGGCGACGTGCGCGCGGTCCAGGCCGCCTGCAAGCCGGGCGCCTCGGGGCGGGTCAAGGTCGAGACCATCGAGCGGGTCGCCCGCAAGGTGCTCGGCATCGACCCGCACACCCTCTACGGGGAGCACTTCGACCGGGCGTGGCAGCACAAGGGCAAGCGGGTCGACGCCCGGGTGGCCGCGTTCGACCACTGCTTCAGCTCCCCCAAGAGCGTGAGCCTGCTCGCCGCCGGCGGCGGGGAGCGGGTGCGCCGGGAGGTCGCCGCCGGCCGCGCCGAGGCGCTCACCGTGGCGGTCGGCTACCTGGAGCGCCACGGGACCGGGGTCCGGCGAGAGCACAACGGCACCGACCGCTACGCCGCGACCTGCGGGCTGCTGGGGGTGGCGTTCGAGCACCGCATGAGCCGCGCGGGGGACCCCAACTACCACACCCACGTGCTGGTCCAGAACGCCGCCAAGGGCCCGGACGGGCGCTGGACGGCGCTGGACTCCGACCGGCTGTACGCCCGCCTGATGGCCGCCGACCACCTGTACCTGGCGGCCGAGCGGGCGGCGCTCACCGAGCGGCTGGGCGTGCGCTGGGGGCCGGTGGATGCGCGCTCGGGCGCGGCCGAGGTGATCGGCCTGGACGACCGGGCGCTGATCGAGCGGTTCAGCAAGCGCTCAGCAGAGATTGACGACTGGCTGGCCGAGCATGGGCTGAGCGGGATCAAGGCGTCCAGCGCCGCGGCGGTGGCGACCCGGGCGCCCAAGGGGCACGGCGAGGATGAGCGGTCGGTGTATGAGCGGTGGGCGCGGGAGCTGGCCGACGCCGGCATCGGTGAGCGCCAGCTGACCGCGGCGCTTCAGGGTGGGCGCGGCCGGCTGGCCACCCGCGCGGAGGTCACCCGGGCGCTCACCGAGCTGGCCGGCCCGGACGGGCTGACCGCGGGCGCCTCGACGTTCACGCGCGCCGACGTGGTGGACGCGCTCGCCAAGCGCCTGCCGGTCGCGCCCAGCGCTCAGGACGCGCTCACCCAGGCGGAGCAGGTCGCCGGACGGTTTGTGGCCGACCGGTCGGTGCTGGTCGGCCGGGACGCCCGCCTTGGGGTCGAGCGCTACTCCACCCCGGAGCTGCTTGAGCGCGAGCGGGGCCTGGTCGCCGCCGCGACCGAGCGGCGTGGCGCCGGCTGCGCGCAGGTCCGCCCGGAGGTCGTGCGCGCGGTGCTGGACCGGCACCCGACCGCCGGGGAGGACCAGGCCGCGATGGTGGCCGACGTGTGCCGCTCGGGCGCGGGCGTGTCGCTGGTGGTCGGCCGGGCCGGGAGCGGGAAGACGTGGGCGCTGGGGCTGGCGCGGGAGGCGCTGGAGCTGGACGGCTACCGGGTGCTCGGTGCCGCGCCGACCGGGATCGCCACCGTGGGCCTGGGCGACGAGGGCTTCAGCGACATCCGCACCGTCGACCGGCTCCTGCTCGACCTGGGCACGGGCCGGCTGGAGCCGGACGGCAAGACCATCCTGGTGGTCGACGAGGCCGCGATGCTCGGCACCCGCAAGCTCGGCCCGCTGCTCGACCACGCCGACCAGGCCGGCGCGAAGGTGGTCCTGGTGGGCGACGACCGGCAGTTCGCCGCCATCGACGCCGGCGGCGGCTTCCGCGCGCTGCGGCTGCGGCTGGGCGCCTCGGAGCTGACCGTCAACCGCCGGCAGGTCGAGGCCTGGGAGCAGCGCGCCATCGAGGACGTGCGCGCCGGCCGCGTCGAGGCGGCGATCGCCGCCTACGCCGAGCACGACCGCATCCGCGCGTTCGAGGGCCGCGACGACCGCGACCGCGCCGTGGTCACCGACTGGTGGCAGGCGCACCAGGCCGGCGAGGAGCCGGTCGTCTACGCCCACCGCCGCGCCCAGGTCGACCGGCTCAACTCGGTCTGCCAGCGCCTGCGCGCCGAGCACGGCCAGCTCGGGCCCGAGCGGCTGGCGGTGGGGGACCGCACCTTCGCGGTCGGCGACCACGTCGTGCTTGGCGCCAACGCGCTGGACCGGCTCGGGGTCGCCAACGGCACCTCCGCCGAGGTCACCGCCCTGGACGTGCCCGGGCGGGCGATGACCGTCCGCACCCTTGAGGAGGAGCCGCCGCGCACGGTCACCCTGCCCGCCTGGTACCTGGACGCGGCGGTGCGGCCGGGGCAGTCCCGCCGGGTGGACCTGGCGTATGCGCGCACCGACATGCGCTCCCAGGGGCGCACCGAGCAGCGCGCCCTGCTTGCCCTGGACGGCGCCGAGGACATGCAGGGGTTCTACGTGCAGCTCACCCGCGGCAAGGAGCGCACCGACATGTACCTGACCGTGGGTCCGGAGCCGCTCGGCGACCAGGACGGCCACGGCCACCCCCGCGGCGAGCCGGTGGAGCCGGAGCGGCTGCTGGGGCGGGTGATGACCCGCGACGGCAGCAAGACCCTCGCCTCGGACACGCCGACCCTGCTGGACGTGCGCCGCTGGTCCACGAAACGGCTGCGGGAGGAACGCGACCAGCTCGCCGCGCTGCGCGCGGAGTGCCCGCCCGACCGGTCCCGGGAGCTGCGCCTGGCCCGCCAGCGCGCCGCCGAGCTGGACGCCGCCCGCCGCGCCGCTACGACCGAGCGGGAGGCCGCCACGGAGGGACTCGCCGCGGTGGGGGGGAGCGTGTGGCACCGCCGGGAGGCCGCTGCGGCGCGGGAGCGGCTGACGCTGGCGGAGCATTCGGTGCGGACGGTGACACGGCAGGCCGACCAGGCCGCCGAGCGGGCCGGGCTGCTGCGCCGCGCTGAGCAGGCACGCGCCGGCTGGCACGAGCAGCACGCCGACCTCTCCCAGCGCGAGCGCATCGTCGCCCGCGAGCTGGCCTGGCGGCACCGCGTGGACGCCCGCGCGGTCGCGCTCGACCCGCCCACCTGGCTGCTCGCCGAGCTGGGCCCGGTGCCCGAGCGGCCGGCCGAGCGGGATGCCTGGACCACCGCCGCGGTCGAGTTGGACACCTGGCGGCGCAGCCACGGCCTGGACGACCCCGGGCCAGCACAGCAGGGGGGGCAGCGCACGCGGCCGGAGCGGGCGGAGCGGCCGGTTGACGGCTTAAGGTCAACGCCGGCCAGCCGCCCGGGCCGGGCCGCCGCCGGCGAGGGGCCCGCCGAAGGCCAGCCCCGCGGGCCCGCAGAGCCACGACGCCACCGCCCGCGCTGGCGCCACCCCACCCGCGAGCCCGCCGAGCCGCCCGCTGGCCAGGCGCGCGGCGCGACGGCCACCGAGCTGCTCGGCACCGAGCCCGGCCGGCACCAGCCCGGCCGCCGCCGCGACTGGCAGCAGGCCCGCGCCGCGCTCGAGCGCCTCGCCGCCCACCGCGAGCGCACCCGCGACCCCGGCCATGACCGGCACCGCGACCACCGCCGTGGGCGGGACCCGGCGCCGCACGAGCGCGGCACCCGGTAGGCCACCAGCGGGAAGGAGCCCCGCCATGCACCACCCCACCCCCCGCGACCCCGACGACCTCGAGCGCGGCCACCTCGACGACGATCAGGAGGAGTTCGGCACCCCGCTCTACCAGGGGACCGGGCTGACCGTCCGCGCGCTCACCCACGAGCAGCTTGCCGGCTTCCTCGACGCCCACGCCGACCAGGCCGCCCAGCGCCTCGGCGCCGGCTGGGACCTGGCCCAGCCCCCTGCGCCGCCCGAGCGGACCTCACCAGACTCCTTCGGCCCGGCTGGGGTTGGCTGGCCGGCGCCCGTGCTGGCCGACCCGACCCGCACCCCCCGCGGCGGCTACGGCACCCCGGGCCGCTCCGCCCTGGCCACCTACCGGCGCGAGCGCGCCCGCGAGCGTGCCGCCTGGGCCCGCACCCTGCCCTGGCGCGCCGCCGTGGTGGTCGCCGTCGCCACGGGCGCCGCGGTCCTCGCCGCGGCGGCCGGGCTGCGCGGCCAGGCCCTGCTCGCCGGGCTTACGGCCGGGCTGGTGGCCGGCTGGCGGCTGCGCTTCCGGGCCTCGGGCGACACCCGCGCCTGGCGCAACGGCGCCCGCGGCGAGCGGGCCACCGCGCGGCTGCTCCGCCGGCTGGGCCGCCACGCCTACACCGTGTTCCACGACGTGGCCATCCCCGGCACCCCCGCCAACGCCGACCATGTGCTGATCGGCCCGGCTGGGGTGGTGCTGGTGGACTCCAAGCGCTACACCGGCCGGGTCTGGCAGACCCCCGACGGCCGGGTGTGGCACAACCAGTACCCGATGGACCGCCCGCTCCGCGCCCTGCGCATGGAGACCGCCGCCATCGCCGACCTGCTCGGGGTGCCGGTGCGCCCGCTGGTGTGCGTCCACGGCGCCCACGTGGACTTCGCCGGCCTGACCGCCGGGGACATCCACATCCTGCCCGCCGGGCGGCTGCGCGCCAGCCTGACCGGTCCCAGTCAGCAGCACCACAGCGCGGACGTGGCCGCCCTGGCCGCCCACGCGAAAACCATGCTCCGCCCCGCCTGATGCCCACCCGGCGCCACGGAGACGGCGCCGGGCCCACCGGGTAGCCTGGTGCCGCCAGCATGGGGACGCAGGAGGCACACCGGTGGAGCCGCTTGGGGTCAACGCCTACGGCGAGGTGCTCGACCCTGGCCGGGTCGCCGACTGCCACCTCGGGCTGCTGCTGCACGCGCCGCCGGTGGGCGAGCCCGAGCCGGGCCGGGTGCTGGTGGTCGCCCCCCGGGCGCTGCTGCACCCCCGGGTCCCCCAGCCCGCCGGGAGCCTGGTCTATGAGCTGGTCACCGGCCATCCCGACCGTGAACCCGGCGAGCTGGTGTTCCTGGCCGACCTTGCCGTGGAGCTGCGCGCCTGGCCCGCCGAGACGTGGGCGGGCCTGGGGGTGGACCCCGCGGCGGTCGCCCGGGCGGTGCTGGCCTGCTGGCGCGCCGGTGAGCTGTTGGGCTTGGAGCTTGACGGGGCCACGTTCGAGGAGGCCCGCGCGCTGGAGCGCCCGGCGATGGCATACGCGAGGGGGCAGCTCCGCGCCCGGCTGGCCCGCCAGGTGCAGCGGGCCCACCGGCGCTGGCTGCACCCCAGCAGCCAGCGGCGGCCCGGCGACACCTTCCTGTAGCCCTCGGCCAGCCTGTAGCCCTCGGCCGGCGACCGCGCACACGGGGTGACAGCGCAGCACCGCGAGCCCGCACGCCCCGACCGCCGCGGCTTGGCCACCGCAGCGCCGACACCGCCGGACGACACGGTCCCCGCCGCCGGGTTGGTGGCCGGACCGCACGGGTGCGGCAGTGCGGACACCCGGACGCGGCGGCCACGGCCAGCCACCGCCGTGTCCGCAGCCGCAGCGTGGCGGGTGTCCGTGGGTGTCCAAGCTGTCCGACCGCCGTGGCCGCTGTCCGGCCGCGGCGGGCACCGTCCGGTCGCAGTGTCCCAGACCGTCCACAGGCCGGACGGGCACGAGTGTCCGCAGTGGACGCCCGCAGCGTCCGGGTCCGAGCCGCAGTGTCCGCAGTGGCCGTGCGGTGGTGTCCACGGCCGGACAGGCGCAGCGTCGCCAGTGGACACCGCACAGTCCCGAGCGCCCGCCGCCGAGCCGGGCCCTGCGACCGGCAGGCCGCGCAACGGCGCCACGCCCGCCTGACCCGCACCGCCGAGCACGACGCTCGCCGACCGCAGTCTGGTCGCCGGTTCAGGACGAAGGCGCGCCGCCGGGTTCTTGGGGGAGCGCCTGGCGTTGCTCCTCGTAGGCGGCGGCGTCCTCGAGCCGTCCCTGCTCCCGGGCCAGGTCGGCAAGGGTCATCAACGCCCAGTCCTGCCGGTGCCGGTCGCCGAGCTGCTGGAAGATCGCCAGGCTGCGCGTGTGGAACGAAATCGCCTTGCCGCGCTGGCGCTGCCGGCGGGCAACATCGCCCATCTTGGCGAGGGCGACGCCCTGCTGGAGGCGGTCGCCCTGCTCCTCGAAGATCGCCAGGGCCTGCTCGTAGGACAGCATCGCCTTCTCCAGCCGTCCCTGCGCCTCGTACACCTCCCCGAGGTCCATGGACAGCGCGCCCTCGGCCGGGCGGTCGCCGGCCTCCCGGGAGGTCGCCAGGGCCTGCTGGTAGTGGTCGAGCGCCTGCTCGTACTGGTGCAGCGCGGCGTAGACGCTGCCGAGGTTGTGGAGGGCGGCGCCCTCGCGGTGGCGGTCGCCGACCTCCCGGGAGGTCGCCAGGGCCTGCTGGTAGTGGTCGAGCGCCTGCTCGTACCGGCGCAGCGCGGCGTAGACGCTGCCGAGGCTGTGGAGGGCGGCGCCCTCGCGGTGGCGGTCGCCGACCTCCCGGGAGATCGCCAGGGCCTGCTGGTAGTGGTCGAGCGCCTGCTCGTACCGGTGCAACGCGGCGTAGACGCTGCCGAGGCTGTGGAGGGCGGCGCCCTCGCGGTGGCGGTCGCCGACCTCCCGGGAGATCGCCAGGGCCTGCTGGTAGTGGTCGAGGGCCTGCTCGTACCGGCGCAGTTCCTTGTAGACGTTGCCGAGGTTGTGGAGGGCGGCGCCCTCGCGGTGGCGGTCGCCGACCTCCCGGGAGATCGCCAGGGCCTGCTGGTAGTGGTCGAGCGCCTCATCGAACCGGCGCAGTTCCTTGTAGACGTTGCCGAGGTTGTGGAGGATGGAGCCCTCGCCGCGGCGGTCGCCCATCTCCCGGGAGATCGCCAGGGCCTGCTGGTAGTGGTCGAGCGCCTCATCGAACCGGCGCAGTTCCTTGTAGACGTTGCCGAGGTTGTTGAGGGTGGGGCCCTCGCTGTGGCGCTGGCCGACCTCTCGGGAGATCGCCAGGGCCTGCTGGTAGTGCTCGATCGCCTGCTGGAACCGGCGCAGCTCGGCGTAGACGGTGCCAAGGCTGCTGAGGGCGGCGCCCTCGCCATGGTGGTCGCCCATCTCCCGGAAGATCGCCAGGGCCTGCTGGTAGGAATCGAGCGCCTCATCGAACCGGCGCAGCTCGCGGCAGACGTAGCCGAGGTTGTACAAGGTCCGAGCCTCGGCACGCCGGTTGCCGGCGGCTCGGGCTGCCTGCACGGCCACAGTCTGGCTGTCGAGCCACTGCGGCCAGAAGCCGCGGTACGCAAAGAAGGTGTCAAGGCCGGCGGCGAGTTGCCAGGCCAGGGGATACAGCCGCTGCTCGAAGGCCAGGTGGACGGCCGCGACCAGGTTTGGCCGCTCGGCCGCCAGCCAGGCGAGCGCCGCCGCCCGGTCGGGGAACGCCCGCGCCGCCGAATCGGCGTCGCCCTCTTGGCCAGTGGTGGGTGGCTCGCCGCGCAGAACATCGTCAGCCTCGTTGGCGCGGGTGGCCAGCCAGCCGAGTGCCCGCTCGAGCGCGGCGCGCTGCTCCTCGGCGGGCTCGCCGGCGGCCAGCTCCTGGGCGAACAGGTACAGCAGGCCGTGCAGGCGGTAGCGGCCCGGCTCCACCACCTCCAGCAGCTGCGCGTCGACCAGCCCCTCCACGGCGTCCTTGGCCCCCGCCGGGTCGTCGCCGGTCAGCGCCGCCGCGACCTCGACGGTGGTCTCCGGGCCGGCGAGCAGGCCCAGCAGCCGAAACGTCCGCGCCGCCGCCTCGGGCAGCTCGTCGTAGCTGAGCGCGAAGCTCGCCCGCACCTCAAGGCCCTCGACCTTGAGCCGGGCAAGCCGGCGGCGCCGGTCGGCCAAGTGCTCAGCCAGCGTGGCCACCGTCCACCCCGGGCGGCTGCGCAGCCTCGCCGCCGCGATCCGCACCGCCAACGGCAGGCCGCCGCACATGCGGGCCACCTCCTCGGCCGCCTGGCGGTCGGCCGCGACCCGCTCCGGGCCGGCCAGCGCCCCCAGCAGCGCGACCGCTGCCCCCTCCGGGAGCACCCCAAGCTCGACCAGGGATGCCCCGGTCAGGGTGGCCAGCCGGGCGCGGCTGGTGGCCAGCACCCAGGCGCGGGGGCCCTCGGGCAGCAGCGGGGCGACGTGGCCGGTGTCGGCGGCGTTGTCCAGCACCACCAGCGCCCGCTCCCCGGCCAGCCGCGACTGGTACAGCGCGGCGCGCTCCGCAAGCCCGGCGGGGATGGCCTCGTCGGGCACCCGCAGGGCGTGCAGGAAGGCGCCCAGGACCTCGGCCGGGTCACGCCGGCCCGCCCCCAGCCCGCCGAGGTCGGCGTACAGCGCCCGGCGGTCGAACTCGCGGGCGAGCCGGTGGGCCAGGTGCACGGCCAGGGCCGACTTGCCCACCCCGGGCGGCCCGCTGAGCACCGCCACCCGCGGCCCGGCCGGCCCAGACGCGAGGAAGTGGCTGCGCAGCGCGGCAAGCTCGCGGTCGCGGCCGAGCAGCAGGGCAGGGTCGGCGGGCAGCCGCGCCGAGGCGGCCAGCAGCCCCACCCGGCCCGCCAGCGACACCACCTGCGCCTGGCCGGCTGAGGCCGTCAGCCGCAGGGCCACCAGCACCGACAACGCCGACAGCACCACCAGCGCCGGCCAGACCACCCGCGGGTTGTCGGCGAAGCCGGGCAGGTCCAGGTCGGTCGCCAGGTTGACGACCACCCCCACCAGGATCGGCAGCAGCGCCGCCGACGCGACCAGCGGCCACCGAGCACGTCCGTCCCGCATGGCTCACCCCTGCACCACCCGGACGCCTCCCACCCAAGGAGGCAAGGGCGGAATCGTAGCGGATCACCCAACCCCGTTCGACCCGCAAAGGTCCGCGGCCCCGCCCCTGCCCCGGCGTGCTGAGCGCCTCAGAGTCGGCGGCATGCTGGGTGCTCCCCCCAGCAGCCAGTAGACAGTGCTGAGCGCCCCGAGGCGAACCATCCAGGGGTGCTCGCTGATCACTGAGTCGATGAGCGCGTCAGGGGATCGCGTGCGCTCCCGCCGCCGGCCTAGGTCGGTGGCGCAGGTAGTTCGAGGAGTTGCCCTACAGCCTCGTCGAGCGCCGAAGCGATGCCCACTAGGGCCAGCTCCCGGCGGATGAGTCGCCGAGCGACCTGGAAGGACTCGCTACCTTGCAGCGCGACGCGCCCGGCCACCAACTCCGCGTCCCTTGCCAGCTCGACGAGATGGCGGTGGAGCGGGCTCGCCGGGTCGAAGGCCGGGATCGGAGACTGCCACACGTACTTGTCGAAGTCACGTGGGCCGAACGCGCCGACGGACTGGTATGGCCGGACGAGCTCGTTCAACACCGGCGCGTTGAGAACGGCCGTGAGGTATCGGGCTTCCTCTCGCGTGGCTGCTGGGGCCCAGTAGAGCCTGTGATCGATGACGCCCAGGTGGTCCTGGACGATGGCGGCTGCCAACGTGTTCCCCGCCTTCGTGTAGACCACGCGCAACGGCGCGGTCGGGAACTGGGCGCTGAGCTGGCCCAAGTAGTTGAGCTGCTCCATCAGCGTCCGCTTGTCGGAGCTGCGGTTCCGCAGCCAGACCGTCTCGGCTTCACGCCACCACGCTGCTAGGCCAGGGTAGCGATCGACCCGGTCGTCGGCGCCGTCCATGAGGCGCGTCCCGTCATAGGGGATGATGGCTTGGGGCGTCGAGAGGATCCGGAACGGCGCCACCGACTCGCCCAGGTACGCGGGGCGGACGAAGATCGACTCGACCACCCCCTCATGGGACGGCAGGTCCTTCCACGGTGGCTTGTCCAGCGAACTCTTGCGCGAGCGGACGCCGCGCCGTCCCTGGGGAACTCCAAGGGGAGCGGCCGGCGCATCGACCACCATGATCAGCATGCGGGGATACAGGATCGCCCCATCGCGGAACCGCTTCTTGTAGGGCGATGCGGCCTCTTCCCCCGTGACCGCCTCGACCGTGGCGTCGAAGCTCACGAGCGTGCCGCTGTCGTCGCCCCGTGACGGCGCCCGGCCAGACCATGCCCGCACCTGCGCTGGGAGCGGCTGGTGCGCGGTGGACCGCATCCCGAACACGACGCTGGAGGGCACGGGGAAGGGCTCCGGCCGCACCTTCCCCAGGTCCCACGAGGTCGTGAACGCCGCGAAGCACGTCTCGCTGCTGCTGGTGTAGTCGCCGGCCCGGAAACCGGCGTAGGTCTGGCGCGACAGGACAGCCCGAGGCATGACGAACCCGAAGCGCCCGCCGACGCGCAGGTAGAGCTCCATGGCCCGGGCAACAAAGAAGGCGGAGAGGTCCTGTTGGGTCGTGCGACCCCGGGCCCCGCCCATCCAGAGCCTGCGCTCGCGGGCCCGGCGTTCGAACACCGCTTGGAGGGCCGGCGGCATGAACCGGTAGGCGAGCCACGGGGGGTTGCCGACGAGCACATCAACTCGGTTCTCCGGCCGGGACAGCCATGTTGGCCGCGCCTGGTTACGGATGTAGAACCCCCAGATGTGGTTTCGGCCCTGGTCGTACAGGTCGCACAGCACGCCGTAGGTGGCCTCCACCGTGGAGCGGCCCGCCTCCGGGATCGCGAGGTTCGTGAGCAGGCCGCCAATCCCGGGGCGCCGCCCGCCGTGCTGCCGGGTGGAGGCACGGGTGGTGAGCTCGCTGACCAGGTAGTCGAACCGGCCAACGTCGGCGACCACCGAGGCGGGGAAGCGCAGCTCGGAGGCGAACAGTTCCGCCCCGTCGGTGGTGTAGAGCACGACATCCCCGGCAGCGGTGAAGATGCTCTCCTCGGCCGCCTCCCACCGCATCGAGTCGCCGAGATACACAGGGATGCTCAGGGTCCCGGTCCGCTGTGCGAGGCGTTCGGGTCCGATCGCCAGCAGGTAGGTGGTCTGGGCCAGGGCCACGGCCACCGGGTGGAGATCGACACCGAACACCGACGCCGTGGCCTTCTCCAGGGCCTCGGAGACGGGGGCCCCGGCGACAGCGGCCGCGTCGAGATGACGACGCACCGCGTGGAACAGGAACGTCCCTGACCCACAGGCGGGGTCGAGGACGCGCTGGTGGAGCGGGTCGTCGATCACCTCGTCCACCATGCGCCGGGCTAGCCAGTCTGGCGTGTAGTACTCGCCCAGCCGCTTACGGACCTCCGCTGCGATCACCGACTGGTACAGCGCCTTGAGCACGTCGTGGTCGACGTCCGCCCACTTGAACGACCCGACCCGGCGCGCGATGTCGGAGACGAGGTCCCCGCCGTCGGCAGTGTCGAGCACCCAGTCGAAGAAGCCTGCCTGCCCAACCCCGAGGAGCCCGGCTCGTTCGAAGAGCTGGCCTGAGAGGAGGACGCCGGGCTCATTGCGCGCCGAGTTGAGGTCGAAGCCGACGACGGCGTGCCCGATCAGGGTCGCGAGGAGCACCAGGTAGGTGTGCTCGACGAACAGCTCGTCGGTGTTTTCGAACTGCGACCCGAACGCGCTGCGCAGCAGCTTGGCCCACAGCTCCCGCTTCAGCGCGGTCGCCGGGACGCCCTCCGTGCCGCGCCAGCAGTCCAGGAGCGCGGCCCGCAGCAGCCTGAAGGAGGGCGCGCTCGCGCCGAGGCGTTCCTCGAGCGCCGCCAGGGTCGGCGTGACCTGCCGCTCGGTCGCGAGCACGGCCCCCAGCCACCAACGAAACGTCCGGTCATCAACTCGGGACGGGCTCACCGTCAGCCCGTCGATGAACATGAGCCCGGAGTCCGCATGGCGGTACAGACGCCAGACCGCCCCGTCGGTCAGCACCCCGGCATAGCGGCCACCTGCGCCCGCCTTGGCCGCCAGGTACTCGCCGATCTGGGTCTCCGCCCTGCTGAGCTGCGCCCGGGGGCGGAGGTCACGCTTGCACTCGATGATGACCGCGCCGACTGAGACGTCCAGGCGCCGACGATCCTCGGCAGGGCTCTCAAGAGCAACGGCCTCGTCCCCGAGATCGAAGCCGCCGTAAACGAGCACGTCGCGCACCATGGCCTGGATGTCTGCCTCGCTGCGCCCGGGATTCCGGGCAGCGAGGTCGCGCAGTGTGGCAGCCAGGTCGAAGTCGGGCACCAGGTCCTCCGAGGTCGCTGCGGCGGGCGAGCCTACCGAGGCAGTGTGGCAGGGCTGCGCATGAGCGGGCATCCTGTGGGCTTTCTGGCCCCAGCACCCGCTTGTCACGGGGCCGCGCTGCTGCTCCGGCGCTGTCATACCGCTGCCGAGCCTGGGACTCTACCCTGTTTGCCGACCAGGCCAGACGAGCCGACCGTCGAAGCTCGGCCGGTGACCACTGCTGCGTGAAGGCGCGAGGTGGTGTCCGGCATGCTGGGTCAGCGCTCGTCGTCTGGCAGCCACCAGTCCCGCCAGCCCTGGGCGGGCGGCTCGGGCTCGCGCGGGCAGCCCGGGTCGTCGAACGCCATCGCCGCCCGCTCCTCCCGCCCGCTGCGCTCGGCAGCGCGACCGTGCAGCGCCTCGCCGAGCCGCCGCTTGACCGCCGGGTCCCTGCCGGGCCGAGTCACCGCCGGGCGGTTGGCGGCCCAGCCGGCAAGGGTGACGCCGGGTGGGGGGCCGGCGCGGCGGGCGGCGCGGGCGGCGCGGGCGGCGCGCCGGTCTGAGACCATCTCCCGCAGCGACCGCCGCCGCATGAACTCGCTGTCAGGGTGGCCGGGCCAGGTGTCGGGCAACCTTGCGTGGGCAGGGCCGCGGGCGGCCAGCGCGGCGATCAGGTCGACGGTGACCGGGTCGGGCAGCCCTCTGAGCAGGTCGGCCAGCTCCGGGCCGGACAGGCCGCGCAGGTAGCCGGCCAGGTCGGCGCGGAACCGCGCGGCCGGGTCAGGCCGGTCGTCGGGATGAACCAGATCATCGGCCATCGGGGAGCACCTCCCGCTCCTGCTGGTGATGGTGGGGGCGCCGGTCTGGCCCGGCCCGCTCGGCGCGCTCGGCCTGGCGGCGCTGGTCACGCTGCTCGCGCTGGCGGGCGAGGGTCTGGGCGCGCTCGGCGCGGCGGGTGATGGCCGCCACGCGCCTATGGGGGGCGACGCGGCTCTCCCCGTTGAGCGCGATGACCGTGCGGTAGCCGAGGGTCTGGATCTCCTCCTCGCGGCGCAGCCGCGCCGCCTGGTCGGCCTTGGGGCCGCGGGGGGTGGGGAGCTGGCCCTGGTTGAGGGTGACGAACACCGGGTCAAGCGGCAGCGCCGGGGCGGGTGGGGTGGTGGGGCGGGGTGGCAGGCCGAGGCCGTGGCGGGCCCAGGCGGTGCGCAGCGCCTTGTCGCTGGTGCCGAGCTCCTTGCGGGTCTGGTTGATGCCGACCTCGGCGGCGCGCCGCCACGCCTGCTCGGCGGCGTCGCGGTCGTGGAGGAAGGGGGACCGCGGCGGCCCGCCCTGGAAGACCTGCGGCTGGCCCAGGCCGTGCTCGTCGAACGCGCGCCGCAGGGCCTGCTTGGAGACGCCGAGGTCGCGGGCGGCTCGGTCGATGCTGACCTGGTTGGCCAGCGCCAGCGCCTCCTCCGCGGCGGCCGGATCCTGGAGGAACCGGGTGCCCTCGGCCATCGCGGGCCGGCCGCGGAGCTGCCGGCGGTCGCGGGCGGTGGTGCCGGCGAAGATGCCGTGCTGGTCGTCGCGGCGCAGGGGGCCGTGCAGGGCGGTGTCCAGGCAGGGCCCGCGGACCGCGCAGCCGGCGCAGACCTCTTTCGCCTTGGCGGCCTGGGGGAGCTGGCCTTGCTCGGGGAAGAACAGCTCCGGGTCGGCGTCCCGGCAGGCGGCATCCTGCCGCCAGTCCCGCTCCGGGTCGGCCGGCGTGGCGGCTGGTGGTGGGGTGGTGAGCTGCTCGCGAGTGCCGGCCAGCCGGTTGGCCAGTGGCGCGATGCCCGCGCGGGTGCGCAGCTGCCAGGTGACGTGCCGGACGTAGCTGTCGGAGACGCCCAGCCGGTAGGCGAGCTGGCTTGAGCTGTAGGGCCGGGTGCCGGGGTCGGCCTGGTGGGCCTGCCAGAGCTGCTCGATCCGCTCCCGCGCAGTTCTGGGCCCGGCGCGCAGCTCGCGGAGCTGCTGGGCGATCAGGTGGGGCTCGGCGCCCAGCTCCCGGGCCAGCCGAAGGGCATACAGCCGCTCGTCGGCGCGGGCCTCCCGGGTCCAGTAGCGCCGCTCCACCTCGGCCGCCACCTGCTCGGGGCGGGTGAGGCGGCCGGTGACGGCGGCGTGCTGGTGGCCGCCGTCGGCGTAGTGGGCGGCCAGCCCGGCGAGCTGCCCGGCCGAGGGCGTGCCGTGGCTGGCCGGCTCGGTCAGTGTCTCAAGGCCATGCTCGCTGGCGTGCTGGGTGCGCAGGGTGTGCAGCCACTGCCGGGCGACCGTGGTGGTGGTGCCAAGCTCGGTGGCCAGGGTGGCGGGGTCGAGCCGCTGGCCGCCGCCAAGCTCGCGGCGCAGGTAGGCGTCGGTGAGCCGGTCGCGGACCAGCCGGACCCGCAGCTCGGAGAGCCCCGGGTCGCGGTCGCGCTGGCCGCGGAGCACCCGCAGCAGGTCGCGGGCGTAGGCGGGGGTGACGCTGGTGTCGCGGGCGAGCTGCTCGGCGGTTGTGGGCTGGCCGGCGTCGACCTCACGGGCCAGCCACGTGTAGGCGATCCGCTCCCAGGCCGGGCGCGGGTCGGCGGGCGGCCCCGGCGCGACCGCGGGGCTGGTGTCGTTGGCGCGCATCGGTCACACCTCCTCCCGCTGCTCGCGGCCTCGGCCGCTGGCTCGAAGGGCCCGGAGCCGCTCGGCCCACCCCGGCCGTGCTGGTGCGCCCTGGCGGGCACGGTCGGCGCGCTGCCGGGCGCGGCCGGTGGCGCGCTCGCGGCGCTGCTCGGCGCGGGCCAGGCGCCGCTCGGCGCGGTCCTCGGTGCGGGCGCGGCGGCGCCGCTCAACGGGGGTGTAGTAGGGGCGCAGCCGGACCGGGGTGGGGCGCAGGTGCCCGTAGACCAGCACCCCCTCCCCTGGGCGCAGCCGGCGCAGGTCCTCGACCGGCAGCAGCGGCCGGTAGCCGACCGACTCGTTGACGGAGTGGCGGCCGTCGGAGCCCATCGAGCGGGCGTGCTCGACCGTTTGCCGGTCGCCGATCAGCCGGGCGCCCAGCTCCAGGGCGGAGAGGTCGGCGAGGCCGGAGAGGAACAGCTTGGCGCGGTGGTTGTTGAGGATCGTCGACGCCTTGGGGCCATACCTGGCTTCCAGCTGGCTCTTGTCGTGCCACACGGTCACCAGCTGGATGCCCTGCCCCCGCGCGGTGGTCGCGAGGACGTCGAGCTCCGACAGGGCGGCGCAGTTGCCGGCCTCGTCCAGGAACAGCCCGAGGCGCGGGGTGAGCATCCCATCCGGGGCGCGGGCGGCCTTCTCCTGGGCGGCGGCGACGACCTGCTGCGTGACGGTCTCAAAGATCGGGCGGAGCAGGCGCTGCTGGTGGGCGGGGGCGTACAGGTAGATCGTGTGGTCGCCTGAAAGGAAGTACTCGAGGTCGAGGGCGTGGCCGTCGGTGAACGCCGCGACGCGGGCGTTGCCGTAGACGTGGAGGACCTCCTCGGCGGTGGCGTACAGCGAGTCGACCGCCCGGTCGGTCCTTGACTGCGAGGACTCCCAGGCGTCCAGCGCCGCCTGCACGCCGGTCGCCTCCAAGATGTCCTTGACCTGCTGGTCCTCGCGGGCGTCGAGCCAGTGCAGCACCTCGGCCATGCCAAGGCCCTTGACCGCGGCGGCGTGGAGCATCGGGGCCAGGAACTTGGTGCCCATGGTCTTCCAGAAGCGGTGCTCGGGGCGCTGCTCCTCGGTGGGGGTCTGCTCGATCGCGTTGGCCAGCTGCACCGCGGTCTGCTGCGCCCCCGCCCAGGTGCCGCAGGAGGCAAGGGGGGTCCACTGCGCCCCTGGGAGGCCGGAGGCGCCCAGGGGGTCCAGGACCAGGACCTCGCCCTTGCGGGCCCGCGCCGCCATCGTCGCCCGGAGCACGTCGGGCTTGACGCTGGTGGCGACCAGGGGGCCGGCCCATTCCAGGATCGCGGGGATCACACAGGCCGAGGTCTTGTAGCTGCCGGTGGGGCCGAAGACCAGCACCGAGTGGCAGTCCTCGGCGGCCAGCAGCCGGCCCAGGCCGGGCAGCCCAGGGGTGCGGCCGAGGATCACCCGGCCGGGCTCGGGCCCGTGGACGGTGAGCAGGCGCAGCTCCCGGCCGCGCGCCCACGCCGAGCCCCTGTTGGTGTGCTCGCGGCCGGGCCGGTGGCCCGCCGCCCGCCCCGGCAGGTGCCGCGCGACCGTGGCGGTCCCCCCGGCCGCGCCGCCGACGATGGTGGTGGCGGTGGTGTACATGCCGACCGGGCCGGGCAGCGTCCCGTGGACGCGGGCGGGCCAGGCGAGCGCGGGGTCGCTCCAGTGGTGGGGGAGCTGCCACAGCACGGAGGCGACGTCGGTGATGCCGAGGTCGAGCCAGGTGTGGCCGAAGACCAGCCCGGCGAGCTGGCCGGTCGACCAGGCCAGCAGCCCGGCCGTGCCGGTGCCGAGCAGCCCGTAGAGGATCAGCTGCTCGGCGAACCCGCCGAACGGCGGGGTATCGGGCGCGCGGTGCCCACCGGGGGGCAGGGGCGGCCACGGCTCACGCATCGGGACCACCCTCCGACACCTGTCCGCTGCGGAGGTGGGAAGGACGAAACGGCAGCGCAGACGCGCTACCATCGGGGTGCGTCATGGGGCCAACTCTCCTTGATGCATGGCCCGGGCTGGTGCTGCCGACACCGCCCGGGCACTCATCTATGCAGGGGCCTGCGCGGCGTCCGGTACCGTGCTCGCGTCGAGCTGGACGCCGAGCGTGTCCTCGATGACGGTCGCAGGGATGAGCCAGCGCCCGTCCAACTGCACCGCCCGGAGCGTCCCGCGCCGGATCAGGTTGCGGACGCCGGACTCCGACATGCCGACCATCTCGGCCACTTCGCGGGGCCGGTAGGCCACCCGCCTAAGGGGCCTCTGCGTTGGCTTCTCGTGCAACGGGGGCCAACTCCTTCTCCCATCGCCGGGTGCTGCCGACACCACGGGGCGACCTTGCCGACTTTGCCGTCTATGTCGAAGACGGTAAGCCGGCCGAAGGAGACCAACCCGTACGAAAGTACGGCCGTCACAGGAGTACGGGTTACGGGATCGCCTACGAGGTGTCCTCGCGGATGATGCGGACCCGGGCTGCAAGCGGGCGTAACTGCGGCGTGCTCGCGCGGTGCTCGCGCCTGAGCAGCTCGCGCAGCATCTCCTTGACGATCACCTGGTACCTGACCGCCTCGGGGGCGATCCGCTCGGCCTCCAGGAGCATGTTCACGGCGGCGGCGTCCTTGCGCTGCCGCGTGTAGCCGCGCGCCAGGTCGATGAACACCTGCGCCCGCCGGCCGAGCAGGCCCGACGGGAAGCGCGCGGGGTCGAGCGCCTCGCCCCTACGCACGACCTCGCCAGCATCGCCAAGCTCAACCGCCGTCGAAACTTCGTGCAGCGCAACGTTGGTGGGACCGAACGCGGTCCAGAAGTCGTTGCGATCCTGGCCGAGCCGGTCGGCCGTGGCCCTCGCCTCACCGAGGAGTTGACGCACGGCCACCCGGTCGTCCTGGCGGGCGGCGGCGATCACCGCCGTCAGGTGGAGCGCGCCCCATGCCGACAGGTGCTCCGGGGTGGCAGTGGCCAAGCCGGGCTCAAGGGCTCGCGCCGCGGTCATCGTGACGCCGGCGGCCTGCTCGACCTGACCGGCCCGGAGGAAGACATGCCCGAGGTGGTAGGCGCTGGCCGCCATCAGCAGCGGGGACTCCGCGTGCTCAACGGCTGGGAGGGAACGCTCGGCGGCGATCCAGGCCAGCTCCGTCTCGCCCACCTTGGTCAGCGTCTTCGCGGTGACGTGGTAGGTCTGGGCGAGGACACCAAAGGCAGCTCGGCGGGCGTCTTCGGTCAGCTCACGGGCCGCGCGCTGGGCTTCGCCGATGAGCCGGGAGAGCAGCAGGCCAGCCTCTTCGTAGTGGGCGGCCTGGTAGAGGCGGTTCGCCTGGTCGACGTTGCGTTGCAGGCTTGACAGCTCCCGGACCGGGCCATCGCGCATGGCAATGCCGAACGTCGCGGGGATCACTTCGTAGTTGGTGAGTGCTGCCCGCAGCGCGGGGATCGCGCGGTACTCGGCGCCGCCGTTGGGCGCGAGCGACAACGGCTGTCCGATGAGGTCTTCTACGCTGACCTTGAGCACCTGAGCGAGCCTGATGATGATCGACAGTCGGTCGGCGTGGCGGATGCCGCGCTCGACCTGGCTCAGCCAGGCTTCGGATCGACCGATCAGGTTGGCCAGGGCGAGCTGGGACAGGCCACGCCGGCGGCGGTAGATGGCGATGCGCTCGCCGACCGACATGTAGTCCACCGGCTCGGTCACGGTGCTGCTCCCTGCGCGCTGGCCGCGGGGCCTGTCCTCGGAGTCCCTCGTGGTGGCCACCCGGTCGCTTCGTGCACTCGGTTGATCTCTTCGAGGATCTCGTCCCAGGGGGGCATTCGAGCCTCTCGGGGGGCGGACTCGTCGAACAGCACCCGCACGCCCCACTCGCGGAGCCGGCGAAGGCTGGCCCGGAACGTCGGGTGACGGCCCAAAGGCGGGTTCACGTTGGGGACGGCGACGATCGGCGCATCGAGGCCGAGGTACTCGCACAGCGTCCCTACCGCAACCGTACTGGTGATGCCGGCCACCCACCGGTTGATCGTGTTGAAGGTCGCCGGGGCGACCACGATGGCGTTCGCCTCGGGCACGGACTCCGGCTCATCAGGCTCCCGCCACCGATGGCGGACCGGGAAACCGGTGATGGCGCCGAGGAGCGGTGCGTCGATGAAGGCGAGCGCATCGGGGGTCGCGGTGACAGCGACCTCCCAGCCGGTGGCCTGAGCCAACTTCACGAGGTCCTGAGCCTCCGCAGCAGGGGGTGCCGCGCAGACGACGACGTAGAGCATGCCTCGGGAAGCAGCCGGTTTCCCCATCCGCGCCACCTCCCTCACCGCATCGGACGAATCTCTCATACCAGTATGGCGTACGCCGCAGCGCCGCCTACTGCGGGGCCTCTGGTGCGCTGCCGTCGCAGAGCGCGGCGAGCAGCTCGGCGGCGGCGCGATCCTGGGCGGGCTGGAAGTGCGCGTAGGTCCCAAGCGTCATCTGCGGGCCGGCATGCCCGGCCCGGCCGGCCGCGGTACGCCAGTCCACACCCTGCGAGATCAGGTAGGTGACCATGAGGTGCCGAAGGTCGTGCAAGCGGCAGTGCACACCGAGCGACCGGGCCAGGTCGACGAACTGGTGCGTCATGTGGGACGGGTGGATCGGCCGCGACCCGTCCGGCTCCCGGCTGAAGACGTAGGCGCCGGCCGGGAGGGTGAAGTCCAGCTCGCGGGCGACCTGCTCGGCGCGCTGCCGGTAGGTGCGAAGGAGCTCGACCGTCCTAGGGTCGACGGCCAGGCGCCGCTTGCTGCGGGTCTTGGTGGCCTTGTCGATCAGCGGCTGGCCGGTCACGTACACCACGCCGCGCTCCAGCAGCACCTCACCACGATCGAGGTCGATGGCCCGCCAGCGCAGCCCGCACAGTTCCCCGCGCCGGGCACCCAGCACCACCGCCAGCCGCAGGAACAACCCGAGCTTAGGATTGCGCTCCAACGCTGTCGCCAGCAGGCCGGCCACCTGCTCCGCGGGGGGTGGCGCCACGTCGCTGCGCTGCACGGACGGCGGCGTGGCCAGCCGAGCCGGGTTGTGGGCGATCCAGCCCCACGCCACCGCCTGCCGCAGGGACCCGGACAGCACGGTGTGCACAGCCCGGACGGTGCTGGCCGACAGGGGCTGGCCGCCGTCCTTGCCGCGCCGGCGCAGCTCCGCGTAGAAGGTGTCCAGCGTCTCCACGTCCAGGCGCCGGACCGGGATGCGCCCGAGCGCGGGGATGATGCGCTGGTCGATCTGGCGCCGGTAGCCCTCCAGGGTGGTGGGGGAGATCTCCTTCACGCCCTGGCGCCAGTCGTACCAGCGCTCCACCAGATCGGCCACGGTCCGGGCGGCGGTACTACGGTGGCGGCCCTCCGCCACCTTGGCCTTCAGGGCTGCCTCGACGTGTTGGGCCTCGCGCTTGGTCCTGGCGCGGTCGTACTCGTAGCGCTCCTTGCCGGTCAGCGGGTCACGGCCGGCGTAGACCTTGACCTGCCAGTAGTCGGCACGCTTCCGGATCATCTTGCTTGCCTCGCTGGACAGCCGGGACAGTAGAACCGTGCCAGAGACCGTGCCAGAAGGCAAGGGCCGATCGAGCGGTCAACGGCAGCGATGCAGCGAAGCGGCAGGTCAGCGGAGGCGGACGGGAATCGAACCCGCCAGGGCAGGGCCTCTACCCTCACCGGTTTTGAAGACCGGGGCAGCCACCAGGCCACGGACGCCTCCAACCCGACTCTACCAGGGAAAACGCTCCAACTCGCTGCGGTAGCGGCGCGCTCGTTCCTTCAGGGTTCCTTGTAGCTTTCTCCGCATATCTGCCGAAGCTCGTAACCGTCGGTTAGCCTCGATTCCCGGTGCGGAAGTTGCGTTGAGATACCGTTCGGGCAGGAGTTGATGATGAGGCCCGCACCCGCCCCTGCCTGCGGTTTCATCCGCCGGGCTGGCGAGGGGTCTTCCGCCGGCGACCGCGATGGCATGCGATCGCCGTGCTCTACCTCACGACGTCGGTCGAACAGTATCAGGGTGCTCGGGCCGCGCGGAGTTGCGGGAACCCTTGCGGTACAACGAGGAGGGACTCGGCCGGGGGCCGCGGCACCCGAAACCGCTTGTCGGACTGGCCCGGCTCCGTTCACGTAGACCAGTTGAGGCGGCGGACGCTATGGACGACGACATGCCTGGTCACGAGGCGTTTCGGGTCCTTCGTGCCCCCCGAACGATACCTCCCAGGCGGGCTCCCGGGAATCGAGGTTAGACGTATCAGGAGGGAGCGGCGTAGTATCCCAACCAATGCTTCGCCCGTCAGGGTTGGGGAGGATGGGTGTTGTGGGGCTCTAGCTGGCAGGAGACCGCCGAGGCGTAGCGCCGGCCAAGCGCTACATGTAGCCGAAAGCAGCTCTGTAGTTTGGAGCTTGCTCTCGGCTTTTTTCGTTTGCGGGCTCCTGGACGAAAGGAGCCCGCATGGGCAGAAAGCTCCGTCCAGACGGAGCCGCCGAATACGTCGGCATGTCAGAGCAGTGGATTCGGGAGCAGCGAGCAGCCGGCATCCTGCCGTGTTTGAAGCTCGGCACATCGCGGAACAGCCCGATCCTTTTCGACACCGATGACCTCGACCGGCTCATGGCTGCGTACCGGCAGCCAGCGACGACCGGCCCGTTGGCCGAAGCACCCGAGCCTGCACCGAAGCGCCAGAAGCGGGCAAGCTGATGGGGATTTGCCCGGGAACAGGCTGGGAAGCAGAGTACAAAGGCAGCATCTCTCTTCCGGTGGTGGTTTGGCATGGAGATGATGATGGAGTCTTCGGGTACGTCGTTGATGACAAGTCCGGCGCGCTGCGCAGAGCAACTTCGTACAGCAACTTCCTCGGCTACAGAGAGATAGAGGAAGAATACACCGGCATTCCGGAAGATGCGTGGCTAGAGGTTGAGCTAGTCACCGGCCGTCGCTTTACCGGTAGGCGTGAGCCTGATGGCGACGGATACGCCCCACGCTTGCTGTGCTTCGGTTTGCAAGGCGAGAAGTCCTCGGTACTCGTGTGGCCGGAGTCGGTCGCCTCTGTGACGGTGAGTTGGGAGGAAGCAGCAGAACAGCCCGTAGCTATTCAGCGAGGGTGAACGCGGTCGTGGTGACCCCGACAGGACGACCGGATGCCGTGAGCTGACCGAGTTGACCTCCGGCTGTCGGCGTGCCGGTCATGTCGGCCATGTCGGAGCCGCCGCGCGAACTGGCCAGCTTGTCGGTCGAGGAGTTGCGCGCGGCGCTGGGGCGGCAGCGTGCGGTCAACACCGAGCTGCGGACGGTGATCGCGGCCCAGGCCGAGCTGCACCAGGCCGCGCTGGCGGCACGGGACGCGCTGATCGCGGGACTGCGGTCGCAGGTGGCGGTGACCCACGCGCGGATCGTGGAGCTGCGGTCGCAGGTGGTGGTCCTGGGCGACCGGGTGGCGCAGCTGGGGCGGCGGGCGGGCCGGGACTCGTCGAACTCCAGCAAGCCGCCCAGCTCCGACAGCCCCTACACCAAGACGCCCCGCAAGGCCCGAGACCGGTCGCTGCGTGGCAGGTCGGGGCGCAAGCCCGGCAAGCAGCATGGCGGTCCGGGGGCCACGCTGGCGCAGGTGGGCGACCCGGACCACATCGTGGTGTGCGCACCCGACCAGTGCGCCGGGTGTGGGCACGACCTTGGGGACGCGCCGGCCGCTGCCGAGCACACCCGGCAGGTGTCCGAGGCGCCCCCGCCGCCGCCGCGGCCGGTGGTGACCGAGTACCGGGTGCAGGCGCGGGTCTGCCTGGTGTGCGGGGTGACCAGCGTGGGGCAGGCGCCGGGGTTGCGTCCGGGCGGGCGCAGCACGGCCCGGGGGTGCATGCCCATGCCGCCAACCTGACCGTGGCCAGCCACGTGCCGGTGGGGCGGGCGGCGGGGCTGCTGGGCGGCCTGCTGGGCGTGGGTTGCTCGGTGGGGTTTGTGGCCGGGGTGCGGGGCAGGGCCGCGGGGCTGCTGGGGCCGTTCATGGAGCGGGTCTGCGATCTGCTGCGGCAGGCCGGGGGGCTGGGCGTGGGCGAGACCCCGGGGCGGGCCGCCGGCGAGTTGGCGTACGTGCACGTGGCCTGCACCGAGTTTTTGACCCACCTGCATGTCGGCGGCCGGTCCGCCGGTGACATCGACGCTGGCGGGGTGCTGCCCGGCTACACCGGCACCCTGGTCCGCGACGGCTACGCGGGGTATGCGCACCTGACCGACGCGCTGCACGCCTGGTGCGGCGCCCATTTGCTCCGGGACTTGCGTGCTGTGTGGGAGGCCGACCCGGCCGGGCAGGCGTGGGCGCAGGCCATGGCCG
>Ga0184627_10000174_pt1 | contig 30340 bp, 30 predicted proteins | sample PLM3_127_b1_FD_133150 | JGI IMG/M metagenome (GOLD analysis project Ga0184627, IMG submission 133150) | Groundwater sediment microbial communities from an aquifer in East River, Colorado, USA - PLM3_127_b1 | ecosystem: Environmental > Terrestrial > Soil > Riparian zone | place: USA: East River... | reverse complement strand
TCGTTCCTTTAGCGGGGTTCGGGCCGCCGATGCTCGCTTCTGCCTGCCGCCTGGTCAAACCAGCAACCCACCACTCTCCATGCTCAATCGCTCACCCAACGCAACCAAACCCCGAAACACGAGTCACATGCCCGTCCAGCACCTGGCTGATGGTGACCGTGCCCGCGGCGTTTGCGCTGCGATCGCCGTGCGTGCTCGTGCTCCCGCCGTCACCGCCCACCTCCAGGCTCAACCCGACCATCGGTCGGCCAGCCTGACCAAGCAGCAGCCGGGATGCACATCCACCGGCTCAACCCCGCCTCGGCGGTCCGAGGCGAAGCCTCACTGGAGCGCCGGTCGGGTATTGGTAGGTTCTGGGCGTCGCGGGGCGCATCGGGCGCGTCCGCCTGATCCGAAGGAGCCTGGCAGCCGTTGCGCCCACCCGTGTGGCGTCCCCCGGTCGTCCTGTCGCCGGCCGAGCAGGCCGTGGTCAAGCGGGTCCGACGCGCCAGCTGTTTGTATGGTAGAGGGTTCGTATTGTGGCCAGTTGGGACCAATCCGGCCAGCGTACGAACCTTTCTCTTCTTCTCGGAAGGTTGGTTGCATGGGAGGACGGATGCGGCACCAGTCTGTCAAGTTGTCGTTGGTTGTCGTTGGGGGGGACGTCCGCGATCGAGGCGGGCTAGCCGGGGTGGCGGCGGAACCAGTCCAGCGTCTCGGCCACCGCCTGGCGGTGCGGCGTCACGGGCAGCGGGCCGAAGGTCTCCTCGAATCTGCCCGCGTCCATCACGAATGGGCGCTCGCGCTGGTAGGAGGTCTCGCGGAGTTCCCGCACCGCCGGGTTGACCAGGCCGAGCAGGCGCTGCATGCCCGGGCCGACCGCGGCGTACTTCGGCGGTCGCCCCAGGACCTCGAAGACCAGCTGGAGGAACTGGCGCATGGTCAGTGTCTCGGCGGTGGGCAGGTGCCAGGCCTGGCCGTCGGCCTGGTCACGCTCGCCGAGCACGGCCAGGCCGCGGGCGATGTCGGGCAGGTAGCTCAGGGTGTGTGGCACGTCCAGGCGTCCCAGCCAGCGGGCGGTCGAGCCCTTGACCGCGTTGGCGAACACGGTTGCGCCGGCGGTTGAGTTGACCCCGCCCGGCCCGTAGTAGTCCGACGCGCGGCTCATGGTCACCCGCAGCCTGCCGTCGGCGTGGGCGTCAAGCAGCATCCGGGCCATCTCGGCGCGCGTGCGCCCCTTGGGGTTGGTGGCCGCATACGGCAGGTCCTCGGTCATCGGCCGGTCGACCGGGCCGTAGGCGTACAGGTTGTCGGCGAAGGCGAGCTTGGCGCCGGCTGCCGCGGTGCCGTCGGCGACCGCGCGGGTCAGCGGCGGGAACAGCTCGGGCCAGCGGCCGTAGGGGGGTTGGGCGCAGTGGTAGACCACGGCGGCGCCGGCGGCGGCGCGCTCGACTGAGGCCGGGTCGGTGAGGTCGGCTTGGTGCAGCTCGACGCCGGCCGGCACGTCGGCCTCGCCGCTGCGGGTGACCGCGCGGACCTGGTGCCCGCGGGCGGCGAGCTCGCGGACGACGGCGCCGCCGACCCCGCCGCTGGCGCCGAGGACGACGTGCAGGTCAGAGGTGCTCGCCATGGTGGCTCCTTTGCCCTTGCGGGTGCCCAAGGTGCATGCACGGGGCGTCTGCATCATTCTGCGACACTGTTATATAACGTCGTTGCGTTATACTTGTCAACATGCCACGCCCGCGACTGCACGACTACGGCCAGCTCCGCCAGGCGCTGCTGGACGCCGGCGGGCGGATCCTGGCCGGGCAGGGCCCCCACGCGCTCACCCTCCGACGGGTCGCAAGTGAGGTCGGCACCTCCACCACCGCGGTCTACACCCTGTTCGGCGACAAGGCCGGCCTGGTCCTTGCCATGTTCCTGGAGGGCGCCGCGCGCCTGGCGCGGGTGTTCGCGGCGGTGCCGCGTACCGACGACCCGGTCGCCGACCTGTTCGAGCTCGGCCTGGCCTACCGGGCGAACGCGCGCGCCAACCCGCACCTGTACGAGCTGCTGTTCGGCCAGCCCATCCCCGAGTTCACCCCCGACGAGGCGGCCGTGCGCCAGACGCGCGGCACCTTCGACGACCTGGTGCGGGCGATCAGCCGCTGCATCGACGCCGGCCGCTTTGTCCCCACCGACCCCTACGAGGTCGCGGTCCACCTGAACGCCCTGGTCCACGGGCTGGCCAGCCTCGAGCTGCGCGGCCGCCTGGGCGCTGAGCAGGAGGCCGACCGCCGCTGGCACGCCGCGCTCCAGGCCGCCGTCCGCGGCTACCAGCCCCAGCAGCCGCCGCAGGGCCAGCCTCGAGCGCCCGGCCGGGTCTAGCGCGCCGGTCAGGTTGACGGTGTTCAGGCGGCCTGCTGGTCCGCCCAGGGCGCACCGGCGATGACGTGCAGGTTGTGCACGACTGCGCAGCGGCGAAGATCGAACAGGTTCTTCCGCCGCCCCAGGTAGCGGGCACGGCGCGGTCGGGTGGCCGGGGGGAGTTGCACCCCCCGGCTCCCACAGATCCCGGCGTGAGCCTCTCGGCTCACCGGGCTCTTGTCGCCCTGGTCACCAGGCCGCGCGGTTCCACTGCCAGTGGGCGAACATGCCGGGGTCGCGGCTGGTGATGCCGTCCCAGCACCGCTTGGCGTTCTTGGACCCGTGCAGCCGCTTGTATTTCTTGCGGAGCCAGCGCATCAGGTAGGCGTTGATGCGCTTGAGGAGGGGATGCAGCGCCGTGCGGTAGAACGCGCCGTAGTACTGCATCCAGCCGCGCACGATCGGGTTGATGGCGTGCGCAAGCTCGGTGAGGGTGTGGCCGGTGCGCAGGTGGATCCGCCAGGACCGCACCTGCGCGCTGACCTTGTGTAAGGCGTCGTTGCTGATCGCGGGCAGGAATGAGGTGAAGTTCTCCCCGCGCCTGCCGCGCGCCTTGCGGGCGCGGAAGGTAAAGCCGAGGAAGGCAAACGACGTGTGCTCGAAAGCGGCTTGTCGTTTGCCGTCCTTGCAGTACACGATCCGGGTCTTGGTCGGGTGCAGACGCAGCCCGACCTCTGCCAGCCTGTCCGCGACCGCCGTGGCCAGCATGCGGGCCTGGCGTTCGCTCGCGCAGTGCACGACCGCGTCGTCTACATAGCGTTCGAACCTGACGGCCGGGAACCGCTTCGCCATCCAGGCGTCGAACGCGTAGTGCAGGAACAGGTTCGCCAGCACGGGTGAGACCGCAGACCCTTGCGGGGTCCCGCGATCTCGTTGCCGCAAGGTGCCGTCGGGCAGCTGCAGCGGCGCTTGGAGCCACCGCTTGACATACAGCAGCACCCACGGCTGGTCGGTGTTGGCCGCCACCGCCTTGACGATGAGGTCCCACGGCACGCTGTCGAAGAACTTCTGGATGTCCAGATCGATCACCCAGTCGGTCTTCCAGCAGCGCTGCCGGCATGCCGCCACCGCGTCCAGCGCCGACCGGCCCGGCCGGTAGCCGTAAGAGTCTGGGTGGAAGATCGGCTCGACCTTCGCCTCCAGCCTGCGGGCTACCACCGTTTGGGCGACTCTGTCAGCGACGGTGGGCACCCCGAGCACCCTGGTCCCTTGGCCATGGGGCTTTGGCAGCTCCACCGCCAGCACCCGGGGGTGGGAAGTAGCTCCCCGACGACATCCGGTTCCAGATCCGATACAGGTTGTTTTTCAGATCGGCTTCGAAGCCCTCGATCGAGCGGCCGTCCACCCCTGGTGCGCCCTTGTCCGCCTTGACCTTCTCCCACGCCTCCCAAACTCCCCACTTCGAAATCGCAAACGGCTTGCCTGACGACTTCAGCTCGTCCACGCGACTCCTCCCGGACACCCCGTCCGGTTGATCGAACGAACACAGCCACGGGCGACCCGGCCCCTTCGCTCCACCCCATTACGGGGATTTCAGCGCTACTACGAGCCGGTCCGCCGGCCTGTCCCGCGACGGTACTCAGCGCCTCACGGTTGCAGCCGCTTGCCGCGCTCCCTGTCGCCACCAAGACCTCACGTCCCGGGTGGCAGTATCGGGGCAGGCCTTCCCACGTTCCGCGTGAAAGCCGCAGACCAGGCTCGCGTCGCCTCCATGCCGGGCACCATCTGGCCAATCGGCGGGCACCCGCCAGACTTGTCCTGGAACAACCCCAAACGCCCCAGTTTCGATGCCGTCTGTTGTTTCGTTTCGACACGTCAGCAGCGATTCACTTGCGTTCGCCTTCCTGGTCCCCACCTGACGCTTCCAGCAGCGCCGTTTCCTCATCGCTCACCACGCCCGGCGTTCAGCCGACGCAGCATGAGGCGGTTTGAAGCCTCCCCCCGCAGGGCGACTCCGAAGGGCCACACCTTCATCTTCCACGCAGCACCGCATCCACAAGACCTCCTACCGATCGACCTCGCTTTCTGCGTTCGTGGCGCACTAGGGTGCGGAAACTCCGACATACCCTCTGAGCTGGCGGTTCGCTTAACGGTGGTTTGTTGACTACGGTCTTGGATGTGGTGCAGCGCTCGCGCAGCGGGCAGTCGTGGCAGGCGGCGCCGAAGGTGACAACCCGGGTGGGGCTGACCGGGCGGGTCACCCCGGCGGGGCAGGTCGCGGTGCCGGCGGTCGCATCGACGGTGAAGTCGTCCACGGTGAACCCGCCCTCGACCGCTGCGGGCAGCGGCTTGGGCTTGATGACCGCGGTGTGCCCGGCAGCGCCCAAGGCGGCCCGCAGCTCGCCGGTGCCGTAGGCCGAATCGCCGAAGACGTCCACCGGCCCGGCCTCGCCGGCCAGCAGCCGCTCGGCGGCCGCGGGGTCACTGTTGTCGCTGCCGGCGGCCTGGGTCAGCGCGCAGTCGGTGATCAGCCCGGTCTCCGGCTCGGCCGCGGCGTGGGCCCGGTAGCCGTCCCGGCGGGCCTCGGGTGATTTGCGGGTGTGGCGGGCGTCGGGGTCAACGGTGGAGATCACCCGGCCGGGGGCGACCTTGCGGGCGGTCCGCCAGCGGCCATCGGTGCCGTCGCTGCCCTCGGCGGGTTCGACATCCTGGCCAGCGACCAGGGCCAGCAGCGCCAGCGCCTCGGCCTGCGTGGCGGTCAGCTCGACCTCGGCGAACGCCGCAACCAGCAGGTTGGCGTCGTTCACCAGCGCCGGGACCAGCGCGTCGGTGGCCGCAGGGTCATCCCAGTCGATCTTCGGCTTGCCGGGGGTGCTGTAGTCGGCACCGCCGCAGTCCGCGGCGGTCCGCGCTGCCGCTCCCGGCACCTCACGCGCCAGGCGACGGACCGCCGCGACCAGCTGGGTCACGGTGTCTTGGGTGGCCACCGCGTCAGCCAAGATGGTCGAGTCCACCACCCGCCGCTTGCGGCCGGTGAGCACGCCGGTCTCCTCGACCACCGCCCTGACCGCCGCAAAGACCCGGTCCGGGCGGTCGGAGGCGGCCAGCCGCCTGCGCCAGTACACCAGCGTGGACGCATCGAAGCCCGCATCAGCCAGCGACAGCCCGCACGCCACCTTCCAGCGGATGTCGCAGCGCAACGCCTCAACGGCCTCCCGGTCCGACAGGTCGTGCAGCACCTGCAGCACCAGCACCGGACAGACCACATCCGTCGGGACCGAGGGCCGCCCATCCGCGACGGGAACAAGTCCGCGAACCCCTCATCCGGGAACAGCTCCCGGCGGTGGTCGGCCAGGAACGCAAACACGCTGCCCGCCGGGACCAGATGCCCCACCAACGCCGCGGCGTCCAGCAACTCCCGGTCCACACGTGCCCTACCCTGCATCAACCCAGCCTCCCAGCCCACCAGCACCCCGGCTGCGAGACTACCCGAGTTATTCAGCGCCCTCCTAGCAGTACTTCGTTAGCTCTTGCGAGAGTGCCGCGCTCGGGTGTACCTCTGAAGCGATATCGCCGAGCCGAAAGGAGCGCGCCACCACCGGTGGCCAAAACGTGACACCTGCACAACTTCGACGCACCCGGACCCGCCTTGTCGCCTTCGCCGAGGATCTCTTCGAATCCATCCCCCGCAAGGACCAGCGCCGCTGGGGCCAGACCTACCTGCGCGGGCTGCTGCTGGACGGCAAGCGCAAGTCGGTCGAGCCCATGGCCGCTCGGCTCACCAAGGGCGACCCACAGGCCGACGCCTACGCGGTCGAGCAAGCATTGCAGCAGTTCGTCAACCAGTCCCCCTGGGACTGGGTTCCGGCCCGCCGCCGGCTGGCCGAGCGGATGACCGCCGCCATCCAGCCAGACGCCTGGGTGGTGGACGACACCGCGTTCCCGAAGTTCGGCCGCCACTCGGTGGGGGTCGCCCCGCAGTACTGCGGGGCGCTGGGCAAGGTCGCCAACTGCCAGGTGGGGGTGAGCGTGCACGCGGTGACCGACCAGGCCAGCTGCCCGCTGGACTGGCGGCTGTTTCTGCCAGAGAGCTGGGACGCCGACGCCGAGCGGCGCCGCAAGGCCCACGTGCCCGACGAGGTCGGCCACCGCCCGAAGTGGCAGCTCGCCCTGGACCTGCTGGACGAGCTTGGCGACTGGGGCCTGGTCCCGCCGGTGCTCCTCGCCGACGGCGCCTACGGCGAGGTCAGCGAGTTCCGGCTCGGCCTGGAGCAGCGGGGGCTCGCCTACGTCGTGCAGGTCCCAGGCACGATCAGTGCCTACCCCCAGGACGTCACCCTCGAACAGGTCCCCTACCCAGGCCGCGGGCGCCCACCCGTGCCCCGCTACCGCCGGCGCCGTTCCTCGCTGCGGCAGCTGCTGCTGGCCGTTGGCGCGCCGGCGGCCATGACGGTCGCCTGGCGCGAAGGTGCCGACGGGCAGCTGCTGCGCTCGCGGTTTGTGGCCCTGCGGGTCCGCCCGGCCGGGGTCAAGCTGCGCCGCGCCACTCGCGGCGGCGAGCTGCCGGTGCGCTGGCTGCTGGCCGAATGGCCCGAGGGCGAGTCCGAGCCGGTCAAGTATTGGCTGGCCACCCTGCCTGCCGACACTCCGCTTGCGCGGCTGGTGGGCCTGGCCAAGCTGCGCTGGCGAGTCGAGCACGATTATCGGGAGCTGAAGGACGCGCTCGGCCTGGACCACTTCGAGGGGCGCTCCTGGCAGGGCTGGCACCATCACGTGACCCTGGTGTCGGTCGCCCACGCCTTCGTCACCTTGGAGCGGCTGGACCCAAAAGCCCGTGCGTCGGCCTGACTACCTTCCAGGCATTGCGGGAGCTGCAATTCCTGCTCGCCTGTTGGGCCGGCGCGTGTCCCCTGTGCCTGCGCAGACTCCCACGGTCAACGGCATGGTTGCACCCCTCAGTCGCGCCGACGTAACAGAGTACTGCTAGGCGGCAGACACGGCGCTGAGCCGGGCGTGCTGCGGTCTGTGCTGGCATGCCTGCACACCTACCTGCTCCACAACGAGGTCGCCCTGCGGGCACGCGCGATCGAGGCCTGGACCGAGGTGGGCGCCAGGCACCCCGTCCCATCGAGCCTCCAAGATCTGCTACCGGCCCTGACAGCCGACCCGTATGTCGCGGTTGTACGGTCGATGCTGCGAGCAGCCCGGCGGCTGACATGGAACGACAGCACGCGGCTACGCCTGCTCGCGTATGCCGTGAACATCGCCGAGGCCACCCCTGCCTCGGATGCCGATACCCTCAAGGCCGCGATGTCGGCCGTGCTCGCGCTCACCCGCAAGGACGACAGCGTGCGTGCCGGCGCGGAGCGGTTCGTGCTGCGCAAGGCCGCTTCGCTCAGCGCCTGGGAGCTTCGATGGCTCCTCCGTGGCGACTGGCTGCCCGCCTCGACCCGCACCACCGAGATGGCCGCGTTGCGTCTGGCCCAGGCCTGGGACCCGCGGATAAACGACCGGTTCAACGCTAGAGATGACGAGGAGCTGACCGCGCTCCTTTGGCTGCGGCGTCGGCCTTGCGTCCCTACCGACCAGCGAGCTCGTCGACGCTGCCGTTGAGCTGTGCCCGGAGTACACGTTCCCGGCCGCCGAGTTCGCGGAGGTCGCCTGGCGGGCAGGGCGTCCAGGCGACGCCGCCGCAGTCATGACCGCGGTGCTCGACGCGACTCCAGACCAGCCCGTCTATGCCGACAGGCGCTCCCTTGCCCAGTGCATCCGGGCGGCAGCCGAACTCGACGCGGTGGCCGGCGGCTCCGCGCCGCTGCGTGGGACAGGACCGTGGAGGCCTGCAAGGCTCTCGTGGTGACCACCGATCCGGAGGGCGACGACTATCGCTCTCGGCTCGCAGTCCAGATCGCGTGCGGGCTGACCGCGCGAGCGTTGCTCGCCGCTGCCGAACCGCCGTCCGGCCTGCCGGTCGACGGCCGGACAGCCGCATCCCAGCCCACTGGGATGCCCGACATCCCCAGCACGGTCAGTAAGCGAGACCCGGCGCCGGCCTTGCGGCGCAGGGCCGACCGGCTCGCCAAGGCAGGTGAAGCGCTCGCAGCGACCGCGCAGCGGCTCACGCCCACCGCCGCCTACGTCCGGGCCTTCGCGAGCCTCTGCGAGGTGGCCGCGCATCTGCTTCGATTCGACGCAGCCGAACTCGACGCACACGCAGCCGACGCCGCAGCCCACCTGACCGCAGCCACCCGTCGCGCCGCGATCCTCACCCGGCAGGTCGAGGAGGAGCTTGGGACAGACGACCCGATCGGCGGGCCGCTGCTGGCCGCGCTCGCCGACGCCAAGGCAATCAAACGCGGCGAGCAGGTCGGGTCGCTGGTCGCCGGGTGCGCGAACCTACCCGTCCCGCTGCTCGTCGTCCACGGCCCGCGACGGCACACCGCCAGCTCGCGGTCAACCCCCGCTCCGACCGACACCGAGCAGCGTCCCGTCGCGGTCGTGCTCGCCTACGTCGACAGCCTGCTCATGACCGGTCCGCAGGTCCTGAGGCCCGCCACCGTGTACACCCTCCGGCTGGAGGCCCGCACCGGTGACTGGCCAGCGTGGGCCGACCGGCTCGACGCCGAACTCGTCAGCCACCTCAGCGAGGCCGAAGCTCAGACTCCGGCGTTCACCTGGCAGCGGCCACGCCACAGCGCCGGCGACCGCTCAGACACCATGAGCGGCGAGGGGACGCTGCTGCTGCGATTCGGCCTCGCCGCAGGACAGCCAGCCCCGCCATTCCTGGTGACCCTGCGGTTCCGCGGCGAAAAGGACGGTGAGCCGATCCAGCAGCGGTGCGACGTCGCCGGTCACGCCGAGCTCCGACTGCGGCCATTCGACGCATCGCGGGACTCCCTCACCCAGCACAGAATGATCGACGAGCGGCTCCTCAAGCTCTACGAGGGTCTGCACGGAGCAGGCTATGACGAGGACCAGATCCAGGCGTTCTGCCGGCTCCTCACCGCGACCTGCCGTGCCGGGCTGTCGATGACCTGGGAGAAGCGGTACCGGCGCGGGCAGCGGGTGACCGAGCGACAGTTCCACTACGACCTGTACGACCGGCTCCGTCAAGACCCTGACCTCGACGGGCGGATCGAGCGCGGCAGCCCGCTCGCGCTTGGATTCCTCGACGTCCGACATGACGGAATCACGGCCGAACTCAAGGTCGAGCGCAAGGCAGCCGTCACCAAGGACACGGCGCCGAAGTACATGGGCCAGCCGACCCAGTACGCGGCGGCGGACGGCGCGCGGCTGTCGATCCTGTGCGTGCTCGACATGAGCCCCAAGACCAGCCCGGTCGGCACAGCAGAGAACTACCTGTGGCAGGTCCAGCCCGCCCTGCACGGCCTGACGAACCCAGAGGCGCCATCGCTGGTCACCGTCCTCGTCGTCAACGGAAACCTGCCGCCACCGAGCAGTTGGTCTCGTCGCCGGATCACGACGCAACCTGCTGGATCGCCGGGCGGATGACTGGAGGGCGACGTCAGTGATAGACCGAGGTCTTCGCCCGGGGCTGTTTGCCGAATCCCTGCAGCCGGCATGGGCCTGAACGCTGGTCTCGGTCGTAGGTGCTCGGCATCTGCTGGTAGTCGGTCGACCGATCGGGGGTTCTTCAGCCCGGCGACGAATGGCGACGCGACGTCCGCCCCAGGGTCTCGGCAAAGTGCGGGAATGTCTGGTTCATGGGTTGGTGATGCCGAGGAGGATGAGGGGTCGGGTGGGGTCGCGGGCGTTGCGGCGCAGGGCACCGGCGATGTTGCGGTCGCCGTGGAGACGCAGGATGCCGATGGCGAGGTTGCGCAGGCTGGCCATGGCCCTGGGGGCGTTGCCGGTGCGGACCTGGGAGGCGTCCTCAGCGAAGGTGGTGTCGCGGATGTGGTGCAGCGTGTAGGGTACGCAAACTCGGACGTAGGCTTTGAGCTGGGGGTTCGCGGATCCCGTGGCTCGGTATGGTTGGCGCCTCTGCCGCCCCGCCTGCGGAGGCCATTCCCCGGTGCTATCGAAACTCGCCTACCTCACGCTGTACCGCTCCATCCAGCTGCTCGCCCTGCTCGCCCGCGGCGACGCCGCCAAGGACCTGGAGATCCTCGTCCTGCGCCACCAGCTCACTGTCCTCCGCCGCCAGGTCTCACGACCCAAGCTTGAGCCCGCCGACCGGGCCCTGCTCGCCGCGTCAGCCGCGTCCTGCCGAGATCCCACTGGTCGTGCTTCCTGGTCAAGCCGAGACGCTGCTGCGCTGGCACCGGCGGCTCGTCGCCGGTGCCTGGACCTACCCGCACCGCCAGACGGGTCGGCCACCGCTGGACCAGGACGTCCAACTTCTGATCGTCCGGCTGGCCAAGGAGAACCTCACCTGGGGCTACCAGCGCATCCAAGGCGAGCTGTTGCGCGTCGGTGTTCGGGTCTCGGCGACCGCGATCCGGACGACGCTTCGCCGCCACGGGCTCGACCCGGCGCCACGGCGGGCGAGCAGCACCTGGCGGGCGTTCCTGCGACAGCAGGCCGCCGGGGTCGTTGCGTGCGACTTCTTCACCGTCGACACGGTCTGGCTGCGGCGGCTGCATGTGCTGTTCTTCATCGAGCTCGCCACCCGACGGGTCCACCTGGGCGGGGTGACCGCCAACCCGAACGGCGGCTGGGTCACCCAGCAGGCCCGTAACCTGCTGCTGGTGCTGGGGGACCGGGGACGACAGGTGCGCTTCCTTGTCCGCGACCGTGACGCGAAGTTCTCCCGCAGCTTTGACGACGTCTTCCGCTCCGAGGGCGCCGAAGTGCTCCTCACGCCCGTGCGGGCACCCAAGGCGAACGCGTACGCGGAGCGCTGGGTCCGGACGATCCGCACCGAGTGCCTGGACTGGCTGCTGATCCTCGGGCGTGGGCACTTGGAGCAGGTCCTTCGGGTCTACGTCCAGCATTACAACCGGCACCGTCCCCACCGGGCGCTGCTGCTGCAACCACCAGATCCGCCCGCCCGGCTGACCGTCCTCGGCGAGAGTGACCGGGGCGCTGTGCATCGAAGCGACCTGCTCGGCGGACTCCTGCACGAGTATCGGCGAGCTGCATGAACGCGTTTGCGCACCCTTCAGGTCCAACGCCTGGAACGACCAGAACGGCAACTTCTACGCCTGGGTGCCGATCGTCGGACTGTTCATCGGTGGGCCGCTCGGCGCCTACGTCTACGACACCTTCGTCGGGAACTTCCACGCCGAGGCTAAAAGGGAGGTCGGCGAGACGGTCGAAGATCCGACGACCGGCCGGCCGGTCGGCACCCGCCCCGAAGCGACCTAGGCACCCCGACGGCGACGGCGGCCCGTCGCCAGCCGGACGCGACGATCGCCGGCGGCCATGGCCCGACAGCTGATAGCTCCTGAGCGTTCGCCTTGGGCGCCCGGACCGGGGCAATCAGCACCTCGCCACCCTCTCTGAGCAGAACACGCCGTCGAAGCTGCTCGAGAACTTCGCGTCCCGGTCGCGGAGGAGGAAGCGCACCTGTCGCCCCCGCTCGTCCAGGACCAGCAGCAGGTTCGGGCCTGCTGGGTGACCCAGCCGCCGTCGGGGTTGGCGTGAAGGGTGCGCAAAGGCGTCCATGCAGCTCTTGGGGTACTCGCGCAGGAGGTCGTCGAGCGGGTGCCCCGAGTTCGCCGATCCTCGCTGACCAAGGTCATTGGCGAGTGAATCCGGATGGTAGAGCACCAGATCTGAAATCTGGTGCTCTCGTCCCAAGACGGCGGTCAGGAAGGGCGTGTCGCCAGACGCTGTGTCTGGTGACGATGGCCCAAAACTGCGACCACATTGCCACCATGCCGCACGTGACGGGCAGGGACGGATGCCCGACTCGCATCACCGACATAGGCGTTGACCAGGAGAAACGGGGACGGGAAGGGTCGGGGAGGATGGGCGGGGACGGGTGATGCATGACTACGGATCTGGCGGTCAGGGTGTCTCATCCTTGCGTTGTCGCGGCACTTCCGAACCACTCGTGCCGATTCACGTCAGCGTGGCGCCTGCGGCGTGCCAGTTGAACCCCAAGGGCCAGCTCGTGCGCTGGTTGGCTTTTGCGCCGTAGAGGTCGGCATCGCGCAGGTCCGCGCCGGTCAGGGTCGCATAACGCAGGTCCGCACCGCGCAGGTTCACACCGGTCAGGTCCGCGTTGCGGAGGTCCGCGTTGTACAGGATCGTGCCGTGCAGGTTCGCGCCGTGCAGGTTCGCGCCGTGCAGGCCCGCGCCGGCAAGGGTAAGTTCTGCGAGGTCCAGAGGAGGATCAGCGGGGGCAGGTTGGCGGCGTCCGAGAACGGTGAGGGCGGCTTGGACGTCGGGGTCGCGGTGGCGTGGTACTCCGCCTGGGCTGGGCTGGGCTGGGCTGGGCTGGGCTGGGCTGGGCGGGGCGGCACGGCGATGCAGGTAGGCGACCAGCACTTCAGTCACGGCCAGGCGGTTCTCGTCGGGGGATTGCCGGGCGATCTGTTCCAGCCCGTAGATGCCGCCGATCTGAGCTTCGCGTCGGCGGTCATTGCCGAGCTGGTCGATCGCGCGTGTGAACCGCTCGCTGGCCTGGCCTTGCCGGGTCAGGCCTCGGTCAGCAGTAGCCGCCTGGTAGGCCAGGAAGGCGCCAGCCAAGACGGCCACCCCGACAAGGGCCTGCACGGCGCTGGTGCGCAGGTCGTCTTGGTGTTTCAGGCGGGCGTCGTGCAGCTCCAGTCGGTCGCGGGCATCGAGGCCGTCCTGCTTCAGCTCCTCAGCGGACATGGGCGGGTAGCGTCGTCTCGAGTAGCTGAACGAGATGGCCAGGACTACCAGGGCGACGGCCAGCAGCAGCCCGCCGATGCACAACGCCCAGATCATCGGGCCGGGGGGGAACTCGGGGCGTCCATTGGACTCCTGGGTTCGATGAGGGCTTGTCAGTCCGTCTGTTGGTCCGAACGATGGTACTGCGCCGGTCTTGGGCGTACGCGCTGGACGGCCCACCTGTCCTGACCTGCGTGGAGACCACTGGCCAGCACCTGCTGGACGCGCCGCAGGGAACTCATAAACCTCTGCTCAGGCACGCACGGAAACAGGGGAAGAGCCCGTTTTCGTGCCCGGTGGACCAAAGCAGCGTTGCCGCAACGAACGGGAAGACCACGCGGATGTCGACCGCGCGCCGGCCGACATCGCGCCGGTCCCGACTGGCAACGAGCGAGCCGGCGTACTCCGGCCTCAGCCCGGCTCGTGGCGGTGGCCCTCAAGCGCCGCTGTGCCCTCGTGCCAGCCGAACGGGCCGGCCTGCCAGCCACATTCGGGGCAGGTGGCCCACCAGCCAGCCGCGCGTTGCTGGGCTTCGGGGAGTGAGGCCTGGTCCTCGTCGGCAGCCACATAGTCCAAACGCGGCACGGTGCGCTCATCAAGGCGGGGCAGCATCCCTTCCACCCCGCTCATCGCGGCCTGCGCCGTCCCAAGCTGCTCGGCCAGGCCTCGGGCGACCTCGCCGGCGGCGTGGAGCCCTCTGGCCGCCTGCCGGGCCGCGCCCGCCGGGCCAGCCAACGTGCCGTGCGTGTCGGCGGCCAGGAGTGCGCCGACGAGCCGGCTGAGGAGCTGCGGCAGGTGGGCGGTGAGCTCGCCGAGTCCGCCGATGATCGCGTCGACGTCGCCCGCGTCGGCGAAGCCGTGCGGGCCCGGCCCGGTGCGGATGACGTCGTTGGCGCGGCGGACCGCTTCGGTGGCGGTAGTGACGAACTCGGCCGGTGTGGTGTGGAGGTAGTCGTCTTGGCTGGCCATGGTGGTCCCCCTTGGGGTCACGCGTCCGCCTTCGGCACGTTCAGTCGGCCCGCTCTAGAGCATGCGGGCAAGCGTAATCCGCAGTCGAGTCGGCGTATCACATACGTCGATGATGCCGACTGCCTCTAGTCCTCCGACCCCGGCTGCTCTCCAGTCGAACCCGTCGGCCATACTGTCCTGGCGTCGCACTCGGCTCCCTCTAGCTCAGTGCGGTGGAGGATCGCTCCCTGCAGCGGCTCGCCGACGAGATCGACGCCCGCCTCTCTCCGCACGAGCACAGCACCGCCGTGGCCCGGTGGGCCGGGATGCTGGCCGACCACCTCCGGCTCGGCCCTGATGTGCGTGCCCGCTGCGAGCTGGCTGGGCGGCTGCACGATATCGGCAAGGTGGTCGTCCACGATGCGATCCTGCTCAAGCCCGGCCCGCTGACCGACCAGGAGTGGGAGGTCATGCGCCAGCACCCCGCGCAGGGGGTCCGGCTGGTTGCGCTGAGCCCGCGCCTGGGCCGGGTCGCGACCATCGTGCGCCAGCATCATGAGCGCCACGACGGCACCGGCTACCCCGACCGTCGCGCCGGCCAGGACATCACCATCGAGGCGCGCATCCTGGCGGTCTGCGACACCTGGGCCGCCATGCTCGCCGACCGCTGCTACCGGCTCGCCCTCTCGCGGGAGGCAAGCACGCGCGGAGCTGGCCGCTGCGCGCGGCAGCCAGTTTGACCCACAGGTCTTGGACGCGTTCCTCAAGCTTCAAGGCAGCGGTGCCATCGGTGAGCTGCGCAGAACCCACCAACGTGGTCTCAGCGATGCTGCGGCCGCCTCCGTGCAACGGCGGTAGCCCGGCCCGAGGGGAGTGGGCAGGAGGACGGCGCCGGTCATTCCATTGGTCATTCCACCGCGGGCTACCTGCCACGACAGGAGTGCACTGGCTGGACGAGGCACCCGACCTGACCTGCCAGGACGGCACGCGCCAGCACTCGCCGGACGGCTGCCCGCTGTCTTGTAAACAGCAGGTTGGGGGTTCGAGTCTCCCTGCTAGCTCGATAGGAACCCGCTGCTCAGAAACAGGTCCGCCCCATTTCGGCGGTGCCGCGGACGGCCAGGCCGAAGGCGATTCCTATGATGTTCCGCCGGGTCGCTTTAGTCGCCGGGGAACGGTGGATCCGTTGCCTCTGCCTGCTCGGAGTCGGGCTCGTACTCAGGGCTGGTAGTACTGGTCCTCGGGCGGTTCGTAATCGGGCACGTAGCCGCCTTCCCCTGACATGCGGAGCGCTGCTTCCCGCCCCTCGGCCTCCCGCTCCGCCTCGCAGGCGGCGCGGATCTGCCGGCGTAAGCGGAGCGGGAGCGTGTCGAACGACGGGTCCTCGACCTCCGCACAGACGCGATCTGCGAGCGATACGGTGGAGGTCGTCGCCGAGGCCGAGGGCTCCGCTGTCGTGGTGGCAGTGGTGGTACTCGCCGTCGTGGGCGCTGACGTGCTGGACGCTGAGGGCGCCGGGGTGTTCGAGCAAGCGGTTATCACCACGGCGAGGAGGCCGGGCAGAAGTCGGATGGTGCTGGCCGATCGCATCCCGGGCGTATCGGCAGGTTGGGGGCCGGGCTTGAGTGGCAATCGGCCGTATCCTGGTCCTATGCCAGGAGCGTCCTACTACGCCGAAGCCTTCGCGCCGATGTCGGGCCGCTGTTTCCGCCTGGTTGACCAGCAGGGCGAGGGAGGGCCGACGCACTGCCGGGAGCCAGTCGTGTGGCGAGGGCCGTGGCGGACGCCGAGTGGCCGCCGCTACCGGGTGGAGGCGTGCGAGATCATCCAGGCGCTGAGCGGCGACCCGCGGACGCTGGCGGCGGGACGACCGGTCCGGTCGGTGTCCCCGCAGGGCATCGACTTCATCAAGGGGTGGGAGGAGTTCCGGGCGCGGATGTACGACGACCCGGTCGGGCACTGAACGATCGGGTACGGGACGCTGCTGCACACCGGCAACTGCGACGGGCGGCCGTCCGAGCAGGCCTGGGCGGACGGGATCACCGAGGCCAAGGCCACCGAGCTGCTGGAGCGGCACGCCACCGAGTTCCAGCAGCTCATCAACGACTCGGTGACTGTGCCCCTTAACCAGAACCAGAACGACGCCCTCGTGAGCTTCACCTACAACGTCGGAGGCAGCAACTTCCTGAAGTCGACCCTCCTGCGCCTCCTCAACGAGCGGGACTACGCAGCGGTGCCGGCCGAGCTCAAGAAGTGGACCAAGGCCCGCGAGAACGGGCAGCTGGTCGACCTGTCAGGACTGGTGAAGCGCCGGGCAGCCGAGGCCGAGCTGTTCGAGCGGCCCGTCCCGAACTCGGACGGCGCCGTCGCACAGTCCCTGAGCGGTGTGTTCGGGCAGGCGTTCGGCGCCGTGGAATACTCGGTCCCAGGGATCCTCGAGCCGCTCGCGCAGCGCACGCCGAGGACGTGCTGGGCAACGGTGATCACGATGATGTACTCGTGGCGGCACCAGCAGTCCATCGACCCCGGCGCCGTGCTCGCCACGGCGGGGTCGCAGTACGTCGACATGTACAACCAGGACCGGGTCCTGGATGCCACCGCTGCCGGGTTCCTCTACCAGGCCCTCGGCCTCGTCCCCATCACGTCGTTCAACCCGACCATCGAGGGATGGGAGTCGCTGCTGCGGAAGTACGGTCCGCTCTACGTCGACGTCGGGTATGGCACCTCGGCGACGACCCACGCCATCATCGTCACTGGGATCTCCGGCGACGGTTCGGCCGGCGGGACGTCGGTCACCTATGTGGACCCCATCGGCGGGAGGACCGTCATCCGGAAGTTCAGCGAGTTCCTCTCCGAGTACGAGGCGCCGGGGGCCGTGAACAACTGGCCGCACGTGATCGTGCACTGACCACCAGTGCCGCAGGCGAGCGGGCAGCAGAGCCTTCCCGTCAGGCACTCGTACGGCTTCCACAGCCCGAGCGCCGCCACCCAGATGAGCCCGCTGTCCTACACGCAGAACCCGGCCGTCATCGCCGGCATCGAGGTGGCCGACGCGGCGCAGATCGGGCTTGCGGCCATCTCGATCGTTCAGGCGCAAGTCTCGGCGTCGCAGGGGTCGTTCTCGCTCTCGTACGACAAGGCGCAGCGCCTGCTGACCAACGAAGCCCGGACGCTGATGCCGGGCGCGCAGACGACCAAGAAGTCCTACTCACAGCACCTGCTCTACCTCGGCATCGGGGCGATCAACGCGGCGTCGGCCGACATCATCATCGAGTGGGAGGGGAACCCGTACGGCGAGATCGGGACCCCGGTCATCCGCCGCAACCTCGCCACCTCGACGGAGTGGTCGGAGTCGTCGGCGAACGTGACCATCACCAAGGTCGACCGGATCCCGCTGCCTGGCACCGATCCGAGGACCTGGCCCATCGTCTACACCTACGAGGGCACCTACGATCCCTACGGGAACGGCTACTTTGAGTTCAGTGGCGAGTTCGAGCTGAACGCCTTCGGGGGCTTCAAGTTCAACCGGCACGAGGTGGTCTCGCGGTCCATGGGCGACTGGGCGATCGGCGGCACGCCTGAGGACAAGGTGCAGCGGGGGCGCGACGTGATCGTCCCGGTCCCGGCGATCCCGCAGGAGCAGATCGACTACCTGAGGACGAGGCTGCCGTAACCGACCGCGTGAGCGCGGCGATCGCCACGATCGACGAAGCCGCCTGGGTCGACATCCCGTACCTGACGTCAGACGCCGCCGAGGCGGGCAAGACCGCCCTGGTCAACGTCTATGTATGACACGGGCCGGGAGCCAAGCCGTACCGGGATACACCGCAGGACGGCCATTCCATATAGAACGCTCGATGCCCTCCGTTCCCGACAGGCGTAGGGTCGTCCCCAAATGGGTGACGACCGGCAAGAACGGGGATCGTGATGCCCCAGACCACTGAACCCAGGTACCTGCGCACGGCGCAGGTCGCCGAGCTACTCCACGTGTCACCAAAGACGGTCAGCCGCTGGGCGCAGGAGGGCAGGCTGCCCTACCTCCGCACCTTGGGCGGCCACCGACGCTACCCGGACCGGGAGATTCGGGCGCTGCTGGAAACCCTGTCCGAGCCATCCCCGGCCGGCCAGCCGCGCGCCGCGTCTCTATAGCCACTGCCGGTTCGGGCCAGGAGCGTGGCCGTTGCGGGTAACAACGCCGCAACGCCTGCCGTCGGCCCACCACGGCGAGGGTGCCGCTGAGCTTCAAGGCGATCTGCAGATCAGGGCCTGCCCGGCGCCCCGCGGCCCGCCCGTTGAAGCACCGCCGACGCACCGGTCTGGATCCACCAGGCGGACGCCGCGGTGGCCAAGGGCGCCAAGCCCGGCAAGAACGACGGCAAGGCCAGGACGTATCTGCTGCGGGTCGAGCTCTACCGGACCCTGTTCTCGCTCACGCGCCGGGGGGCCACCAAGCTGATCCCCATCCGGGAGGTGTCCACGTTCGCCGATGGCGAGACGCTGGAGGTGCCGGGCCGGCCCCGGGCGGTGCATGCGCCCGGCCACACCCCAGGGAGTGCAGCGCTGCTGCTGGAGGGGCGGGGGGCGCTGCTGAGCGGCGACGTGCTGGTGACCAGGAACCCGTTGACCGGCCGAGTCGGCCCGCAGATCATGCCGTCGGGCCTCAACCGCGACACCCCGCAGGCGCTTCGATCGCTCGATGTCCTGGACGGGATCCCAGCCGATGTCCTCCTGCCGGGCCATGGCGAGCCCTGGACTGAGGGCGCGGCCGAGGCCGCGCGGCTGGCAAGGGTGGCCGGCCCCTCCTAGTTCGATTGCCGAGTTGAGCAGCCCGCCAGGTTCTCCGGTAGAGCGAGTTTGATCGCACACCGAACCGGACGACCAGGCCGCATCGACTTGACAGAGCCCTACTACCTGCTTGCACGAGCCCGCGGCAGGCTCAAGCCGCCGCGGTGGCTGCCGATCTGCACTTGCGACGCTACTCGCAACCAAAGGTCGGCGTGGTGCACGAGCGCGATGTGGTTGGTGGGCTCACCGAGGCGCAGTCGAGGCTGCCCCGGTTTCCCGATGGCGCCACCCCGGATGGTCCCCGCATCCGCGACCTCGCCACCCGTGCCGTCGCGGTCCTCGCGCTGACCGCCACGGCGGTGTACCTGGTCTGGCGGGCCGTCGCCACGATCGACCTGGCGGTATGGTGGCTGTCGATCCCGCTGTATGTTCTGGAGCTGCATGCGGCGGTCGGGCTTGGCCTGTACACCTTCTCCCTCTGGGACGTGCACGCCGGGCCCAGGGCGCGGCCGGTACGCGAGAGCCCACTGCGGGTGGCGGTGCTGATTCCGACCTGGAACGAACCACCGGAGGTGCTCGCGCCGACCATCGCGGCCGCGGCCGCCTTGCAACCCGTGCACGAGACCTGGGTCCTGGACGATGGGGACCGGCCGCACATCGCCAGGTTGGCTAGTGACCTCGGCGCCCGCTACCTGCGTCGCACCGACCGCAGCCACGCCAAGGCCGGCAACCTCAACCATGCCCTCGGGGTCATCGAGGCAGATGTCGTCGCGGTGCTGGATGCCGACCATGTCGCCAGGCCGAACTTTCTGATCAACACCCTCGGCTACTTCGACGACCAGCGGGTGGCGTTGGTCCAGACCCCGCAGGACTTCTACAACCTTGAGTCGTTCGAGCACAGCCGCACCGCAGCCAGGGACGGGTTCAATGAGCAGTCACTGTTTTACCGGGCCATCATGGCCGGGAAGAACCGCTGGCAGGCTGCCTTCTGGTGCGGCACCAACGCACTGCTACGGGTCAGCGCGCTCAGGGGGGTCGGCGGGGTCGCCACCGGAACTGTTACCGAGGACATCCACACCACCATCCGACTCCACACAAAGGGCTGGCGCACCGTCTACCACAACGAAGTCCTCGCCAGGGGACTGGCCGCAGCCGGCGCCGGCCAGTACCTCCTGCAGCGCCACCGTTGGGGCACCGGCGCCATGCAGGTGCTCCGGGCCGACAACCCGCTGACCGTCCCTGGTCTCACCCCACCGCAGCGATTGGCCTATGCGTTCACGCTGCTCGGCTGGTTCGACGCCTGGCGGTCGCTCGGCTACCTGCTGGTGCCGGTCGCGGTCCTGCTCACCGGCGCCGTCCCGATCCGAGCCCCGCTCGGCACGTTCGCCATCGCCTTCGCGGCCACGTTCACGCTGCAGCAGCTCGCGCTGTGGCTGCTCGGTCGGGGTTGGCAGCGGCCCTGGCTGGCGATCTTGTTTGACCTGGTGCGGCTGCCGTCCAACCTGGCCGCCACCATGACCCTGCTCGGCCGGCGTGCGGAGCGCTTCCAGGTCACCCCCAAGGGCCGGACCGGCGAGCGTCCGCGGCGGGCGCCGGCCCCCCGCATCCTGTGGGCGGTAGCCGCCGTCTCGGTCGCCGCAGCCGTGTGGTTCGTGGTCACGATCGCGGGGCGCACGCCGCTGCGTTACGGCGTACCCGCGGCGGCTTTCGGGGCGGCCGGCTGGCTCACGTTCAACCTGGCGCTGGTCGCTTCCGCCATCGCCCGGATCCGCGCTATCCGCTACGGCGCCGAGCGGCGGGGCAGCGTCCGCTTTCCGGTGTCACTGCCGGCACGGTTGGACGGCGTGTCCTGCATGGCCAGGGACCTGTCCTTGACTGGTGCTCGGGTCTCCGCCCCCTCCCCGCTTCCCGGTGAACCGTCGACGCTGGTTCTGGAGGCACCTGGGCGGGCGGTCGCCCTGCGCTGCGCCGTGCGGACCCGTTTCGACCACCCGGATGGGAGCCAGACCGTCGCCGTCGAGTTCCAGCCCGGACAGTGGCCGGCCATCGGCGCCCTGACCCACCTGCTATTTAACGCCGGCGTGGGCCTCGAAGTGGTCCCGGCGGAGCCGGTCCCGATGGGTGCCGTCGCCTGAGGGCATAGGTCGCCGGGATCGCCGTGATCGTGATCGGGGTGATCATCCTCCTACCGCGGGGGCGGTAGCTCGAACCGGCCCGGCTACTCCAAGGGACGACGCAGCAAAGACTCCGCCCGGCCGATGCGCCACGGCGCCCGACGCTGCACCCTCAAGAAGCACCGAGACAACAGGAGTTGCCCCATGATCCAGAACGAGCATCTGGTTGAAACCAAGGACCTGACCAAGACCTACGGCGGTCGCATCACCGCCGTGAACCACGTCAACCTGTCGGTGCGCAGGGGCGAGATCTACGGGTTCCTGGGGCCCAACGGCGCCGGGAAGACCACCACCCTGCGGATGCTGGTCGGGCTCGTCAAGCCAACTGCCGGCTCGGCGACCGTGCTGAGGGAGCGCCCGGGACATCCGGAGGCGCTGGCGCGCCTCGGCGTGCTGGTCGAGTCGCCGGGCTTCTATCCCTACCTGTCCGGCCGGGACAACCTGCGCGTGGTCGCGCGCTACGCCGGCGTCGCCGACCCAGGCGTGGAGGCCGCGCTGGAGCTGGTCAAGCTGGCCGACCGCGCGGATGACAAGTACACCGGCTACTCGCTGGGCATGAAGCAGCGCCTGGGAGTCGCCGCCGCCTTGCTCAAGGCCCCCGAGCTGCTGGTCCTGGACGAGCCGACCAACGGGCTGGACCCCGCCGGCATGCGCGACATGCGCGCGCTGATCCGGGACCTGGGGGCCCGCGGCCACACCGTGCTGCTGTCGTCGCACCTGCTGGGGGAGGTGCAGCAGGTCTGCGACCGCGTCGGGGTGATCTCCCGCGGCGAGCTGATCGCCCAGAGCACCGTCGCCGAGCTGCGCGGGCAGGCCGGGCTGCTGGTCGCCGCCGAGCCGCTTGACCTGGCGCGCGCCAGCGTCGAGCGGCTGCTCGGCCCGCAGAACGTCGTCGTGGTCGACGGCACGCTGCGGCTCCGGACCGAGCCCTCGCAGGCCGGCCGCGTCAGCGGCGCGCTTGCCGCCGCCGGCGTGGTCCTGACCGAGCTGCGTCCGTTGGAGCGGACGCTCGAAGAGGTCTTCCTGGAGATGACGGGTGCGGAGGAGGTTGCATGATGCGTGGGAGTCTTTCGGCGGAGCTCCTCAAGCTGCGCAAGCGACCCACAACCTGGGTGCTGCTTGGCGTCTCGCTGGTGCTCACCGAGCTGTTCGCCTACTTCCTGCCCTACACCAGCTACGTCACCGGCGACCAGAACCAGCAGACCCAGGGGGTCGCCCCCCAGCAGGTGCTGGCGGGCATCCTGCCCGACCAGCTGGTCACCAACTCGATCGGAGGCTTCCCGGTGTTCGCCGGGGCGCTCGCCCTCATCTTCGGGGCGCTCGCGGCCGGTAGCGAGTACGGCTGGGGCACCCTCAAGGCCGCCCTGACCCAGCGACCCAGCCGGCTACGACTCTACGGCGGCAAGCTGCTGGCGCTCGCCACGATGGTGCTCGCGGCGGTGCTGATCATCTTCGCCACGGGCGCGCTCACCAGCGGGGTGATCGCAACCATCGAGTCCAGGCCGCTGGACTACCCCGGGCCGCTCGACCTCGCCCAGGGGATCGCCTCGGGGTGGCTGATCCTGGCCATGTGGTGCCTGTTCGGCGCGCTGCTGGGGTTCGCGTTCCGCAGCGTGGCGCTGCCCGTCGGCCTCGGCGTCGTCTGGGTCCTCGGGGTGGAGAACCTGATCTCGTCGGTTGCCGAGAGCCTGCTCACCGGCCTGCAGCCGCTCCGCGACCTGCTGCCCGCTGCGAACGCCGGGTCGCTGGTGTGGGCGCTGGCCCCGGGCGGCGGCGCCGACGGTGAGGCACCACCCGGGGTGATCGACGCTGTCACGGGAACCCAGGCCACGGTCGCCCTCGCCCTCTACGTCGCCGTCTTCGTCGTGGCGGGCGCCTTGCTGCTTCGCAGGCGCGATGTGACCTAGGGCGTGCCAGGCTGCCTCATGACGGTCATGGCTGGTCGGTGCTGGCGAGCCGCAGCCGCCGCACTGCCGTCCCGCCCGGCGCAGGCGCGGTGGCGTCGGGATCGGGGGCTTCGGCGGCCAGCGCCGCCTCCTCAAACGCGGCCAGCTCGGCGGCACAGCGGTCCACCATGGCGCGGGCCTCGGCGGCGTTGGGCGCGTCGAAGTAGTCCCGCGCGGCGATCTTGGCCAACCACGAGCGGAACCGTTCCAGGTCCGCCTCGGACTCCTCCACCTCCGCATACGTCGTGCGCCCCCGGGCCCGCTCGGTCGCCAGCTCGGCCAGGAACGCCGGGGTGCGCTCCAACACTTCGGCGTACTCCACGGCACGTTCGCGGCGGAACTCCTCGACGACGGCGGCCTGCTCGTCCGGGTCCGGCAGGGTCAGGTGCAGCAGCCGGGCTTCCCCGCCATCGTGGCGGACCCGGTCCAGCAGGCGCCGCACCGCGCGGGCGACCTCAGGGCGGTCTGGTAGCAGGCACACCGACTGCTGCAGGTACAGCGCGCCAAGGGAGCGGAGCTTGCGCCACACCTGCACCCGCAGCGATGCCGCCGCACCGGCGGTCGACACCGTCACCAGCAGCCAACGCTCCGCCTCGGCCATCTGTCCACCCCCGGGCCGCCACCTCGGACGGCTTCATGATCGCTGATGCGCCGGGTCCCGCCCAGACGCGATCAGGCGGGGTCGGGTCCAGATGCGCCGCAGCTGCGCACTCCACGGCGCTCACCGGGTGAGCGGCCACACGGCCGCGGCACAGCGGCATACAGCGCAACCAGCGCGATAGCGCGCAGGTACCACTAGAACGCGCCACTGCTACGGATGTAACATCAGCATGATCCGAGCGTAGCGTCGACGGTGAGGGGCGGCATGGCAGGAACGTTGCTCAGCAGCACGCCCGCCAAGCGATCCTCGCGTCCGGCGTGCCAGCAACCCCATCCCGCCCGCCTCGCCAACGCCGTCACCCTCCTCGGCCACCACGCCGCCGGCCTGGAGGGCCTCGCCGCCCGGGTCATGGTGCTAAGGGGGCTCCACGACACATGACCGGTGCTGGGGTTCCCGCAGGCCGTGGTGTGACGCTGGCGCCAGCGGTCCAGCGCCCCTGGCATGCGATCGAGACCGAGCACACGCTGCTCGCCGTGGTGAGCTACGCCGGGGGCCTGCGTGAGGTGGAGGCCGACAGGCGTCGGCCGGCCGAGCCGGCCGCGCGCTCCTGGCGTGCGCCGCCGCTCCTGGTCGAGCTGGCCGAGTCGCTCACCGGACCGCTGCAGCTGCTGCTGGTCACGGTCGCGGTGCTGTCGGCGGTCTGGGGGGAGTTGCGCGACGCGATCGCGATCGCGGCGATCATCGCCGCGGTCGCCGGGGTGGAGACCGCCACCGAGTTGCGCGCCAAGCGGGCGCTTGCGGGGCTGCGGCAGCTCGCCGCACCGACTGCGCGGGTGCTGCGCGACGCGCACCTGGTCGACCGGCCCACCGGCGCGCTGGTGGTGGGGGACGTGGTCGTGCTGGAGCCTGGCGACCGCGTGCCAGCCGACTGCCGGGTGCTGGCGGCCGCGGGGCTGGCCGCCGACGAGTCGGCCCTCACCGGGGAGGCCGCCGCCGTCGCCAAAGGGCCGGGTGCGGTCGCGGCGGACGCGCCGCTGGCCGCGCGCAGCTCGATGCTGTACGCGGGGACGCTGATCGTGGCCGGCCAGGGCCGCGGGCTGGTGGTCGCCGCCGGGCCGGACAGCGAGCTGGGGCGGCTCGGGCGGCTGGTGGCAGGCGAGCGGGAGCCCGCCACCCCGCTGCAACGGGCCATGGCCGAGCTCGCCCGGGCGCTGCTGGCCGTGGCGGTCGCCGCCAGCGTCGCGGTGCCGCTGGTCGGGGTGGCGCGCGGCCAGCCGCTGCGGCAGATGCTCCTGGCTGGGTTGACGCTGGCGTTTGCGACCATCCCCGAGGAGCTGCCGATCCTGGTCAGCGTGCTGCTGGGGGTCGGCGGCCGGCGGCTGGCCCGCCGCGGCGCGCTGCTGCGCCGCCTGCGGGCGGCCGAGACGCTCGGGGCGGTCACCGTGGTGGTGACCGACAAGACCGGCACACTGACCGAGAACCATCTGCGCCTGGCCCACGTGGACGGCAAGCGGGGTACCGTGCTGCGCGGCGCGCGCGCCACCCAGCCGCACCGGGCCACCGACCGCACCCGCGTCGCCGATGCGGTCGAGACCGCGCTCACCAGCGCGGCCGAGGAGGCGGGGGTAACGGTCGCAGGCGTGGAGGCGGCGGTGTTCCCGTTCGACCCCCAGCGCCGGCGGATGAGCCGCGCCTGGCGTACCGGCACCGGGGTGCTGGTCGCGGCCAAGGGCGCCCCGGAGGCGATCCTGGCCGTCTGCGACCTGCCCGAGCGGCAGCGGTCCCAGCTCGGCGAGCGGGTGGAGGAGCTGGCCGGGCAGGGGCTGCGGGTCCTCGCGGTCGCCCAGGGCCGGCCGGCAAGCGTGCCGGCTACCGCCGAGCAGGCCGAACAGGAGCTGTCGTTCGTCGGGCTGCTCGGGTTCGCCGACCCGCTCCGCGGCGGTGTCGGTGACGCAGTCGCGACGCTGACCGGCGCGGGGGTGACAACGGTGGTGGTGACCGGCGACCACCCCCGGACCGCCCTGGCGGTCGCCCGGCAAGCCGGCCTGGCGGGCAAGCGGGTCCTGGAGGGCGGCGCGCCGCTGGCAGGGATGGACGACCAGACGCTGCTGGACAGGCTGCGCGCCGACCGGGTGGTGGCCCGGGCGACCCCCGAGGACAAGCTGCGCATCGTGCGCGCGTTGCAGGCCGCCGGGGAGGTGGTCGCGGTGACCGGCGACGGGATCAACGACGCGCCCGCCCTGGCCGCCGCCGACGTGGGGATCGCCATGGGACGGCGCGGCACCGACCTCGCGCGCGAGGCGGCTGACCTGGTGCTCACCGACGACGCCTACCCGACCGTGGCCGCCGCGGTCGAGGGAGGCCGCACCCTGGGCTCGCAACTGCGCCGCGCGGTCGCCTTCTACCTGGGCGCCAAGCTCGGCCTGGTCGCCAGCATGCTCGTGCCCTTGGCGCTGGGGCTGCCCGCCCCGTTCAGCCCGGCGCAGATCGTGCTGCTGGAGCTGTTCATGGACCTTGGCGCCTCGGTGGCGTTCGTGGCCGAACCGGCCGCGCCCGGCATGATGCGCCGCCCACCCCGCGACCCGGCCCGCCGCTTCCTCGACCAGGCCGAACTCGGCGCGATCGGGATCACCGGCCTGGCCCTGTTCCTCGCCGTGACCAGCGGGTACCTGCTGGTGTGCTGGCACGCCGGTCCGGTGCAGGCGAGCGCGGCCGCGCTGGTGACCTGGCTGGCCGCTCACAGCGGGGTGGCGTGGATGCTGCGCGCCCGCCCGGCGCTCAGCCCGGCCGCCAACCCGGCGTTCCTGCTGTGGGCGGTGACCGCGACGCTGACCGGGGTGGCGATGGCCGGCACCGCGATCGGCCGGGCGGTCGGGCTCGCCGGCCTGGCCGCCACCTGGTGGCCGGTCGTCGCGCTGGCGGTCGCCGTCGCGGTCGGGCTCGCCGCCGCCGGGCGACGGGCCAGCGCGGCAGGGCGAGCGCTGTAGGCCCGACGCGTCGCCGGCAGTCGGGACTGGCTCTGAGCGGGCCGCGAGGCGAGGAGCAGGAGCACCGGGTTCTCGATTCCGGCGTGCAGGAGGTGGCAGAGCAGGTCGACAGAGGCCGCATCGGCCCAGTGCAGGTCGTCCAGGGCCAGGACCAGCGGCTGCTTGCTCGCCAGCGACTCCAGCAGCGCTCGCGTAGCACGCAGCAGGCGGTGGCGCTCGTCTGGCTGAGCCGCCACGCGGGCTGCCCAACCGCGCGCGAGGCCAGTGAAGGGAAGACGACGGCCAGCAGCGCGAGCCCCTGGACGGGGGGGCCGCATCCCCCAAAGGGGGACTCGGGGTTGCCACCTGGCGGTGATGTGCTTGCGGCGGCGGCTTGGGAGCCTTGCGGGTAGCAGAGGGTTTGCGGCGCTGGGGCGCTCGCGGACCGCCAGCGAAACCAAGGAGGCGCCATGCGCAGGTTTGTCGCTGGCAGGGGTGCCGTGGGCGTTGGGCTGGGGGTGGTGCTCCTGGCCGGGCTGGCTGGGTGCACGGCCTCGGGCGGCTCCCAGGCCGCGACGACCACGACGACCGGGCAGCAGGACGCCGCGGCGGTGTTGCGCGAGTTTGTGCAGTGCGCCCGGGCCAACGGCATGCCCAACCTGCCGGATCTGAAGCTGGACAGCAACGGCCAGGTCAGCGTCCCCGAGGGCACCCCGGAGCCGCCCGCGAGCGTGGAGCGGGCGTGCAAGTCGATCTGGGACCGGCTGCCGGCCTCGGCGACCGGCGATGCGGCGCGGCCGCCGGCCGACATCCCGGGGCTGCTGCGCTTCGCCAGCTGCATGCGCGAGCACGGCGTGACCGACTTCCCCGACCCCAAGGCCGACGGCACCTTCCCGCTCTCGGGTACCGCCATCGATCGGGAGGGCAAGTCGCCCCGGATCAGGAACGCCATGCAGGCCTGCAGGCAGCTCAACCCGGACCCGAAGGGAAGGATCTATTCTCATGGCTGAGGTGGCTTCGTCCCGCCGGCGGGCCCGCGCCGGGCTGCTCGCCGGCGTGCTGGCGCTGGTGCTGGTGGCGGGTGGCGGCTGGGCGGTGGCCCGCGGCGGCCTGCTTGGGCGCTCGGCGGCGGCGGCCGCGCCCGGGGTGGCCACCGGGGTGGCCACCGTGGCCCGCACCGACGTGGTCGAACGCCAGCAGGTAGGGGGCACGCTGGGCTACGGCGGCAGCGCCACGGTGGTCGCCCAGGCGCCAGGCGGGGGCGCCGGCGGGTCGTCGGGCGCCGGTGGGGCGGCCAGTCCCAGGGCGGGATCCTCACCCGCCTGCCCGCCCCCGGCGCGGTGCTCGCCCGTGGGCAGGCGCTGTATGAGGTGGACGGCCGCCCCTTGCCGTTGTGGTACGGCGCCCGGCCGGCGTGGCGGGCCTTTGAGCTTGGCATGGCCGACGGGCCGGATGTGCGGCAGCTGGAGGCCAACCTGGTGGCGTTGGGCTTTGACCCCGGCCGTGCCATCACCGTGGACCGCCACTACAGCTGGGCGACGGCGGCGGCGGTGAAGCGCTGGCAGCGGCGTCTCGGCCGGGCCTGGACTGGTGCGGTCCCGCTCGGGCAGGTGGTGTTCCTGCCAGGCCCGGTCCGCGTCGCCACCGTGACCGCGACGGTCGGCGTGCCCGTCCAGCCGGGCACGCCGGTCCTGGCCGCGACCTCGACCCGGCCGGTGGTCACGGTCGCGCTCGCCCCGGCGTTCCAGCAGCTGGTCCGCCGCGGCAACCGGGTGCTGGTCACCCTGCCCGACGGGGCCGCCACCCGGGGCACGGTGACCACGGTGGGCCGGGTGGCCGTCTCGCCCGGTACGGGGAGCGGGCAGGGCGGCGGCCAGGGCCAGGGCGGCGGTGGCTCGCCGCGGTCCGCGCCGGCGCGCTCGCCTACCTGCCCAAGACCGCCGGGGTCGACCAGGTGGTCACCTCGGTGCGGGCCGCGGCGCGGGGCGAGAGCGTGCTGGAGCCCAGGATCGCCGCGCGGCTGGTCCGTGCGGTGCGCCAGGTCGCGGCCCGCCGGCGGCCGCTGGACCAGCTCTCCCCCCGCGAGCTGGAGGTCCTGGCCGCCCTCGCCCGCGGTCGCTCCAACCGCCAGATCGCCCGCATGCTCAAGATCAGCGAGGAGACCGTCAAGGCGCACGTGTCCAGCATCCTCGCCAAGCTGCAGCTCGCCGACCGCACCCAGGCCGCGATCTTCGGCCTCCAGCAGCGCCTCGTCCCCCTCGACCAGGCCCTCGACGAGTAGCCGAGCCGGGGCCCGCACAGCCCGACCCGACGACACCGACCACGCCATGCAGGACCCGAAGCCCGCCGCGGCAACCGACGAGAGGACAATGCGATGAGGACGCACACGATGATCGACTCGCCGATGGGGGTCCTGACCCTCGTCGCCACCGACGGCACCCTGAGCGGCGCCTACCTGGAGCGGCCCTCCGGCCCACGACAGGGACGACTCCTCTGAGATCGCCAACCTCACATCCGGCCGACCCGGGGCGTTTACCAAGCATGAGACAGCAACCCTTCGAAGCGATCGTGGCCAGGCACGGGCCGACGGTGCTGCGCGTGTGCCGCGCCATCCTCGGCCCGACGGGCGCCGACGACGCCTGGTCGGAGACGTTCCTGTCCGCGATGCAGGCCTACCCGAACCTTCGACCGGACAGCAACGTCGAAGCGTGGCTGGTCACGATCGCCCACAGGAAGGCCATCGACCAGCTACGCGCCGAGTCCCGACGGGCGGTCCCCACCGACGACCTGCCGGAGAAGCCGAGCAAGGACGGCATGCCCGGCAGCTGGGAGCCCGACCTGTGGGCCGCGCTCAACGCCCTCCCGCTCAAGCAACGCGAAACCGTCGCCTACCACTACCTCGCCGGCCTGCCGTACGCAGACGTCGCCGAGATCCTGGGCGGGAGCCCAGACGCGGCGAGGAGAGCGGCCGCCGATGGCATCGCCGCGCTACGAAAGACCTACCTGGAAGGAGAAGCCCGACGATGATCGCACGCAAGACCCAGGCCAACGACGGCGACCTGTTCGCCGCGCTCCCCGAGGCCGACGAAGCGGCCCAGCGCCGGTTGCACGCCCGCCTCGTCGCGGCCGCGACCGAGGCCGGGATCCTCGACGTCGCCTACCGCACCATCGACACCCCCGTCGGCACGCTGCTGCTGGCCGCGACCGAGAAGGGCCTGGTCCGGGTGGCCTACGCCCGCGAGGACTACGCGATGGTCCTGGACCAGCTCGCGAACAGCGTCAGCCCCCGGGTGCTGCGCGCCCCGGCCCGCCTGGACATGGCCGCGATGGAGATGGAGGAGTACTTCGCCGGCCGACGCAGCCTGTTCGACCTCCAGCTGGACTTCCAGCTCTCGCACGGCTTTCGTCGCACCGTCCTGTCCCACTTGACCGAGATCGGCTACGGCAAGACCGCCAGCTACGCGGCCGTCGCCGCCGCCGTCGGCAACCCGAAGGCGGTGCGCGCCGTCGGCACGGCGTGCGCGACCAACCCCCTCCCGGTTGTCGTGCCCTGCCACCGCGTGGTGCGCAGCGACGGGACCGTCGGCCAGTACGTCGGCGGCACCGACGCCAAGAAGGCCCTGCTGACACTGGAGGCGGCAGCATGAGCGACACGGCAGAGAGCGACACGGCAGAGAGCGACACGGCAGAGAGCGACACGGCAGAGAGCGACACGGCAGAGAGCGACACGGCAGAGAGCGACACGGCAGAGAGCGACACGGCAGAGAG
>Ga0184627_10000173_pt1 | contig 30467 bp, 31 predicted proteins | sample PLM3_127_b1_FD_133150 | JGI IMG/M metagenome (GOLD analysis project Ga0184627, IMG submission 133150) | Groundwater sediment microbial communities from an aquifer in East River, Colorado, USA - PLM3_127_b1 | ecosystem: Environmental > Terrestrial > Soil > Riparian zone | place: USA: East River... | reverse complement strand
TGCCCGGTCCGCGCAACCGGCGCTCGTCAACGGAGCCGCGGGAGCCGTGTGGGCCCCGCGCGGACGGCCGCGGGTCGTATTCGGCTTCACGGTCACGCGCGGGAAGATCGTCGAAATCGACATGCTCGCCGACCCCGCGCGCCTGCGCCAGCTCGACCTGGCGGTCCTCAACGACTGACGCGCCAAGCCGGCTGTGGACGTGAGGTGCCCGCAAACGGGCGAGAGGCGGATGGATGAGTAAGGCTCGGTACTAGCTACAGCCCATCGGATGGGTCGAATCTCCGCTCGTCGATCGCGACGTCGCCCCAAGACAAGGTGACGAAGGAGCGCCGGACGCCTGGCTCGTGTTCGACCCGAACACGCGCGCGGAGATTCGCGACCTCAAGGTCGGCACCGAGATCCCAGCCCACCGAGTACACCAGCTGGTACCCGGGCCGGGACGCCAGCTGGTCCAGGCGGGCGATCAGCCCGTGGCTGGCCCCGGCACCGTCGCAGGTGACCATCAGCCGCCGCCGGTACCGCGGCGGCAGCGCCGTGACCGCCGCATCCAGCACGGCGAGGTGGTCGGTGACCGTGTTCGAGCCCGCGTTACCCGGGCCCAGCATGCCCGCCAGCGGCTCATCGGTGTTATCGCATCACGCGCCCAGGGGATGCAGGCCATAGCCTTTGTAGTTCGGCTCCGCCCCCTGCTTGTCCGAGTGGCACGCCACGACCGTGGCGTCCAGCCGGATGCACGTCACGCCCACAACCGTCTTGTCCGCGACCCGGATCCCGGGCAGGGCGCCGTGGCGGGCCTCGATGCCCGCCCACGTCCGCCGCCCGGGCAGCGTTCACCGCCGCGGTGACCCTTGAGGCCACCCGCGGCCCTCCCGCTGCGATCTCGCTCAGCGCCCGCCACATGGTGGGCACCGAGGCGACCGGCCCGAACAGCTCCCGCTGATCGGCCAGCACCCGGAAATCGCTGATCACCTCACCGCCGTCAGCGATCGCGCAGGCCAGGTCCGCAACGACCCGGCCCCGGTCGTGGACCAGCAGCCGCGGCGAGGCCAGCGCCTTCGACACACCCGTCAGGCACGCACCTGCGGTGAACAGCCAGGGCTAGCGCTCGGCGACTCGGTAACTGAGGTGGGTCACGCCTGGGGAATCGACCACGCTGATCGTCTCCAGTCGAACCGGTCCGCCGATGTGGTCGAACAGGCGAACACCACCGCCGAGCAGCAAGGGCACCAGGCCGACCCATATCTCGTCGAGCAGCCCCGACCGAAGGCATTGCTGGGCGGCTTGCGAGCCGGCGAGTGCCACGTACTTGTCGCCCGCGGCTGCCTTGGCCTGCTTGATGGCGCTCTCGATGCCGTCGGTGACGAACGTGTACGGCACCGACGTCTCGGGCACCTCGGCCGGAACGCTGTGGGTGAGCACGAACAGCGGCCGCCCCGGGACGGGACCGTTGCCGCCCCATGCCCCCGCGATGTCGTACGTACGCCTGCCCGTCACGACCGCGCCAACGGAGTCGATCCCGGCGTCGAAGACCTCTGCGCTGCTCTTCGAAAGCTTGAACCGGTCGTAGTGCTTGCTGGGGGTGTCGCCATTGAAGTACCACTCGAACAGCGCCGCACCGCCTTCGCCCAGGGGCAGCTCGTTGCCGTCGTTCGGCCCGGCGATGTAGCCGTCCAGGGACACCGTCAGGGCCACCGTAACCTTTGCCATGATCTCCCCTTAGTCCCTCCGCCCCTGATAGACGGACTCACCTGTTCAGACGAGCGCCAGCCGGAAAACTCATCGGTGGTTCAACAGCCAGGACAGTTCGCCGTGCAGCGCCGGGCCGGCCGCCAGCAGGCCGGCGGTGTCGGGCTCTGCCTGCAACGGCGTGACGGTGGCGCCGGCCTCCCGCGCGATCAGCGCACCCGCCGCCCAGTCTTCTCGAGGACGACCTGATCGCGCGGCCCGGAGCGACATCCCGGGGCCGCCTCCCGCCGCCCGCAGCGGCCAGGAAGCGCGCTCGCCGGGCCCACCGACGCCAACCCGTTACGCGGCGTTGTGCCCTCGTGATCTGGACTGGTGCGAACGGTGACCTAAACCGGCCACGCTACCCATGGCGCATCCCGGCCTGCTCGGGGGGAGGGCCGGGGTGCGCCCGGGGGGCAACCCCGGAGATCCGCCTGCCCGCTGCTGCGGCCGTGCAGGCCTACCCGACCCCTGGCGGGCCGTCCGCATCGGACGCCTCCGCTGCCACCCCCCCGGGCTCCGGGAGGAGAACCCGGGGGGTGGCGCGGGGGCCACAGCCGCCCTCGGCGGCGGCCAGAACGAGAAAAGCGGCTCGGCGCCCCGCGGTCGCGTCCACGAACTGGCGCAACTGTCTCGGGATGCCCGAACCGGGCAAGAACAATACCACATAACCGCCCTGGTGCAAATCCCGACTTCTGCCGACGGGCTGTCGAGCGTGCCCGCCAGGCAGCTGTCCGGCCGGCGCTACCGACCCATGGCGTCCAGCGCGTCCAGCGGGCCGAGGGCGACGACCAGGTCGCCTGCTGCCAGCCGCACGTCCGGCTCCGGGAACGCGATCGGCTCCGCCCCGGGCCGCTTGACCGCGAGAATGGTGGCGCCGCGGTGCGCGGCGCTGGCGGCGCCGGTGGTGGCCCCGTCCAGCGCCGACCCCGGCCGCACCACCATCTCCTCGAGCTTGAGGTCGGGGGCGATGCGCACGAGGTCGAGGAAGTCGACCACGGCGGGGTGCTGGGCAAGGAACGCCATGCGGTGCCCTGACAGCACGTAGGGCGAGACCACCTGGTCGGCGCCGGCCCGGGTGAGCTTGTCGACGGAGTCGGGGTTGGCGGCCCGGGCCACGATCGTGAGGCCGGGGTTGAGGGCGCGCGCAGTAAGAGTGATGTACACGTTGACGGCGTCGGAGTCGACCGCGCACACCAGCCCGACCGCCCGCTCCACCCCGGCCCGGCGCAGCACCTCCTCGCTGGTCGGGTCGGCCAGCAGGTAGGGCATGCCCCGCTCCTCCAGTGCGGCGGCCATCGTGTGGTCCTGCTCGACGACGATGAACGGGAGCCCTTGGCGGGCCAGCTCCTCGGCCACCGACCGCCCGACGCGCCCAAAGGCGCAGATCACGTAGTGCCGGTCGAGCCGGTCGATGCGGGTGTCCATACGCCTCCTCCTCAGCGATCGGACGAGCTGGCCGGACGCGACCAGCTCGGTCGCGGCCTGCAGGGTGAAGAACAGCGCCACCACCCCCAGCGCGATCAGCGAGATGGTGAAGATCCTGCCCTCCGGGCCGAGTGGATGCACCTCCTGGAAGCCCACCGCTGCCAGGGTGATGACGGTCATGTAGAGGGCATCGAGCAGGCTCCAGCCTTCGAGGAGGCGGTAGCCGGCCACGCCGTAGGCGACCGCCACCACGAGCAGCACGAGCGGCAGCCGGAAGCGGGTCAGCAGCCGCAGGCGGGACGCCCTGCCCACGTCAGGTGATCTCGTAGACGCAGGCGGTGAGCTGGCGCAGGTTGCGCACCTCGAAGACGCGGTCGCAGAGCGGCGCGTACAGGCTCATCACCGAGTCGGTGGCGTCCCACTCCGAGCGGGGCTCGGGGTTGAGCCAGTACAGCCGGCGTGCCTTGGCGCGCAGGCCCCGGAGCGCCTCGAGCCCAGGGTCGCGGTAGTTGCCGCGGGCGTCGCCCATGACGATCAGCGTGCTGCGGGCGTCGAGGTCGGGCCCGTAGCGCTCGGCGAACCGCTCGAAGACGTTGCCGTAGTCGGAGTGGCCGTCCGCCCACACCACCCGCGCCCTGGCGAAGGCGTTGCGCAGGTCGACGGCCTGGTCGCTGTCGTCGAGCAGCCCGGTGACCTCGTCGACGCCGTCCACGAAGGCGAACGACCGCATCCGCGCGAACTCCTGGTTCATGGCGTGCAGCAGCGACAGCGTGAACTTGGCGAACTCGACCACCGAGCCGGACACGTCGGCCAGCACCCACAGGTCCGGCTTTGACGCGTGCACGGCCCGGAACGCGGGGTTCACCGGCACGCCGCCCGATGACAGCGACCGTCGCACGGTCCGCCGCACGTCGAGCCGGCCCCGGCGCCTGAGCCGGCGCTTCTGGGCCACCCGGGCGGCGAGCTTGCGAGCGAGCGGGCGGACGGCCTGGCGCAGCTCGCCGAGCTGGGTGAAGGTGGCGCCCAGGAAGTCGAGGTCGTCGAGCTGCCGGTCCCGGTAGAGCTCGGCCACCTGCTCGGTGCCGACCCGGACCGCCAGCCGGTGGCGGACCTGCTCGGCCAGCATGCGGCGGAAGTCGTCGATGCGCCGGCCGAGCTCCTCGCGGCCCTGGGGGCCGCCTGCCTCCGCGTCGTCCTCGGCGGCCAGCGCGAGCTGGAGCAGCCGGTACAGCTCGACCTGGCGCAGGACCCGGTACAGGTAGTACCGCTCGGACGCGTCCGGCTGCGCGTCCAGCCCGGCGTAGCGGTCGACGGCCAGGCCGGCGAGCGTGCGCAGGGCGGCCTGGTCGTCGTGACGCAGCGCGTCGAGCAGGGCCTCGAGCAGGTCGGTCGAGGGCGGCGGGGACGACCCGGCCCCCTCGGCGGGCCAGGCCGGGGTGGGCCCGGGCGGGCTCCCGCCCGGGCCGGCCTGCCCGGCGGCGCCCGAGCCTGGGGTGAGCGGGAAGCAGACGTCGAACAGCACCTCGAACGCGTGCCGGTCCTCGGCCCGCTTGACCAGGGTCATGGCCAGCGCGGCCCGGAACTGGGCGCGGTCTGCCAGGTCCACGTGACCGAGCGCGGCGATGGCGTCGAGCACCTCGACCATGGACACCGGCACGCGGGCCTGCCGGAGGCGGTGGAAGAACTCGAGGAGCGAGGTCTCGAGCGAGCGCGCGGCCCCGTCCGGCGCGGACCTTGCGCTTGCAACCATTCCGGCCACGTGGCACGCTCCGCGTACGCTATACGTACAAACATGCGCTTAGCGAACACTGCTGGCGAAAGAGGATAGCGTATGCCCGACGCTCGGCCAACGGCGCCGCCACCCGGGCGCCTGGTCCGCCTCGGCGTCGTCCTCGACACGAGGAACCCGCCCGGCCGGCTCACCGAGGTGGCCAAGATGTGCGACCGGGTCGGCATCGCCGCCCTCTGGCTCGAGGACGCGCCCGAGCCGACGCTCCGCCTCGAGGCGTGGACCACCCTGGCCCTGCTCGCACCCGCGACCGGCCGGGCCCGGGTCGGCGCGCTGCTCGACGCCGGCCGGCGCCCGCCCGCCATGCTGGCGGCGATGGCCGCCGCCCTCGGCGCCGCCGTTGGTGACCGCCTCGAGCTGTGCCTTCGCGGAGGCGATCTCGCCGCGTACGTCGAGGCGTACCTGGACGCCCTGGCCCGGACGGCGGTGCCGACCGGGCTGGACGCCGGCGCGAGCTCCCTCTCGGCCGCGGTGCGCACCGGCCCGGCCACCCGGCCCACGCTCTCGGTCGAGGTGGCAGGGCCCGAGCAGCTCGCTTGGGCCGCCGGGGTGGCCGACGACCTGCTCCTTCCCGGCCGGGACGCTGACGGCGCCGCCGTGGCCTTCGAGCAGGTCCTGGCCGCCGCCGCAGCGGCCCGCCAGGCCTGCCTCGGCGCCGGGCGGGACCCGGCCACCCTGGGCATCGCCGCCCGCCTGCCCGTCTCGATCGGGCGCACCACCGCCGAGGCGCACGCCCGCTGGGAGGCCGAGCCCACGTTCGCCGGGCTCGGGCCGCCTGAGGAGGTGGCTGTCTTCGGCACCCTCGAGCGCTGCCACGACCGTGTCATCGAGCTGGCCCATGCCGGCGTCACCGACCTGCGCTGCCTGCTGCCGAACTCCCTCGACGTGCACGACGTGATCGCCCAGGTGACCGCGATGACGATCGGCACGGTGGCGCAGCTCGCGCCCAACACCCCCCGCTCCCCCGCCCCCGCCCCACCGGTCGGCTGGGGCGGGCGCCCTCGTCACCGCTGACCGGCTGGCCCGGAGCGGATCAGCCCACAGGGCTCGACGGCGACGCTGCTGCCCGACCCGCGCGCTACATCGCCTTGAGCCCGTACAGCACCCGCTCGAGCAGGGCCAGGTCCGGGCGGTCTTCGGGATCGGCGGGGCGGTGGACGATCACCAGGCCCTCCTCGGCCATGTCGCTGACGAGCACCCGTGCGACGCCGAGGGGGAGGTCGAGCCGGGCCGAGACCTCGGCCACGCTGAGCACGTCCCGGCAGAGGAAGGCGATCGACTGCTGCTCGAAGTCGAGGATCTGGGCGGACGCCTCACCCGCCGACGTGGTCGAGACCAGCGACTCCATCTCCAGGTCGGCGTGGGTCGGGCGCGTGCGCCCGCCGGTCATCGCGTACGGGCGGACGACCGGATCGTCGTCGTACCAATCCTCGGTGCTCATGCCAGCCGATCCTTCCGCTCATCGCGGGAGCGAGGCCTGCAGCTCGGCGCGCACGGCCGGGGTGAGCACGTCTCCTGCCCGAGTCACCAGCAGCGCCATCTCGTAGCCGATCAGCCCGACGTCGCAGTCCGCCGGGGCCAGCACGGCAAGGCACGACCCGTCGCTGACGGCCATCACGAACAGGAAGCCTTTCTCCATCTCCACGACGGTCTGGGTGACGGCGCCGCCGCCGAAGTTGCGGGCGGCCCCGTCGGCGAGGCTCGACAGGCCGGACACGACCGCCGAGAGCTGGTCGGCCCGGACGCGGTCGAGCCCGTCGGACAGGGCCAGCGGCAGCCCGTCGGACGACACCAGGAGGGTGTGAAGGGTGCCGACCACCCGCACGACGAAGTTGGTCATCAGCCAGCTGAGGTTCTGTGCCTCCCTACTTGGCTTGGTCATCGTCCTCCCCAGAGGACCAGAAGGCGTCGGTCGAGGCCTCGTGGCGCCCGCGCTCGACGTTCGAGCGGTAGCTCGACAGCAGCGCCCGGACATCGTCCGGGGTGCGGCGCGGGGGCGCGCCGCCGCCTCCCGCGCCCGGGTCGGTCACCGGCCCGGTGGCGACGATACCGGGCGCGAGGCTGGCCTGCGGGATCCGGCGAGGCAGCCCCGCACCGGTCACGGCCTGGGACACGGGCACCACCGGCCCCGCGCCCCCGGGCACCAGAGGCTCCGGCTCCCCGGCCACCGCGGGCCCCGGGCCCTCCGCGGGCTCCGGGTTGCCACCGGGTACCAGGGTCGGGCCGGGCACCGAGAGCTGCGGGGCGTCCTGGGACGGGGTCGGGACGCCCGGGGGGCGTCGGGCGGTCGGGGTGGAGCGTCCCGTGCCCGCCGGGCCCGGGCCGGGGCGGCGCCGGAGTGTCTGGTCCTCCCCGAGCAGCGGCAGCAGCACGTCGGCCGACAAGAGCGATGGCTCGTCGGGCGGGCGCGACCCGCGGCCGCCGGCCGCGCGCAGCGGGGTGTCCGCCGGGAGGTCGTCGGGCCGCCTGACCGGCGGGCGCCGGATGCTGCCGTCGGCCGCGCCAAGACGGCGCAGGGGCATGTGCACCAGCTCGCCGCCTGCGCTGTCCGCGAACCAGTCGGACCTCGCCGCCTCGAAGACCGGCAGGCCGTTGGCTGGCGCCTGGGCGTCGCCCTGCCCGTGGGCCGGAGCAGCCAGCTCCGCCAGGCGCCTGCCGGACACGGCCTCCGGGGTCTGGGAGGAATCGGCGATCAGCGCCTCGGGCAGCCCCACCAGCGCGGTCACCCCGCCGTACCACGAATGACGGAGCTGCACCTTGATGTCGTGGTGCTCCGCCAGGCGGGCGACCACGAACAGCCCGAGGCGCTGGCTGAGCGCGAGGTCCATGGTCGGCGGGTTGGACAGGCGCTCGTTGGCCTCGACGAGCTCGGCGTCGGACATGCCGGTGCCGCGGTCCTCGATCTCGACCACGTAGCCGGTGGCCGCCTGCTGCCCGGCGACGTGCACCTTGGCGTGGGGCGGGGAGAACGCGGTCGCGTTCTCGATCAACTCGGCGAGCAGGTGGATGACGTCGCCGACGGCCTGGCCGACCAGGGCCACGCCGGCGACCGGCAGCAGGGTGACCCGGGTGTAGTCCTCCACCTCGGCGATCGCGCCCCGGACGACGTCGTTGAGGGGGACCGGGCGGCCCCAGCGCCGGGCAGGCCTGGCCCCCGAGAGCACGATCAGGTCCTCGGCGTTGCGGCGCATGCGGGTGGCCAGATGGTCGAGATGGAACAGCTCCTCCAGCTCGTCGGGGTCGGCCGTCTTCCGCTCCAGGCGGTCGATCAGCTTGAGCTGGCGGTGGATCAGGGCCTGGCTGCGCCTGGCCAGGTTCAGGAAGGTGTCGCCGACGCTCTTGCGCAGCGCCGCCTGGTCGGTGGCGACCTGGACGGCGACCCGGTGCACCGAGTCGAACGCCTCGGCGACCTGCCCGATCTCGTCCCGCGAGGCGATCCCGATCGGAGCCGTCTCGGCCGCCACGTCGACGCGCTCGCCCCGTTGCAGCCGCTCGACCGCGCCCGGGAGCCGGTGCTCGGCCACGTCGATGGCGGTGCGCCGCAGGCGTCGGAGCGGCCCGGCCATCGAGTGCGCGATGAGCAGCGAGATACCGAGGGTGAGGGCCAGGGCGAGCAGCAGGACCGCGCTGGACACCGCGGTTTGCCGGGAGGCCGAGGACTTCGAGGCTGCGCTCGCCGCTGCCAGGTCGGCGGCGAGCCTGGACTCCACCTGCCGCAGCAGGTCGATCTTGGCGGTCATGACGAAGTACCAGTTCTCCGCGTTCCGCCTGGCGATCTCCTCGGCGTTGTCGCCGGCGGTCACCACGCTCCCGCCGGACAGGTCGTCGGCGATCTGGCCGCCGGTGCCGCTCTCGAGGACGGCGTTGCGGTACCCGGTGGCCCGCTGGACGTCCAGGCCGGTCACCGTACGCCGGTAGAACCCGCGCTGGGGGGCGGTGGCGGAGCTCTGGAACTGGGCGATCCAGGTCTCCCCCGAACCGATCACGGACACGAGCTGCTCGTACTGCTTCGGCCCGAAGCGCCCGACCGAGAGCACGGCGTTGACGAGGTCGCGCTCCTGGGCGGCGGCCTCCTTGGCCCGGGCGAGCGCGGTGAACGCTGACGCGCTGCGCAGGACCTCGCTGTCCTCGGTCGCCGCGGTGATGGCGCCCTCGATCTCGAGCAGGTTGGCGATCGCGCCCGAGTAGTACTTGAACGTCCCGTCCACCGTCGTGCCCCGGCGGTCGTCGATCGCCTGACGCTGGGTGCCGAGCTTGGCGAGCTGCACCTGGGCCGCCTGGATCCGCTGGCGCAGGCTTGGGTCGAAGACCTCGACGTCCAGCGCCGCGGCATCGCCGGTGAAGTCGCGCAGCCGCCGGGTCACCAGGGCCCGCTGGGCGGTCATGCTCTCGTCGCCGGCGTTGGCGGCCATGTAGCCGGCCGAGAGGCCGCGCTCCCGCTGCAGCTCGTGGACGAACGCGGACAGCTCCACGGCGAGGACGGTCAGCCGGTTGACCCGGTCGGCCTGGTCGCCCCTGGTGACGATCGACCTGATCTGGACCACGGTGAGCATGGTGAGGACGAGCATCGGCACGACCAGGATGCCGATCAGCTTGGACCTGATCGGAAGGTTCGCCAGCATGTGCCTTCCTTCGTCGCAGCGGACGTACGACCGGACTCGCTGCCCACGCATGCCTTCGGTCGGGTCGAGTCTCTCGAGTGCCGACATGCCGCAACGCCCAGAATGCCTGCAACAGGATAGGCATATGGGGGGCTGGGCCGAAACCTACCCGTTGGCCGCTTCCGCCTGCAAATGCGCAAGAAGTCGTGAACAAGCCGGATGGCGCGCCGCGCCGCCGCGGTCGCCCAGCCCACGCCCGTCAGCGGCGGGCCGCCTCGTCGCCGATCAGCTTGGCGGCCCGGAGCAGGTGGGGCAGGAACTCCTCGCGGAGCTGCTCGACGGTCACCCGACCGGCGTGGCCGGAGACGTTGAGGGCGGCCAGGGCGCGGCCGCCCCGGCCCCGGACGGGCGCGGCGATCGACCGCACCCCGTCCTCGAGCTCCTGGTCGACCAGGGCGAAGCCCTGCTGGCGGACCCGGTCCAGCACCTGGCGGAGGCGGGCCTCGTCGGTGACCGTGCCCGGGGTGAGCTGCTCCAGGGTGGCCAGGCGGAAGTAGTCGTCCAGCTCGGCCGGAGCCAGGTCGGCCAGCAGCACCCGGCCCATCGAGGTCGGGTAGGCGGGCAGGCGCGACCCGACGCTGAGCGAGATCGCCATGACCCGCCTGGCCGGCACCCGGGCCACGTAGACCAGGCTGGTGCCGTCCAGCGTGGCCGCCGAGCACGACTCGTGGGTCAGGTCGGCGAGCTGCTCCATGTAGGGCTCGGCGAGCTGCCACAGCCCCAGGGACGACAGGTAGGCGTAGCCGAGGCGCAGGACGCGCGGGGTGAGCGAGAAGCGCCGGTCGTCCGAGCGCACGAAGCCGAGCCGCTCGAGGGTGAGCAGGATCCGGCGGGCCGTGGCCCGGGTGACGCCGGCCCGGACAGCCGTCTCGCTCAGGGTGAGCGACGGGTGCTCGCGCGAGAACACCTGCAGCACCGCGAGGCCGCGCTCCAGCGAGCGGATGAAGTTGCGGTCGTCAGCGCTTGACATTGCAAGTATCTCCGCCCAGTATGTGCAGTAGGCGCACAACTGTACGCTCCGCGCACACTACTGTCGATAGCCTCAGGATCGGTGCAGAATTGCGCAGACAAGGGCTGGTGGGTAGGAAGGAGTGACCAGGTTGACCCGGTACTCGACGAAGCTCGGCTCCCTGGACAGCTACGAGAAAGGCCGGGTCGAGGTCATCGACGACGACGCCCGGCACTACGCCTTCTCCAACGTCTACGAGGTCGCCTCCCGGTCCAGGCCCTATGAGAAGGTGGCGGTCGGCAAGAACCGGCAGTATGTGCTCGAGGCGATCCGGGCCGAGGGCCCCTCGGGATGGCGCACCTGCTCCCACGACGAGTTCGCGCTGGTGATGGACGGCGAGGTCACCGTCGAGCTGGCCAAGCTGGGCGACGCCCGGCAGGCCCCCGCCGGGCAGGGGGGCTCGGTCGCCCTGGACGGCGAGCCTGACGGCCCCCGCATGGGCACGATCGTCGCCCGCCGGGGCCACATGGCGTTGCTCCCCGCCGGCGCCGCCTACCGGTTCCGGGCCGACCAGCCCGGCGTCATCCTCCTCCAGACCATCGAGGGCCGCGACACCGTCTACAAGTGGGCCGAGATTTGTCAGACCTGACGAATTCGTCCGCAAAAGGCGCGGACGAATTCGTCAGCTGGAATCGACCGCCGCCGCAGGCGGCACCAACGCAGTAGGGCGCAGCCCAGGCACCAGGAGGTTTGCACGTGGCGACCATCGAGACCGAGGCCACCGTCCAGTCGACCGAGCCCAACGAGCACGGCTACCGGACGTTCCGGCTCGGGGAGTTCTCCTTCACCCGCGACGAGTACTTCGTGTACGTCGAGTGGCCCACGGGCAAGCACGTGATGAGCGCCGACGCCTTCCTCAAGGCGCTGCAGCGCGACGTGGCCTGGGACTTCTTCTACGGCATCGTCAACTTCGACGGGGTCGTGGGCACCGTCAACCACTACGGCACCGTGGACCTGTTCGCCGGCCGGTACAACGACGGCTGGCGCAAGGCCGAGCTCGACCACCTCGAGAACCTGCCCACCCCGCTGATCCGCGAGACCTTCAAGGCGATGCTGGACGACTGGACCAACCAGACGTTCGACCCCTTCGCCAGCCCCGACGAGACCGGCAGCGCCTTCGGCCCCAAGAACGGCGACAACCGTCCGGCCATCACCCGCCACCGGGTCGCCGCCCAGCGCATGGTCGCCGTCCCAGGTGACGAGCAGCTCCGCAGCGACGACACCGGCCACCGGATCAACCGGCACTTCCTCGACGTGCCGCAGGACGAGCCGGAGATCACCGCCGAGCCCGGGTTCGAGAACGAGGTCGCGGCGTTCAACCTGTTCGCCTACCTGTCCCGGTCGGACGTGACCTGGAACCCGTCGGTGGTCTCGGTCTGCAAGGACTCGCTGTTCTGCCCGACCACCGAGGAGTACATCCTGCCGATCATCCACGGCAACGACCGCGTGGAGTGGTTCGTGCAGCTCTCCGACCAGATCCACTGGGACGTCGAGGACCGCGACTCGGGCACGGTCAGGTCCAAGGTGACGATGAAGGCGGGCGACGTCGCCGCCATGCCGGCCGACATCCGCCACCAGGGGTACTCCCCCAAGCGGTCGATGCTGCTGGTGTGGGAGAACGCCGACAGCGACCTGCCCGGCCTCATCTCGAGCGGCAAGCTGCCCACCAACCCGGTCGACTTCTAAGCAGGTCACCAGAAGTTCTGCCCGTAACCCGGGTCAGCGACCAGGGCCTTCCCCGTCAAGTTACGGACAGGACTTCTGAGCAGGTGCTTAGCCCGTCGGAGTGACGGCCGCCCGCCCCGGCCCGGGCTGCCGGCCACCGTGACCACCTCCCCGGAGGGCAGTCTCGTGCGCGTCCAGGACAAGCTGTTCATCGGCGGGGAGTTCACCGACGGCGCCGAGGGGGCCACCTTCGAGGTCACCAGCCCGCACGACGGCTCCCTGCTGGCCCGGGTGGCCGAGGCCAGGGCGGCCGACGTCGACCGGGCGGTGGACGCGGCCCGGGCCGCCTTCCCGGCCTGGAGCGGGCTGGCCGCGGCCGAGCGGGGACGGCTGCTGCTGCGGCTGGCCGACGCGATCGAGGCGGCAGGCGACGCGCTGGCCCAGCTGGAGTCGACCGACACCGGCCACCCGATCCGCGACGCCACCATGCTCGACCTGCCCCGCACCGCCGCCACCTTCCGCTACTTCGGTGGCATGGCCGACAAGTTCGAGGGCAGCGTGGTGCCGGTCGAGCGCGGCTTCCTCAACTACGTCCTGCGCCAGCCGGTCGGGGTCGTCGGCCAGATCGTGCCCTGGAACTTCCCGCTGATGTTCACGAGCTGGAAGATGGGGCCGGCCCTGGCCGCGGGCAACACCGTGGTCATGAAGCCAGCCGAGCTGACCCCGCTGTCGTCGCTGCGCGTTGCCGAGCTGGCCGCCGAGGTCGGCTTCCCGCCCGGCGTGATCAACGTGCTCCCCGGCTTCGGGCACACCGCCGGGGCGTACCTGGCTGCCCATCCGGGCGTCCAGAAGGTCTCGTTCACCGGCTCGACCGAGGTCGGCCGGCGGATCGTGGCCGCCTCGGCCGGGAACCTGGCCCGGCTCCAGCTCGAGCTCGGCGGCAAGGGCGCCAACATCGTGTTCGACGACGCCAACCTGCCCGCCGCCGTGAACGGCTCGGCCTTCGCGATCTTCCACAACCAGGGCCAGGCCTGCATCGCCGGCTCCCGGCTGCTGCTCCACGAGGCCGTGGCCGACGAGTTCGTCGAGCGCTTCCTCGCCCTGGCCCGCTCGATCCGGCTCGGCGCCCCGCTCGACCCGGCCACCGAGATGGGGCCGCTCACCTCCCCCGAGCACCGCGACCGGGTGCTCGCCTACGTCAAGGTCGCGATCGACGAGGGCGGCGAGGTCCTCACCGGTGGGCGCGCGCCCGACGGCGAGGTCTTCGCGAAGGGCTGCTACGTGGAACCGACCGTGGTGCGGGCCGACCCGGGCGCCCGGGTCAACCGCGAGGAGGTCTTCGGGCCGTTCTGCACCGTGACCACGTTCACCACCGAGGCGGAAGCGCTCGAGCTGGCCAACGGCGTGGCCTACGGGCTCGGCGGCGGGCTGTGGACGCGCGACCTGGCCCGCGCCCACCGGGTCGCCCGGGGCGTCCGCGGCGGCATGGTCTGGGTCAACAGCTACAAGCGGGTGAGCCCCGGCTCGCCGTTCGGGGGCGTGGGCGACTCCGGCTACGGCCGCGAGATGGGCTTCGAGGCGATGCACGGCTACACCGAGCCGAAGTCGGTGTGGGTCAACGTCGACGCGGAGCTGCCGCCCTGGTACCCGCGCGGCGGCCGATGAGGCCCTTCACCTACGAGGCGCTGCCGGGCCGGGTCGTCTTCGGCGCCGGGACCGCCGACCGGCTGGACGAGGAGGCCGACCGCCTGGGCGCCTCCAGGGTGCTCCTGGTCGGCAGCAAGCGCGCGGTCGAGGGTCCCGCCGAGCGGCTCGGCGGCCTGGTCGTGGGCAGCTTCACCGAGGTGCGCCAGCACGTGCCCGTCGCCACCGCCGGGGCCGCGCGTGCGCTCGCCCGTGAGCTGGCCGCCGACTGCCTGGTCTCGGTCGGCGGCGGCTCGGCGACCGGGCTGGCCAAGGCGGTCGCCCTTGCGCACCCGCTGCCGATCGTGGCCGTGCCGACCAACTACGCCGGCTCGGAGATGACCCCCATCTGGGGGCTCACCAGCGACGGGCGCAAGCAGACCGGCCGCGACCCGCGGGTGCTGCCCGCGGTGGTCGTCTACGACCCGGCCCTGACCGTGTCGCTGCCGGCCGCGCTCACCGGGCCGAGCGGGATGAACGCCCTGGCTCATTGCGTGGAGGCGCTGTACGCGCCGGGTGCCAACCCGGCCACCTCGGCGCTGGCCCTGGAAGGCGTCCGCGCCCTGGCCCGCGGGCTGCCCATGGCCGTGGCCGAGCCGGAGGACCTGGAAGGCCGCGGGCAGGCGCTGCTCGGGGCCTGGCTGGCCGGCACGGCCCTGGCCGTGGCCGGCACCGCCCTGCACCACCAGGTCTGCCACGTCCTCGGAGGCGCCTTCGGCCTCGACCACGCCGGCACCCACACGGCCGTGCTCCCCCACGCGGTCCGCTTCGTGTCCGCAGCGGTCCCGGGCGAGATGGCCAAGGTGGCCGACGCCCTCGGGGCCAGCGACGCCGCCGTGGGCTGCTACGACCTCGCCCGTCGCCTGGGCGCCCCGGCGGGCCTGCGCGAGCTGGGCCTGGACGAGGCGGACCTGGACCGGGCCGCCGAGCTGTGCGCCGACCGGGCCGCAGCGGCGCCCCGCCCCGCCGGCCGGGACGAGCTGCGGGGGCTCCTGGCCGACGCCTGGGCGGGCGTCCGGCCCACGGCGGCCGGGTCGTAGGATGCGCGCGCACGTGGGGGTGGGTACCGCCAGGGGGACGCGGTGCGGCCAGATCATGCAGGTGGGTCGTTGAGAGGTCCAAGGAGGTCCTCGTGAGCGAGAACAGCCCGTTGCACGTGCGGCAGCCGTTGCTGGTGGCCGAGCTCGACCGGCGCCGGTTCCTGCGGCTGGCCGGGCTCTCCGGCGCCGCCCTCTCCCTGAGCGGCGCCCTGGCCGGGTGCAAGACCGGGTCGGCGGGCGGACCACCGCCAGGAGGGAGCTGACATGGCGGCCCGGTTCGCCAGCATCGACGAGGTGACCGAGCGCCTGCGCGCCGTCTCCTACCTGCCCAACCCGATGATCGCCAGCGTCGTGTTCCTGGCCGACCGGCTGGAGAAGCCGATCCTGGCCGAGGGGCCGGCCGGCGTGGGCAAGACCGAGCTGGCCAAGGCGCTGGCCGCCGCCACCGGCGCCCGGCTCATCCGGCTGCAGTGCTACGAGGGCCTCGACGAGTCCAAGGCGCTCTACGAGTGGAACTACAAGAAGCAGCTGCTGCGCATCCAGGCCGACCGCGCCCACGACGCGAGCTGGGCCGAGGTCGAGGCCGACATCTTCTCTGAGCCGTTCCTGCTCACCCGGCCGCTGCTCGAGGCGATCCGGGCCACCGACCCGGTCGTGCTGCTGATCGACGAGGTCGACCGGGTGGAGGTGGAGACCGAGGCCCTGCTGCTCGAGGTGCTCTCCGACTTCCAGGTCTCCATCCCCGAGCTCGGCACCGTGACCGGCACCCAGCGCCCGCTCATCGTGCTCACCTCCAACGCGACCAGGGAGCTGTCCGAGGCGCTCCGGCGGCGCTGCCTGTACCTCCACATCGACTACCCGGCCATGGAGCGGGAGCGCGAGATCGTGCGGGCTCGGGTGCCCGAGATCGACGAACTCCTGGCCACCCGGATCGCCGAGGTGGTCCGTGCCATCCGCCAGCTCGAGCTGAAGAAGGCGCCGTCGATCTCGGAGACCATCGACTGGGCGCGCACGCTCCTCCACCTCGACCGGACCAGCCTGGACCAGGCCACCATCGACGACACCCTGCACCTGCTCCTCAAGCACGAGCGCGACCTCCAGCGCGCCCGTGCCGAGCTGATGGGTGCGCACCGGCCCCGCTGACCCAAGAATCCGGGAGCGTGGCCCTCGCCAAGCACGACAGCGCCGACGAGACCGCCGCGCGCGGGATCGACCGGCCCTTCTTCACCAGCGGCTACGACTTCGCGTTGCCGCCAGCACCAGCCGGCGGCTGACCGGGAATCCGGCGCGGCGGGCGGCCGGTGGTGGGGTCCCAGGCCGCCGGGTGGCCGGGCTGGCCGAGCCCGAGCGGGATGCGCGTCCACAGCTCGGCCAGGGCCTCGACGTCGGCGGCACCGTAGGCGGACAGGAAGTGAGCCCGGATGCCGGCCAGGTGGGTGCGGGCGGCCTCGCGGAAGCGGCTGCGGCCCTGGTCGGTCAGGACCGCGAAGAACCCGCGCCGGTCGTCCAGGCACGGCTCCCGCACCACCAGCCCGGCCCGGGTCAGGCGGTCGACCAGGCGGGTGATGCCGCTCAGGCTGAGCAGGACCGAGTCGGCCAGCTCGGACATGCGCAGGCGGCGCCCTGGCGCCTGGTAGAGGTAGAGCAGGACCTCGTAGGAGGTCAGGGAGAGCTGGTGCCTGAGCTGCAGCTCCGCGTCGAGCTGGCGGATGACGCTCGCGTGGGTCCACAGGAACCCGCGCCAGGCCCGCAGCTCGACGGGGCTGAGCCGCTCCCCGCCCCGGGGTCGGACGCTGTTCCCGGAAGGCTGCGCCGGCCCGTCGGCGACCGCCTGGCCTGGGCCCGGCGCCTGCTTCGACACTCGTGACAGGCCAAGCTCCTCTCAGCGATGCTCGGCTCCGTGGCGCCGCACGACGGCCGGCGGAGCTTCCCCATGAGCCTACCCGAAGGTGACCTGAGGAATGCACCGAACATCGTTGTCAGCCTGGCCACCCGCGTGTACCGGCCAGGCAGCGGGACCTTCGAGAATGCAAGGCCCTGGGCGCGAGCAGCCGAGACGGGCGGCCATTCGACCGATTACTGCTGTTAAGGGTCTTCGTCTAGAACCGCGCGATCTGGAAGAAGGGTTTACACTCGGACGGATCGGGCTAAGCCCATGCGTCGAGGTTGGAGCTTGCCCCGCTCGTCGCGGCGCCCTCAGCCGGCATGGGGCAGGGCCAGCGCGCCATCCGGCGAGGGCCGTGGCGATCGGGGGGGAGGTGGTCCGTTGGGCCTCCACGTGATGATGATCTGCCAGGACCCGGAGCTGGTCAGCGACCTGGCCACGGCACTCGGCGAGGTGGACCGGCTCACCGTGGTCGAGTCCCCGGCCGCCGTGGCCGACCACGACGGCCGGGAGGTCGACGCGGTCGTGGTCGACCTGCCTGCCGAGGCCCGCAAGGCAGTGTGCGACCAGGTCCGCGAGCGGTACCCGGGCCAGTTGGTGGTGCCGGTGGACGACGGCGACGAGGTGGCCGGCTGGCCGCCCGACCCGGCCCGGCGCGTGGTCGTCCGGCCGTTCGAGGCGGCCGAGCTGGTCGCCGGCCTCGAGCCGGACAGGCTCTCGGCCGGACAGGCGGCCGAGGCGCGCCGCCAGGCTCGGCTGCGGCCGCTCGGCACGGCCCGGCCGACCGGGGTCGAGCCGCTCGACCCGGCCGCCATCCCCGCCGCTGCCGGCAACGGGCAACGGGAAGGCGCCCCCGACCGCGCGGCGCCAGACGCCCAGGCGACACCGGCGGCCGACGCCGCAGCGCAGACGCCGGGCGCCCGGGCGGCGCCAGCTCCCGACGCCGCAGCGGGGACCCCGGAAGCACCGGCGACGCCGGCAGCCGAGGCCGCAGCGGAGGCGCCGGGCACCAGGGCGCCCGAGCGGCTCTCGACGGACCAGCCGCTCTGGGACCCACCGCCCGTCCCCGCCCTGCCCAGCAGCGACGAGCTGGCCAAGCTCGGCACGATCGGCACCACAGTCGACCGCGCTGCCGACCGCCGTCCGGTCATCCTCGACCGGCTTCAGGCCACCCCGGAGCCGCGCGAGGCTCCCGGCCGCCGGGGCGTGCTGCGGGTCGTGCTGGCGACCGTCGCGGCGCTGGCGCTGTTCGTGGTCGGCGCGCTCGTCGGCACGACCCTCATCGACGGCCGGACCAGCCTCGCGGCGGCGCCGGCGGCAACCACCTCGCCGGCCCCGCCGCCCTCGACCGCCGCCCCCGGGCCAGCGCCACCGCCCCAGGCCTGCGCCGACGCCATGGACGACGCCGACGCCGCCATCTCCTACCTGGTGGCCAAGATCCGCGACCAGCGGCTGTCCGATTCCCTCAAGCGGTACGGCGAGCACGCGCGCGCCTGCCGCGCCGCGATCGGGTGAGGTGATCACGTGCGACGGAGCGCGCGCTCCTCGCCGTCACGCTGCTCAGCTGCCTGGCCGCCGCGCCGGCGCACGCGCAGCCGAAGCAGCTGACGACCGTCCCGTTGCGCGGCGCCGGACAGTAGCGCCTGGAAGAGCTAAGCAGCAGCTCAGAAGTCCTGCATGTAACTTTGTCGGGGTCGCCACTAGCTCGATGCGAGGAACGCGCCGGTGACGGCGGCCGAGATCCGCAGCATCTCCGAGAGGATGCGGTCGCAGTCCCGCGGCCCCAGGCGGCCCTCGGGTGCCGACACCGACATCGCGGCGACCGAGCCCCCCACGCCGAAGACCGGGACGGCCAGGCAGCGCACGCCGATCTCCTCCTCGCCGCTGTCGATCGCATAGCCCTGGCGGGTCACCGCCTCCAGCTCGGCAAGGAACCGGTCCAGGTCGGTGATGGTTCGCGGTGTCCGCCGGGACAGCCCGGTCCGCGCCAGCAGCGCCTCGACCTCCGCCCGCGGGCGGAAGGCGAGCACCACCTTGCCGACCGCGCTGCTGTGGGGCGGGACCCGCCTGCCGACCTCGGTGAACATGCGGACCCGGTGGTGCCTGGACGGCACCTGGGCCGCGTAGGCGATGTGGTCGCCCTCGAGCACTGCCAGGTTGGCGGTCTCCCCGCTGACCTCCATCAGCTCGGTCAGGTAGGGGCGGACCCAGGTCCCGAAGTGCCTGGTGGCCGAGTCGCCGAGGTTGATCAGGCGGAAGCCGAGGGTGTACTTGTGCGAGGCCGGGTCCTGGCGGACGTAGCCGCGTGCGACCAGGGTGCCGAGCAGGCGGTGGATGGTGGCGAAGGGCAGGCCGGTCGCCCGCCCGAGCTCGGTGACGCCCATCGCCTCGCCCGGGTCGGCGAGCGCCTCGAGCAGCTCGAGCGCCCGCTCGACCGACTGCACGCCGTCGGTGCCCCGCTGCTGGGCCTCCAAGAGGTCCTTGTCCTGCCTGGTCCCTGGCACGTCGCTCCTCTTGTGGAGCCGATCACATGCAGCATTTTAGCTCGTACCGGTTCCGCCTGGTGGAAGGTGAACGCGAGGAGGAGCTGCTGGCACGCGCGGTCCGCGTCCTTGACGACCAATAGCACCAAGGCTACGCTGCCAAACAGCAAAAGGGTGTTTTCGTCATACGGAAAGCCACGCCACCCGGGAGTTGCCGATGGGAGGGAGCGGGTCCTCGACCGGGTACGTGCTCGTCCTGCGACTCGAGCTGGCGAGCGCCCCGGGCACGCTTGGCCGGGTCACGACCGCCATCGGCGAGGCCGGCGGCGATATCGGCATGATCGACCTGGTCGGGCAGTTCGGCAGCAGAGTCGTACGGGAACTCGTGGTCACCTGCCGCAACGAGGCCCATGCCCAGCAGGTCATCGAGACCGCCGGCGCTGTGGACGGCGTCCGGGTCCTCGACGTCGGCGACCGCACCTTCCTGGCCCATCGCGGCGGCAAGATCGCCATCGTCTCGCGCCTGCCCCTCAAGTCGCCGGACGACCTGTCGGTGGCCTACACCCCCGGGGTCGGGCGGGTGTCGCAGGCTATCGCGGCCGACCGCGAGCGGGTCTGGGACCTGACGATCAAGGGGAACTCGGTCGCGGTGCTCACCGACGGCACCGCCGTGCTGGGCCTCGGCGCCATCGGGCCCGAGGCCGCCCTCCCGGTCATGGAGGGCAAGGCGATGCTGTTCAAGGAGTTCGCCGACATCGACGCCTACCCGATCTGCATCAACGCCCGCGGCGTGGACGACGTCGTCCGGGTTGCCACGGCGATCGCGCCCGGCTTCGGGGGCATCAACCTCGAGGACATCGCCGCGCCGGCCTGCTTCGAGGTCGAGGAGCGGCTGCGCGGCGAGCTCGACATCCCCGTCTTCCACGACGACCAGCACGGCACGGCGGTGGTGACCCTGGCGGCGCTCGAGAACGCCTGCCGGGTGGTTGGCAAGCGCCTCGAGGAGCTGCGGGTGGTCGTGCTCGGCGCCGGCGCGGCCGGGGTGGCCTGCGCTCGGCTGCTGCTGCATGCCGGCGTGCCCGACCTGGTGGTCGTGGACCGCAGCGGCGCCCTGCATCCCGAGCAGGCCGCCGGCATGGATCCCCAGCGGCGCTGGCTGGCCGAGCACACCAACCCGCGCCGGGTGCGTGGCGGGCTGGACGCCGCGCTGGCCGGGGCGGACGCGTTCGTCGGGGTCAGCGGACCGGGCGCGCTCCCGCCCGAGGCCGCCGCTGGCATGGCCGGCGACGCGATCGTGTTCGCCCTCGCCAACCCCGTGCCGGAGATCCTGCCCGACGAGGTCCCGGGCAACGTCGCGGTGGTCGCGACCGGCCGCAGCGACTTCCCCAACCAGATCAACAACGTGCTGGTCTTCCCCGGGTTCTTCCGCGGCCTGCTGGACGCCCGGGCCCGCTCGGTCACCGACGACATGAAGGCGGCCGCCGCCCACGGGCTCGCGTCGCTGGTCGAGGAGCGGGAGCTCGCTCCCGACTTCATCATCCCGTCGGTCTTCGACCGCCGGGTCGCGCCCGCGATCTCGCTCGCGGTACAGGAGACCGTCGAGCAGGCCGGGCTCTCCCGGCTGGTCGAGCCGGCCGCAGGCGGGACCCCCGGAGACGCAGCCGAGGCTGTAGCCCGGCCGGCCACGTCCTGAGCAGGCAGTCGAGAGCGCTCTCCCCGTCGAGTCCCTACTTCCGCGCCCTCGGGGTGGCAGCTTCCTCATCGCAGGCGCCTTGCTGACCAGCCGGCCCGCCTGCCCCCGAGGGCGGCCGTGCCGGGTTGCCGGTGCTGCCGGGTCCCAGGCGGACCCCGATCCGCCGCGAGGGGGTTCCACCCGGCGGCGTACAGGTCCCATTCCCAGCCCGCGGGCGAGACCGGCGCGCGGCGCCGGACGAGGGCGAACGCGCCCATCGGTGCGTCGGCCACCTCGATGAACCGCCGGAAGTCGTCGATGCCGAGGAAGGTCATCTGGAAGTGCTCGCTGCTGATCAGTCCCGGGTCGCCCACGACGACCAGCGCGTCCTCGGAACGGTCGGGGTCGGGGTCGGGTGCGGGTCCGGGTGCGGGTGCGGGTCTGTGGCTCATGGCGATCCTCACTTGGGTGCCGGGCACGGGCTCGGAACGGGGGTCGCGTGCTTCAGCCAGCACCGGGACCCACCGCGGCGCGGCGTGTGCTGCGCCCGTGCTCACCGGAAGCCGGCTTGCTCCAGGTCGGTGGTTACCGTGGCCGGGACCTGCACAGTCCAGCCCTGCCCGGCCAGCTCGTCCCTGGTCAGGGTCTGCCGGAAGACCTCCCTGCCGCCGTAGGCGGCCACGAACGTCCAGGTCCGGCCCTGGTCGATGACCTCCTCGACCTGGGTCAGGGCCCGCGCCCCGGCGGTCCCCAGCTCTTGGGCGGCGCCCCTGGCGTCCACCGCGTCGACGTTGAGCGCCAGGGCGGCTCGGTTGTCGACGCGCACCGTGACATAGCCCACCCCACCGGTGAGGGCGATCCTCACCAGCAGCAGCATGCCGAGCACGGTGACGACGACGGTCGCAACTGCGACGGCCTGCACGGTCCGGTCGGTCTCGATCCAGGGTCGCTCCAAGCGGAGGTTCATCGCCGGCTCCTTCTGGTCGCTGCTCGGGTCGGCTCACCTGTCAGCCAGGCCGCCAGCGTCGCTGCTGCCGCTCGGCTACCGTGCGGGCGGCTGGTGCGCCGGGTCGGCGGCTTGCCGCTGGCGCGCGCCGGCAGGACGGGTCGCGACGGGGCTGGCGACGAACACCCACGGGCAGGCCAGCGCAGGTAGCGTCACAACGGGATCCCAGCGGCAAGTCCCGCCCGTGGCGGCGGCGGGGAGGTCAATCAGGCGCTGGGGCTGGGTGGCGCTCGGGGGCCGGCCAAGGCGTGCCGGCCACAATGGCGCGGGGGGCGGGCGACCGGACGCGAGCCAGCTGTCGCGCGAAGGGCGAGACCGGCAAGCACCGCGGCGGCGAACCCGGTGAGGAGCATCGGCCGAGGCCCGCCGCGCTCACGGCGGCGGTCCGACAGCATGAGGACCGCGGCGCTGGCGTCCCGGAGCACGGCCTGCTCGAGGCGGGGCAGCGCCACGGCTGCAAGCTCCCGGGACAGCAGGCCCGCGTCGGCGCCCGCGGCCAGCGCTGCTGACGGCAGCAGGGCGAGCGGGAACATCAAGGCCGCGAGCGCCCTGATGGTGCGGTCCCGCAGAACGGTCCTCATGCTGTCCAAGACGGTACCGCAAGCCTTGCCGGCGTGCTCAACGCCACCACCCCGCTGGTGACCCTGCTGCTGGCACAGGCGCCTGCGAGAAGTCCTTCGACACCCCAACTCAGAGGCCGGCCTGCGGTCAAGAGGTCCGGGAGGGCAACCGACGAAGAAGAGAAGCGTGCACCCGCCCCGAGCAGCAGGAGAGACTGCGCATGCCTGCCGAGCGTTACCGCCTCGTCACCAGAAGCGACTTCGACGGGCTGGTGTGTGCCGTGGTCCTCAAGGAGCTTGACCTGATCGAGGACATCGCCTTCGTTCACCCCAAGGACGTACAGGACGGATTGGTCGAGATCGGCCCTGGCGACATCACCACGAACCTTCCGTACTCGCCGCGGGCGCACCTTGTCTTCGACCACCATCAAAGCGAGATGCTCCGCAACGCCACGATCGCCGACAACCACCTCATCGACCCGGATGCGCCGTCAGCGGCCAGGGTGGTCTACAACCACTTCGGTGGGCGCGACCGCCTCCCCAACGTCCCGCCAGAGCTCCTGCGAGCGGTCGATCAGGCCGACTCGGCCCAGTATGCCCTGGAGGACGTGCTCGACCCGAAGCGCTGGGTGCTGCTCAACTTCATCATGGACAGCCGGACCGGGCTCGGCCGCTTCCGCGACTTCCGGATCTCCAACTACCAGCTCATGATGCAACTGATCGACGCCTGCCTGGAGAACGAGGTCGACGAGATCCTCCAACTGCCGGACGTGAAGGAGCGCGTCGACCTCTACCACGAGCAGTCCGGGGCGTTCCTCGAGCAGCTACAACGCTGCACGAGCATCCGCGGGACGGTCGCCGTGGTCGATCTCCGCCCCGAGGCCGTCATGCACGCCGGGAACCGCTTTGCCGTGTACGCGCTCTATCCGGAGTGCTCGGCATCGGCGCACGTGCTCTGGGGGAAGCAGCAGCAGAACACGGTGATCGCGGTGGGAAAGTCGATCCTCAATCGCACGTCGGGCGTGGACATCGGTGCCCTGATGCTGTCATACGGCGGGGGTGGGCATGCCAACGCGGGCACCTGCCAGGTCCAGCACACCGACTCCGACCGCGTCGTCGACGAGATCGTGGGCCACCTGAACGCGGCAGGCATCTCTTCAATCCAGACGTAAGAACGGGCATCCGCACACCGCCCTTGCCGGTTCTTCGGCGGCCGCGCCCGCCTGAAGTGGTCCCACTGGCTCGCCAGCACGATCCCCGGGACACGACGTCGCGTCGAGTTCGACGGCGCCCGTCTCCTCCTCCCCGAAGAACGCCACTCCGAACTCAACAACGAACTCCGGGCCCACTGCTACCCGGGGCTGTCCAGCCACGGCTCGCGCAGGTCGAAGTACCGCAGGTCGGTCATCAGGCTGGAGAACTCGGCGCAGTCTGGGTCCGACTCGGCTGGCTGCTCCCGCTCGAAGCGCCGCGCCTCTTCCTCGGAGGTGAAGTAGACCGTCTGGGTGAAGTCACCGGGCGGTCGGCGTGCTCGGCCACCGTCATGCCGAGGATGTGTGGGGCCTGCTCGGCCATCACCTCCTCCTGGGCACGGCCAAGCGCGGCCAGGCGCTCCATGTCCGGGCTATGACCCTGGATGACCTGCACGAAGCCGGCCTCGTCCGACCCCCCGTCCTTGGAGGTGTGCACCCGGGTCGAGTCGTGGAAGGCGACCTCGGCCAGGTGCCTGGCCGCCTCGGCCACACACGGCGGTGACCGGGAGGTCACGGTCGGCAGCAACGACGTCGTCTTCTCCCAGAACAAGCAGAACGAGCCGGCCGTCGCGGCCGACGCCAACCATCCCAACGTGCTGGCGGCGGGCGCCAACGACAACATCGACCTTGAGGCCTGCAACGCCGGCGACCCGACGACCTGCCCGTTCACCCCCGGCGTTGGGATCAGCGGCGTGCAGTTCTCCTTCGACTCGGGCGACACCTGGCTCCAGCCGACCTACACCGGCTGGACGGCGCGCCACTGCGTCGGCCAGCCCGGGTTCACGTGCACCCCACAGGTCGGCCCGATCGGGACGCTGCCCTGGTACTTCGAGGAGGGGTTGGCCTCCGGCGGCGACCCGGCGCTGACCTTCGGCCCCCAGCCCGGCCCCGACGGGACGTTCTCGTGGGCCAACGGGTCGCGGCTGTACTACGCCAACCTGACCTCGAACTTCGGCGCCGAGCCGGCCTTCAAGGGGTTCGAGGCGATCGGGGTGTCGCGCATCGACGGCCAGCCCGCGCTCACCTCGCAGATCGTGGCGGACAAGGACAACTGGAAGCGGCCGGTCATCGTCAGCAAGCAGTCCTCCGCGGACTTCGCCGACAAGGAGCAGCTGTGGGCCGACAACGCCGCCTCCAGCTCCCACTTCGGCAACGTCTACGTCTGCTACGCGGAGTTCCGCGGTGCCGGGGCGGCGCCACTGGCCGTCTCCCGTTCCGCCGACGGCGGCGACACCTGGACGACCAAGCAGGTCTCGCCCGCCCACAATGTCGCCCCGCGGCTCTTCGGGCAGTCCGGCTGCACCGTCCGGACCGACAGCCAGGGCGTGGTCTACGTCTTCTACGAGGAGTTCCAGTCGGCGTCGCTGGGCTTGCCGCCGGCCGCGACGCACTTCCTGGTCAAGTCCTTCGACGGTGGGGTCACATGGGCCCGGCCGATCGAGGTCCAGCGGGTCACCGACCCCTGCTTCTTCGTGGACCCGGTGATCGGCCGCTGTGTCATGGATGGGGTCGCTGGGGCGCGCAGCGACCTGGCCGCCGCCCCCAGCGCCGACATCGCCAACGGCGCCCCGACCGGCGCCGACGCCACCGACGAGATCGTGCTCACCTGGGTGGACGGCCGCGACGGCCGCAATGACGAGCATGTGATGGTCAGCTACTCGACCGACCGGGGGGCGAGCTGGTCGGCACCGGCGGCGGTGGAGCGCCCGGCGAGCGACCGCGGCTACTACTCGGCGCCCGCGCTGTCCCCGGATGGCAGGGACCTGTATCTGGTCTACAACGCCTTCACCACCCCGTTCCGCAACGACACCAGCAGCCCGCGCGGCCTTGTGGGGGTGGTGCTGCACGCCAACATCGGCGCCGCAGGGGCGCCGACCGGATGGACCGTGCTGCACCGTGGCGCCGAGGGCGACCCGCGCGCGTCCAGCCAGAACAACCTGCAGGCGGAGTTCCTCGGCGACTACGTGTACGCGGCCGCCACCCGCGACTACGGCGCGGCGGTCTGGAACGACGTCCGCAACGGCGCCGTCTGTTCGGCCATCAACGCCTGGCGGGCGGCGCTACGCCAGGGCAGCACCGCCCCGCCGCCCGCACCAAACGTTGACTGCCCGGAGACCTTCGGCAACACCGACATCTTCGGCGGCTCCTACGCCGACCCGACAGCCCCATAGCCCGTCTATCAGCACCTGACTATCAGCACCTGACGGAGGGGGCGCCGCGACAGCACCCCCTCCGTCAGGTGTGAGCACTGGTGGACCGTGACGGCGTTGGGTGGTCACCTCGGCCGGACGGTACCGCCTCGCGCCACCATCCTTGCTGAGGGTCTCCGGGCGCTCGGGAGCCTCGGGCGACGGTCCAGGTGGGGCTGGTCGGCGGCGCTGGCGGTGGCCTCGGGGGCCTACCTCGTGAGGGGTGGGTCCTGCCGATCACCGGCGCGAGCACGATGTCGCTGCTGGTTGCCGGCCTCGCGCTGCTCGGTCTGGGCGCGGCGAGCCTGATCGCGAAGTCCCGTCAAGGCAGGGCGTAGCAGCGAGGACGTTTCTCCCGACGGTTGGGCGAGTGGCCGGGAAGACGTGACGCTGCCGTCGACGCGGCCCGGTGGTCGCCGACATGCACGACGGCGACCACCGGACGCTGGTTCGATCCATCCCTGCGGCTCTGCCAGGCTTCCCAGCTGGGACGGCGAAAGGACCCATGCCGCCGCGGTGTCCAACCAACGGGCGGCTGGGTCTGCCGGTCCGGCTTAGACGCCAGCCCGTGACAAGGCCAGCAGCTACTTGCTGGCGTCGGCCAAGTTCACGATCGCCTGCGCCCGACGGACGTACTTGTTGCCTGCAAGGTCTCGGACGGTCTTGACGCCCAGCGCCTCGGCGAGGGCGTCCGCGCCGGCCTTGGACAGGCCGAGTGCGCCGACCGGAGCGTCGGCCAGGTCGTCGAAGCCCATCCCCTTGTCCGCGGGCGGATGCATCTCAGCCATGTCGCCTACCGTCGTCTCCTTCGGGCTGGGGCAACTCACGACGAGTCCCGGCGCATGCACGCCGGGAGAACGGTCGGGTCATGGGTTTGGAACGAGCCTGGGATCACGAGGCCGGGCCGGGCCCGGAGCGTCAGCTGACGCTCCGGGCCCGGCTGTCGTGCCCAGTCGGAAGTCGGGGAAGGCCACCTCCGGGTCCGACGCGACACACGGTGGGCCGTCAGCCGGTGGTGGGCGGTCCGCCCTGCCCCTGCCCGCCGCGGCCGGTGCTGGAAGGCGGACCGCTGGCTGGGGGCGACGCGGTGACCGGGGACGACAGGGTGGTCGGCGGCGAGCTTGGCCCCTGGCCCTGCCCGTGGGCGCTGGTGGAGGTGGTCTCGCAGAAGGCGGGGATCTTGTCGACCCCTCCGGCCGCAGCGGCCAGGGCCCGGAACGCCACCGAGTCGTCCCGGCGGCCGTTGCCGCCACCCTGCCCGGCCTGCCAGGCTCGGCACAGCCCGGCCTTGGCCGCGCCGGCGGCGTCCGGCCCGGTGGCAGTCGCCTGTCCCTGGCTGCTGCTGTTTGTCCCGCCATCTGCTGCGGCCTGGCAGTAGGCGGCGACCTTGTCGGCTCCCCCGGCCGCGGCGGCCAACGCCCGGAACGCGGCCGAGTCCGCACGGTTGCCGTTGCTCGCGCCCTGGCCGGCCTGCCATGCCTGGCACAGTGCGGCGCTGGTGGCCTTGTCCAGGCCTGGGCTGTCGAGGATGCCGGTGACGGGGTCGCCTTGGCCGCGGCTGGTCGAGCTGGCGTGGGAGGTGGGAGACACCTGATCGGCCACCCACCGGGCCGGGCTGGGGAGCAGGCCGGTCGCCGCGGCGGCGGCGCCGCTGACCGACAGCACCACGACGCTCACGACCGCGGTCACCTTGACGCTGAAGAGCTTGCTGGGCATGCGTGCCCTCCGGGGCATGGGGGTAGGGGGATGCGACTCGACCTCGGCCGCGAAGCAGGCGACCGCGGCTGCCTGACCGGCGAGCTCCTCCGGGGCCGCCGGGGCGGCGGCGACAGCCAACAGCCTTGCCACCCCGGCGTACCCCGGGGGAGCGTCGGCAGGGTCCAACCGCCCGGTGAGCAGCCGGTCGGCGGTGTCCTCGTCCAGGACGGGGGGCGTTGGCCTGAGGAAGGCAAGCAGTTGGCGCATGTCGATGGGAACAGCGTCTTCCTCGTTCATCGCGTTACCCCTCGTGCCAGCCCAGCCGACTCCAGCCGCCTGGCCAGCCGGCGCAGCCCGCGATGGGCGAGCACCCGCACCGTTCCTGGACGCTTGCCCAGGAGCCTGGCCACGTCGGCGACGTCCAGGCCGGCGATTACCCGGAGCGTCACCACCTCGGCCTGGTCACGGGGCAGCTCCGCGATCAGGGCGAGCGCGGCACGCGTCGACTGCGCCTCGAGCGCTGCGGCGGCCGGGTCGTCGGGCGGGCGATCGCCAAGCAGCTCCACCGGCATCACATCGGTCTGCCGGCGCGCCGCCTGCCGATGCCAGTCGAACGTCCGATGGCGGGCCAAGGTGAACACCCACGCCCGGAAGTTCCGCTCGTCTCCCCGGAAACCGGCCAGGCCGCGGATCACCGACATCCAGGTCTCGGCGGCGAGATCGTCGGCCGCCGTCGGGATCGCCACCCGCAGGTAGCGCAGAAGTGCCGGTTGCAGATCTCGCCACAGCATGGCGAATGCCTGCTCATCTCCGCCCTGCGCCGCCGAGAGCAGCGCCGGGAACGACGGACCGATCATGGTGTCACTGCTTGGCGCACGAGATCCACGAGGATCGCCGGTACGCCCGCATGTCTCGCCCGGCCGTCGGCTCCCCGGCCGAGGTGATGGGCCCCGGGCCCGGGCCGGGGGCTGGCCCAAGGCCCGGGGTCCTGCTGCTGCCCTGGGGCGACCGGGCGGCTTGGAGGATCCGAGCTGACGACGGGGGGGTTGGTGGGGCAGGGCGGGGCCTCCCTCCCCAAAGGGCGCTCGCACAGCCCTGCCCCACCACGTCGATGGGTCTGCTCAGTGGCCGGTCGTGGTGGCATCGGGTCCCGGCTCGGTGGCCTCGCCGCGAGCCTCCGCGGTCGCGAGGTCAACCTTGGTGCCGCCAGTGACGCCGCCAGCACCCTGGGCGCACGGCGCCGGAGTCGGAAGGTTCCCGGTGGCGGCCGCGGCCCTGCCCGTATCGCTCGACACAGGCAGGGTCGCGATCGCGGCGACCGTACTGCGCATCCGCACCTCCAAGACGAGTGTGGGCAGGGGTGAACACGCCGTACATCGGACGAGCCGTTGTTCCGTGGCCGGAGATCAAGCTCTTCGGTTGGCTGGGAACCTGTCGATGGGGATCGGTGGGGGTCAGGCCGCATGGCAAGACGCCGGGCGGCCCGCAGCCGTCGACACGTCTCGACAGAGAACGCTGTGGCCGCCCCGAGCGTTACACGCCCGCGACGACCAGCCCGCCGAGAACCCCATCTCCGGTGCATGGCGTGCCGGCAGCGCACGGCGCGCTTCCCGGGCACGTTGCCCATGCCGGGACGCCACCCGACCACCCCGTCCCAGGCCGTGCTGACCACGCCTCGACATGATGGCCCGAAACGGTCGTGAGGCGGGGATGCTCTTCTGGACAGAGATCGAGTAGCTGGAGACCCGTCTCGCCACGGTCGAGCGGCGGGTGTGGGCCGCCCTGGGCGCGGCGGTGCTGAGCTGCGCCGACACCGTCACCCGACGGTTGACCTACGCTCGGGCCCGAGTCAGCCGACGTCGGCGAGTCTCGGCAACACCCGCTCGGCGATCTGCTCGGCGAACTCGACCGGGTGTCGGTCAGGCATCGTCTGGACCTCGGTCACGCCGAGCGCGGCGTACTCGCCGGCTGCGGCGATGAACGCGTCGACGTCGGCCAGGACCGGCCGCACGGCGAGCACAGTCTTTTCGATGCTGTCGTAGTCGCGACCTTCGGCGTCACAGTGGGATCGCAGCACGTCCAGCTTGTGCGCGACGTCGGCCGGGCTGGTCCCGAACAGGTTGCAGGCGTCGGCGTAGCGGGCCGCCAGCAGCAGCGTCTTCTTCTCCCCACCACCGCCAACCAGGATCGGTGGATGGGGCCGACTGATCGGCGCGGGGACACACAGCGTCTCGGCCAACTGGTAGTGCCGGCCGTGGAACGGACCGTTGTTGTCGCTCCACATCTGCAAGCAGATCCGCAGCGTCTCCTCCAAGCGCTCGAACCGTTCAGCCACCGGTACGACCGGCACGCCAAGGCCCAGCTGCTCGCGTTCGTACCACGACGCGCCGATGCCCAGCCTCGCCCGGCCACCGGACAGCACGTCAAGCGTGGTGACGATCTTGGCGAGGAGCCCCGGGTAGCGGTACATCACGCCGGTGACGAGCAACCCAAGGGTCATCCGTTCGGTCTTCGCCGCGACATAGCCCAGCGTGGTGTACCCCTCGAGCATCGGCTCGTCGGCCGAGGCCGCTTGCTCCATCTGGAAGTAGTGGTCCATGACTCGGCTTTCGCACTTTCGCGGGTGGCGGGCGGTCTGCTGAGGTGACTGGCTTGCCTGGCTGAGCCCGTGGGAGGGAGCATCGGCGGCCCCTCCCTTCCAAAGAGGTTGCCGCCGATGCC
>Ga0184627_10000172_pt1 | contig 30852 bp, 27 predicted proteins | sample PLM3_127_b1_FD_133150 | JGI IMG/M metagenome (GOLD analysis project Ga0184627, IMG submission 133150) | Groundwater sediment microbial communities from an aquifer in East River, Colorado, USA - PLM3_127_b1 | ecosystem: Environmental > Terrestrial > Soil > Riparian zone | place: USA: East River... | reverse complement strand
TGGCGGCCGGCCGCTCCTTGGGCGGCCGGCCGGCGGCCGGACTTGGCCGCCGGGATCGATGCCCGCGCCGCAGGCGCTCCGCGCACTTCCCTGGCGGCCGGCCGCTCCTTGGGCGGCCGGCCGCTGTGGCGTGGTAGGTAGAATGCGCCTCCGCAGCCGCCGCCTCCACCGGAGGCCGTTCCAAGGAGCCCCGCCGTGCCCGCCGACCTCGACAAGGTGTTCAAGGCCTACGACGTGCGCGGCGTCTACCCTGACGAGCTGAACGAGGACCTGGCCCGGGCGGTCGGCCGCGCGTTCGTGACCCTGACCGGTGCGGAGTCGATCGCGATCGGCCACGACATGCGCCCGTCGTCGGTGCCGATGGCCGATGCCCTGACCGACGGGGCGACCAGCCGGGGCGCCGACGTCGTGCGGGTGGGGCTGTGCTCCACCGACATGCTCTACTTCGTGTCGGGTGCCCTTGACGTGGCCGGCGTGATGCTCACCGCGTCGCACAACCCCGCCCGCTACAACGGCCTGAAGCTCTGCCGCGCGGGCGCCGTGCCGGTCGGGGAGGAGTCCGGGCTGCGAGAGGTCAAGCGGATGGTGGCCGCGGGGGAGCCCGGCGCCGACGCCGGCCGGCCAGGCAAGGTCACCGACGGCGAGGGTCTGCTCGCCCGCTACGCCGAGCACGTCCGGGGGTTCGTGGACGTGGGCGCCCTGTGGCCCCTGAAGGTGGTGGCCGACGCTGGCAACGGCATGGCCGGCCACGTCCTGCCCGCGGTGTTCGACGGCCTGCCGTTCGAGCTCGACCCGATGTACTTCGAGCTGGACGGCAGCTTCCCCAACCACCCAGCCGACCCGATCAACCCGGCCAACCTTGCCGACCTGCGCAGGCGGGTGGTGGACACCGGCGCCGACGTGGGGCTCGCGTTCGACGGCGACGCCGACCGGATGTTCCTCGTGGACGAGCGGGGCGGCGTCGTGCCGTCGAGCCTCGTCGTGGCCCTTGTCGCCCGCACGATGTGCGAGCGGGAGCCGGGCGCGACCGTGCTCTACAACATCATCTGCTCCCACGTCGTCCCCGAGACGGTCCGGGACGCCGGCGGCAAGCCGGTCCGCACGCGGGTCGGGCACTCCTTCATCAAGAAGGTGATGGCCGACACCGGGGCCATCTTCGGCGGCGAGCACTCCGGCCACTACTACTTCCGCGATAACTACCGCGCCGACTCCGGGCTCGTCGCCGCCCTGGTCACCTTGGAGGTGCTCTGCCAGGCAGGCCGGCCGCTCTCCGAGGTCCTCGCCCCCTACCGGAAGTACGCCGGCTCCGGGGAGGTCAACCGCCTGGTCGACGGCGACCCCAGGGGGGTCGTGGCCCGGATCGCTGAGCGCTACCCGCCCGAGCGGCGCGACCTCACCGACGGCCTGACCATCGAGGGCGACGGCTGGTGGTTCAACCTGCGCCCGAGCAACACCGAGCCGCTGCTGCGCCTCAACGTCGAGGCGGCCACCGAGACCGAGATGGAGCGGGTGCGGGACGAGATCCTCGAGGCCGTCGGCGGCGAGCCCGCCTGACAGCACCAACCGGCCCCGCCGCGGGCCCACGTCGACAAGGAGCTGAACCATGGCGATCGACAAGGACCTGCTCGCGATCCTCGCGTGCCCCAACTGCCGGGGCGAGGTGGACCATAAGGAAGCGGAGCAGGTCATCGAGTGCCGCGAGTGCCACTACCGCTACCCGGTCCGCGACGACATCCCCATCATGCTGGTCGACGAGGCTGAGAAGCCGGAACCGGCCAAGTGACCAAGGCCCTCCTCGACGACCCGGCTGCCCTGGCCGGCGCCGACCCGGCCGGCATGCTGGCGGCGGTGGCCAGCGCCGGCGCCCAGGCTCGGGCCGCGTTCGCGCTCGCCCAGCAGGCTGCCGTGGTCGGGTCGATCCCTGACACGGTCGTGGTCGCCGGCATGGGCGGCTCGGGGGTGGCCGGCGACGTGCTTGCCGCGCTCGCCTTTGCCGAGTCGACCGCCCCGGTGGTGGCCGTCAAAGGCGACCGGCTGCCCGCCTTTGTCGGGCCGGGCACGCTGCTCGTGGCGGTGTCGCACTCCGGCAACACCGACGAGACCCTGTCAGCGGTCGAGCAGGGGCTGAAGGCCGGCGCCCGGCTGATCGCGGTCGCCTCCGGGGGCCGCCTGGCCGAGCTCGCCCAGGACCGCAACGCCGCCCTCGTGCTCGTCGAGGGCGGCCGCCAGCCCCGGGCCGCGTTCTGGTCCCTGGTCGTGCCCGTCCTGCTCGCCGCGGAGGCGTGCGGCGTGCTCCGGCCGCTCGGGTCGCAGGTGACCGCCGCCGCCGACGCGCTCGACGCCGGAGCTGCCGAGCTCGGGCCCGCGATCCCGACCGCGGCCAACCCGGCCAAGCAGGCCGCCCTCCGCCTGGCCGGCAAGCTCCCGGTGGTGTGGGGGACGGGGCAGCTCGGCGCGGTCGCCGCGACCCGGTTCCGGACCCAGTGCAACGAGAACGCCAAGGTGTCGGTGGTCTCGGCCGCCGTGCCCGAGGCTGACCACAACGACGTGATGGGACTCGAAGGCGGCCTCGGCCCTGACCGCGAGCTGGTCCTGCTCCGCGACCTGGCCGGCGAGCACCAGCGCGACGGGCTGCGGGTGGCGGTCGTGTGCGAGGCGCTCGGGGCCGACCCGGTCGTGCGCCGGTCCGGAGACGCCGCCCCGCTGGCCCGCCTGGCCGGCCTGGTCGCGTTCGCCGACTTCACCTCCACCTACCTCGGCATCACCCGCGGCGTCGATCCCTCCTCGATCGCCACCCTCGACCGGGTCAAGGCGGCCCTGGCCACACGCCCGCCTGATGCGGGCGAGGCCCGCGAGGCCCGCCCGGGCCCAGCGGGCGAGGCCCGCGAGGCCCGCCCGGGCGCGGGGCAGGAGGCGAGCTGGTGAGCGGTCCCGCGGTTCCCGAGGCGGTCACCACCGCGGCGGTGTCGCTGGCGTCGCGGCTACCCGAGAAGCCTGCGGTCGCGCTGGTGCTCGGGTCCGGCCTGGGTGACCTGGCCGAGGAGGTCGAGGGCGCGGTGGCCGTGCCCGTGGCCGAGGTGCCCGGCATGCCAGTGCCCAGGGTGCCCGGGCACGCGGGCACGCTCGTCGCCGGCCGGCTCGCCGGCGTCCCCGTGCTGGTCCAGGCCGGCCGGGTCCATACCTACGAGGGCTACTCGGCCGCCGAGGTCGCCTTCGCCACCCGGGTGGCCGCCGAGCTGGGCTGCCGGGCGCTGGTCGCCACGAACGCGGCCGGCGGTCTCAACCAGGACTTCCAGCCGGCCGACCTCATGGTGCTCAGCGACCACATCAACTTCCTGTTCGACAACCCGTTGCGGGGCGAGCCGGCCTTCGTGGACCTGGCCGGCGCGTACGACGCAGCCCTGCGAGAGGAGGCCGTGCGCCGCGCTGCGGCGGCCGGCATCCCGGTCCACCAGGGCGTGTACCTGGCAGCTGCCGGACCTTCCTACGAGACCCCGGCCGAGATCGCCATGTTCCGGGCCTGGGGCGCCGATGCGGTCGGCATGTCCACCGTGCCCGAGGTGATCGCCGCACGCGCCCACGGCCTGCGGGTGGCGGCCGTCTCCGCGATCACCAACGTGCACCGGCCCGGCGGCACCCCGACCAGCCACGCCGAGGTCCTCGAGGTCGCCGCGCGCATCCGCCCCCGCTTCCGCGAGCTGGTGCTCTCCCTGCTCCCAGCCGCCGCCGGCTGACCAGAAGCTCGGGTGACCACTCGCTCAGTTCCCTCCGCCGCGACCCACCAACGGGCGACGAATGGCGCCAGAGCGAGTTCCCCCCACATGGACAGAGGGGTGCGGGAAGTTGGGCTGCCGGCGGTGCTCGCCAGCCATATCCGGCAGACGCACGGTGAACACCGAGCCGCTCGGGCCGGTGCGCTCGAGCAGCACCTCGGCGCCGATCGTGTCGGCCAGCCGCCGGCACAGGTACAGGCCGAGGCCGACGCCGCCGGCCCGCCGGGTGCTCGACCGGTCGACCTGGTAGAAGCGGTCGAAGATGCGCTCCCGATGGTCGGGCGGGATGCCCGGGCCCTGGTCGGCGACGGAGAGGATGGTGGCGTCCCGGATGCGGCGGGCGGTGACCGTGATCGTCGTGCCCTCCGGCGCGTACTTGCGCGCGTTGCCGACCAGGTTGGCGAGGATCTGGTGGAGCCGGTCGCCGTCGGTGTGGACCGGCGCCAGTCCCTGGGGGACGTCGGTGCGGACACGGTGCCCGCCGTCCCGCGCGTCCAGCTCCTCCACGACCAGCCCGACGAGCCGGTCGATCCGTACCTCGGCCATGGTCGCCGACTCCTCCCCCGACTCGAGCCTGGAGACCACCAGCAGGTCCTCGATGAGGCGGCGGAGGCGGCCGCTCTGGCGGTGGGCCACCTCGAGCAGGGAGCGCCTGACCTCCTCGTCGAGCTCGACGTCGGTGCGGCGCAGCGTGGCCAGGCATCCCTGGATCGAGGTGAGGGGCGTGCGCAGCTCGTGCGAGACAGCGGCGATGAAGTCCTCCTTGAGCCGGTTGGACTGTCGCAGCTCCTCGAGTGACCGGTGCAGCCGGTCCACCAACCGGGCGTTGTCGAGGGAGGTGCCCGCATGGGTGGCCAGCGTCTCCAGCAGCCGCGCGCCGGCAGCGTCGAAGCCGCGCCGGGTGCGCAGCCGGTTGGCCACCAGCATGACCCCGACCACCTCCGCGCCGGGCAGGGGCACGACCAGGGCGTCGCGCAGGCCCCGCTCGGCGAGCCAGGCGCGCCGGTCGGGCGCGTCAGCGTCCCGGAGCGAGAAGCAGCCTCCGCCCTCGGCCACCGCGCGGGCCAGGGCCGGCTCCAGCTCGCCCACCTCCGACCGGATGAGCCGGTCGTCGCCGCCCAGGCTCGCCCGCAGCCATCTGCCGCCGTCCGGAGTGGCCAGGGTGATCTCGGCCACCTCGGCGCGGAGCAGGCTGCCTGCCTGGGTCAGCAAGGCCCGGACGGCGGCGCCGGGCTCCAGCGAGTGGTGCAACAGCCGGGTGGTCTGGTTGAGCAGCCCGAGCTGGGCGTGCCGCTCCCGCTCGCGTGCGAAGGCCCGGTGGGCGAGGCCGACGCTCGCGACCGGCAGGGCGAGGAGCAGGGCCGCCTCGGGCGCCCACCACACGACGGTGGCCGCAAGCAGGGCCAGGCTCGTGTTGACGGCCGAGGCAGCCGCCGTGAGCCGGAGCGCCCGGGTCAGGGCGGCCGCCGGCATCTCGTGGCCCGACAGTCGCACCGCACCCGCGATCGCGGTTGACACGGCCAGGTCGCCGGCCTGCACGGCCAGGAACACGGCCCCCCAGGCCAGGGGCCCGATCGTGCCCGGCTCGGCCAGCCAGCGGAACACGAGCACGGCGAGGACGGTCTCGAGTGCGCCCGCGCCCAGGTTGAAGGCCAGCTTCGCCGGTGGCTGGCGCCGCCAGCCGGCCAGGGCGGCGAAGCTGCCGGCCAGGCGGGCCGTCAGCAGGGTGGTGGGCGGCGCGAACACCAGCCCGAGCACCAGCGGCACCTCGGCGAGCGCGAACGAGTGCGCGTCGCGCCGGAGCTGGAGGTGCACCACGAGGATCTCGGCCAGGCAGAACAGCCCGGCCAGCAGCCACCAGGGCAGCGCCCTTGGCGCGGGCGCGGCGTCCAGTTGCCGCAGCCATGCGGCCCACGCGCCCGCCGAGGCCAGGGCCAGGCCGCCGCCGAGGAGCCAGACGCGGCGCGCCTGGTCGGCCGGTCCCGTCTCACCGAGTCGCCGCATCCCCGCCCAGCTCTCCCCGCACCCGTGGCCGCCCATGTGCTGGCGGCACCCTCCAAGGTTGATCGGCAGGTCACGGCTGGAGCTGTGCGAACAGCCGGCGACGGGGAGAGTTGAGCCGAGGGCGGCTGTCGGGCAGACTGAGCAGTCCACCGACGGCACGAGCACGAGCATCGGCGTGCCGTCGCATTCCCCCGAGGAGGATCCTTGCCCTACGACGTTGCTGACATCGCCCTCGCCGACGAGGGCCGCCTGCGCATCGAGTGGGCCGACCGGCACATGCCGGTGCTCCGCGACATCCGCGCCCGCTTCGAGAAGGAGCAGCCCCTGACCGGGCTCAAGGTGGCGGCCTGCCTGCACGTGACCACCGAGACGGCCAACCTGATGCGCACGCTCAAGGCGGGCGGCGCCATGGTCACCCTGTGCGCCTCCAACCCGCTGTCCACCCAGGACGACACGGCCGCCGGGCTGGTCAGGCACTACGGCATCGACGTGTTCGCGCGCCGCGGGGTCGACAACACCGGCTACTACGCCCATCTCGAGGCGGCACTCGACACCCGCCCCAACGTCACCATGGACGACGGCTGCGACCTGGTCACCCTGCTCCACACCAAGCGCAAGGACCAGCTCGGCGACATCCGGGTGGGCACCGAGGAGACCACCACCGGCGTCATCCGGCTCCGCCAGATGGAGCGCGAGCGGGCGCTCGCCTACCCGGTCATCGCGGTCAACGACACCCCCACCAAGCACCTGTTCGACAACCGCTACGGCACGGGCCAGTCGACCATCGACGGCATCCTGCGCGCGACCAACCTGCTGCTGGCCGGCACGACCTTCGTGGTCGCCGGGTTCGGCTACTGCGGCAAGGGACTGGCCATGCGCGCCCGCGGGCTCGGGGCCAAGGTCGTGGTCACCGAGGTCGACCCGGTGCGCGCGCTCGAGGCGGCCATGGAGGGCTACCGGGTCGCCCCGATGGCCGAGGCGGCCCGCGAGGCCGACGTGATCGTCACGGTCACCGGCGACCGCGACATCCTCCGCCGCGAGCACTTCGAGGTGATGCGGGACGGCGTCGTGATCGCCAACTCGGGTCACTTCGACGTCGAGATCGACAAGGTCGCCCTGCGCGAGCTGGCCGGCTCGGTCACCCGGGTCCGGGAGAACGTGGAGGAGTTCCAGCTCGCCGACGGTCGCCGGATCAACCTGGTCGCCGAGGGCCGCCTGGTCAACCTGGGCGCCGCCGAGGGGCACCCGGCCGCGGTCATGGATATGTCCTTCGCCGACCAGGCGCTGTCGCTCGAATGGCTGGCCGGCCAGGAGGGGCTCGAGGTTCGCGTCCACGACGTCCCGGCCGAGATCGACGCTGAGGTGGCGCGGGTGAAGCTGGCCACCATGCGCATCGAGATCGACGCCCTCACCGACGTCCAGGTCGGGTATCTGCACTCCTGGACCGAGGGCACCTGATCCACCCCGGCGCTCCGCGGGCCCTCACCCTCGGGTGAGGGTCCCGTCCGTGCCAGGGTCAGGTCCAGTCCGCGGTGGAGCGGTGGCGGCCGAGCCCGGCGGTCCAGAACTCGTCCATCCACGGCTCGCCGTCCGGCGGCGCCCGCACGCCCAGCCGCCGGAGCGCGGTGTTGATCGCCATCCCGCGGAGCCCCGGCCCGGCGGCCACGGCGAACCCGTCGCGCTGCTCGTCCGGGGTCCGGGTGTGCAGCGGCCCGAACCAGACCTGCCCGTCCCGCCAGCCGATTGCCGCCTGGGTGCCCGAGCCCGCGAAGAGCTCGGCCTCGGCGTAGAGCACGGGTCCGGCGGCCGAGAGCGCCGCGGCCCAGCGTGCCACCGCGGGCGTGAGCTGGCGGAAGCCGGGCAGTGCTGCGCCGTCCTCCAGGCCGCCCGCGGCGCGGACAGCGGCCAGCACCGGTCCGGTGAGCGGGACGAGCACAAGCCCGGCGTCAAGCCCGACGACCCGAACGGTGAGCAGGGTCGCCACCCCGGGGCGCAGGGTCCCCGGCGCCCCGATCAGGCCGGTCAGGTCGTATCCCATGCCGCGATCCTCCCGCCAGCCCGCCAGATCGTCCAGGGCGGTGTCCACAGGCCCCGTCCAGGTGGCCTGGCTACCCCGGCGGGACGAACCCGCCGGGCTCCGGCTCGGGGAGCGGCGTCGGCCCGGCCGGGGCCGGTCGGGGCTGGGTCGGCGCACCGACGGTGGACCCCGACGGCTGGCGGTTCGGTCCCGGGACCTCCGCGGGGGGAGCGCCCGGCCACCCAGCCGGCCCGGGAGCAGCGGGCCCGGGAGCAGCGGGCCCGGGAGCAGCGGGCCCGGGAGCAGCCGGGCGGGACGGCCACACCGTGGCGTCCGGCAAGGGCGTGGTGGGCTGCCATCCCGGCCACCCAGGCGGCGGGAGCGCCGGGCCTGGGCCCGGCTGGCGCTGGGCCATGCTCGCGCGCTGGCGATGCTGGTAGGCCGCTGCGACGCACCCGAGGTACGCCTCGGGCGAGATTCCGGCCGGAGGCGGCGGCCGCAGGCGGGCCGCGAGCGGGCCGGCGAGCTGCTGGGCGAGGGCGGCCCTTGGCGCTGGCGGGAGGCTCGGCGCCCGCAGCAGGAAGCTGCGCACCGCCTGGTACTCCTCGGTGGTGAGCCGGGCCACGTCGAGCGTGGCCGTGTACGAGTCGTAGCCGGGCGGTGGCGCGAAGCTGACCGGGACCGGGGCAGCCAGGCCGCTGCGCTCGCGCAGGACCAGCGTGCCCGCGACCAGGTCGCCGAGCCGCTGGTTGTCCCGGGTGAACAGGATGAACACCACGGCGAAGAACCCGAGCCCGAGGAAGAAGTCGACCAGGCCGAGCAGGGCCCGGATGGCGGCGTGCCTGAACCGGACCGGTGCCCCCTCCCGGGTGACCACCCGCAGGCCGAGCGCTGCCTTGCCGGGCGTGCGCCCCCGCCACAGCGTCTCGAAGGCGATGAAGTAGCCGAAGAACCAGCTCGGCAGGAGCACCAGCACCAGCGCGAGCCCAGTCCACTCGGGCAGGTCCGAGCCTGCCACGTTGCCGGTCAGGGCGACCGCGAACAGCAGCAGGAAGATCCCGGCGGTGGCGATGAGCTGGTCGAGGAAGTAGGCGAGGATCCGCGAGCCGATGTTGGCGGTACGGAACTCCAGGGCGACCGCCTCCGGGGTCACCATGCGGGTCGGCTCGGCCTGCGCCATCTCCGTCGACATCCCTTCCGACCCGGCGGGTCGAGTCAGGCTGCTGCCAGGTGCCCCGGGTCGGTGCCGGGGCGCGGGGGGGTCCCGCCGTGCACCGTACCGCCGCTACCAGTTTAGTGAGCGTCTGTGGCTGCTCCCTGCCTGGTACCCCTGTTCGGGGTTCCTCGCCCCTGTGGGGGGCTTGGTTCTGGTGTCGCAGGCCCCCGCCGCCTCGCGGTGGTCTTCTGGGGCCTCGCACGCCCACGCGATGGGTGGGCCTGCCCGCCGTGGTCACCCACGAGCGGCACCGGGGCGGCAACTCCACCCCGCTGGACATCCCGGTCATCGACTGGTCCGGTCCAGTCACGGAGGTTGCGGGCCGCGTTGGCGTTGCGGTCCACGAGCTGCCCACACGCGGGGCACACCCACACCCGCGCACCGAGTTGGAGGTCGGCGCGGTAGCCGCCGCAGCGGTGGTGGGTCTTGGACGACGCCCCTTGGCGAGCAGGCGCTCCAGGCGCCGGGTGTTCTCCTTGGACCGGAGCCGGCCGATCACCGGCACGACGATGTGGCGCCGGTCGGACTCCAGACGCATCGCGCCGGTGGTGAAGCGGACCCGGCCGCGGTCACGGTGGCGGGCCTTGAACCGGGGGAACCCGACCCGCCGGCCGCCGCGGCGGCCGTGCCTGGCCGCCGACCAGTTGCGCAGCGCCGCGACCAGGTCGGCGATCCCGCAGGCGTAGGCCTCCTTGGAGCATTCCCGCCACCACGGGGCGACCTGGTGCTTGGCCTGGTCCCACTCGCGGCGGATGGCGGGGAGGTTCCACGCCAGTGCTGGGACCGTCGGATCGGCCGTGCGGGCGTCCAGGTTGCCCTTCACCAGGGCGAGCGCCCAGTTGTACGCGAACCGGCGGGCGCCGAGGTGCTGGGCGATCCCTGACCGCTGCTGCGGGGTGGTCGGTTCGACCTCGAAGCGCCACCCGCGGGCGACCCAGCCCTCGGGGACCGCAAACCGCCGGCGCCCCGCCATCAACCGCAGCCGTCCTGGCCGCTGCCGGCGGGACCGGGACTGGCACCAGGCGGCTGCTTGGCGCAGGTGACGGGCGCGCAGCGCACGGTTGCGGGCGCCACGACGGCCATGCAGCCGGGCGCAGAAGCTGGTGAGCACGTCGACCATGTCCCCCACCAGGCCGTCGGTGGTCTCACCAGGGTCGGCCACCACCAGCTCGCGGCCCTGCGCAGCCAGCGCCGCCTCCAGATACTCCACGCCGAAGCGGGCCAGCCGGTCCCGGCGCTCCACCACGATCATGCGCACCTGCGGGTCGGCGAGCAGCCGCTTGAGCCGTGGCCGCCTGCCGCTGGTGGCGGGGCCGACCTCGGTGACCACCTCGGCCGCCGAGACGCCCTGGCCAGTCGCCCATGCGGTCAGCCGGGCGACCTGGCGGTCCAGTCAGCGCGCTGGTCGTGGGCGGAGACCCGCGCGTACACAACGGCACGCCCGCCCGGCGGCCCGCCGGGCGGGCCGCCGGGGGCGTCGACCAGGATCGTGCCAGACACTAGCCGACGCGCGGGGGCCGGCATGGTGTCCTGGCGGAACCAGCGGTAGGCGGTCTGGGGGTGCACACCGTTGGCGCGTGCCCACTCGGCGAGTTTCATGCCGCCACACTAGCACATACGTTCGATCACAAAAACTCACACAACGCAGAGCAGTCCACAACCCCGTCCACCACAACGCGACCGTGACCAGCAGGCGGCCTTGCACCAGGGTGCGGCCGCGGCGAATGCCCGCGGGAAGGCCTCCGGTCGACCGGGATGGCGCCGCGCCCTGCGGGTCTGGTCGTCGCGGTGGACCGGTGGGGCTGCCTCTGCGACGATGCCGCCGTCCAGGAGGGAGGCCCTGATGACCGTAGAGAACGTACCGGTGCCCTACCAGGCGCTGCCCGAGGACTGGCAGCGGGCGCTCGTGATCGTCGCCCACCCCGACGACGTCGAGTATGGCGGGGCCGCCGCCGTCGCCCGCTGGACCGGGCAGGGCAAGGAGGTGGCATACTCCCTGGTCACCAGCGGTGAGGCGGGCATCGATGCGATGCCCCCGGACAAGGCCGGACCGGTCCGCGAGGCCGAGGAGCGCGCCTCGGCGCAGCTCGTCGGCGTGCACGCGGTCGAGTTCCTCGGCCACCCCGACGGGATCGTCGAGTACGGCCTGCCGCTGCGCCGCGACCTCGCCCGCGCCATCCGCCGCCACCGCCCCGAGATCGTGGTCACCTCGAACTTCCGCGACAGCTGGGGCGGCGTCTTCCCCAACCAAGCCGACCACATCGCGGTCGGGCGCGCGGCCCTCGACGCCGCCAGGGACGCCGGCAACCGCTGGGTGTTCCCGGGAGTCGGCGCTGAGCCCTGGAGCGGCGTGCGAGCGGTGTGGGCGCTCGGCTCACCCGAGGCCGGGCATGCCGTCGACGTCACCGAGACCTTCGCCGTGGGGGTGGCGTCCCTGCGCGCCCACGAGGCCTACCTCACGGGTCTCGGCGCCGACAGCCCCGACCCCGAGGAGTTCCTCGAGAGCTTCGCGCGCGCCGCGGGGACCAGGCTCGGCTGCAAGTTGGCGGTGTCGTTCGAGGTCTACCCGCTGCAGTTCCTGTGAGATCCTCCGGGCGCTCACCCTCCATCCGCTCCAGGAGCTACCAGCCGGGACCAGGCAGCTGACCTGCGGGCGGTGGGTCCTCCGCCTCCCTGCCACCGGTCCGTCGTCCGACGCCGCCAGCCGTAGAATCGGCCGGTGGACATCGACCGCTACATCGCCGTCAACGGGCCGGTCTGGGCCCGGCTGGCCGAGCTGACCGGCCGGGCCCAGCGCGGCGTCGGCCGGCTGTCCGCCGCCGAGCTCGACGAGCTGGTCCGGCTCTACCAGCGGGTCGCCAGCCACCTCTCCTACGCACAGACCTACTACCGCGACCCTGCCCTCACCGCCAAGCTCAGCGGGCTGGTGGCGCGGTCGGCGGCGGTGGTCTACGGCAGCCGGCCACGCACGCTCCGCGTGCTCGGGCGCTTCTTCACCAGCACGTTCCCGGCCGCGGTGTGGCACCTGCGCCACTTCGTGCTGGCCGCGACCCTGCTCAGCCTGGTCCCAGCGCTCGCCCTCGGCATCTGGATCGCTCGCTCGACCGCCGCGGTCGAGGCGATCGGCCCGCCGGCGGTGCGCGAGGCCTACGTGAACCGCGACTTCGAGGCCTACTACTCGTCCGAGCCGGCCGGCGCGTTCGCGTCCCAGGTGTTCAGCAACAACGTGCAGGTCGCGTTCCTGGCGTTCGCCCTTGGCATCCTGTTCTGCGTTGGCACCGCCTACGTGCTGGTGCTCAACGGCGCCCAGCTCGGGCTGGTGGCCGGGCTGTTCGCGGCGGTGGGTCAGTCGCCCAAGTTCTGGGGCCTGGTCCTGCCCCACGGCCTGCTGGAGCTTACCAGCGTGTTCGTTGCCGGCGCCGCGGGCCTGCGGCTGGGCTGGGCCCTGATCGATCCCGGCGACCGGAGCCGGGCGGCCGCGCTGGCCGAGGAGGGCAGGCGGGCGGTGGTGATCGTGCTCGGGCTCATCCTGGCCTTCGCCGTCGCCGGCACCATCGAGGGGTTCGTCACCGGTCGGCCCTGGCCAACCTTCGTCCGGGTCGGGATCGGCGTGGTCGCCGAGGCCGCCTTCCTCGCCTACGCCGTGGTGCTGGGCCGGGCGGCCGCGGCGCGGGGGGTGACCGGCGCCCTCGGCGAGGAGGACACCGGCTGGCTCGCGCCAGGCGACGAGCCCGCCCACGCGCCGCTCCGGCCCGCCCACGCGCCGCTCCGGCCCGCCGCTCAGAGCCGCCCGGTCGCCTTGACCCGCAGGTAGGCGTCGGCCAGCTCGGGCGCGAGCCGCCCGGGTCGGTTGTCCACCACCACCGCGCCGAGGCCGCGCAGCCGCGCCACCGTCCGCCGCCGCTCGGCCAGGGCTGCGGTCGCCGCCGCCTTCCGGTAGGCGGCCCCGGCCTCGGCCGGGGTCGACCGCGCCCAGGTCGCCACGTCGGGGTCGGCGACGCTGGCCACCACCACCAGGTGGTTGCGGGCGATCAGCGGCAGGGCGGGCAGCAGGGTCTCGCTGACCGCCTGCTCGGCCAGCTCGGTGAGCACCACCAGCATCGCCCGGCGCCGGAACCGGATCAGGGTCTCGGCGAACGCGCCCCGGTAGTCGCTCTCGACCAGCTCCGGCTCGAGCGCGTACATCGCCTCTGTGACCCGGGAGAGCTGGTCGTGCGCGTGCCCCGGGCCGACCACGGCCCGCACCTCCCGGTCGAACGCGACCAGCCCGGCGCGGTCGCCCAGCCGGGTCGCGACCGCGGTCAGCATCATCACCGCGTCCATGGCGTGGTCGAGGCGGGGGACCCCCTCCACCCGCCCTGCCATGGTGCGGCCGGTGTCGAGCAGCAGCAGCACCGTCTGGTTGCGCTCGGCCCGGTAGGTGCGCACGATCGGCTTGCCCGCGCGGGCGGTGGCCGCCCAGTCCATGCGCCGGAACTCGTCGTCCACGCTGTACTCGCGCAACGCGTCGAACTCGGTGCCGCCGCCCCGGCCCTGGGCCGACCGCAGCCCCACCTCGAGGATGCGCGCCTTGTCGATGCGCAGCTCCGCCTCGTCCCGCGAGGTGAACGGCGGGTACACCCGGAGCGTGCCTGGCAGGCGGCGCCGGCCCTGGCGGGCGGCCAGCCCGAGCGGTCCCTCGACCCGGAGCACGACCTCGGTGGGCGTGAAGCGCCCCCGGCGCGTCGGCCGGATCGCGGTCGCGGCCATGGCCCGCCCGTTGGCGGGCACGGTGAGCCGGGCCCGCCTGGTTGTCGCCGACAGCGACGGGGCGAGCTCGTCGGCCAGCCGGGCCCGGACCACACGGCCGGCGCCGGGCCCGCGCCGGTTGGCGAGCCGCCAGGTGACGGTGGCGTCGCCGCCGAGCGGCACGATGCCGGGCAGCTCGCGCTCGACGTCGAGGTCGGCCGGCCTGGCCGCGAGCAGCCAGTCGGCCACCGCCACGGCCAGCAGCGCGCCGTTGGCCACGACCAGCCCGAACGGGGGCGCCAACGGCACGAGCAGCACCGCCACCGAGGCGAGCGCGGCGGCCGCGGCCAGCCGCCAGGTCGGCAGGGGCACGGCTACCTCCGCCGCCCGCCTGGCGCGCCCGCCGGGCTCCCTGGCAAGCGTGGCGCCGGGGTCCGGCTCCCGGGCAAGCGTGGCGCCGGGCTCATCGGGGCACCGGGACCGAGGCGAGGATGCCGTCGAGCACCCCGTCGGCGGTCACGCCCTCCAGCTCGACCTCGGGCCGGAGCTGGACCCGGTGGCGCAGGGTGGGCTTGGCCATCGCCTTCACCTCGTCCGGGGAGACGAACTGCCTGCCGGCCAGCCACGACCACGCCTTGGCAGCGTGCAGGAGCATGGTCGCCCCCCGGGGCGACACCCCCAGTGAGAGCGACGGCGACTCCCTGGTCGCCCGGGCGATGGCCACGATGTAGGCCTGGACGCGGGGGTCGACCGGGACCCCGCCGACCTCCTTGCGGCCCTCGGCCAGGTCCTCGGCCCCGGCCACCGCCCGCACCCCGAGGGTGCCGAGGTCGTGGGGGTCCATGCCGGCATGGTGGCGGGCCAGGACCGTCTGCTCCTGCTCGGAGGTCGGGTAGCCGACCACGAGCTTGAACAGGAACCGGTCGAGCTGCGCCTCGGGCAGCGGGTAGGTGCCCTCGTACTCGACCGGGTTCTGGGTGGCCACCACCAGGAACGGGTCGGGCAGCCGGTGGGCCTGGCCCTCGACCGAGACCTGGCGCTCCTCCATCGCCTCGAGCAGCGCCGCCTGCGTCTTCGGCGGGGTGCGGTTGATCTCGTCGGCGAGCAGCAGGTTGGTGAACGCCGGCCCCTGCCGGAACCGGAACGAGCCGTCGCGCTGCTCGAAGATGACCTGTCCGGTGATGTCGGAGGGCATCAGGTCGGGGGTGAACTGGACCCGCTTGAAGTCCAGGGCGAGGGTCGCGGCCATGGTCTTCACCAGCAGGGTCTTGGCCACCCCTGGCACACCTTCGAGCAGCACGTGGCCGCGCACGAGCAGCGCGGCGACCAGGCCGGACACGGCGCCGTCCTGGCCGACGACCGCCTTGGCGATCTCCTCGCGGACGCGCAGGACGGCTTCTCTAGCGGACACTGGTGACCTCCCGGCGGACTGCGTCGATGGCATGGGCGAGCGCGACGAGCCCGGCCTCGTCGCGGGGGGTGGCGGCCGTGAGCGCGGTGAGCACCCGCTCCCGGGGGACGTTGGTGCTGGCCGCGGCGGCGTCGGCCACCTGGTCGGGCGGGGCGGAGGCGGGCAGGCCGAGCCGCTCAGCCAGGATCCGCCGCAGGTCGTCGGTGAGCATGCCGGCCGCCTGGCCGCGACCCTTGGCTCGCTGCAGCAGGTTGCCGACGGCCACGACCAGCTCGGAGCCCGGGATCTGCACCGGCTGCGGCTCGGTCACCGGCCGGCCCAGGCGGCGGGCCCGCCACAGCACGAGCACCGCGAACGCGACCACGAGCTGCCACAAGGCGAGCTTCAGCCGAGGCGCGACGAGGTCGGTGAGGCTCCGGGTGCCGCCACCGGGCGGCGGTGGCTGCAGGACCGTCACCTGCGTCCCGGCGGCCGGGGCGAGCAGGCTCGCCGCCAGCACCGCGTTGTCGGCCTTGCCGAGCTGCTGGTTCACGAGTGCGCTGGCCCCGCCCAGGCGGACGATCGTGCCCGACCCGAGCGGTTGGACGACCAGCCACGACCCCTTGCCCCGCGGGTAGCAGCCCTGCGCCCCGCCCGGCACCTCGAACACGATGCCGTCGGGGGCGGACACGCGGCCTGCGTCGCGGAGCGCGGGCAGGGCGCAGTCTCGGTCGAGCTCGGGGTCGAGCGGGCCGATCGCGGTGCTCCCGGCCGGCTCCAGCCTGGTGATCTCGGAGCTGGGGTCGGTGACGACCAGGATGCCCCCGCGCCGCACCCAGGCGAGCAGGCCGTCCCGCCGGCCGGGGCCCAGGTCGTCGGTGAGCAGCAGCGCGGTTGCGGCCGGGCCGGCCGGCAGCTGGTTGGTGACCTCGACCCTGGCGCCGACCTCGCCGAGCACCTCCACGAGCGCCTTGGTGCCGAGCGGGCCGGGCGAGGCCGGGTCGAGCGGGGCGCCCCCCTCGGGCCGTTGCCCGCCGAAGTAGACGACCAGCAGCACCCCGACCGCGACCGCGACCCACGGCAGCAGCCGCCCTACGCGGCTCACCGGCGCCCCGCCCGCGGTTGGCGCCGCGCCGGTTCCCGTCCGGCTCCGGGTGCGCCCGCCCCTTCTCATGTCGCCGCCCGTGCGAGGACCCGTTCGGCCAGGACGCGAAAGCGCGACGCCTCGGGCTGCCCGGTCCGCCACCCGCCATACCAGGCCAGCTCGAACAGCTCGGTGGCGCTGGCGAAGTCGTCCGCGGCTGCGGGCACGTTGCGCCGGACCTCGCCCCGGTACTCGCCCGCGGTCCGCCCGGGGACCTCCTCGACCAGCCCGCGGCCGGCCAGGTCGGCCACGAGCGCGCGGTAGCGGCAGCGCACGGCCTGCCGCCACTCGCCGGAACGCTCGTGCGCCTCAGCCTCGGCCCGCCAGTCGGCCGCCGACCGGCCAGGCGGCGCGTGCCGGGCCGCGGCCGCCTCCGGGTCGGAGGTCAGCCCGCGCGAGAACCGGAAGACGAGCACGCCAAGGCCGGCCAGGACCAGCAGCAGGACCCCGATGCCGATCAGCGACCCGGTGCCGGTGCCGCTCAGCGCGGCGATCAACCGGCCGATCTGGTTGAGCACCCAGTCGACCACCAGGTCGGGCAGGGAGCGGCGCAACTCCCGGTACTCCGGCTTGGCCAGCACCTCGCGGACCGCCCGTCGCACCTCGTCGGGGTCCCGCGACGGGGCGGGCAGGTCGGCCCGTGCCGTGGCCGCTCCGGCCAGCAGCATGCCTGCCGCGACGACCAGGACGGCCGCGGCGGCCCTAGCGCGCGGGGCGGGCGCCACGGTCGAGGTTGGCCGCCATCATCTGGAGGTCCAGGCCCTCCTGGCGGATCCGCGCATCGAAGTACAGCAGGGTCGACACGATGGTCACGAACGGGGTCGTGATCAGCGCTGGCAGGATGCTGCCGAGCGCGCGCAGCGGCCAGCCGTTGCGCAGCCCGACGAGCTGGGCGGCCACGTTGAACGGGGTGCCGAGGATGCTGTCGAGGACCAACGCCATGATGCCGGCGAGCACCGCGATCCCGAGCGTCTGCCAGAACCTCGGCCTGACCAGCGTGGCCGACCGGCTCATGGCCTGGATCGGCCCGATCTCCTCGACCACGATGGCCGGGGTGGTGAGCACGAAGAAGGTCATCGGCACCAGCGCGCCGACGAGGCAGGCCACCAGCCCGACCAGCTCGAGCAGGTGGACGCAGAAGAAGCCGAGCAGCAGAGCCCAGAACCAGCGCGCGGTCGTCCTGATCGCCTGCCCCGGCTGCATCTGCTCGCCGAGGTAGCTGGCGGCCACCACCCTGGTCAGCACGCCGCCCACGAACGGCGTGACCAGCAGGCTCACCAGCAGGCTGAGCCCGATGCCGATGAACTGGCCGGTCGAGGGGGACGCGGCCGGGTCGACCAGCGACGGGTCGCTGATCACGTCGAGCAGGCCTTGGCCTCCGAGCACGTCGCGCTGCAGGAACGCCACCACGATGTTGACGGGGATCACGAAGACCGCGCTGACCAGCAGGATCGTGCGCAGGTTGGCCTTCAGGAGCCGGAACGCGCCATCCATGACGTCGCCCAGGGCCATCGGGTGCAGCGGCAGCGGGCCGGTCCGCTCGCTGCCCGCCTTGGGAAGCTGGGGTGGCCAGCCTCCGGGATACCCCCAGCCCGGGGCTTGGTCCGCCGGTGGCCAGCCGGGCTGGCCACCCCAGCCCGGCCCGGGCGGCTCGGCCGGGCGGTGGTCTCCCGGTGGCCCTGGCGGCGGCCCCTGGCTTCCTCCGTCCTGTGGGCCCCACTGGGGCGGTTGGCTGCTCACGACCTTCCCTTTCCCATCCGGATGACCCACGGCGCGCCGGTGCTGTTCACCGGTGGCCATGGCCACGTCACCGGTGGGATTCTCAGGGTGGCACCGGTGCCGGTCAACGCGGTGGCGCTCCTAAGTGAGAGGGGTCGCGCAGGTGCAGGCTCCCGGTTCGGCCGCCAAACATGACATCCTTGCCCGGTTGCAGAGCGTGAGGGAGGTATCGGTTTGAAGGGCAGAGTGCTGGTGGTGGACGACGATCCATCGCTCAACGAGATGCTCGGCATCGTCCTGCGCCAGGAAGGGTTCGAGCCGGTGTTCGTGCGCTCGGGCGACCAGGCCATCGCAGCGTTCCACCAGGCCAAACCCGACCTGGTCCTGCTCGATCTCATGCTGCCGGGCAAGGACGGCCTCGAGATCTGCCGCGAGCTGCGCCTGGAGTCGGGCGTGCCGATCGTCATGCTCACCGCCAAGACCGACACGGTCGACATCGTGCTCGGCCTCGAGTCGGGGGCCGACGACTACATCACCAAGCCGTTCTCGGCCAAGGAGCTGGTGGCCCGGGTGCGCGCCCGGCTCCGGCGGCGCGACACCGAGGGAGCCGAGACGCTCCGTTTCCACGACATGGAGATGGACGTGATGGCCCATCAGGTGACCAAGGGTGGCAAGCCGGTCAACCTGACCCCGCTCGAGTTCGAGCTGCTGGCCACCCTGGCCCGGCGGCCCCGCCAGGTGTTCACCCGCGAGGTGCTGCTCGAGCAGGTCTGGGGATACCGGTACGCTGGGGACACGCGGCTGGTCAACGTCCACGTCCAGCGCCTGCGGGCCAAGATCGAGGACGACCCGGAGAACCCCAGGGTGGTCCAGACCGTCCGCGGGGTCGGGTACCGGATCGGCCCGGAGGGAGGAGCTGGCGACGCCTCGCGGCTCGACGACCAGGATGCATGACGACGACCAGGATGCGTGACGAAGAAGAGCAGCCAGTGCACCGCTTCGCCCCTCCCCGCCTCGACCTGCGCGCCAGGGTGGTCCTGTTCACCTCGGCCATCGTGGTCACGTCGCTGCTGCTGCTGGGCACCGCGCTGCACGCGCTGTTGGCCCGGTCGCTCTACACCCAGCAGTACCAGCAGGCCGCCCACGAGGTCGGCCGGCTCCGGGCACAGGCCGCGAGCACGCTGGCCGCCGACGCCGGCCTGCCCGACGACCGGGTGCAGCCCCGCATCATGGAGCAGCTCACCTCTGGGCAGGGCGCGGGCAACCCGAGCTTCATGGCGGTGGTGCTGATCGCGCCGGAGCGCTCCCAGAGCTCCGACGACCGCTTCAAGTCCGCCGACGTCCCGGCCGGGCTGATCAACCGCGTCTTTACCCGGTCGGAGATCGCCGCCCTCTACATCGACACGCCTCCGGGCGTGCAGGGTGGGCGCATGCTCGTCGTCGGCGCCCCGGTCCGCTCCGACCAGGGCGACTACCAGGCCTACTTCTTCTACCCGCTGGCCTTCCAGGAAGCCACCCTCAGCCTGCTCACCAACTTCCTGCTCATCGTGGGCGTCGGCCTGCTCGCCGCGGTCGTGATCATGACCGCCATCTCGATCGGCCGGGTCCTCAAGCCGATCCAGCGGGCCCGCGACGTCGCCGAGGAGATCGCGGCCGGCAACCTCACCGCGCGCATCCCCGAGGCCACCACCCAGGACGACTTCGGCCGGCTGGCCGAGTCCTTCAACCGCATGACCGACGCCCTGGCCCAGAAGATCGGCGAGCTCGAGCACGTCTCGAGCCTGCAAGCCCGCTTCGTGTCCGACGTCAGCCACGAGCTGCGCACCCCGCTCGCCACCGTGCGCATGGCCGCCGACTACATCCACGCCGCCCGGGCCGGCCTGCCAGCCGACGCACAGCGGGCCGCCGTGCTGCTCGAACGCGAGCTGGAGCGCTTCGAGAACCTGCTCGAGGACCTGCTCGAGATCAGCCGCTTCGACGCCGGCGTGATCAACCTCGAGCCGGTCGAGATCGACCTGTCCGGCCTGCTCGACGAGGTGGTCGACGCCCTGGACGCCATCGCGCACGGTCGTAAGGTCAACGTCTCCCTGCGGGTGGACCGAGACGAAGGGCCGCCGCTGGTGGCCGCCGACCCCCGCCGGCTCGACCGCGTGTTCTCCAACCTGGTCAAGAACGCCATCGAGCACACCAGCGAGGGGGCGGTCCAGGTCGGGGTGGCCCGGCGTGGGGACGAGGTCGTGGTGGTGGTCGAGGACGAGGGGGAGGGCATACCGGCCGAGGACCTGCCCCACATCTTCGAGCGCTTCTACCGGGCCGACGTGCACCGGGCCCGCACGCTGGGCGGCACCGGCCTCGGTCTGGCCATCGCGCTCGAGAACGTGAACCTCCACAAGGGGTCGATCACGGTGACCTCCACGGTCGGCGAGGGCTCGGCCTTCACGGTGATCCTGCCGGCCTCCGCGCCGCAGCCCACGCGCCCGCCGGGCGAGGAGCGCGGCCGCGAGCCGAGCCCGGCCGAGCCCGAGGTGGTCGTGGGTGGCTGAGCGCCGCTGGCCCTGGCGGATCGCCGCCCTCGCCTGCCTGGCCCTTGCGGCCTGCACGGCCGGGGTGCCGCCCACCGGCGAGGTCACCACCGTCGCCCAGGTCGCAGCCCCGCCCGACGAGCGCCCGAGCGTCGACGACCTCCTCAGCGCCGGGCCCGAGCGCGGCATCAAGGAGATCGACCTCGTGGCCCGGTTCATGCGGGTCATGGCCCGCGGCGACCCGGCCGAGGCGGCCAAGTGGGTGGCGCCGGGCAGCGCCCGGAGGCCGCTCGACGCCTGGAAGGGCGCGCAGACGGTGCTGGTCTACGAGACCCGGTCGGCGACCCCGGCCCCGGCCGAGGCCATGGCGTCCGGCACCGCCGACGAGACGGCCGTCGTCGTCGGGGTCAGGCAGGTCGGCCGTCTCGACGGCCACGAGTGGACGCCGCTGGACGGGCCCGAGTGGCTCACCTTCCATCTGCGCAGGGTCGACACCGAGTGGCGGATCACCGACCCGCCCGCCGCGCCCTGGGTGGACGAGGAGAGCTTCAAGCGGCAGTACCGGCGCACCGAGCTGTTCATGGCCTCCCGCGACCTGCGCCACGTGGTCCCGACCCCCGTGCTGTTCGAGGACCGCAGCGCCGGCGGCGACAGGGTCGCCAGCGTCCAGGGGCGCACCGCGACCGCGTTGCGCCTGCTGCTGAGGGGCCCGCCCGGCCGGGACGCGAAGGCGCTGGCCACCGCGATCCCGCCAGGCACCCGCCTGCTGTCGGTCACCTACGACGCCGAGCCGGGCGTCGTCACCGTCAACCTGTCCCGCGAGTTCACCGCGGCCGGCGGGCCCGGCTCGGGCCGGCTGCGCATGGGCCAGCTCGTGTGGACGGTCAACCGCCTCACCCCGACCGCCCAGGTCCAGGTCCGGGCCGACGGCCGCCCGCTCGGCAAGGTGGGCGCCGACGGGTTCCAGGCCAACGGCCCCTACCGCCGGACCGCGCCCGAGTTCGCCGACCTGTGGCCCCAGCGGCGCGCCAACGGCGCCCTGGTGGCGTTCGTCCGCGACGGCCAGGTCCTCACCGTCCCGGCCGACCAGCTCCGCGCCGAGCCGCGTCCCCTGCAGCTCACCGTGCCCGGCACCAAGTCGGCACCCACCTGGTCGCCGGACGGCGGCCGCATCGCCTACCTGGTGGGGGAGATGGGCAAGCCGCACACCCTGTGGACCGCCTCCAGGAGCGGCGCGTCGCCCGCGGCCACCGGTCTCCAGGGCGTCCTGTCGCCCCCGTCGTGGGCGCCCGGCAGTCCCGCCCGCCTGCTCGCGCTGAAGCGCCAGGGCTCCCGGGTGGAGCTGTGGTCGGTGAACGCCGACTCGGGCAAGGCCACCAAGCTCGGCCTCGGCCCGCTCCCGGCCGGGCTCGAGCCCACGCTGGTCCGCGTCAGCCCCGACGGCTGCTTCGTGCTGGCCGTGCTGGCACGGCCCGAGCCCCGCTACCCGTTCGAGGCCGGCGGTGGCCTGTACCTCGGCGTCCTCGGCGCCAGCGGCGTCACCGCGTGGATCCCCCACCCTCTCGCCCCAGGGCTCGGCGCGGCATCCAGCCCGGTCTGGGTCGACCCGGTCACCGTCGCCTTCGTCAGCGACGGCGAGAGCCGCTACGACCGGAAGAAGCTGTGGACCGTGAAGGTCGACGGCTGGGGCCCGACCCTGGTGCTCAGCCCCGGCCGCGGCTCCGAGCTGGGGGTCGACATCGACGGCGAGCTGACCGTCGACCCGACCGGCGAGGCCTTCGTGTTCAAGTCGCCGTCCGACATCGGCACCTCCCTGTGGATGGTCAACCGCGACGGGCGCGGCCTGAAGGCGCTCACCTCCCCGGACGACACCTACTTCGACGGCGACCCGAGCTTCGCCAGCCGCTGACCCGTGCCGGTGGGCCCGGCCGTGCCGGTTGCCTCAGCCCGTGCCGGTTGCCTCAGCCCGTGCCGGTTGCCTCAGCCCGTGCCGGCCGGGCTGTGGACGGCCGGCCGCGGCGCCGACGGGGGCCGGCTACGCTCCGGGGATGCGTCCCCCGTCCCGTCCGGCAGCCCGGCGGGTGTCCACGCTCGCCGGGCTCGTCGCGGTCGTGCTGCGCCCCGCCGCCTGCCTGGCCTGCGACCGGCCCCAGGCCTGGCCCTGCTGCGCCGCCTGCCTGCCGCCCGAGCCGGCCGGTGCCGGGCCGTGGCGGCTGGCCGCCGACCCGGGCCTGCCCTTTTGGGCACTCGGCCCCTACCGCGGCGCCCTCCGCGAGGCGGTGCTGACCGGCAAGCTCCGATCCCAGCCGGCCGCCCTGACCGCCCTCGGCCGACGCCTCGGCGCCGCCATGGCGGCGGCCGGGGCCGGCGCCGACCTGGTCACCTGGATCCCCGCCTCGCCAACGGGCGGCCTGCCGAGAGACCACGCCCGGCGGGTGGCCGCCGGCGTGGCCGCCGTCCTCGACCTGCCCGCGGTCGGCCTGCTCGTCCCGGTCCCAGGCCGGGACCTCGGCCGGGACCGGGGCGCCGGCCGGGCCGCAGCCCGACCACCGCCCAGGCCCCGGCAGCGGCTCGCCGGCGGGCGTGTGCTGGTCGTCGACGACCTCGCCACCACCGGCGCCACCCTGGCCGGCGCGGCCGCCGCGCTCCGGCACGCCGGCGCCCACCGGGTGGAGGCCGCCGTGCTCGCCGCCGCGCCCACCGCGTTCGGGCCGCCACCCCCCGGCGAGGACTCGCTCCGCCGTCCGGCCGGGCTCGGGTGACCCCACTCGGTTGCCCGGCCGGGCTCGAAGAGGACCCGCTGGGCGGGCCCGCCCGGCTCGGAGTGACCCACTCGGTCGCCCGGCCGGGCTCGAAGATGACCCGCTGGGCGGCCCAGCCGGGCTGGGGTCCTCCTGAGGTCCGGGTCGGGTTCGTCCGAGATTCGGCCTGGGCGGGCGCGGACGAGCCCGGGTGCCCGGGTCCGGTCCGGCAGCCTCTGCGCGGCTGTCCAGGTCCCGGAGCGCGCCGTTCGTCGGGATCCTGATCGGGCGGGTTCCGCCGTCCGGTATTTCCGACCAGTACGAGCAACCCGGTGTTTCCGCAGCTCAATGCGGCGTATTGTAGAGTTGTGGCCGCGTTGACCCGGTGTAGAATCCGGCCAATATGACCCGGTGCCTGTGAAGAAGACCAGTTCGGATGCCGAGTGATCGTGGCAGACCGACTCGCTTACCTATGTCGTGACGACATCGAGCGGGACCGGACGAGGCGTGTGCCCGCCTCCGAGGCCATCGGCCGACGACCAGGAGGGAGAGCTGCCATGCAGGTGACGGTGAAGGGTAAGAACACCGACGTATCCGACAAGCTCCGGGCCCACGCCGAGCGCAAGCTCGCAAAGGTCCAGCGCTTCGACGACCGCATCCTGGCCATGGACGTCGAGTTCTCCGAGGAGCGCAACCCCCGCGTGGCCGACGCCCACCGGGTCGAGGTCACCCTCACCACCAAGTCCCGGCTCGTCCGGGCCCACGCCAGCGCGCCCGACCCCACCGCTGCCATCGACCGGGTCATCGACCGGCTCAAGACCCAGATCAAGAAGCTCAAGACCCGCAGGGTCGACCGGACCAAGCACGCCGAGGGCACCAAGTCGCTCGCCCCGCTCCTCGACGACGGCGTCGAGGCCGGTGGGCAGGCCGTCGGCGCATCGTTGGTCCGTTTCAAGCGGGTCGAGATGAAACCGATGGCCCCGGAAGAGGCGATCGAGCGCATGGATCTCCTGGGTCATGACTTCTACCTGTTCACCAACGCCGAGACCGAACAGGCCAACGTCGTGTACCGTCGGCGTAGCGGCGATTTCGGGCTCATCGAGCCGGAGGCTAGCGAGCGTTGAAACTCGTCCGGACCGACGATGCCGACCGGCATGACGACCAGCATGACGACACTCGAGAAGTGAGAGGGGAGAGCGTGGCGGACGACCGGCAGGCGCGACCGCGGGGCGCAGGAGACGCCATCCGCGTGCTGATCGTGGATGACCACGCGTTGTTCCGCCGTGGGCTCGAGATGGTCCTCGAGCAGGAGGACGACGTCGACGTCGCAGGAGAGGCCAGCGACGGCGCCGAGGCGATCGAGAAGGCCCAGGAGCTGATGCCCGACGTCGTGCTCATGGACGTGCGCATGCCACGCCGCGGCGGCATCGAGGCGACCCAGGCCATCAAGGACCTCATCCCCCACGTCAAGATCCTGATGCTCACGATCTCCGACGAGGAAGCCGACCTCTACGACGCCATCAAGGCGGGCGCCAACGGCTACCTGCTCAAGGAGATCTCGATCGAGGAGGTCGCCAACGCGATCCGCTCGGTCGCCCAGGGCCAGTCCCTCATCTCCCCGTCGATGGCCTCCAAGCTCCTCAACGAGTTCGCCACCATGGTCAAGCGGGCCGACGAGAAGCAGCAGCTCCCCACCCCGCGCCTGACCGACCGCGAGATGGAGGTCCTCAAGCTCGTCGCCAAGGGTCACAACAACCGCGACATCGCCAAGGAGCTGTACATCTCCGAGAACACCGTGAAGAACCACATCCGCAACATCCTCGAGAAGCTCCACCTGCACTCGAGGATGGAGGCGGTCGTCTACGCGGTGCGGGAGAAGCTGCTCGAGATCAAGTAGCGCACCCGGGGATGTCCCTCACCCTCGCTCTCGACGTCGGCGGCACCAAGCTGGCCGCCGCCGTGGTCGACGCCGAGGGCCGCGTCCTCGGACGCAGCGGCGTGCCCACCCCGACTGGCAGCGACCCCGAGGCCCTCTACGAGACGCTCCTCGCTGGCGCCGCCGCGGCCATGCGGGGCGCCGACGCCGTCCCCGGCGACCTCTCGGGCATCGGCGTCGGCTGCGGCGGCCCCATGCGCTGGCCGGAAGGCAGCGTCTCCCCGCTCAACATCCCCGCCTTGGGTGACTTCCCCCTGCGCCGCCGGCTGGCCAAGGAGTTCGGCGCGGAACCGGTCCTGGTCCACAACGACGCCGTGGCCATCGCGGCCGGGGAGCACTGGAAGGGCGCCGGTGTCGGCACCGCCAACCTCCTCGGCCTCACCGTCTCCACCGGCGTGGGCGGCGGCCTCGTCCTCGGCGGCCGCCTCTACCACGGCACCAGCGGCAACGGCGGCCACATCGGCCACATGGTCGTCGAGCCCGACGGCCCTGCCTGCTCCTGCGGTGGGCACGGCTGCCTGGAAGCCGTCGCGAGCGGGCCTCGCACTGTCGCCCGCGCCGTCGCCAGTGGCTGGCGGCCCACCGGTCCTGCCCGCCCCGACGGGGTCGCTCTGGCCGCGGCCGCGGCCGGCGGCGACCCGATCGCGGCCGAGAGCCTTGCCCGCTCGGCCCGTGCGGTCGGCCTGGCCATCGCCTCCTGCGCCAACCTCCTCGACCTCGAGGTCGCTGCCGTGGGCGGCGGCCTCTCCCAGTCCGGCCCCGCCTTCTGGGACCCCTTGCTCGACGCCTTCGCCGCCAACGCGCGCATGGCGTTCGCGGCCGCCTGCCGGGTCGTCCCGGCCGAGCTGGCCGGGGACGCCGGCCTGCTCGGCGCGGCCGCCTTCGTGCTGCTGCCCGACCGCTACGGCTGGGACCTACCCTCGGCCTGACCGGGCCCCACTCGGCTCGGCGCCCCGGCCCGGCCCGGCCCCCTCCGGCCCCCCCCGGCTCGGTCTCGGCCCGCCCGGCTCGGCCGCGCCGGTCCCGGCCTCACCCAGACCCGGCCCGGCCGGCACTTCGGCCGACCACCCTGGGCGCTCGGCGCGAGCGGCCCCCACATCCACCGCTCCTGCGACCCCAGCACCCACCGGCCGGTAGACTGGTCTGATCCGAATGTGCAACGCCGCTGGGCGCCCGTGAGCGCCCAGCCTCGAGGAGGCGTCCGAGTCGTGGTGCTGTCCAAGGTCCTCAGCCTGGGTGAGGGGAGGGACCGTCGCCGGTGCGAGAGCATCGTCGCCCCCACCAACGCGTTCGAAGCCGACATGGAGAAGCGCTCGGACACCGAGCTGCGCGAGCAGACCGACGTGTTCCGCAAGCGCCTGGAAGCCGGCGAGGGCCTCGACGACCTGCTCCCCGAGGCGTTCGCGACCGTCCGCGAGGCGGCCAGGCGCGTCCGCGGCCAGCGCCACTTCAACGTCCAGCTCATGGGCGGGGCGGCCCTGCACTGGGGCTACATCGCCGAGATGCGCACCGGCGAGGGCAAGACGCTTACCGCGACCCTGCCCAGCTTCCTCAACGCGCTGGCCGGCAACGGCGTCCACGTCGTCACCGTCAACGACTACCTGGCCAAGCGTGACGCCGAGTGGATGGGCGTGATCCACCGCTTCCTCGGCCTGGACGTCGGCGCCATCCTCGCCCCGATGACTCCGTACGAGCGCCGCCCCAACTACGCCGCCGACGTCACCTACGGCACCAACAACGAGTTCGGCTTCGACTACCTGCGCGACAACATGGCCTTGTCCGGCGACGAGCTGGTCCAGCGTGGCCACGCCTACGCCATCGTCGACGAGGTCGACTCCATCCTCGTCGACGAAGCCCGCACCCCGCTGATCATCTCCGGCCCTGCCGAGCAGGGCGCCCGCTGGTACCAGCAGTTCGCCCGCATCGCCCCTGGCCTCAGGCGCGACGTCCACTACGAGGTCGACGAGGGCAAGCACACCGTCGCGGTCACCGAGGAGGGCGTCGCCCGGGTCGAGGAGACCCTCGGCATCGACAACCTCTACGACTCCTTGAACACCCCGCTGGTCCACCACCTCCAGAACGCCGTCCGGGCCAAGGAGCTGTACAAGCGCGACGACGAGTACATCGTCCGCGACGGCGAGGTCCTCATCGTCGACGAGTTCACCGGCCGCGTGCTCGAGGGTCGCCGCTACTCCGACGGGCTCCACCAGGCCATCGAGGCGAAGGAAGGCGTGCGGATCAAGGAGGAGAACCAGACCTACGCCACCATCACGCTGCAGAACTACTTCCGCATGTACGACAGGCTGGCCGGCATGACCGGCACCGCCAAGACCGAGGCGGCCGAGTTCAACCACATCTACAAGCTCGGCGTGGTCGAGGTCCCCACCAACAAGCCGATGATCCGCGTCGACCACGGCGACCTGATCTACAAGACCGAGCAGGCCAAGTACGAGGCCCTGATCGAGGAGATCGCCGAGCGTAACGCCGGCGGCCAGCCCATCCTGGTCGGCACCGTCTCCATCGAGAAGTCCGAGCGCGTCTCCCGCCTGCTCGACAAGCGCGGCATCAGGCATGCCGTGCTCAACGCCAAGCACCACGAGCGCGAGGCCCACATCATCGCCCAGGCCGGCCGCATCAGCGCCGTCACCGTGGCCACCAACATGGCCGGCCGCGGCGTCGACATCATGCTCGGCGGCAACGTCGAGTACCTGGCCGAGGAGGCCCTGCGGGCCAAGGGCATGGACCCCGCAGCGACCCTGCCCGAGGAGTGGAATGCCGCCTTCCAGGCCGCCGTCGAGGACAAGACCCGCCAGGTCGCCGCCGAGCACGACCAGGTCGTCGGGTTCGGTGGCCTCGCGGTCATCGGCACCGAGCGCCACGAGTCCCGCCGCATCGACAACCAGCTCCGCGGGCGCTCCGGCCGCCAGGGCGACCCGGGGGAGTCCAAGTTCTTCCTGTCCCTCGAGGACGACCTCATGCGGATGTTCGCCACCAAGACGGTCGGCAGCCTCATGGACCGGCTCTCCCTGCCCGACGACGTCCCCATCACCCACCGCCTGGTCACCAAGGCCATCGCCAACGCCCAGCGCCAGGTCGAGTCCCAGAACTTCGAGCAGCGCAAGAACGTCCTCAAGTACGACGAGGTCATGAACAAGCAGCGCCAGGTCATCTACGACGTCCGCCGCCGCATCCTCGAAGGCGAGGACCTCCATGAGCAGACCCTCGGCTTCCTCGGCGACGTGGTCGGCGCCATCGTCGCCGAGCACTGCCCGGAGGGCGTCTACCCCGAGGAGTGGGACCTCGACGGCCTGTTCACCGCGCTGGCCACCATCTACCGCACCGAGGTGCGCCGGGAGGACCTCGACCTCGAGGCCGTCGACCACGCCGAGTTCGAGGCCATGCTCCTCGAGGACGCCGAGCGCGCCTACAAGGCCCGCGAGGCCGAGCTCGGCCCCGAGCTCCTCGGCGAGCTGGAGCGCGCCGTGCTGCTGTCGGTCCTCGACCGCCGCTGGCGCGAGCACCTCTACGAGATGGACTACCTGCAGGAAGGCATCGGCCTGCGCGCCATCGGCCAGCGCGACCCGCTGGTGGAGTACCAGCGCGAGGGCTTCGACATGTTCCAGGCCATGCAGGACAACATCAAGGCCGAAGCCGTCGCCTACGTCTTCAACGCCAGCATCCAGGTGGCCGAGGACGCCGAGGAGCAGCGCCAGGCCGGCCCCCGCCAGCAGAACCGGCTGTCCTCGGCGTCAACCGAAGAGGAAGCCCGCGCCGCCCAGGGCCAGGCCCGCGCCGCCAAGAAGGTCGGCCGCAACCAGCCCTGCTGGTGCGGCTCGGGCAAGAAGTTCAAGAACTGCCACGGCGCCCCCGGCGGCCCCCGCGCCTGACTCACCACCAGCCCGGCCAAGACCCCGGCTCGAGCACCCAGCAGCTCGACGCCAGGATGGCAAGGCTGAAGGAGCTCGTGACCAGCCGGCCGGAGGACGTCTCGAGATGGCTGGGGATCGCCGGCCAGGCGCATGAGCAGGGCGAGCAGCCTCAGCCCGCCCGCTCCGCCAGCGGCACCCCGCTCGCCGCCCGGAGCGCCCGCGCACCCGCGGCCGGACCGTCGGCGTGCGCGAACACCGTCGTCCCGGAGACCAGCACGGTCGCGCCCGCCTCCACGCACGCCCTTGCGTTCCCGAGGTCCACCCCGCCGTCCACCTCCACCTCGGCGTCCAGCCCCTGCCGGTCGACCTCGGCGCGAACCTGCGCCACCTTCACCAGCGTCCGCGGGATCAGCCGCTGGCCCCCGAACCCGGGGTTGACCGTCATCACCAACGCCAGGTCACACACCTCGAGCACGTCATCGAGGACCAGCGCCGGCGTGCTCGGCACGATCGCCGCGCCCGCCCGGCAGTCCAGCTCCCGGATCCGCGTCAAGGTGCGATGCAGGTGTGGCGTCGCCTCGTAGTGCACCGTGATCCCGTCCGCTCCCGCCTCCGCGAACATCTCCAGGTGCCGGTCAGGGTCCACGATCATCAGGTGCAGCTCGAGCGGCAGCGACGTCACCCGGCGCAGCGCCCGCACCGTGTCGGTCCCGAACGTGAAGTTCGGCACGAACACCCCGTCCATCACGTCGACGTGCAGCCGCTCGACCCCGCCACCCTCCAGCGCGAGCACGGCGTCGGTCAGCCGACCGAAGTCGGCCGCGAGCAGGCTCGGGGCGATCCGGACGGCGTCTGCACAGGGGGGCCAGGTCGATCTGGGCACCCCGAGATCATGCCAGCCGTCGGTTGGGCCCGCTACGACCGGTTGACCGGCCCGGTGAGCCGAGCAGGACCGCCCGCCCGAGAGGCCACCCAGCATGGGCAGGACAGCCGTCCGTCGAGCGGCCGACCGCCCGGCCGCCGACGCAGCCGAGACGAGCCGGCACCCGAGATCCGACCGTGGTCAGTACTGCAGGACGGTCACCACCCAGCGGTCACCCTCAGCGTCCAGACGCATCGCCACAGGCAGCACGCGCTCGCCGCGGCGGACCACGGCAACGGCATTGGCCACGCCGGGCACGTGCTCCTGGCAGTGCACCCTCAGGAGCGCCTGCGCGGCCGGGAACGGCGCACCGCGCCGGCGGACCCGCCGCTCGAGACGGTCCCACAACTCTGGCGCGCAGACCCGTTCGAGCTGCACCGCGCTGCGACAACCAGCCTCGACCTCCAGCAAGGCCATCGCGATCCCCCCAGCGACCGACGCCGGTGAGGGAAGCCCGCGGCGCAACGGGCGCCCGGCGGTCCCGGGAGCCTTGCCGGAGCGCGCCGCCGCCGGCGTGGACCCACCACCTCCCACCGGCTCCCGATGAACCCCGTTACGGCTGCCACCGCTCTGCTGGACCGCCCACCCAGCCGTCCTGTTCACCGGACGGTCCGGAACCTGCGCAGCGGCGAGACTCGAGCCAGCCATGGCGACCTCCTCCTTCGGGCACCGTTATCATTTGTTTGATCGTGTTTAGCCAAGTTTGCCACGAGAGTGGGACAGTTGACACGGTTTGTCCACAGGAGAAGACCCTGGTGGCTAATTCGATGGCGCGCTGGTCGGGTCGGGTGATCGGGTCTGTCCGGGGTGGATCATGCTGGTGCGGTCGTCTCTCCCCGTTCCCGGCCGCAGGGTGGGTGTGTTGTGTCGG
>Ga0184627_10000170_pt1 | contig 31100 bp, 35 predicted proteins | sample PLM3_127_b1_FD_133150 | JGI IMG/M metagenome (GOLD analysis project Ga0184627, IMG submission 133150) | Groundwater sediment microbial communities from an aquifer in East River, Colorado, USA - PLM3_127_b1 | ecosystem: Environmental > Terrestrial > Soil > Riparian zone | place: USA: East River... | reverse complement strand
GCTCCGCTATCGAACCAGGTTCCATCGGCATCCGGGCCCCGATGGGCTTGCAGGCGGCTCGCCTGAGCAAGCCGTTCAGGGGCGAATGAGCCGTAACAGCCGGCGATACCGCACATGTCAGGGATGCGCCGGCATTGTGGGTTTACCCCCGTGGGCGCGGGAAACCTCCGCCAGGAACGCGAATGTCTCGCGGGCACAGCGCGGCCAGGAGTAACTCTGTACACGCTCAAAGGAAGCTTTCGCCAATCCGCCCCGAAGCTCCGGCGAATGGATCAGTTCCCGAAGCGCACGGGCAATGTCATCCGGGTTTTCCGAATCGAAATACACGCCGGCATCGCCCAGAACCTCAGGCATCGGGCCACGATTTGAACAAGCGATCGGCAACCCGGACGCCATTCCTTCCATGAGGATATTGGGCATATTCTCGCAGCTTGACGCAAAGAGGCAGGCATCCGCCTCTTTATAGCGCCTGGGAAGGTCGTTATGAGGAACCGGTCCCAAGTACCGAATGAATTTGCCTGTAGGATCCAGGCGCTCCAGCGCAGCCTTCAATCTGTTCAAGGCAGGCGGATACGCCGGACCTACCAGATTCAGCGCCACCGGCAAGCCGTTCTCCCGTAACTTCGCTATCGCCTCTGCCACATGCCACTGATGCTTGTACACATCGATGATGGAGACATACAGGATGCGAAACGGTCGGTCGACCGAATATTGATTGCCTGCCAGTTGCTCGCGGGGCGGGCTTGCAAATCGGTCATCGATGCCGTGGGGAACAATCGACGCTCGACCAGCCGTGGTTTTGATGATGCGCATGACTTCGTCGCGGGCATACTGCGTGAGAAAGATGAGTCCATCCGCACGCCGGAAGCTGCGTGACTGCGTCCACCGCAACAGCATCAATCTGATCGAGGTCATGGACCATCCATACCGCCGCAACTCCCGCCACTCGAACGGCAGCATGTTCCGGCTCATGGTCACCATCGGGCGAAAATCACCTGCATACGAACCGCCGGGCACAAAAAGCAAATCACAGTTGGTCAACCGGGCCAGCTTGGAAAGCCTGAACCGTTGCCAGAAGGTGCGATACGGCAGGCTCCTGTCCAGCAATGGTTGTTGGCTTTTCACCAGCCACGGGCGGTCTTCAATCCGCTTCAAGGTCGCCTGCCCGCTCCAGACCATGACTTGCGAAAACCCATACGCAAGCGGGTCGGCACCTCGTAGAAGTTCAGCCAGATGGGTGACACCACCTCCGGTTCGTAAATTGGAAGCATCAATGCCGAGACGCATACGGCATGGCTCCTCGCCCCACTAGATGGCCCACCTTTAGTACCTCGATTTGTTCTAACCCAAAATCGCGCAACCAACGGTTCACGGTTTCTGCTGTCTGGGGGTTGTCAAACTCTGGTGACAGCCAATCGAACGTGTCGAGCAGCGACCATTCGACCCGCTGTGTCTCGCTCAACGGCAAGGCGGCGCCCGGGTCGGCCACAGGAACCAGGCGCCTCAGTGCGCCGCCGACGAGCGGCACGCGCCCGGCTGCGCGGCTGAGCGGCAGCAAGCGGGGCACCAGCGACTCCAGCGCGGCAAACAACCGCGCCTTGGGAACGCGCTTCGTAAGCGGGCGCAACCAGTACTTCGGCAGGAGCAGGTTCTTCCACGACTTCTTGTAGAAATCCACGCAAAGGCGCCCTCCAGGCGCGAGGAGCTCCGGCAAGGCCCGGAATGCCTTTGCCACATCCGGTGTGTGCTGCAAGACGCCGAGCGCGTAAACGTAGGGGAAAAATCCCTTAGGGAACGGCAGCGCATAGATGTCGCCCTGCACCACATACAGGTTAGGGTGATGCTTCAAATTGGCGTAGCAGGCATCGACAGCACTGGAGTAATCCAGCGCGATCACCTTGGCCCCCGCTTGTAAGGCGACTTCCGCGAACCGACCTGCACCACATCCAGCATCGAGCACCCATTGCCCGGCAATATCTTCGGGGCGCCAGCCAGTCGCCTTCCAGAATCGATCGGCGGAAATCGGATGTCCCGAGTAGCTGTCGAGCTGGGTCTGTCGGAACTTGTTCCACTGCATACCGAAGCTGTCGGCATAGTTTGATTCGGGCACAAAGCGGGGAATGAAATCCCGAATAGGATAACGATATTCGCGATCCTCAGAGACGAGCAATCCGGATTGAATCCACTCATCGCGATATTCCGGTTGCTCGAGGATAAGTCGCTGGCCGGTTCGCGGACAGCGGAGGTGTTCAATAAGTTGTAGACGCATTAAAACAATTCCTCATGATTCCGACGCAGATTTCACTCCCCTGAGTGAGAATTCTAGCCTCACCGGAATATTCGGAGGGCACAGCCAATAGGTGCCGGTCGAGAAAAGTATTTATCCGTGTTCATGATCTTTTCCGGGTTTGGTTGCAGTTCCGCAATCAGCGCACGAATCTCGGCATCACTCTTGTGATGCTGAAACGAATGAGATCCGAAGCCATCGAAAGTATTCAAGGCCGTTGCTCGATACTGTCTCTTCAAGTGGGTTAGATAATTTTCTGATTTGACCCGTGGAACATCGCCTTGAATACAAAGACTCGATTTTTCGAGAATCACACCTAACCCGGGAACCTGTCTCAACAAGCCCATCGTCCTCGCATAGGCGAGTATTACTGAGAAAGGCATCCGGGAAAGAATGTGACGAATCGGGCGATAGATCAAATGAAAGCGAATCCATCTCAAAACGCCCTGATCGTTAAGGGGATAGCAGTTGAATATAAATTCGCCCCCGGGAGCAACCAGATCAAACAACGCCCTGGCGGTCTTCTCCACGGAGGGTGTATGTTGAATGACGTTATGACAATAGACGATTCCCTCAATTGACCCAGGTTTCAATGGAGGAGCGTCAATCGAGCATTGGATTACGTCATAGTTTCTGTAGCCACTGGGTTTCAAATTTCGTTGCACCACATCATCAACCGAATCAGACAGCTCGAGCATCACGACATGCTCGGCACCCGCTTCGAGCATCCATAAAGTCTGCGCACCACTCCCCCCGCCCGCATCAACTATAAACTTGGATTTGAAAGCATCGACGGAACCGAATGTATTCTTGACGGTGTGCGCCAGCCAATGGATCTTGAACTTAGTGAAATTGAAAAAATTCCATTCATCCCCAAAAGACTCAACACTCCTGGATAGCGCGGCCTCCGGCAGAAATCTTGGTATGCCATTTCTGATTGGATATAGTTGTCCCGATGATGTCACGAGAAAACCTTCTGATACGCAACCGTCGCAATCCAATATCTCATCCTTGAGCCTCAACGGCTCTTTTGAGATTGGGTCACACAGAATTTCCAATAGCTTGGGATTCATTCTCTTATTTCTTCAGTGTTGGACTTTTCGGCACGAAAGGCCGGCCAGATTTGATATTCCCGCCGCCACATCTCGAACAGTACCAGCGCAAACAAACGCTCAGTATTTGCCCGACCTCTAGCCTGCCCATCCAGCAATTTTCTCACCACTTTGCGGCTGAAGAAGGCGTTGTCCGATCCCAACAGCACCTCTCGAAAGAAGCTTTGCCAGGGCCCCGACTGAAGCCACGAAGCAAGCGGAATCGAGAATCCCTGTTTGCGATGCTGATCGAACTCCGGCGGTAACAGGCGCATCGTCAGTTTCTTGAGCAGCACCTTGCGGCTGGTGGCCGTAGCCTTCAAATGCGAAGGGACCTTGCCGAAGGCGAACTCGATCAAGCGGTAATCCAACAGGGGCGCGCGTACCTCCAGCGAGTTGAGCATGCTGGCACGATCCACCTTCACCAGGATGTCTTCGGCAAGGTAGTTCTCAAAATCCATCCGGGTCGCTCGTTGCAACAGGTCCGCCGTCCGGGGGACGCGTTGTTCCCGGACCCGTTCGGCGACCGATGCACCAGCGCCTTGCCCCGTGATCAGCCGCCGCCGCGTGGTCCGGTCGAAAAAAGAGGCAATCAGGGGTAAGCCGCTGTGCAAGTCAACCTCCAGCCCCTGCAACCAGTTGCGGCCCTTGATGCCGATCGGAAGCAGCGCTTCCGCCACCTCGGCCACGGACAAGCGCAGGCCTCGCGGAATCCAGCCCAGCTTCTGCTGCATCCAGAGCAAACGGCTGTAATGGCCATACCCGCCGAACAGTTCATCCCCGCCATCGCCCCCCAGCGCCACGGTGCAATGCTCGCGAATCAATCGACTAACGAGGTAGGTGGGGATCATGGACGAATCCACCATCGGCTCATCAAACTGGCGAGCCAACAACGGCAGCAGATCCACGGTGGATTCGGCAGCCTCAAGCTCCATATGCTCGGTGCCAAAATGCCGCGCAATCAGCCGGGCATGCTCTGTTTCGTCGTAACTGCCGTAGCCGGGGAAGCGGATGGTGAAGGTCTTGACCCTAGGCGTCGCCCGAACCGCCATGGCCGTCACCAGACTGGAATCCACCCCGCCGCTGAGCAACACGCCCACCGGCACATCGGCCACCAACTGGCGACGCACTGCATCTTCCAGCAAGGCTTCCAGTTCATCCAGCAGCTCGACTTCATCCGCCAGCCCGGCTGCTGCCGAGGCATCGAGCTCCGGTAACTGCCAGTAGCGCCACAGCCGCGATTGTCCGTTTTCCAGATTGAACACCAGCGCATGGGCTGGCGGTAGTTTCTTCACCCCCTGCAACATGCAGCGCTCACCCGGCACGAAGCCCATTGCCAAGTAGCAGTCCAGCGCTTCTAGGTCGATACGCCGGGGCATCGTCGGATCCGCCATTAGTGCCTTGAGTTCGGATGCAAACCGCAGCGTGCCATTGGCCAGCGCATAGAACAGAGGCTTTTCCCCGACCCGATCCCGCGCCATGAAAAGTCGCCTCTGCCGTCCGTCGTAAAGCGCAAAGGCGAACATGCCATTCAGGCGCGAGAGGCAGTCTGTGCCCCACTCACGATACGCAACCAGAATCACCTCCGTATCGCTACGGGAGCGGAAGGCATGCCCCTTCGCCACCAACTCCTGGCGCAGCTCGGCAAAGTTGTAGATCTCGCCGTTGAAGACAATGCACAATTCCCCATCCTGCATCGGCTGATGTCCGGCCGCAGAAAGATCGATGATGGCCAGCCGCCGGTGGCCCAGGCCGACCCGCCCGTCAGTCGACCACCACTCGCCACCGTCGTCGGGGCCGCGGTGGCGCAAGCTATCGCGGCCGGCGCATAGCCACTCGCGATCCGCAACCGCGTGGCTAGATGTGGTGCCTATGATGCCGCACATTGCCTTCCCTCAACGTCAAAACCGGGGGGTGTAGCCAAGCGCGTTCTTGATCCGGATGATGACGTGGTCGCAGACTCTCTCCCCCAGCACCGCAAGTCCCCACTTGTAGAGAAAATAATGCGGCGTGCAGCCGAAGCCTAGCTCCGTCTCGAGCCGCCGCGCATAGCGAAGGAACGGCAGGATCCCGCGCTTACGCTGAATCGAAAGAAACGGATAGGAATACTTCGAGAGATCTGTCTTGACTCGTTCGGAGAGGTGGGTGCCATGCAGCCGGTCCAGATGCGCGGTGACCTCAAAATAGGACTTCGTGAAGCTGATCGAGTTTTGTTCTGATACCGTGCCGGGCGTGTAGCGATCCTTTTCCGCTGGGGCCGTACCGAAGTTTGGTTTGTCTTCGCGGAACGATTGAACGGCTTGAGCCACGGGAAAGTCGCAGTAGACCGACTCGTGGCTCATGCAGACCTGGGCCATGAGGTAGACCTGGTAAAGGAGAGTGCCATCCAGCTCTGAGGTCTGCGCCGCCAACGCCTCATCCCGGGAAATCGTGAACCCGCAGATGGTCACGCTGCGCTTGAAGAGCCAAGCGACCGTTTCCTGTCCTGCCGGCAACACGGTGACGCGCGGCAGGTATTGGAATTTCTCCACCCGGCCGCCGGGGTGAACCACGACGTACGAGCGCAGGATGTATTTCTTATCTTGATGTATTCCTAGGAATGCTAGAAATCGGTCGAGCGCCCGCGGCACGAATAGATCGTCGTCGCCCATGAACATGACGAACCGGCCGCTCGCCAGCTCGACCAGCCGCCGCAAGTTGCCATCGTACCCGAGGTTGCTGTCGTTTTCGAAGTAGCGTACGCCGTACGGCGATCGCGCTGCGAACGCCTGCACCCCGGAGCGGATCTGCTCCCTGTGGGGCGAGCAGTCTTCGCAGATGACGATCTCGATGGGGTCGCCGCGGGAATCGATGGACGAGAGCAACTCGACTAGCTGCTCCGGGCGATTGAAGCTCGGAATGCAGATTGACAGGAGCGGCCGCGTCATGCCCTCTGGTCGCTCGCCACGACGAACATTCCTTGCCGGACTTCGTATGCTGCCCCGCAGTCATTGCAGGTGATGACGCTTTCCTGCCGGCTCAATTCGAGCCCGTGACATCCTGGGCAGCGCAGCAACAGCATTAAGTTGATGTGCCGATTTCTGGCGCGCTGCGAGAACAGCCATTGCGTGGCGCCGAGCGCGGCATGCCGAATCTTGGACTTCAGGCCGCGCGTCTGCGCGGAAGACCGATGGCTGGCGGCGGCTGGCCAAGACGCATCGGCTTGCGGATTGACGATGCGAAAGCGGATCTTGTCTTTCCAGAAGTAACGCACATGGAACTCCGCTGGATGGCCAGGGATCGTCTCTTGGGTGAGCCAGCGCTTCGCGCGCTGCTCGTATAGCTCCACGAGGTCCGGATCATGGATCCATGCTTCTTTCTTACGGATAAGCAAGCAGTCATCACGCAACGTGACTTCCAGCCGATGGTCCTTGTACGGATTGACACGCTCCATGAAGGCATCGGGCGTCTCGATGTACCCGGCAGGCGCTACGCGTTCCAGCTCCGCCAGGAAGCGTTCCGGTGCGGTCGAATGCTCTAGAACGTGGGCAGCGATAACGAAGTCGAATGCCTTGTCTCGGAAAGGTAGGTTCTCCCCGAAGCCAAGCACCGTGGGGCGATCACGGACGAGCGGCTCCCAATGCCTCTCCTGCGACTCCTCGTAGGCGTCGAGAAGAACGTTAGCCCTCGGAAAGGGGTTGCCTCCCGAGCCGACCTCGAGGACCAGCGCGTGGTCGTCCACCGGCAGGCGCAGGCGCCGCAGGGACCAGCTGAGCGATTCCAGGGCGCGCATGGACTAGGCGGCGTACAGCACCGCGCGCATGCGGGATACGACGTCGTGCCCGTCGCGATGCACGCGTCTGTAGCCCGCCTCGGCGATGCTCGCACGCAGTGGCTCATTAGCAAGGTATTTTCTAATTTTCTCAATCATCTCTTCGGGGGTCCTGAAGAACTCCGCCTCTTCCCCTTCCTCGTACAGGCGGGCGGCGTCCTCCGAGTACTCGCACAGCATCATGGTGCGCGTCGCCGGGATCTCGAAGCAGCGTCGCGTGTAGGTGTCGCGATTGAGCTTCGAGAAAAAGCACAGCGCGATGCGCGCCGAGCAAAGGGTATTGCGATACTCCTCACCCCTCACCGCCCTGATTGGTCCGAGCTTCGCGAGCCAGTTCGACCTTGGCGCCCGCTCCCATTCGGGTCCGAACAGCCTGAATTCGATGCCGCTCTCGGTCAGCGCCTTCAAGTAGATCAGTCGATGGTCGTTTTCATAGTGCCCCACGAAAACCACATCGTATCGAAAACGGTTCGCGGCGTCGCCGGGACGATCCCTTTCCGGGATGAACCACGGCATCAGCAGCTCGGCCCGCTTCGCGCCAGCGCGCAGAAAATGGCTGACATTGTGTCTGCGATAGGCAAATACCGCGTCGTACAGTGGTAGGCCTTTCAGGAAGTAGCGCCAGAGCCACCGCGGTTGCTTGGCGGCGAACGTATCGTCGTTGTTGTACCCCAGCACCCGGCATTGCGGTAGTCGCGTCTTCAGCCGCCCTAGGGTGGAGGGCAACACATGCGTACCCCGATATACGAACATCAGATCCGGGGCGAACCGGACCGCCTCGGCCGCTAAGTCAGCATTCAGCCTGCCGATCCGGGGCCCGAGTATGAATTTGTTTTGCAGGCGCAGCCACGCGCTGTTCCTCTTGCACGAGAAGTAGCGCTGCCAATAGAACTCCCGAACATCGTGGCCGAGCTGGCGAAAGGCGCCGGCGACCGCGACCTCGTGGATTTCGGAATGCCCGTCCCCGACCACCAGGATCTTCACAGGTTCAGCCAGCTATCAGGAATAAGACCTTCGAATCCCCAGTTAGTGGCCGAGATTTTCTCCTGGACCAGATGCGGGGTGATGACGATTTTCCCGGGACTCTGGGCCAACCACGCCCCCCACCAACTGAAGGTGCTGTTGGCGGTGATAAAGTGGCGGCACTGGATCATCAGCCACAGGTCGGCATAGGCGTTTTCGTCTCCCCGACTCTGGGAAACACTCGTCACCCGGCCTTCGGGCAGCGCAAGCTTTGTCCGGGCAGCCTTGGGGTCGTCGGAGAATAGGAAATACCGAGGCGATTCAATCTTTCGCTCCATCAGAGCAATGGCGCGCTGATAGTAATCGGCCGAAGCATTATGGGTCGCCGTACTGTCTGGCGAGTCAAACGAGCGCACATGCAAAGCCACGGCAGCGTTGTTGCGAATCTCCTCGGCCATGCGCTGGTTAAAAGCATCCTTGGGCGGGATGATCCGAAGGTCATCTCGGATGGTTTGTTCCACATCCTTGAAGTAGCCCTCGCTTTGCCACAGGCCATCCAGATAGAGCACCCCCTTTACCTTCAGGGCCAGAAGTCGCTCGTCGAAATCCAGCCCCTCCTGCTCCAGATAGCGCCGCTCCGCAAACGGCTTCCTGCGGGATAACCATTTCATCACCCCCCGCCGATAGCGCTCAAAAGGCTCCAGTTGCTCGGATGGCGTTGCCTTCCGAACCGGAATATGGAAGTGATCCAGCGTGTACTGACGGCGGTACTGACGGTCACGTCCAAAGCCGGTGACGTCATCAATAACCAATTCGGCGTTGTTGACCAAGGCCAGGCGGCGGGCAGCGGCATAGCAGAAAAGCTGGTTACCGAGGCCACCTTTGATGCGGGCGATGACTTTCCTTGCCAACAGTGCCTCAGAAAGAAGTTTGGGAAGGCTGATAAGACCCGCCCGGGGACTGTACAGCGCTATTAGCCAGCCGCACTCTATAAAAAACGGACAACATTAGCCAGATAATCAGTGCATTCATGATGTTCTTCTCGCCATACCACAGCCAATGAGGTATAGCCATGGCGATTACACCCAACAATGCCAAATTGGATACGGTGAGGTGTTTAACCGCAAAGCGTTCTATTTTGGCAAAAGCAAAGCTCCATAGCCCCACTATCATAAAAACGCCTACGATTCTGAAATCGACGAATGGCACAACAACGGCATGTGTTCCGCCTTGACCATAAGTCATCTCCCATGCAGGCCCCTTCATCGAGTCAATCGGCCGTGCATACCCTATCCAATCCGCCACAAACCCGGGCACGATCGAACCAAGCAAATCCAGGTAAGTTTGACCGTACTTTAGTGGCAATGAGCCGTTGATATGGTCGCCGGCGACCGACAGGGGAGTGAGCAATACAGCAGACCAAGTACCGGTAATAAAAGTATCAAACTGAAATGCACCAGCCCCCCCCAAATCACTTATTACATTTATCAGATCAGAAATGCTACTGACCCCAGTCAGCGAATATCGTAAAGCCGCGACCAAATATGCCGCGACAAAGACAACGAACACGAACAAGAACATCATTGGCAAGTTCAACTTCACTCTGTCCTTTGCCGAACCAAGGAGGCCTTTACCCCATACGTAGTACATGAGCAGCGCAGCAAGGACAAAGGGCAGACTTTCCCTATCGCCCCTTAAAAGCTGAAACCAGATAACAATCAATAAAATCGCATACAAAACGATCCGTCGCTTTAGCTTTCCAATCCTTGGGGAAGACTCAAACATCGAATCCGCTAATGCGAATACAAGGAAAGCATAAGAAAACATCCAAGCCGATGAAAAATTCCAATTCGCCGTTATGGCTTCTGATTCCGTGTACACCGCAGTGAAAACCGTATCCGCCGGCGCGGAAATCCAAGTTAATATGATTGCAATGACAACCCACGCCAAAAAAACTGGCATTGAAAGAGTTTTTCCACATGGTCGGTAGCGGAAAATTACCTCGCTCGACAAACCTATTGATAACTTCCCTTGAAGGAGCGAAGCACCAGCCGCAAAGCCGGCGGCTCCTACTGCACCCATCATTGACATCAATTCAATGATGGCCTTTTCCGTCATATACGGGTTCACCGCCAATCCCCATAAGATCAACGGAGACTCCGCATCAAAATCAAACCAGATGTATGGTAAAACATGAATGAATGGCAACGCATATGAAACATACAGCAGAAGTGTTAACGGCCCCACTCGGGATTGCTTATATAAGCTGAGCAGGTGCCACGTAACCAGCGCAATGGCTGCGGCCGAAACAACGATCGGTAGATAAAACCCTTCATGGAAGAGCCAAGTACCCGCAAGACCCGTGGACCACAAAAACAATTGCCGCACCGGCGCGCCATACTTAGGCATCACGGCGAACCCAATTTTCCCAGACAAACCTATATTGATACGTAGGTTTATGCGTTGCTGACAGGTCGCGGCATATTTTTTCCATCCGACTCGCCGCACCAACCCCAACATCATGGAACTGTATCTGAATATTTTTGATTCTCTTAACAAACCCGGTTTCGAGCAGCCTTGGGAGCAACTCGTACTCACCACCTTCGATGTTCACCTTCATCAAGTCGACGCCGTTGATAGCACGGTCGGAGAAAAACACCGCCACATCCTCGAATTGGACGATCTCATTTGCCGGTCCAGTTCTAAATACAGACGACCCATCCTCATTTAAAGCCATAATCTCTTTCCTGCGAGTGGCACCAAGCGCCAAACAGAAAACCTCTATCTTTGGATTCTTGCGAAATCTTTTCTCTATTCTTTCCGCGAATGCGTTTACCGGTTCGCAAACTAATACGCGGCAGTTGTAACGCGCGTAAATGTCAGATGCCCACTGCCCCTTGTACCCGCCAAGATCTATAACCAGCGAATCACTACCAAGGTCATAATCGTATCTACGCTCGTCATCGATATCATCCGAGTACCATCTACGAACTTCTTTATCATGCTCCGTCGGAAATAGAGATAACCGCAATCTTGTGATTACTCTTTTTATGATGGAACTCATCCTCCATTCCCGCCAATTAGAAGAATTCGATGATAAGCAGCCAAGAAAGCGGCAGGATCGTATACGGAGCGTTCATAGTGCTGCGCGCGATTCGCTAAAGATAAAATTGTGCGTAGGCAACCTTTGATTGCCGCTTGAAATCAGCTCTACATGCTCCATCGTTACCGGAGTCATCTTTCCATCGAAAGTGAAGGATCGATAATTATTCTGATAGAACAAGTGAAATGTGCTCTTTAAGTTCGGGTTCACCACAACACTAGCCGGCTGATGATCTGTAGACATTATTTCGACCACCCAGATTGGCTTGGGATCGTTGGCCAGCATTATGCTCGCCCCCTCTATCACCCATTTTTCCGCACCCTCTACGTCGACCAGAACAAGTACCTTCTTTCCCCGCAACCGAGTACCGAGCACCACATCCATTGTTGACGACGGCACAAGCGTCACATAACTTTCTGAAGTGCCCGCCCAACCCTTTACAACGGACGCGCCTGTGTTTCCTCCGTAGATTTCGAGCACGCCTACGCGATTGGACAAGGCTATTGGATACACTTCAGCGCCAGACCAGCCATTGGCTTTGATGTTTTTGCATAGATAGCGAAGATTTCTTTCAATAGGCTCAAACGCAATTACTGCTTTTCCCATATTCAAAGCGTGGCAGCAGTAATAGCCGACATTTGCGCCGACATTAACCAGAACATCGACGTTTTTGAGAATATTGTTGACGAGCTTAGTTTCCGCAGGCTCAAAAGCTCCCTGCGCCATAGCAGTATTTCCAGCCAGCTTAAAACCCCACGGCGTCGCGATGGGTTCGTCCATCAAATCCAGCTGGTCACGCACACTCCGATAAATGACAGCTGCGCGAGGGAATCGCTCGACGAGGGGTTTAACTAGGGAGATTAGCCATTTTGCAATGGTCATTTCTTTACCCCCTCACGTTCTAAAATCGCTGCCATCCACAGAAAATACAAGGCGGAAAAAACAATACCCGCGATGACGACACCCGTAATGCCATACCAAAAAGCCCCCGCAAAGTTGAAAGTGACGCCCAACAGCGCAGTGATGATTTTGGGTGCAATCATCGCGCGCGTGTTCAATTGGCTCATCAGGCTGAGAGCTATGGTTTCGCCGGCAACAAACACCCCGCCTGCAAGTAGCGTCCACGGCAATAAGGGGGACACGGATGCGTATTCCTCAGCTACGAGAAGCCGGAATATTTGCGCGTGAAAGAGAAGCATCAGCAAGAAAGAACCACTCGTCAAACCGAGGGCCAAGCCGGTTAAACGCCAGCTGAGATTGCGGACGTTTTCGTTGCGTCGGCTATCGCTTGCGTCACCGGCACGTTGGAAGTAAATGGGGACCAAGAACTGCATGGCCATTCCCGTAGCCAATGACATTGGGTAATAGCCCAGTTGGAAAAGGACAGCATACAAGCCCACTTCCTGCGTCGTCGCAGAAAGCCCTAGCGCCCAACGGTCAGACGCGAGCTGCACCCAAGTGAACACTCCGAATAGTGAGATTGGCCAGGAATACTTCCGTATCTGTTCACGCCAGTTCTTTTCTCTTTCTGTTCCCGTCAAATACTTGGGTGCGATTCTCAGTAAAAATACATACTGAGATCCAAGCACCAAGACGACTGCTACGGCATAGCCGACCATGGCCACCGTACTGGTGGCGCCCAGCCACACCATCAATGCGGCGGCGACCAGAAACCGCGCCCAGGATTCGATTCCCTGATGAAATGCCACTATAGATCGTTGGCGAGCGGCATTCTGAATTCCGTTGAGGATCGAGTTGTAACCGCTGAGGATGGCGAAGATGAGGGCTGCGGTTGCGATGGCAATCCAGTCCGTTCGCCCGGCTACCAGCAGGCCGGCGACCACGAAGAGGATCAAGAGACCGATGATCCCGGTGGCCGACAACACCAGGCGGCGTACCGCGTTCAAATAGCCACCGAGATCCCCCTGTTCCATTGCCGGTGCATAGAACCGGGTTACCCCGTTGCCCAGAGGTCCGAGTACGGTCTGATTGACCAGGGTGGCCAGTGTCATCCCAAGGGCAAGCTCGCCGTACGCGGCCGGGTCGAGCAGCTCTGTCAGCAGTCGCACCCCGACCAGAGCACCAAGCACTGCCATTGCCTGACCGAGGACAATCCAAAAGCCCTCTTTGGAAAGACGGCGAATACGCTCGGAGCGAATGGCCTTGATACCTAATACCTCTTTTGCTTGTGAATGTTGTGAAATTGTAGATACCACTCCACGAATTTCTTCACCCCCTCCTTCACCGGCGTAGCCGGCTTGAAGCCCACCCAGGCATCAAGTTCGGCGGTACCGGCGCAGGTGGCCGGCACGTCACCCGGCTGTAAAGGGAGAAAATTCTTTTCCCCTTTCTTACCAAGAGCGTTTTCCAACGCTTCGATGTATGCCATCAGTTTGATCGGCTGGTTGTTGCCGACGTTGAACACACGGTAAGGCACATTACTAACGGCAGGGTCAGGTTCGCTTGAGTTAAAACCAGTACTCGGTTCGGCAGGTTTGTCTAGCACCCTGATAACGCCTTCGGCGATGTCATCGATGTAGGTGAAGTCGCGCACCATGTTGCCGTGGTTGAAGACGTCGATGGGTCTGGCTTCCAGGATGGCTCTCGTGAAGAGAAAAAGAGCCATGTCCGGGCGCCCCCAAGGGCCGTAGACGGTAAAGAAACGCAAGCCCGTGGTGGGCAGGGCATAGAGATGGCTGTAGGTGTGCGCCATCAATTCGTTGGCCTTCTTGGTGGCGGCGTAGAGGCTGATGGGATGGTCGATGTTGTCGTGCTCGGAAAACGGCATCTTGGTGTTGCCGCCGTAGACGCTGGATGAACTTGCGTACACCAGGTGCCCGACCTTGTTGTGCCGGCAACCTTCGAGGACGTTCACGAATCCCACCAAGTTGCTGTCGACATAGGCATGTGGATTGATGAGCGAGTAACGAACGCCGGCCTGGGCGGCCAGATGGATGACGCGCTGCGGCCTCTCGCGCGCGAACAGGGTTTGCATGCCAACCCGATCAGCCACGTCCAGTTTCTCGAAACGGAAGCCTTGGTGATCTGTCAGGCGCGCCAGCCGTGCTTCCTTGAGTGCAACTTCGTAATAGTCATTGAGATTGTCGATGCCGACAACCTCATCGCCCCTTTCGAGGAGACGAAGCGCCGTGTGCATGCCGATGAATCCGGCAGCACCTGTTACGAGGACTTTCATGATCAGAGCCTTCCGTCGGAGGCTGCTCTGGGGAGAACAGCCTTCACGTCGTAGAGCACATGCTGCGGCTTTCCGAAGGCGCGAATGCGCTCCGCCCCCCAATCCAGAAACTGCCTGTGTGCCACCGCCAGGACTTTTGCGTCGTACTGGCCAGATGCCGGCGGGTGGGAACTGGCAGACAAACCGTACTCGTCCATCGCATCGTTGGAGTCGATCCAGGGGTCATATACATGAACATCCGCGTTAAAGGATTGGAGCGCCCGGACGGTATCCACTCGCGCTCGAGAATCGGCACACATACCTCTTCGGTCGCGCCGGGATAGACGGTGGATTCGTAGATCACCACCGCTCCCGGCGGCATGACCCTGCCGACGGTTTCGGATGCCTTGATCAGAGCGGTCAGGTCCGGTCGCTTGGCGTTGTCGATGGGGGTGGGAACCGTAACGATGAAAATCCCGCACTGCCGCAGATCCTCCTCTTGAGCGGAAAACATTAGATGTCTCGCCGCAGCCAACTCCTCCGCTTCGACCTCCAGCGTGCGATCGCGCCCTGCCCGGAGTTCTTCGATGCGAGCGGGTTTGATGTCGAATCCAATAGCCCGTCCCTTCTTGCCAAACTCAACCGCCAACGGCAGGCCGACATAACCCAAGCCGATCACCGCGATTGTTTTGTCTTCGAGGTTCATTTGATCGACTCTACAGAATCAGTCTCAAGACAGCCTGGGAATCAGAAACGACAACAGTAGACGCACCACCGATAACTGCCTGTCGCGTTATCGTCGCTCCCGCTTCAACGTGAACAGTCGCAATAATCCGGCACGAATAGCGGCGAGCTTCCCTGCTTCATCAGGGTGCGCTGCCCTGTTGGCAATGGCTTGCCGTACGAAAACCCACATCAGCAATATCACCCCGGCAGCCAGCGTCGTCAGCACTGCAATCTGCGCCTTGCTGGGCTTGGATTTGCGCTCCGGAGGTAAGGCCACGTCCACAACTTGTATTACCGCGCCCTCTCGCGCTTCGTCTACCTTGGCCAATTCGAGCTGCCGCACAAACAACTCGAAAAGCGTTTCCTGGTACTTGAAGTCGCGATATTTTTCTATGTAGCCTCCAGCGGATGACGCCGCCGGTTCGCCGGCCCCGCTTTTTCTTAGTTGCGAGCGCAGGGCCTGCAACTCTGTCTGCGCCTGCTGGAACTGCGGTGCCGACTCGGTCAGGTAGCTGCGCATCGCGGCCAGCCTGACTTCTTGAGCCGTCACCTGGGCCTGCAACCGCGCCACCGCCTCCACGGCTGTCGCGGGATTGGCTTTGATCGCGCTGGCGCTCACGCCGATCGCGCCAAGCGCCAACTCCGCCGCAGTCAACCTGGCCTTGGTCCGTTCGAGTTGCTTCTCAAAAAAGGCGCGGCGCTGTTGAGCTTCCGTCAAAGCGAGACGCCCTATTAACGCTTCAAGCTCGCTCACATAAGCGTTCGCAATGTCTGCCGCGCGCTGTGGGGATTCGTCGTCCACCTCCACCACGATCAATCCATCCTTGCCAGCGGAGATCTTTGTGTTGCTACCGAGCGCCTTGCGAGCATCCTGGCGAAACGCGGTTTGGTAAAGCTCCATGAGCTTGAAGCGGTCAATCAGGCGATCCCCCACCGTGGCGCTTTTCAGCAGCGCGCCATACTGGTCGGCCGGATTCGTGAGTCCCGCGGCCGAAGCGGCCACCCCTGCCAGTGCACCGAGCTGTGCGAGCGAAGCGGAGGCGGCACCTTGCTGTTGCTGGGGTGGAAGGAAAGAGGTTCTAGCGGTGAAAGTCGGCGTAATCGAGAACGCATAACCCAGCGCGAAGAGCCCCGCCAGAAGTGGGCCGATCACAAGCAAGCGAATGTTTTCGGCGATTACGACGAGAAGATCCAGCAGACTGATTTCATCGTCTCCATAGGACTGAGGACTGAGGACTGAGGACGGAGGGTCGCCTGCGGCGGAGGACGAAGGACTTAAACCCGAGGACTGAGGAATGAGGACTGAGGACTGGCTGCCTTCGGCAGAGGACTCAGGCCTAAGGACTGAGGGCGAACCACCAACCCTTTTGCTTTCGTCGGTCATTGGAACTTCACAGCACTCATTTGCTTGCGTCGCGCTGCTTCTGGACTGCGCTCCGCAGCCCGCCGATGATTCGTTGAAGCTCGTCCGTTTCCGCCATCAGGCTATCGAACTTCGCGTCGGTAATATAGCCGACGTCCTTGGCCACGTACAGTTGTGATCGCAGCTCGGAGCAGGATCCCTTGGCGACCACAAGGAATTGGTGAAACTCTGCCCGCCCCCCTCGCGCAAATCCTTCCGCCAAGTTCGACATCACCGAAACGGCCGCACGTCTGATTTGATCGCGCAGGCCAAAATCCCTGGCAAAGGCGCCGTCATTCGTAATCTCGTAAACCCGCCCGGTCAATGTCCGAGCCTTCTTCCAGGCGACCAAGTCCTCAAACTTATCCACGTTTATTCAGGACTGAGGGCTGAGGGCTGAGGACGGAGGGTCGCCTGCGGCGGGGTGCTGCGTACCGCCTTCGGCGGAATCCGGCTGATTGTTGTTATCTGCGGACATACTCAAAGCAGTGGTTCGTGGCACGTGGTTCGTGGTTCGTGGCTAGAATCACGTGGTTCGTGATGGGTGGTTCGGACATCGTCGTGGCTCGTGGTTAGGCCGGATGAAGGTGGGCAACGGGGATGGCCTCTGTCTTTTCGGGTGCTCGCTTTCCGGTCGCAAGCTCGTGGACGGCATGCAGAATTTCTGCGCTGTAGTACCGGTTCCCGCACTGATCGCAGACGCCGATCGTTACGTCCTCTAAAATGATAAATCCCTTCTTATGCTTGAACGACTCACGCTCCACCGTGCGGGGTTTGACCGTTCCCTCACAATATTTGCATCGATATCCGTACATATCCGATCTATCCATGAGCGCGGCATTCAGGCAGTTTAACAAGGTCCTAGGTAGTACCTGTAATCCGTGAATTCTGATCCGCGATTCAGCGCTCTACGGCTCGGAGTCGAATTCGGCCGATGCTGTTAGGGTCCGCTGAGACGGGTAAGTTGTGGGCGCCTGTCGTGCCATCGACGTAAATGCACACAATTCCTCCAGCCATCGCAGCCGCTCAATTTCGGGCACCTTGAGATAGGCGCGGACTTGTTCCTCGGTGGTCTCGTACTCGTAGTCGATCTTTGCCAAGCTAATTTCCTGTGCCGGTTACCCGGCGCGCGATCTTGAGCGCTTCGATATCGGATGCGTCTTTCTTACGCCCGGTCCCCGTCTTGAGCGCTATAAGATCCTCTATGGAAGCGAGACTGAGGCGCACGCCGCCGATGTCCTTGTCGATCCGGTTGCGGTACATCCGGTCAAAGGGTACCGCTGGGCGCACGATGATGTCCACTGTCGGCAAGTTGGGCGACGCGGAGTGGAGAGAGAAGTCGATCAGGTGTTTCTCGATTACCCAGGTGTCAAGCTGCTTCGCGTCGCACAAAGTTTCCAGCGGTACGGGCAGGGCAGGTTTGAGTTTCAGCCTCCTTGCGGCGTTCAGGAAACAGCGCAGATTGCTTTCGTCCATGGCGAGAACGAGATCCACGTCCATAGTCGCGCGCTCGACCCCGTGCAGGTTGATGGCGAGGCCGCCGACGACGACGTAGTCAACCCGTTCCTCCTGGAGCGCCCTGAATAGATCGAGATAGAACATGGATCGTGGCGAGCTTTCGTATTTGCGGTCCCTGAATTGTAGTGCGCCAGCGTAACGAACCTCGTGGTTCGTGGCGTTTGCGGTCATCTGCATTTAGTGCTGAGTCCTGAGTGCTGAGTGCCGAGTGCCGAGTGCTGAGTGCTGAGTGCTATGTCTTACGTCTAAGCGAGGCTCGGAGACCGCCGATAATGCGCCCCACTTCTTCTGCCTGAGCGCGCGTTTTTTCGAACTGGTCATTGGTGATGTATCCAGTATCCAACGCAACATAAAGCTGTGAGCGAACTTCGGCACAGGATCCCTTTGCAATAACAAGAAACTGATGAAACTCCGCTTTGCCGGCCCGCTCAAATCCTTCCGCGATATTAGACATGATCGATACTGCTGCGCGCTGGATCTGATCCCTTAATCCGAAATCCCTTGAAAACCTCTCCGTTGCCGTCAGCAGATAAACATTTTTGGTCAGCTCCCGCGCTCTCTGCCATGCAATCAACTGCTCGAATCTCCGAATCTGCTCCCGCATATTCTCAGTCCTGAGTGCTCAATATTCAGTGCTGAGTGCTGAGTTCTGAGTGCTGAGGCCCGTTAGTCACGGATGCGAACGCGGCCATGCTCGATGATCCATAGGCGCTTCTGTGGTGTTTCCGTTTCAAGCAGCGTGAGCGCTCCCCGCAGCATGGTGACGGTATTTGCGATGCTTTGCGAATGGGGGCGCAAGACCCAGATGCCCGGGTGGCTGCCTGGCGGGTAGAGCTGGATGTCAGCGAAGTCGAGGTCGAAGGTTATGAGTACGCGCGCCTCATCGCGGCAGAGGTTCAGGACTTGAGAATCCGGGCTGCCACCGAGCCGCTCCTCAAGCACGGTTTGCACTTGATGCCCCGCATTGCGCAGCAAAACAACGGCATCCTGAGGAAGGTTTTCATCCAGCTTGAAGCGAGTGGCCATCCCCTGCAGCTATGCGGGAATCGGCATTATGCGTTCGCGAGCGAGATCGGCAGCATAGGCAATGGCTGCAGGAATGTGTTCAGGCTTGAGAGAGGGGTACTGGTCGAGAATGCGCTCCGAGGTCTCGCCGGCAGCAAGATTGTCGAGGACAACAGAAACCGGTATCCGGGTTCCTCGGAAGCACACAGCGCCGTGCATGACCTCGGGGTCGGCGGTAATGTAGGGTTTCCAGTCCATGACAGCCTCCTCTCGATATCGGTTGGCACTATAGCACCGTGCCGATGCGTGTGCCTAACCAGCAGTTCTCATGCTCGGGGTTCGTGGCTCGCGGTTTGTGAGTCGTGCCCACTTCTCGTTGCCGAGGACTGAGGACTGAGGGCCGAGGACTGAGTAAAAGCAAGGACTCAGGACGCGGGACTCAGCAGAAGCGGAACCCCGCTGATTGTTGTTATTTTTGGACATACCTAAAAAGCAGTGGTTCGTGGTTAGTGGCTAGCGGAACCCGACTGCGGAGTGCTCGGTGCGAGAAGAGCAGGGCCGAGGTACGAGGGCCGAATAAAGGCAGTGCTCAGTGCGCGGTGCTCAGCGCAAGTACGGCAGGGCCGAGAAAAGGCGAGAAGAAAGAGAAAAGAGGAAAGAGGAAAGCAAGGGCGAAAGAACTATGTATGCAACGTTATGTTTCGGATCGTAACTAAGTTTCATAACAGCCTCTAACGGTACCGAGAGCTATTTCACCGTCTCAATGATGTCTATTTCCTTTTCGAGCAGTTCGTTAACAAGCGCGGAAAGATCGACGCCTTTCGATTCCGCTTTCGCCACGAGATAGGCTTGGACCTCCTCGTCAAGATAAACGGGAAACTTGAAAACAGCGTCCGCTCTGTAGAACTTGCCGCGCGTTCCATTGCTGAAGTCGTACTCACTTTTCATGGTGTCACCTTCACTGTTCAAGCGGGGCCTTTCTTGATAATCCTGTATCTCCCGCCGGGTCGCCTGGCGTGCCGAGACGATCCGGATAATCGCTTCGGTCGGACTGGTCTGGTGGAAAGGTTGGCGAGATGGCACTTTCGGCTGTTACCGCGCGCTGAGCTTCCAGTCGCGGAGCAACGCGACGCGGCGGTATGACCTGGCGGCTCTCCAGTAGCGTTCATCCGCGGTAACCAGTGTGCAACCGGGTGTCTCCAGGGCAACGGCGTGGTACAGGGTATCGAACAGGTGAGCACCGGTCTGGATCGCGAGCCGTACTGCGCGCCGGTAGACTGCTGGTTGCGAGGCGACGATCGCGCCGACCCCGTGCAGAGCATCCAGAATTGCTTCCGCATCGTCCGGCAGAATCCGGGCCACCACGGCACCGACTTCCGCGATCCAGTGCGGCGGCTGGACCGCTACGGCATTGCCGTCGCGAAGAGCGACGGCAATTGTTTGTGCCGCTCCAACGTCCGGCTCCAGGGCCGGATCGAGATACCACTTGCAGAGGACGCTGGCATCGAGAGTCAGAGGGGTCACGGGCGGCCTTGTTCGCGCAACCTGCGAAACTCGTCCTGCGTCATGGGTTCGACGGGGCGCCGCATGCTCAACAATTGATCAATGGACTTGCGGCGCTTCTGGCTGGCGCGCGCATCTTCCACCGCCCGGCGCATCAGATCGGCGATGACGGCGCTCTTGTTCTGATGCTTGAAGGTCTTGTTAAAGGCGTTCTTGACGTCGTCCGGGACGCTGAAATTGACGGTAGCCATGTTCGCAACGATTGTTGAAAATGTTCAACAATTGTGCGCTTCGGTTGTGTCGTCGTCAATCAGTTGATCCGGCGTTTCCCGCAAGTTCGGCACACACCGCCCTTCTACGGCGAGCGCGGTCTGAGTAGCTAGGGTCAGGCCAATACTTTTTAGTCGGCCACCGAAAACTCAGATGTAGAAATCGGCACTTGATCTGACATATAGTGTCCGTCGGAAAGTGATTCGCTTTGAGAAACGCCGACCCAATCGAGTTGCCCAGTTCGCCCTCACCCTCGGTCCCTCTCCCGGGCTGCGTCTCCCTCACCCTACCCTCTCCCGGAGGGAGAGGGGCCATTTGTATGGCTGAGAGGGAAGACAACTGCCTTCTCCCCTCGGGACAAGGGAACACTTGAAGCGGAGCAGAAGGGTTGGGAATGAGGGAATGCAGTAAAGCGGTTCGATCTGATCTGACGTTCCTTGAGCGATCAAATCTCAATTACTGCAACTGAGCACTGCTTTTTTTTCGCACGGTCTTTACAAGTCGCTCAACACTTTGAGGCCGGCGACGCCGAGGGCGAACTGGTAGAAGATCTGGCTCCAGTCCTTGAGTTCCTTGGTCCAGCTCACCTTGATAAGTTCTTCCGGCACGACGATGGCGTCGCCCGGCACGACGATCTGCCCGTCGAAGGAGTTGAAGAACCGGCCGCGCTGCTGCTTGCTGACCACCGAGCCGTCTGCCTTGAGCAGGTATAGGCTGCCCTTGTCCGCGTCCCTGGTCGGCCCACCCGCCTGACCGAGATAGTCGCCGATGCGCTTGCCGTCCTTGTAGAGAAACGCGTTCTGGTTGTAGACCGCGCCGAACACGCTGACGGTGGAGGGCCGGGACGGGATGAACAAGCGATCGCCGTCTTCCAGTGCAAGGTCGGGAATGTGTTTGAGGGTCGCGCCAGCGCGCGGCAATTCCAGGACGATGCGCCCGGTCGCCTTGATCTGGCGCAGCTTGGCGATCAATACCTTTTGCGCCTCGGCCTGCTGCGCGAGCGCGCCTGCGTCTTCAGTGGAGACCACGCTCTGGCTGCGCGCGGTCGCGGCTCGGGCGGCCTCTGCCTCGAACCGGTCGAGCGTCTCCTCCAGTTTTTTCTGTTGCTGTGCCCGGGTCGAGTCGCGGGTGAACTCCGCGCCGTAGATGTAGGCTTTTGCGGTCATTCCACCGACCCGCATCAATAACTGGCGCAGGGTTTCGCCCGGCAGGGTGCGATACACCCCCGCATGAGGAACCTCACCTTCCACGCGCACGTACTTGGCCTGTTTCTCGACCGGCACCGCGATCTCGTCACGGGTGAAGACGGTAATCTCGTCCCCGGGCTGGAGCAGGATGTTCTGGGTGACGTCCTTCTCGATCACCGCCCTACCCAGATCGAAGGCAACGGTGGTTTTGGTCAGGTCGGCAGGATTGAGCCGGACGACGTTGGCAAAATCCCAGTTGACCTCGCTGCGCAGGCCGTCGCCCTTGAGGTTGCTCCAGTAGTCGTAGTACTCGATCAGCCACTGCGCGTTCGGGATGATGTCGGTAATTTTCATACCCTCGCGCCAGGCAAAGTGCCGCGCCGATGCGCCGAACAGGCTGCCCTGCAGCATTACGTCGGCCCCGGTCTTGGGAAGCGGCTCGACGGCGGAGTACACGGTGACGATATCGCCCGGCCGGAGCACGAGGTTTTCTTTCGCGTCGCCGAGGATTGCCTTGCCGAGATTGAAGGGATAAAGGCGCGTGGTGAGCGTCGTCATCTCCAGCCGCTGGTTGACGGCGAAGTCCCAGTTGACCTCGCGCTCCTTCGGCTTCACAGTGACGCCGCCACGGTTCTGGCGATCGTAGTACGCGTTCGTGATGAGGTCATTGTTGTCGCGCAGGAGATCGGTGATGCGCATGCCTTCGTGCCAGGGATAGCGTGCCGGCGAGGCGACATTGCCCCGGAGCGTGACTGCGTTGTCGAAGCGCGGCGACAACGGATGGACGCGCACCAGGTCACCGTCCCGTACCGGCTTGGCGAGTCCCGCCTTGTCGAGCATGAACTCGTCAACGGTCCGGGTTTCGCGGTTCTGGATGCGCTCGAGCAGCACCTTCTGGCCGGAAGCCGTGGTGGTCAGCCCGCCCGCCATGGCGATCAGGTCATCGAGCGTCTGCTTGTCCTTGAGCTCGTAGATCGCGGGGACATTGACGCTGCCGCTGATCGCGGCGAGCTGCCCGATGGGGGGAATGAAGACCACGTCGCCGGGGAGCAGCTGCACGTCTTTGGATTTGTCGCCCTTTTGCAACAGGTCGTAGACATCGAACTCGGTGATGATTTTGTTTGCGCGCTTGAGCTGTACGCGACGCATCGAGCCTTTGGTCGACGGTCCGCCGGAAGCGAACAAGGCATTCACCAGCGTGGACAGGGAACTGACGGTGTAGCTTCCGGGACGCTTGGCCTGGCCAACGACAAAGATCTGGACCGAACGCAGCTCGCCGAGCGTGACGACCAGATCGAAATTCTTGTAGATGCGGGCGACGGAACTGCGAATCCGTTCATCCAGATCCTGATAGCGGGTGGTGGCGACGCCGATGGAGCCGACCTTGGGGATGTAGATGCGGCCGTTACGGTCAACCGTGGCGCGCACGTCCACGTCGATCTGGCCCCAGGCACGGACCATGATCTCGTCCCCCGGACCGATGACGTAGTCCGAGGGCACCGGAACGCGATCGAGCGGCGCAAAGGTGCTGGGGCCGCCCTCAAAGAGGTTGTAGCCGAACATCGGCAGGTCGCGGCCGATAGATTTGACGACGAAGTCCTGGAATTCGTTGCGATCGAGCGGCGCGGGCCTGGGCGGAGCGACTTGGCGCTCTTGAGTGGCGTCCCGCGCCGGAGACTTGGTGAAGATCTTGTCGGTGGCGGGCTGCGGGGGCGTCGTTACGATGGTCGGCGATTGGATGGGCAGCGACGGCGCCTGCTGGGCCGATAGAGAATCCAGCCTGAATTCAGAACCGCTTTGCGTCTGCGCCTGGGAAACCACCGGCAGCAATGCCAGCGCAACCGCCACCAGGAGCAAGGATGAACCACCTCTCCCCGACCCTCTACCCCTCAAGGGCACCCGTCGAGCGGGTATTGAAAAGAAGGTACTGAACCGAGTCCCCGGAGCGGCGAGGGAGCTCAACGGCAAATCCAGAACGCCGCGACGACCCGAGCAAAGGGGCCAGAAGCCTCCCCAATATCTCAAACTCATCAGCCAACCTCCCGAAAAGTCGCAACTTTTATCGTTTTTTCAGAGGGGGGAGTATACGGGCAGGCCGCGAGGGCGGGCAAGGAGCAAGGAGCAAGAAGCAAGGATGAAGGATGAGGGATGAGGGATGCAGAAAAACAGGGCCGAGAAAAGGCGAGAGGAAAGAGAAAAGAGGAAAGCTAAGACCAGGTGCTGCGTGCTGTGTGCTGCGGAAAAGCAAAAGACAGGGGAAAGAGGAAAGTTAAGGGCGGTGACCAGTGACTGGTGACGAGGGACGAAAGAACCGAAAAACAGGGCCGAGGTTCGAGGGCAGAGCAAGGGCGAGTGCTCGGTGCGAGAAGAGCAGGGCCGAGGGCCGAGGTTCGAGGGCCGAGGTTCGAGATCAAGCCCGATGAACGGTTGAGCGATGTATAGCGATGCTATACAATCAACCCGTGATCAAGAATTTCCTTCACAAGGGCATCGAGCGGTTTTTTCTTTCGAGTTCGAAGGCGGGAATTCAGCCACAACATGCCAAGCGATTGCGATTGCAGTTGGAGCGTCTTCATAGAGCCGTGACACCGCAAGACATGAATTTGCCAAATTGGAGGCTTCATGCGCTCAAAGGAAATCTTGCAGGTCACTGGGCTGTTTGGGTCGATGGGAATTGGCGGCTGACTTTCTCATTCGACGGCGAGGACGCGGTTCTTGTGGATTACCAGGACTACCATTAGGAGACGACTATGGGACGTATGTTTAACCCTCCGCATCCCGGCGAAGTCCTTCGGGACGGAGTTCTCGACGGGACGGGAATTACGGTGACTGAAGCGGCGCGGCAGCTCGGCGTAACGCGAGCCGCGCTCTCCCGAATTCTCAACGGGAGAGCCGGCATCTCGCCTGACATGGCCGTGCGGCTTGGTAAATGGTTGGATCACTCGCCTGAGTCGTGGCTTCGGATGCAGATGGACTACGACCTTTGGCAAGCCGAACGGCGACCTCGCCCAAACATACGACCGTTGAAAAGGGCTGCTTGAACCGAAATACAGGGCTGAGGAGCATAGAAAACAGTAACTGGTGACTAGTGAAAGGCGGTAAGGCAGACCTGAAGGACAGAGGAAAGAGGAAAGAGGGAAGTTAAGGGCGGGTGCGGAGAACCCTTCCGAATCAGCGGAAAGATTAGACCCGGCGCGGAACGCCAAGCATGTTAATCCGACTCGGGAGTGATCAGCCTTATCGTCGGGAAGTAGCTGCGATATCTTGCCGGATCCCGGGTGAGAACCGGGGCTTCGATCACTGCGGCGTGCGCGCCAATAAAGAAATCCGCGAGGACATTGGTTTTGGTTCCGCCAAGCTTCCGGTACTTCGCGAATGCTTTGGAGGCGAGGAACAAGGCAGGTCTGGGAATTTCCTGGACCTGCAAGCCCAGGGCGGCAATCTCGGCATCCAGCTTCTCGATTTTCGAGAATGCCATGGACAGTTCCGCGTAGATGATCGGATTGATGACGAGAGCCCTGACCACCGAATGTTCCCGGAGCCGGCCCACGGACCAATCAGACCAATCCGGATCGTCTTCGAATACGTCGATCAGCACATTGGTGTCGACGATCAGCACTTCGTTACTCGCCGCGAAGCAGCGCCATCAGATCATCGGTGCGATACTTAACGTCCGCCCTGCCCCGTGCCGCCTCGAAACGGTCACGCTTGAACTTGCGGTGAGTCCGGCTGGCTTTTCGCAGCACCACTTCGCCGTCCTTGTTTACCTCGAATGCGACCTGCGTGCCCGGGTTGATGCCCAGAGCATTCCGGATCCGCTTGGGAACAGTCACCTGGCCCTTGCGAGTTACTGTCGTCGCCATATATCCCTCCATAAGTATTACTTCCACTAATGTGGTAATACTAATCCTTGTCTTGAAAACCGGCAAGATAGAAGCGGTAACTGGTGACGGGAAACGGGGTGGGTTGTCACGCAGTGACAAAAAGCAGAGGAAAGAGGAAAGAGGAAAGAGGGAAGAGACGAACCGCCGCGAAGTGGATTATCGAGGCGTACGGTCACCCCGCGTGAGCCGAAGCCAAAAAGAGGAAGGAAGGGGTTGGGGCTTGTCAGCCTTTCTTCTTGCCGGCGTCGCGCTGATTTCGAACTGCCAGAGCGAGGCCACTGATTACCTTTCCCAATTCGTGGGCCATCCCATGCAGCTTCTGAAATGTGTCGTTGTCCAGGTATCCGGCATCCAGGGCAATATAGAGTTGGGACCGGACTTCTCCGCAGGAACCTTTGGCCACAACCAAAAATTGGTGAAATTCCGGGCGTCTTCCGCGTTCGAACCCTTCGGCAATGTTGCTGAGTATCGATATGCAGGCGCGTCTGATTTGGTCGACGAGCGAGTAGTCCTTTGAAAAATTCGCCGAGCGAGTCACTTTGTAGATATCTCTTGAGAGGACTCGGGCTTTTTGCCAGGCAATCAGATCTTCAAAGCTACCGTTTTTGTCCATGATGCCTCCCTAAAAAGGTGCGCTTCGGCTAAACAGCTTTCCTCCGCTTTTCCTCTTTCCTCTTTCCTCTTTCCTCTTTCCTCTTTTCTCTTTCCTCTTACTTTCCCAAGACCTCCACCACTGCCTGATGTTTGGCGTCTGCTGCGATCTGCCGCGCGGTTTTGCCGCGGTTGTCCTTCAGGTTCGGGTCGGCGCCTTTTTCCAGCAGCAGCCTGACCGTGTCCGCCTTGCCGTAGCCCGCCGCCCACATGAGCGCGGTGAGGTCGTTCTTGTATCGCCTGTTCACGTCCACTCCCGCTCCCAGCAGCATGCCGACGATTTCGCTGTGGCCCTGCCCGGCGGCGTAGACCATTGGGGTCTTGAAGAGCTGGTCCTCGGCGGCCACATCGGCGCCACGGTCGAGCAGCGCGCGGGCGATGCCGGCATGGCCGTGGTAGGCCGCGGTCATCAGCGGCGACACCTCGTCGAGGTTGCACAGGTTTACGTCGGCGCCTTTGCCGAGCAGCAGGTCCACCATCGCGACGTTGCCTTTGCGGATGAAGATCATCAGCGCGGTGTCGCCAGTGCGGTTGCGGGAGTTCGGCGCTGCACCGGCCTCGAGGGCGCGGCGCACGAGGGCTTCGTCGCCGTTGCGCGCGCCGGTCAGGAGTTGGGCGTTAAGAGATAGCTCGGTGGAGCTCGGCTGCGCAAAAGCGCCGGGACCGGCGAAAAGCAGGACAAAAAAGAGGATGGAAAGGAAAAAACGCATGTTATTGAGCACCCTGATCGGTATTGAAAAATGACAAGGGGTTCCCCTTGTGCGGGCGGGAATTGTTCACTATAGTCGCACGGTCCGCAATCGTTACGGCATACGGAATCACCACGCCGCCGCGAAAGCGCCGACATCAATAACCATACCGGGAGGTTTTATGAAGTTACGCACCCAACTTATGCTGCTCGCCGTCAGCGTGGCGGTTGCAGGCAGTTTTAACGTTGCCCTGGCTGCGGATAGCAAAGGCGGCACCACCACCATGGCAAAGCCGATGTCTTCGAAGCTGGGAATGGCAACGCAGAAGCGTTTGAACGATGCCCACGGTGACAAGAACAACTGGCTGCACGTGAACGGCGGTTACGAACAATCCCGCTACTACCCGGGCAGCCAGATCAGCACCAGCAATGTCTCCAAACTCCGCCCCGCGTTCGTGTTCCAGACCGCAGTATTGGAATCGATGGAAACCGCGCCGCTGATAATCGACGGCGTGATGTTCCTGACCACTTCGTTCAACCATGTTTATGCGATCGATGCGGTGACCGGCGAGGAATACTGGCACTACAAGCACAACATGGGCCCCGTCACCGTTTATTGCTGCGGCCCGAATAACCGCGGCGTGGCGGCCTACGGCGGTACGCTGTTCATGGGCACCCTGGACGCCAAGCTGGTCGCACTCGATGCCAAGACCGGCAAGATGGTCTGGGAGACCGAGATCGCCGATCCCGAGAAGGGCTACTCCGAAACCATGGCTCCAACCGTGGTGGACGGCAAGGTACTGATCGGTACCAACGGCGGCGAGTACGGCGTTCGCGGTTTCGTGAAGGCCTTCGACGCCAAGACCGGCAACCTGCTGTGGACGTTCTATTCCATTCCCGATAAGGGCCACGAAGGTGTGTGGGCGACCCACGACGCCACCGGCCGCAACATGCTGCGCGACATCGCCCAGGAGAAGAAGACTCTCGCCAGCAAAGGCGGCGACTTTTACCAGACCCTCGGCGGCGGCGTGTGGATGACGCCGGCTGTTGACCTCGAAACCCGCACTGTGTTCTTTGTCGCCGGCAACCCGTCTCCCGACCTGTATGGCGCAATCCGTCCGGGCGACAATCTCTACACCAACTCGATATTGGCGGTGAACCTCGACACCGGTGCGTACAAGTGGCACTTCCAGTACATCGCACACGACGTGTGGGACCTCGATGCGGTAAGCCCGGTTATCCTGACCGAAGCCAAGGACAAGTCCGGCAAGAACCGCAAGGTCGCGATCCACGGCGGCAAGACCGGCCACGTGTACGTGCATGACCGCGCCACCGGCGAACTGCTCCGCTTCTCCGAAGCCATGGTTCCGCAGGAAAACATGTGGGTGCTGCCGACCAAGGACGGCGCGCGCATGCTGCCCGGCGCGAATGGCGGTGTGGAGTGGAACCCGATGGCGGTCAACCCGAAACTGCGCATGGCCTACGCGGCCAACCTGCATCAGCCGATGACCTACCACGTCGAGGAAGCCGATTATCCCGGCGGCGACAAGCTGTGGCTGGGCGGCGCGTTCAAGGCTATTGCAAGCGAGAAGCAGTGGGGCCGTCTGGCGGCAGTCAACCTCGACACCGGCAAGCTGGTGTGGAAGGCCGACACCGCCCAGCCGCTGATGGGCGGCGTGCTGGCTACCGCCGGCAACCTGGTGTTCACCGGGGAAGGCAACGGCTCGTTCAACGCTTACGATGCAGGTAACGGCAAGAAGCTGTGGTCGTTCCAGTGCGGCGCCGGCGTCAATTCCCCGGCGGTCTCGTACGAAATTGGCGGCAAGCAGTACATCGCCGTCGCGGCTGGCGGCAACAACCAGCTCGACTTCAAGCGCGGCAACAGCATTTTTGTGTTCGCGCTGCCGTAAACTTTTTGCCGGTATCAGCGTTATATAGCTGTTCAAGAGGGGCCGCCTTCGGGCGGCCCCTGCTTTTAGACCGCTTTCACCGCAGAGGCGCAAAGGCGCAGAGGAAACGCAGAGAAAACCAAACGAAGCGTGTCAAAAAGCGGGGGGATTCCGATTTGCCCCACCCAGTCGATATATCGCAGTGGCGCGACTATCCACTTCTTATCTTCACCGCAGAGGCGCAAAGGCGCAGAGGAAACGCAGAGAAAACCAAACGAATCGTGTCAAAAAGCGGGGGGATTCCGATTTGCCGCACCCAGTCGATATATCGCGGTAGCGCGACTATCCACCTCATTGCTTTTTAACCTCAAGTTGTTTTGCTTTCCTTTGCGTTTCCTCTGCGCCTTTGCGCCTCTGCGGTTAAGGTTTAATACCCAACGGATGAGTGACGTGAAAAAGCTTCTTGTGTTGCTTGCTCTTCTTGCCCTGGTCCCGGTCTGTGCCGTGGCGCAGGACGCCGTTGCGGGCAAGGAGAACGCCGCTGTCTGCGGTGCGTGCCACGGCGCGGACGGTAACGCCACCATCCCGCAGAACCCGATTCTCGCGGGCCAGACTTCGCGCTACATCTATCTGCAGCTCAAGGATTTCAAGGAAGGCCGGCGCAAGGATCCGCTGATGTCGCCGATGGCCGCAAACCTGTCAAGGAAAGCCATGTTCGACATCGCCGCGTACTACGCCGCGCAGAAACCCACCAACCAGAACTCCAGGGGCGATGCTTCGAAGGCGGCCCGCGGCAAGCAGGTCGCCGACGCCGCGCTGTGCACCATGTGCCACCTGGGCAGTTTTTCCGGGCAAAACGAAGTGCCGCGCGCCGCGGGACAGCACTACGAGTACGTCCTCAAGCAGCTCAAGGACTTCAAGACCAAGACCCGCAGCAACGACGCCGGCAACATGACCGCGGTGCTGCGCACGATCCCGGATAAGGATCTGGAAGCGCTGGCGGCGTACATTGCATCGCTCAACTGAGGCCGTGAATGTCGTGAATATCGTGAAGCTAGAAGACGTGAATTTCGTAACTGCCGTGAATGTCGTGAAGCAAGAAAACGTGAATGCCGTTAAGTGTTCTCGGTTTTACGATTCACGATATTGACGATATTCACGATATTGACGATATTCACGATATTCACGGTATTCACGGTATTCACGGTATTCACGACATTCACGAACCGACTCTGACCCTGAATGCGCGAACTCTCGCTCTCCTGCCTAGGCCCACATGGGTTTCACGACATCCATTACTACGAATGGGGGAAGGCGGATAATCCGAAGGTTCTCATCTGCGTACACGGACTGACCCGCAACGGGCGCGACTTCGACGATCTGGCCAGGGCGCTGTCGTCGGAATACCGGGTGCTCTGCCCCGACGTGGCCGGCCGCGGCAAAAGCGAGTGGCTCACCCACAAGGAAGACTACGGTTACCCGCTCTACTGCTCCGATATGGCCGCGCTGATTGCCCGCAGCGGCGCGCAGCAGGTGGACTGGATCGGTACCTCGATGGGTGGGCTGGTCGGCATGTTCCTCGCCGCGCAACCCAATTCGCCGATCCGCAGCCTGGTGATGAACGACGTCGGCGCCTTCATTCCCAAAGCGTCGCTCGAGCGACTTTCCAGTTACGTCGGCAAGGATCCTCGCTACGCTTCCTTCGACGAATTCGAGCAGTACATCCGCGCCATATCGGCGCCCTTCGGCCCGCTCACCGATGCGCAGTGGCGGCACCTGGCGCAGACCAACGCTCGTCAGTTCGAAGACGGCCGCTGGGGCCCGAACTACGATCCGGCGCTGGGGCTGGCCTTTCGCGTCACGCCGGCCGACGTGGTGCTGTGGCCGTTCTGGGACCAGGTGCGCTGCCCGACGCTGCTGCTGCGCGGCGCCGATTCCGACCTGCTG
>Ga0184627_10000169_pt1 | contig 31234 bp, 19 predicted proteins | sample PLM3_127_b1_FD_133150 | JGI IMG/M metagenome (GOLD analysis project Ga0184627, IMG submission 133150) | Groundwater sediment microbial communities from an aquifer in East River, Colorado, USA - PLM3_127_b1 | ecosystem: Environmental > Terrestrial > Soil > Riparian zone | place: USA: East River... | reverse complement strand
TCATTCTTGCTCTATTGACGCGGGACTTTACCGTCCCTAATGGTACACTTAGTATTTTAGCAACTTCCTCGTACGGAAGCTCCTGAACATCTCGCAAAATAAATGCTGTCCTGTACTTTTCCGGCAATTCCTGTACTGCCCCGTCAAGCATTTCCGGTACACGCGTGGGCACTTTCATATTTACCGACAATTCGGCTTCGTTCCCCTGCATGTCGGAGATTTCATAGAATTTGAATTTTTTGCGCCGGCGAAGTTCGTTACGTCCGAGATTGAGTCCAATCGTGTAAATCCAAGTAGAAAAACAATGCTTGAAGTTAAATGACTGTCGATGTTGATACACCCGTACAAATGTCTCCTGAACGATATCTTCGGCCTCTTCGGCCGAGGATAGCATTCTGGTCAGAACATTCATCAGGCGATCTTTGTAGCGATCGACTATTTCATTAAACGCCACCATGTCCCCGTTCTGGACAGCCCGCATCAAACGATAGTCTATGTCTTTTTCAGTCTCTTTTGACATAAATACCTCGGTGTTTATGTTCTCTCTAATAGTACCACTAGAAACTTGCAAAGTTCCACATATATTGGCTATTAAATACTTCTCCTAAGCCTTTGTCTCCCAATCTGATATTGGCAGTTAATCCCTTCACCATGGTCGCTCCGAAATCAAAATGGTTAACAACTAAAGGAACAACAGCCATTAACTTGACTTGGCACACAAAAAATATAGCTTCACTCCTTCAAATATGAAAGCAATGATTGAAAAACCAATTAAGCCCAAACAACCGCCTGAACAACTATTTACCGAAATTGCTAATGAGCGCGGGGCCATTTGGCTTGATTCATCTCTGCAGATTGGGGACAAAGGGCGTTACTCCATTATAGCGAGACGACCATTTATTGAAGTATCGGCCGACTCCGGTAATCTCAACGAGAGATTGGAGAAGCTAGAGAAACTTTGGGAGAACAAATCTTTATTCTCAATCGGGTATATCTCCTATGAAGGCGCTTTACCTTTTGCAGGAGTGCAGTCTTGTCGCTTAGACGAACTAGCCACGCCGCTTTTGCATTTCTTGTTCTACGACTCGGTATTGTGCTTCGACCAACTTACCGGCAATGTTGAAGCTACCAAACCTGAAGCAGATGATTATTTTGATTTATTTGACAATTCATTAAGGCTGACAGCAGGCTTTTTAGAGAGTGATATTGAGATTCATTCGACTGTTCTCAAAAATGATTATTGGGATCACATTAGGGAGATTAAAAAACATATCAAAGAGGGAGATATTTATCAGGCCAATTACACTTGTCGATTTGATGTTCAGAGTGAGACGCATCCGTTTCATGTTTATCGAAACCTTCGACGTCTTAATCCGGCGCCATATTCCGCCTATTTGAATTTTGGCGATTATCAAATAATCTCTTCATCTCCGGAGAGATTGTTTAAAAGAAAGGGGGCTTTCATAACTTCCTGCCCTATAAAAGGAACCGTGCCGTCCGGCCAGGGAGCGAACGAAAACGAGCTCCAGCGACAAAAACTTTTGAATTCTACCAAAGACAAAGCGGAACTTTTGATGATAGTTGACCTGATGCGTAATGATTTGGGGAAAATCGCCCGGACCGGGTCAGTTGAAGTTTCCAATTTATACACGGTCGAACAATATTCTTCACTCATGCATTTAGTCGCCGACGCATCGGCTGCATTAAAAGAAGGAATTGGTTATTTGGAAATCATCTCGGCGTTGATGCCCGGCGGCTCCGTTACCGGAGCCCCCAAAAAACGCGCTGTTGAGATTCTTCAGATGCTCGAACCTACACCGCGCGGTGTGTACACTGGGTGCATTGGTTATGTGCACGGGAATAAAGCGGATTTCAACATCGCTATCAGGACGATGGTTCATCGAAACGGTAAGTATCATGTCCACGCAGGCGGAGGAATTGTCGCTGACAGCGATCCCGAATTGGAATATCAGGAAATGCAGCTTAAAGCCAGGAATCTTTTCAGAGCGCTGGGCGCCACTGTGGAATAATCAGCATGCCCAAAAAAGTTGTTACTTCAATCAACGGAAAACTCGTCACCGACGCCCAGGCCAAAATCTCGGTCTTTGACAATTCTCTTTTGTACGCTGAGGGGCTTTTTGAAACCTACATGGCTATCGATGATAGGATAGCCTTTGCTAAAGAACATTTTGAACGGCTGCTGAAAGGAGCCGGCCTGCTTGGAATAAAAATTCCGGTAGGTGGTAAACAATTGCTGCAGTGGTTGACCAAAACCGCCGCTAAACATCCGGCCAGAATAAAGCGGCTGCGTCTGACCATCACCAGCGGCGATTCTAAGGTATGGCGCGAAAATCCTGGCCAACCCCGAGTCATTTGTTCGGCGGTGGCACACCAGTTTGATCTTTCTCCCCAACTCTTATTTGTACCTGATTTCAGAGTTGACGGAGACTCTTCATTTAACCAAATCAAGACGATTGCCTACGGCCTGCGCGCCGCCGCTTTACGGACTGCCCAAAAAAACGGTTGCGAAGACGCACTGTTGCTGAATCACAAAGACAATGTTACTGAACTCACTAGCGCCAATATCTTCTGGATCAAGGACGGCAAAATTTTCACTCCGCCTTTATCCGCCGGATGCCTTGAGGGAGTAACCCGTCGAGTATTACTTCAGGAAGGGACAAAACAGATCTGGGGAATCACAGAAAAAAACTGCACTCTAGATGAGCTCTCGCAGGCCGACGAAGCTTTCAGCACCAGTTCGGTCAGACTGGCCCGGCCGGTCGGTGAAATTAAATCACAAACTCTAAATTGCAAAATCAAACAAGGCCAAGTTTGGAATAAGTTTTTTACACATCTTTGCCGCATGCTTGACATTGAATAGCGCCGACATCTTTTAATCTCAAAATACTTTTCCCATATCTGTCTTTTAGTTGACACAAACGTTAGCTTTTCCCTAACATAATATTTTGTAGCTTGGAAGACCAAAATGAAAACGATCTTGAATACCTTTGCCGTATTTGTCATACTTGTCATAATGACACTTCCGGTATTGGCGCAGCAAGAGGCAGAAGATACCCGGCCAACTACAGGCTTTTATGCCTATCCTCCACGGTGGCTCGTCGATATGCCTACTGCCGGAACCTTGCCGCGCGCCAGTTTCGACGTGGCCATCCGCCTTTATCCCAACGGCGGCGCGTTGGGCATGGTTGACATCGGTTTATCAAGTCGTTTGCAGCTGGGTATTTCCTATGGCGGCGAAGGAGTCGTTTCCAATCGCGGTGCCGACTGGAATCCAGATATTAATTTCAATTTCAAAATGCGGTTTATTGACGAAATGGAATACTTCCCGGCCGTCACCGGGGGATTTTGTTCACAAGGATTTGGGGCCTGGAGCGATAGTCTAAACCGCTATACATACAAATCGCGCGGTTTTTATGCCGTGGCCAGCCGCAGTTTTTACTTCTATAGTTGGACTGCCGGTTGGCATTTCGGCTTCAACTACTCTCTTGAGGGAGATATCGACCAGGACGAAAGCATAAATGCATTCGGAGGATTTGATGCCACCTTTCAGTACAATTTGGCATTCGTTGTTGAATACGATGGCGCCCTAAACGACAATAAATCAACTCTCCCCGGCGGCGCCCCCAATGATTTTGGCGGCAAAGGACGCGGATACTTGAACACATCTTTAAGATGGCTTTTCACCGATAATCTGGAATTAGAATTAATGCTAAAAGACCTGCTAACCAATCGCCGGGAATCCACCACCCTTACAAGAGAAATCAGAATTACTTATATTGAAAACTTCTAATTTGGGATTTGAAACAATTCCTACAAGCCAAATTCCCGCCATCGCTTAATCACAAACTCTGCAAAATCGCCCACAGTATCGATAACCTTCTGACGGTATTTTTTGGCTTTGGCGAGATTGTACTCGGGGTGCCCTTCCCCCTCTGTATAAAGCAGCACCGAACCTGGAACGGGGTAAACATCGGCACCCGGTTTGAAAGTATAAACCAGATCGGGACTATTAGTTTTCTCATCCACTAACGCAGGGTCAATGGCGTGAACAATTGCCGTTTCATCGGTTCCGGCGTGGCCCCCGGCATGCCCGAAGAATTCCTTAGTCATCTCGGCGCATAGTTCCCACCAGTGAATGACCGCAATATTGGCTTGTCTTTGCTGATGAAAATCAATCGCCACCTGTTTCAGGGAAGAATTATTCCCCCCATGCCCGTTGAGCAGAATCACATTGTGAAATTTGGAATCTACAAACGAATCGAGTATCTCTCTAATATATAGTTGAAATGTCTCCGGCTTTATAGTCGAACCTCCGGGATACCGATAAAGTGAGCGAGTAATGCCGTAATTTACCAGAGGCGCCACCAGCGCATTCAGTCTCTCGGCAACACCCAAAGCAATGTCATTGGGAATATAATTGTCTGTCCCCAAACAGGACGAGCCGTGGGCTTCAACTGTCCCAACCGGAAGTATAATGGTGTCAATCTTATCGGGAACGAGTTTTTGAACTTTGAGCCAGCTTAGTTTTTGAAGCTCGCGCTCCATTAATCTTTTTCCAGCTTGCTCAACAGACGTTCCATCACCAGTTCGGTTTCATGTGCGGTGATTTCGTCTTCTTCGATGCGGAATTGATTAATATCCCGCACCATGACTTCCAGAAAATCAGTAGTCTCCACGGCGTACCAGATATCCAATTCCGACCAGGCCAGTCCTTCTCTTTCGAAAGCATCGGCTACATCGTGGTAAATATGCGGCGATTTCCAATCAAATTCGGATAGTTTGACACGATAGGAACCCGACATTCCGATAGCATAGTATCTTCCTTCCGGCGTCGGTCCAAAAACCGCATCCGATTTTTCCAAAAGTTTTAGCGCCGTTTCCATCATGCCCGCATTCACCGTTGGGGTTCTGCTGCCTATGAGAAGTACTCTGGTATAGCCGTTGTCAAAACAGTCCCTGAAAGCCTTTTCGATCCGGACACCCCAGCGCTCTTTGGACAGCTCGCAGAAAACCAGCCTGTCCTTAAAAGTGGCCGCAATATTCGGCGGCAGTTTTTTCTTCAAATATTCGGTGATTATTCTAATCAGTTTTTTCCGGTCCGGACTGTCGATGTAATAGACACGGATATCCGTGGAACTATTGACATCCAGAGCGCTGCTGATAGTGTCCGTGATAAAGGCCTGATGCAAAAACTTCAGGTCATCACCCTGAATGGCGCCAAAATCCATTGAAGAACCGTCCTCGAACGGCTCCTGGATACACAGCGCAATAACCGGCCCTTTTTTCTTTTTTGATACCATTGCTTGCAGCAATCACTACCGTCTTTTAATTCAATATAAAAGCAGCCTGCGCCCAGAGTCAAGGCAGGGCAATAAAAAAACCGAAATAAGTTGAAAGACAATTATCCGATATTTTGCAGCGCCGGAATTTTGTCGAGAATAAAATTGGCGACCCTCTGAAGCAAATCAAAGAATATTAATATACCTATCAGCATCAATAACCCGCCCGATATAATTTCAACGGCGCGGAAATGACGCTTGATAAATCCGAAAGCTCCAATCAGGTAATTGAGTAATACCGCTGTGATTATAAAGGGAACTCCCAACCCGGCGGAATAAAACATTAACAGGACAATTCCCGATGACACTGAATTCTGCTGTGCCGCCAGAGTAAGAATTGAACCAAGTATTGGTCCGATACAGGGTGTCCAACCGAATGCAAAAGCAATTCCAATTAACAGCGATCCCAACACACCCATCTTTTTCCCCCCGGTGTGGAATCGCTTTTCGTAATTGAGAGCCTTAATCTTGAACACACCCGCCACGTGCAGACCAAAGATAAATACTAACACCCCGGCAATCTTATTGAATAACGGCAGATGCTGCCGAAGCGAGTCGCCTATCCAAGTGGCTGTTGCCCCTAACAGAACAAACACTAATGAGAAACCCATAACGAAAAAAACTGTATTGATGACCACTTTGGTCATATGCGAACGTGATTTTTCCTTCGAGGCAATATCTTCCATCGATACGCCGGATATAAATGATAGATACCCCGGAATCAGCGGCAGTACGCACGGGGAAATAAACGATAAGAATCCGGCCAGAATGGCAGTTGGAATTTCTACTGTAGGCTGCTCAAACACAGGTTGTCCTTCTTTTCATTAAAATCAGCAGCAATTATACAGGGTGGGCCTGTTATTGTTTCTGATTTTTGGAAACAATCTCGTTTTTAATGAGGGAAAGTAACTTCTGCGAATCGATTTTGGTAGCGATTTTTTCGGCCACTTTTTCTGCCAGGGCTGAAACAAACTGGCGCGTGAATACTTCAATCTGATCAATAGTAACATTGCCGCTTCCGCCGGTCGCCGCGGAAGCGGTCGAGGCGTGAGTTTTTGGGGCTGTGGCTTTTGAGGACTTTGCAGGGGCCGCCGGAGCTGCATCGGTAAATTTCTCGACTTCTTTCTTAAAGTCTTCGATGAATCTTTCAACGCCGCCAGCGTCTTTGTCATTTTTGACTTTGCCGGAGTCAGATTTCTTTTTAGGTGGCGCTGGAATCGCGTCGACATGCGCGGCTGCTCTTAAGGACTTTGCTTCTCCGCCAGCCGGTTTGGGCTGACCTGACTTAGCCTGACCCGGAGTGGAGTCTTTTTTCATTTCCTTGATAAACCACTCATAATCATGATTGTCAAATTCACCATCTCTCTCCAACAAAGCTTCATTGCCTAATCCGAACTGCTCATGATCGCTAAGGATCTCAAGCTTGCCTGTTTTCGAAGGATCTTTTGTCCCACGCTTACGTTGATTTATTTCCGTATCTTCATCATCAATTCGATGTGATTCAACTTTATTCCCTTGTGAGTCCTCTTCTAAATCGTGATCTTGCTCCATCCCAATCATTTTCTCAACGCCTTTGGCCCTCTTCTTTTTGGTAACCGAAGAATTGTCCATGACCTCTGAATCGGTTACATCAATTTTATCCAGACCCAAAGCGGCATCAAGTAAATCTTCTTCCAAAGAGTTCTCCTCAAGCGGATTTAGATCGTCATCGTCTTCCTGGGCACGGGCGGCACCGCCAATAACGGAGACTTTCAGGACCAAATCCTTTGGGTCAAGAGGTCTGGTCACCACGACTTCGTCAGGATAAGAGACGGATTCATCACTTTCATCGGCAATGATTAAAAATGGAATGGACGATGTCAGCGGGTCTTGCTGCAGTTTTTCGAACAGTGAGCGTTTTCCTTTGATGGTCATCGAGAAGTCGACTAGAATCAGATGGGGCCGGCTATGTTCCAGAACTTCCAACGCCTTATCACCGTTTGACACCGAGATGACTTCATACCCGTTCTGACGTAAAACGTTTTCGGCCACACCTCTGGTGGTGTCGGATTGTTCGGCTATGAGAATTCTTTTACGCATTGGTTAATCAGACTTTTTTTCACCGGACAAATGAGAAGAAGCCTCTTCCAAAAATCTGCGGTCCTCCGCAGAAATGTTTTCAATACCCACTTCATTTATCTTATCGAGTATTTCGTCCACACGCTTCATAGTCTCTTCGGCTCTCATTCGCTTTTTTTCGAGTTTAGCCTCTTTCCTCTTGTAACTTATTCCCCTGAACCAACTTCCGAATCTGACCCATCTCCAGTCAGATTTCAAATAAATTAACCCAAATAGCGCTCCTCCCAAATGAGCCAGGTGGGCCACATTTGATCCGCCAAATAAAAATCCCAAAAGCATCATCCCGGGAATTGCCCACATAACTTTAACTGGAATAAGAAGATAGATGTACAAATAACGATTCGGGAACATTAGCCAGTAGGCCACTAAAATTCCGTAAATTGCTGCTGATGCTCCCACGATTGGAATTGGTGAAGCAGATTGAAAAATCAGAGTCAAAGCTGCACCTGCCAAGCCGGCCAAAATATAGAATTTGGCAAATTTTCGGCTCCCCCAGGTAAATTCAATCTCGGTTCCAAACATCCACAGCGCGAACATATTAAAAAAAATGTGCCAGAAATTGCCGTGCAAAAACATATAGGTCAGCGGTTGAAACAGAAGATTGGGAAATTCAGAGAAGAATTTAGCGGGCGTAAGGCCAAGAATTAGATCCAATCGAATCGAAGAAAAAAACTGAATCAGAAATACTGCCGCATTCAGTATCAGCATCACCTTGATGAATGGTGAAAGACTCCCCGGACCAATTCTAAACCCACCCGCGGCGGGGCTGTTGTAATTATTAAAACGCATATTCTTAATTATCGGTTTTTTTGACCGTTTGGTGCAATCCTATCGCCGGTACTTTTACTCGCAAATTTACTATTTAGAGGCACAATAAATGCAAGAACGAAGTCAGTGTAAAGCCCCAGCCCGCAAAGAATTCCCGAAATTCCAACAAAAATGCCGACAAAGCCCATACCTTGTCGGCTTCTAATCAATTTCTAACAGACAATCAAGCCAGCACTTTTTCCAGGCGAGTTGTCAGCTGCGATTTCGGCATGGCGCCGACAATCTGGTCAACCAACTGCCCATCTTTGAAAAACAATAGAGATGGAATTGACATGATATTATATCTGCCGGCTGTTTTATTGTTGGAATCTACATCCAGCTTGGCAACTTTGATTCGGCCGTCAAACTCTTGTGCAATTTCGTCTAAAATTGGGGCAATCATCTTGCAGGGCCCGCACCATTCCGCCCAAAAATCAACCATGACCGGTGTATTTGATTTTAATACTTCCTGTTCAAATGAAGCGTCCGTCACCGTAAGGGCTTTCGACAATGTAAGTCCTCCATTTCCATATTGCTATTTTGACTACTTTTATAACTATAAAAACAATTAGCTGTTCCCGGCAGCGAGAACAATCGGCCTAATAAGGCGACAAAATGGCTCGATAGCCAGTGGAAAATGAACCCTTTTCTTGTGAGCCATTTTTTAATATCTCTTTGATTCATATTTGAGGAAAGCACCGTCGGCAATATATTGAATGAACAAAAATCGTAGAATTGCAGGTTAAGAATGCGTCTTTTGATTCAAAGAGTAAGCAATGCTGAAGTTTTAATAGGAGGAAAACAGCATAGTTCCATCGGTAGCGGGCTTTTAGTTCTGTTTGGAACCAGGACTGGGGATAAAGAAGAGTCCTGCGGAATACTTGCTGAAAAGGCTGTAAATTTGAGAATTTTCGAAGATAATCAGTCGAAAATGAACCTCTCGGCACTGGATTCCGAGGTCGAAATCATGATTGTTTCGCAATTTACCCTTTATGCCGACATGCGTAAAGGTCGACGCCCGGCCTTTGCTGAAGCGATGGAGCCGATCGAAGCCGAACGGCTATTTAACCGGTTTATTGAACTTGTCAGGGCTTCAGGATTAAAAACAGCAACGGGAGTCTTTGGCGCCAAGATGGATGTCAAACTTACTAATCACGGCCCGGTCACCATACTGCTTGAACATGACGTATAAAAATCTGACGAAACTGGCAATTTATAGAAAGATCATCCTGGGGTCAGCTTCACCTCGTCGATTGGACTTGCTTAAAGAAACCGGAATCGAGTTTCGTCAGCAGGTTTCTGATTTTGTAGAGCACAACAATGACGGCGGCAGACCCTATGAGTATGCGCAGAAACTGGCCGAAGAAAAAGCCCTTTCCGTGGCAAATACAACGAGCTTGATGGAACTGGTAATTGGTGCAGATACAGTGGTTGTTTTGGACAATTGTGTCATAGGAAAACCAGTCAATAAAGATGATGCCGCCAGAATTCTCAAGAGATTATCAGGCAATAAACATACAGTATGTTCGGCGCTGGCTTTGGCAGAGAAGAAAAAAATCATCGCTTCGGGATATGAACTGACCGATGTTTTCTTTAACCGAGTCACGGATGAGCAAATTGCCCAATACATCGAAACCGGCGAGCCGCTGGACAAAGCCGGCGCTTATGGCATTCAAGGCATGGGGGGTTTTTTGGTTGACAGAATTGAGGGTAATCTGGATACTGTCGTCGGTTTGCCTCGCCAGCTTTTAGAACGGCTAGCCGGCGAGGTTTGCGTCAAATTAAAGAAAAACTGATGATTTCAGGTGAAGAAAAATGGGCTTAGTTGAACAAAAGATGGGTGAATTGCTTAGGCTTGAGCGCGAGCGCCGGCAGTTGTCACTGGTTGAAATAAGTTCTGATCTTAAAATTCCACAGGAAAACCTGGAGGGAATTGAAAAGGGAGATTTGTCGTTATTACCAACTCCCGTTTATTACGGCCTCTTTGCTCGCTCATACAGCCAGGCCCTGGGAATAGATTACAATCGAACGCTGGAAGCCATTAAAGAAGAAGTTTCGCAGGAACAACGACGCGCAGATAGATCTAGGGTCAGCGTAAAGACCGAAGAAGTACAGGTAGCTCCGAGGATCCGTGATTCCACATTGAGACTGGATACTCCAATAAGAAAGCTAATCGGCGCTGCCGCAATACTGGTGCTGATATTCCTGACCTATATGGTTATTGATGCGCTGTTTCTATCAGATGGATTGAAGCGCAACGGAGCATCGGAGATGTTAAAAGGGGTCGACGCCGAACGGCTCAATGCCCTGGCTGGTTTCAACTGGGATGTCCCCGGTTACAAAACTCCCGCGGAAATAAAAATTGACCTCAAGCCCAAAAGTGAAAGTTGGAGCACAGTCATGGCCGACGGCGACACCGTGATATTCCGGCGCTTGATTCCCGGTCGAGAATATACTGCAACTGCCAAATTTCGTTTGGTGGTGTCTATCGGCGTGCCGGAAGCAGTTGATGTTGAAATTAACGGGCGACTGGTGGATTTAAGAGATCCCATAAATCAGCGTATTTCCAGAGTCGAGGTCAACCAGGCAAATTTGGGGACATTCTTGAATCCCTCTTTCGACAACCTGCTGCCAAACGATACCGGTTTGCTGGAACAAGGACGATTGGAACAAGATACTTCTTCGAAGGTTACTATCAATGAAGACGGAAGTTTACCCGCCGACACGTCAGGAACAGCCATGGAAAAAGATGAATCTTAAATCATTGATAGCCAGATTTCAGTTAAGTCATCAAAAAGGCGGGCTGCAATTCGGCAAATTCGATTTCCCTGATTCCTTGAAATCTCCCAAGCACATTCTGGTATGTCTCCCTGACGGCCTTCGTGAATTGACTCTGGTAAAGCAGTTTTTGCCTATGCTGGGTGAAACTTTTCGGTCGGCAGACATTACGCTACTGGCCATGCCCGGAGTGCGAGTTTCGGATATTTACCCCAGAAAGGGGTTTAATATCTTGTCCCCGTCGGCGGAACAGGTTACCTGGACCGGTTTGGCAAAAAAAAGTTTTCTAAAACTCCTTTCAGACTATAAATTTGACATGATAATTGATTTAAACTTTGAAAATTCACAGTTTACTTCGTCGGTACTTCTCAATTTTCCCAATGCCGTTCGAGTCGGCAAAGGGAACCACCGCGGTGAGCCGTTTTATAATCTGGAGATTAAAACCAGATATTTGCGTGATGAAAGGAACATTTATAAATCTCTCTTTGACACCCTGGGCGCTATCAAAACCGGCCGCACCCCGTCAACTACTCTTCATCCCAATCCGTAATCGGAGGACAATTGTATCTCAAACAGCTCGACATCATAGGCTTTAAATCATTTCCCAACAAAACCTCGGTCAAATTCTCCCCCGGTAAAACGGCTATTGTGGGACCGAACGGCTGCGGCAAGACCAATATTCTTGATGCCATCCGTTGGGTCATGGGAGAGCAAAAAATTACTCTTCTCCGCGGCAGCAAAATGGAAGAAGTCATTTTCAACGGCAGCCGTGATTTGGCCCCGCTGGGCATGGCCGAGGTGACCCTTACCATGATTAACAATCGGGGCGTGCTGCCGACAGAATACAGCGAAGTTCAGATCACCCGTCGATTATATCGCAGCGGCGAGGCCGACTATCTCTTGAACAAAGTTCCCTGCCGCCTCAAGGACATTACTGAACTTTTCTATGATACCGGCGCCGGTGCTCATTCGTATTCAGTGATTCAGCAGCAGATGATTGATTCCGTCATCTCGGACAAGGCCGAAGATCGCCGCTTCTTATTCGAAGAAGCTGCCGGGATAACCAAATACAAACAGCGGAAAAAAGCAGCGATGCGAAAACTTGAAGCTACCGAACAAGACCTGCTTCGCCTCAAAGACATATATTCCGAAGTAAAAACGCAGGTGAATTCTCTTCAGCGTCAACAGAAAAAGGCAGAGCGCTATAAGGCATTAAGCGACGAAGTCCGCCTGTGGGAGCTTTACTTTGCTGCTGCACGCTTTAAGGAAGTCGAAGCAGAAAAAAGACTTTTGAAAGATGCCATTGATAAGCTCTCGGCTAAAATAATCGAGTCGGAATCAGGGGTAAACGTCCAGGGGGCCAAAATGGAAAGCTTGCGCAGTAAACAAATCGACCTCGACCAGCAATTGTCAAAAGTGGGGCAGGAACTTTACGACTCAACGGAAACCACCCACGGTTATGAAAAAGAAATATCGATTCTAAAAGAAAAACGGACCAACGCCGGCGTGGTTATTGAAAGAAACAACAAAGAAATTGAGGCTCTCCAGAAACGGTCGGAGGTTTTAGCTGAACAAGCTGTCGATACTGGCGGTGTTCTCAATAAACTGCGCAGTGAATTTGAAGAACTGCAAAAGGAACTGAAAAAAGCGCAATCCCTTCAAGCCGAGACCGACAAAACACTTTTGGCCGCTCGTAATGACAAAGAAAAAGAGAATTCCCGGCTGCTTGAGCTGGAAGGAAAAATCTCATCCGGTAAAACCGAAGGCGTAAATCTCAAAGAACAACTCCGGGAGATTCAAAAATATCTGTCCGATTTAACTTCGAAAATTGAAGATTCAGATAAGAGTCGGTATTCGTTAACCGCCAAATTGGAGACGACCAAGAAATCAGCCTCAACATTAGTCCAAAAAAGAGGCCAACTTCAAGAACAACACCGCGAAATAACAGCCAATCTGGAGGACTTTAAGAGAAATCTTGAAAACACGACTAAAGAGTTGACCTCAACACAAGCGTCAAAAGATGCCTTCGAAGCCCAAAGAAATCTTCTGAAAGACCTCATTTTTTCGTTTGATAGTTCTGACAACGGCATTAGAACGGTGCTGGAGTTACGAAATAAATGGACCGGAATTCTGGGAACTGTCGCCGACAATTTCACTCCCAAAAAGGGTTATGAGAAGTCGGTAGAGGCGGCACTAGGAGAAATCTCCCGTTTTGTAATCTGCAACAATAAAGAAACCGCCGAAAAAATTATCCAACATTTGAAGGCTGAAAACAAAGGCCGTGTCGGTTTGGTCGTTCCCAACACCGGCACCATAAATCCTGTCATAAAAAGACCCGATATTACGGTCCCGGGGTTTGTCGGCTGGCTCGATTCGTTCGTAGATACCGATGAAAGTCTGATCGGACTGATGCATGCCGTTTTATGCCATATAGCCGTCTTCGAATCATGGATAGATCCCCAACAAATCCTGGAGCGTCTTCCCTATGGCTTTAAGGCTGTTTCAACCGATGGCCTGCTCTACTATCGAAATACAATCGTAGGCGGCTCCAGCGAGGGGCTTCAGCTTTTCAGCCGCAAGGCTCAATTGGTTGAATTGGATGAACAGATTAAGGCCTCTGCCAATTCGGCAAAGGAAATGGGCGGTAAAGAAAGTTCCCTCAAAGCAGATTTGGAAAAGACCGCAGTGAAACTGAAGGCTACGGTTGATTCGATTCAACAGCTCGACGGTCAAATCTCGGCTAATCAAAAAACGATTGATGAAACTAATTATGAACTCCGTCTGGTCGAAAATGAAATCAGTCGCTTGAACAAAGAACAAGTTTCTACCCAGGACCGCCTGACGCTGATTCAGCAAAAACAGAATTCCCTGGGATTGGATTACGGTCAGCTGGGAGAAGCGAAGAAAAATCTTTTGGCGGCTTTGTCCTTATCGAGGCGAAAGCTTGATGAGGTCGAACACGCCGCTGCCGAGGCTGTCACCCGGGTCAGCAAGCTTCAGATAACCGAAGTTGAAATTCAGAGTCGAATTGACCAGAGTGAAAGCAAAATCAATCACACTAAAGAACTGTTGAACGAAATTTCCGTGGCCATCAAGACCAAATCAGAAGAGATTACTTCGGCCCAAACAGAAATAGGAAATTCCGACAAAAAAGTTAATGAGCTGGAAACCAAGCTCAAACTGACCTTCGAATCGCGCTCCGAAATCACTGCAACCCAGACTGACCTCAAAAACCGCCATACGGAATTAGTGCAAAAAACCAGCGAAATTGAAAAACTGGTTAAGGCGGTCAGGTCGGAAAAGGACCACATTAAAGACGAATATCATCATAACGAGCTGAAGCGGCAGTCTTTCGAATCTGAAGCCAACAGTATTGCGGAAAAGATGCGCGATGAATATGATGTGTTCCTGGCAGAAATTGAAATGACCAACCCCAATCCGAAACTGACGGAGATTGATGCCCGCGAATTTCTGGCCACAGAAAAGGAAGCGCTCAAAAAATTTGGAGCGGTAAATCTTTTAGCATTAGAGGAATACCAATCAGCCAGTGTACGCAAAGACTTTTTGGAAAAGCAATTGGTTGACTTGGATGCCGCCCGAAGTGATTTGTTGGCGACCATAACTAAAATCAACAAAACCGCCAGAGACCTGTTCGAAGTGACTTTTGAAAAAGTGAAAGCAAACTTCCAAATGTTGTTCACTGAACTTTTTGAAGGCGGCGAAGCCGGAATCTATTTGGAAAACCCAAATGACCCGCTTGAATCCAATATAGAGATTACAGCCCGTCCCAAAGGTAAGAAACTCCTGTCAATCACCATGATGTCGGGAGGCGAAAGGGCCCTCACTGCCATTTCCCTCTTATTCTCCCTTTATCTGGTCAAACCATCGGCCTATTGCATTCTCGATGAAATTGATGCCCCGCTTGATGATTCCAACTGCCGCCGTTTCCTTCGTTTAATATCCAAATTCGCCAATAACACCCAGTTCATAATTATCACCCACAACAAGATCACCATGGAGGCCGCCGACAATCTTTATGGCATTACCATGGTGGAGCCGGGTATTTCTCAAATCGTGGCCGTCAAATTCAATGAGATCGAAACTAAAGACGGTCAAGTAGTCATTTCTGTCGCTCCCCCTCCGCAGGAAGTCATTGAATCTGACGACCAGAAAGTGCCGGAAACAGTCGTCGCTCGAATGACTTCAAAAGTCGGCAGCTCCGATAGCGACTAGCGCTGCCTGATAATGTTCAAAGCCCTCGATAAACTTAAAGAGTCCCTGTCCCGGACTAAAGACAGCATTTTTGGTAAAATCTCCCAACTGGTTTCGTTTCGAAAAATTGACGACGCCCTGCTGGAAGAAATTGAAGAAACTTTGATTGAAGCTGATATCGGCGTCAAAGCAACCACACTGCTTATAGCAGCGCTCAAAGAAACAGCTAAAAAACAAGGAGTTACTGAAGGTGGTGAATTAGTACCGCTATTGAAAGAAGAAATCATTTCAATCCTTCAGCGACATGCAAAAGACAAGACAGATGGCACCTCCGTTAAACCCGAAGTATGGCTGATTATGGGGGTCAACGGCACCGGTAAAACCACTACTGTCGGCAAACTGGCGACGCTTTTTGCCCAACGAAAAAAGAAAGTACTGATTGCCGCCTGTGATACGTTCAGAGCCGCTGCAGTTGACCAGATTTCAATTTGGGCGGAACGCAGTAAAGTCGACATTATCAAAGCGCAAGAAGGCTCCGACCCGGCAGCAGTGGCATTCGATGCAGCTTCAGCCGCCAAGGCCCGTGGCATAGATCTCCTCTTAATCGACACCGCCGGGCGACTTCATACCAAAACAAATCTGATGGAAGAATTAAAGAAAATTAAACGCGTGGTGGTTAAGGCGCTGCCGGAATCGAAAATTTTGACTAAGTTGGTTATTGACGGCTCCACCGGACAAAATGCCGTCAGCCAAGCGAAACTTTTTGCTGAAGCAGTGGGCTGCGACGGCATTATCGTTACCAAGCTGGATGGCACGGCCAAAGGAGGAGTAGTCATCGCCATAGCCGAAGAACTGGACGTGCCGATCGAATTTATTGGCATTGGTGAAAGCATCGAAGATTTACGGCCTTTTGACCCGGAAGAATTTGCAGATGCACTCTTCAGTTAATTAGGAATTCTTTTGGTAATAATTGAAATCATTGCCGCGGGTAAAGATAAAGATGAATGGTTATCCGAAGGCATTGCCCATTTTGAGAAACTCCTCTCTCGTTTCGCCAAAATAAAATGGACCATTGTCAGCGCTTCAAGTAAGTCCACTTCCCTTTCGTCCCACGAAATCAAAGCCCAGGAAGCAAAATCGATTCAAAAGTACTTGTTCGGAGGTACCGTCATTGCGCTTTCCGATGCCGGCAAGCAATATAACAGCGCAACATTCGCTAAGAGGCTGGAGAGAATTCTTTCTCATAGTAGCGGAGAAATAAAATTCATCATCGGCGGACCATACGGGTTGGACAAAACAATACTGGACAAAGCAGATGAAGTAATTTCTCTTTCCAATCTGACTTTTTCGCACCAAATCGTGCGACTGGTGTTACTGGAGCAATTATTCAGGGCATTTTCCATTCTGCACGGCACCCCATACCATAAATAAACATGTCCCAAAAAAAGCGCCCGCGACAAGCAGCGCGGACGCTTAGAGGAAAGATAAGAGGGAGAAAAGAAATTTATTTAAGCATAATCATCTTCTTGGTGGCGACAAAATCCCTGGCTTCCAGGCGATAGAAATAAACGCCGCTGGCCACGTCATCGCCGTTATCCGAGCGGCCATCCCAGAATACTTCGACTAATCCCGCCTCATTGGCTCCTTCAAACTTTCTTACAGTAGCACCGGTAACATTGAAAACAGTCAATTGCCATTTCGTTTCAATGGGCAGACCGAAACTCAATGTCGTGGATGGATTAAATGGATTGGGATAATTCTGATGCAATTCAAAGCCGCCAGGCAATTCTGAATTCTTCTGAACGGCGTTGTACGGCCGTCCCTCAGCGTCCGCAAAATCAAATCTGGTCAACTGCGGCTGGTTCCCTTCATACGGGATGGTCACTAATTCTTGTTCGCCGGCTTTAATGCCCCTGCCGTTCATACTATAAATCAGGATGCGCAATTCGTTATTCTCAATGTGATAGCGCAGCTCCATTTGATCTGTCGATGAAGTTAATTCAGGCGCTCCTTTAACATTAGATTCATTCAGGCTATAGACCAAATAGGCGCCGCCAATCCCGTTAACTGATTCTCCGGAGACCTTTAATTCCCCGTTTTCAGAGGTGTTAGTCAGCTGCAAATCTATCTCATGCGGATTAATTTTGGGCACCGGCGGTGCGTCACCGATTATGATTCTCAAAAGGAGTACCAGGTCAGCGACCGACAAGGCAATGCCGTCAGCATTCACATCAGACGCTGCAATTTGCCCCGCTATATTGACCGTAAAGGCCGCGAATCCATATATAAAGTAATTTGTAAACACCACCGCATCGGCCACTTCATAGGCAACGCCGTTTAGATTAATATCACCGCGGTCATCTATCTCATCCGGATGGAGAGTGCAAATGCCGCCATTTATGAATTCCACGCACCGCTTGGGCAGTCCTTGGCCGACTCCGACAATACAACTGTCAGGTGTGCCCATCCCATTAGGTCGACTGCTTTCGGGGAAGTTAACGTCATTACTTTCGTCCCAGATCAGATTGCTTTCTGAATTATAAATTTTGCTGTCAACATATAGATCATTCCCCGAGGGGTCGCTGAAAGTGTTATCCGCGCACTCGTAGGTGACAAAATTGATTGGCAGGAACTGGCCGCCCACGTTTTGATCGTTGGTTATGTGGAAATACAGATTTACCAAAACGCCGTTCGGAGACAATGTTTCTACCGGCGGATGATTGGCCCCGTTGTTCGTTTCGGCAAGTCCAATTAGCCGGACTAGTCCTGAAGGGCAGACCGGGGCGCAGGCACCGGAATTAATTCGGTAATTGAAATACTCCCAGCCATCAATCTCGGTACCGTCGATCAGTGCCGATGAAAAGGCCATCACCGAGGCATCAAAACTTAATAAAATCTCAAATCCGCCGATAGGTCGGAATGTCTCAATGTTTAATAGTACCTTTTGGAGACGCCCGACCGGAATGCACTCACCGCCATCAATGGACAGCACCATGCACAGGTTGCACTGCGGAGCCTCCTGCAAAGTTACCTTGAACGTGTCTATTCTGGAATTGCAGCCGTCATTGACTTCAAAACAGAAATTGTAATCGCCGAAGAAATTACCGAAAGGATAAAAACAGAGCAGGCCGCTGTCATTGGTCACCATCTGGAATGAACCCGGTCCGCAGATTTTGGTCAAAGTTGCCGGAGTTTCATCCTCTACGTAAATGCCGTCGATACAAATCAAGTCGCTGTCATTATCGCACAGCTCGATAACCGTGTCTGCCGGCAGATGTAAAATAGGCGGATCATCGGCAGTGATGTTAATTGTAGTTGTGCAGGAATCGACACCGCAGGCGCCGGTGCCAATTATAAGCACACTCGAAGTCCCTTCTTGTGAAATCGGTACGCAGGCTTGACCGTTATGGTACCTGCCGCCGTGCGATACAGTCACTTGGACGTTAGTCCCAATCACTGAAACAGGAAAGCAGATACTGTCAACTTCAACTGGACACAAAAAGGTATCTATCACCGCTGGGCAGGTGATGGCGGTACGCTCCAGGAAATTGACAAATAGACTGATATTGCAGGTGTCGGAAACACAGCCGGCGGAGGCAATGATTCTTATCAAGTGAGAGCCCGGAGTTGTCGGGAACACAATAATCAAAGCCGAATCGCGATTGTAAAACCCATTGGGCAGTCCGTCGAGAAAAACCTCAACATCTGCCTCATACGGAGTTATAGGCACTGTTATTCTAACCGAATCATTGCGGCAAACTGTTCTGGTTTGCACTCCTGTCGGGCAGAATATATCAGCCACGGTCTGTGAGACTCTGACTATGGTGGTGTCAACCCCGAATGCCCCGCAGGCATCGATGGCCCTGATTATAATTCGGTATTCACCCGCTCCCAACGGCGTAAAGCAATACTGGTTACCCGTAATGGGTCCGTCCGGACCGACGACCGATACGACATTGTTATCCGGATCGCTCACTGTAAACGGCACACAGAATTGCTGGAGTATGCAGCCTGCTAAAACAGTATCCGGCGCGGATACAACTGTGGGTTTAGTATTAAGTCTGGCGTCGATAAAGAATGAACAGGTATCGGCGCCGCATTGACCGCTGCCGATTAAAGTCAAATTACGAATGCCGGATGCAAGAACCGGCAGTCCAATCATATTTCCGGATATGAAAGCCGGAGGCGTAATACTAAAAGTGCTCACTGACGAGTAGCTAAACTGGAAGTATACAGTGTCAGGTCCGCATACCAGTACAGTATCATTCGGCGGACATGACACAGTAGGAGTTCCAAATGTCGTTACCCTGAAATCAAATTGACAAGTTATCGTGGTGCAGGGTGAAAATACTGAAACACTTATTAAATATCTTCCGGTAGTGTCGGCATAAAAACAGAGTTGGTCGTTCTGGACGTCACCAAAATTGGTTTTTACGCTGTCCGGATCTCCAAAGATATTTAGTGCCCTGCAGATTTGACTTGCCAAACAGAGGGTATCGTATATTGGACCTGTCGGACAATCCATGCCCACTATCCCTTCATTGATAATGGTGATACATCTGGCGGCAGTGTCGGCCTGGCCGCAGGCATCAATGACAATGGCCCGGATGCAGTACAGCCCAAAAGTATCGGCAGGAGTAAAGCAAATATGTCGCGTATTTGAATTGTAATATCCAATTGACGGAATTATTTGTGTAACATTGTTGTCCGGATCGGAGAAAGTTATCGGAAGACAAATTTCCTCGAATGCACACAGGCTAAAGACTGAATCAGTTTGTGTAAATGCAATTTGAGGCGGATTATTAAACGACACCGTCACTCTGATATCTTCGAAGTCCGACGCACCGCAAGAATCGACTACTGAAACCTGAAGAATGTAGACACCTTCGGAGTCAGCTTCAAATCCAACCCGGCTGGTAATTGGTTCATAAAACGCCCAATTGTCGACTGTAATGGATTGAATGTTGCTATTTGCATCAAAAGTACCAACAGGAATATAGACGCTATCCGGCCCGCAAATCACAATTGTCGTATCCTGCGGAAACAATACCAGCGGCGGCTGGTTGCATCGGACATCAACCGTAAACGCACAGCTAATTGTGTCGCAGGGAGTGATTGCCCTCACCACAATGCGGTTGCGCACTCCGCATGAAACATAGAAGCAAACTTGCTGCGTCTCCTCATCGTACCAGGTATTAATTCCGGTAACCGAGATATGTGCCCATTCCGGAATCTCACCTATCGGGAAACAAAGTGTATCATGAGTGCACATAAACACAGTCGTATCATTAGGGCATTCCAAATTGACATACTGGTCAGTCAATACTCTTATAACGGCGGTATCGGCGGTAACTGCCCCGCACGAATCTGTGGCTGTTCCAATGATAGTGTAAGTCCCACTGTCATACGGCACAAAACATACCTGACCATTACTGTAATTGCCGCGATTTACTTGTACGTCGGCGATGTTATTCTGCGAATCGGCAAATACCAGTGGCAGACAGATGTAAGATGGCCGGCACAAATAGAATGTCGTGTCGCGCATGGCCACCTGCACTTGTGGTGCAGTATTAAACTGTATATAAACGGAGATACTGTCGGTCGCGACACGACCGCAGGAATCGGTAACAGTCACTTTGAGCAAGTCCAAAATCGTGCCGCTGGCCGTCCAGCAGAATTGGCCCGTTTCGGGATTATACCCGACCCGGTTAAATGTAATCGAAGCCGGATTGTCAATTGTCTCAACATCGATACAGAATTCTTGCGGTGCGCAGATTTTAGCTCTTATGTCATTCCCTAAATCAACAAACGGCGCCGGGGGAATGGTTACAGTAATAATTACTGAATCTCTCGTTTCCGCATCACAGCTGTCGTAAGCAAGTGCATCAACGACATATCTTCCGCTAGAATCGGCTGTGAAACAGATGTAATTCCCCTGTGGAAAATAGTTCGCTACAATACCAGCCAAATTATCATCTTCGACATTGATATAAACGCAGATGGTGTCACCGGCGCAAACTTCACGGCTGATGTCCGCACCCAGCGACAAGAAAGGCGGCTCATTGACTTTGACAGTTACCGTAATTGTATCGGATTCGATGGCTCCGCACGAGTCAGCAGCAGTGACCACTATTGCATAAATGCCCGAAGTATCGGCATCGAAGCAGACCGAATCAGTGCCAATTATAGTTCCATAGTTGGCTAGAACTGATCGTATATTTTCGTCAGTGTCCAAGACATCAAACCCGACGCAAACTTGTCGTTCCAAGCAAGCTTCGATCGAAAAATCTTCCCCAAAATTTATCTGCGGCGGCGAATTTAATTCCACAGAAAATGTCCTCGAATATGTACTGCTGTTGCCGCAACTGTCGGTGATTTTGACAACTACATTGTAATCACCTGCGCCGTCAATCATTAGACAGACAATGCTGTCTCCATAAATGACAGCATTCCCAGACAAAATCTCCACTTCAAAAGGGAAATCTTCAGAATCATGTCCAGGGATTCTGAAGCAGACCGAATCAGGATTGCATGCAAATATGTTGTCAAAAGGCGGTAAGTCTAAAGTCGGAGCTTTATCCAGAATGACTGTGATTGTTACTGTGTCGTAATAATATTGATAAACTTCTCTTGCGCCATTTTCGCACAGGTCGGTAACTTGATATACAAAAAGATATGTAACAGCCGAATCAACTTTCACCGGAGTGAAGCAGCAGCGGCCGGTATTTGGCGATAGTTGAGTGAACTGTCCCGGTCCCAGTACTTGCTGAATATTCAGTGAATCATTATTCGGGTCAAAACCGAAGACATCGAAACAAATCTCTTCAACGCTGCACAGATTCACGGTCGAATCGAATCCGACAATCTCGGGAGCGCGATTAATCTTAACGGTGTCATAGATAATCGCAGAATTACTACCGCAGGTATTGGAAACTTCGACAATAAAGCTGTAAACACCCGGTGTATCCGGCAGGTAATTAATAATTCCGGACAATGAATCCATACTGCCGCTGCCAGCGAGTAAATCAAAAATGGTCGGGTCGTTTTCGACCTGGGCTGCTTCAACTTGAATTTGCCTTTCAAAAATTTCATCACAGTACTTTATCGCAAAGTATTGATTTCCGATTGTAGGCGGAGTGCCGGCATCGAAAATGACGGTGAATGAGTCAGTACAGGTGGCCTCACAGTCGTCAATACACCGTATTGTAACAGTAAACGTGTCGTTCGATTCCGGAGTGTAACACCAGAAACCGTTTTCAATAACTCCCAGCCCGCTTATAATTTGGCAGCCCGTGCGGTTTCCTTCGGGGTCAATGTAGCTAACTGGAAGGCAAATCTCGCTTTCAACACACCCTGTAATCGTAGTATCATTAGGTAATAAACAAACAGGGGCTTCATTTAATTCTACATTTACAATTGTGGTACACGCAGCATAATTCTCGCAAATGTCGTAAGCGCTTAGAATAATGACATTTGGTCCTACGACCGGAGTAAATGTTACGGTATTTCCCACCAACTGACCGCCTGATATAGAAACATTGAGTTCATCCCCGTCAGGGTCAGAGACGAAAAATCCGTTCAAACTAATAGGTGACAGGTCACACACTGACAATGCATTATCAACCCGGCGGCAATCGACAACCGGAGCTTGATTCAGGTCTATTGAAACCGTAAAGCTGTCGATACAAAACGCCCCGCAGCTGTCTTCGCATTTGATTACGACTGTGAAAGCCGTATCTTGTGTCGGGGTGTAACACCACTGCAGGTTTTGGGCCGTGCCCAACGCATTGCGCCCTTGTTCTACTTTTACAACCGGATTCGCAACGGCGCCAGGTCCGCTAATTATGGTACAGCTTTTGAAATTCCCGTCAACATCATCCGCTGAAATCGGCAGACAGATTTCACTGGGCTGGCATTGTGAGATGGTCGTATCGTTTGGCAAATTGCATTCAGGCGCTTCATTGAGCCGAATATCAACTGTGAAAGTATCGCGGCAGATATTGTTGCAGGCATCTACGCACTCGACTACAACAATCAAAATGCCACCCGAATCGGCCTGGTAGACCCAATACCCGTTTACAACTTGCCCCGGACCTTCGACAACGCTGCAATTTGTCACCAACTGGCTGTCATCTGAAGAATGAATCGGTAAACTTATTTGACCCGGCTGGCACAAGTACACAGTAGTATCATCAGGCATGTCACAAACCGGTGCCTCATCTAAACTTACTCGCACCGTAATTTGATCCGAAGAGCTGGATTCGCAGCTGTCATAAGCTGAAACAGACACATAATAAGTGCCAGTGGTGTCGGCATAAAATGCTAGTCGGCTTGAGACCGGCTCATAGGTAATCCATTCGGGAGTATTAACAGAATATAAATTGTGATTAGGGTCATTTATACCAACCGGAATGTAGATGCTGTCCGGTCCGCAAAGTACTATTGTTGTATCCGGCGGTAAAAGAACCAGCGGCGGTTGATTGCATTCAACATTTACTGTGAACTCACAGGAAATCGTGTCGCAAGGAGTGATAGCTTTTACTACTATGCGATTGCTGACTCCGCACTCGACATAGAAACATACCTGCTGGTTGTCACGATCAAACCAAGTGTTGATGCCGCTTACTTGAACTTGCGCCCATTCAGGTATTTCTCCTATAGGAAAGCACAGTGTATCATGAACGCACATGAACACGCTGGTATCATTCGGGCAAACCAGATTGACAAACTGGTTAGTTATGACTCTGACATTCGCTGTGTCTGCAACAACCGCCCCGCATGAATCCGTGGCGGTGGCAATGATTGTATAGTTCCCGCTGTCATACGGCACAAAACAAACCTGCCCATTGGTATACGTTCCCCTATTCACAATGACACCTGCAATGTTACCATTGTGGTCAAGGAATTCCACCGGCAAACAAACGTACGAAGGCTGGCATAGATAAACAGTTGTATCTCGCAGAGCCACCTGCACCTGCGGTGGGGTGTTTAACTGAACATTCACAACTGTTCGGCAAGTGTCTGCTAAACCACATATGTCGGTGACTATTAAAGTAATGACGTTTTCACCGGCAAATGGCAGGAAGCACACTGTGTCGCCACGTAATATGCCGGCGCTTACGACGACATCAGCGTAATTTGAGTCCGTATCAAAATACTCAAAGCCCGGTAGGCATACCTGCCCTTCAAATACACACGCAAAGATATTGACCGATTCCGGACACACCGCCACCGGCGCGCTATTGATAACCACATCAATGCAATACTCAATTGTATCCGCCTGCCCGCAATTATTTGTCACAATAACTCTGTTGCAGTAGAGACCCGAAGTATCAGCGGTAAAACAAAGCGAACTGTCTTGTGTGTTGAATTCTCCCAAAGCTGTGACAACCTCGAATGGATTGCCATAACTATTTATCGAAAGTTGCACACAGACAGGATGTTCTGAATTGCACAAGAAAACATCGGTGACCTCAACTTCGCCAATCACCGGAGGCTTTGCCACAATGAATTTCACCGTAAATGAGTCGGTACAAGAAAGCCCTAAACTGTCAACGCACTCAATTGTAACAGTTACTGTTTCATCTCCGGATGGCGCATAACACCAGAGAGTGTCATCTGCGATTTGTCCCGGCCCGGAAACGATTGAACAGCTTTCGAGATTATCATCCGGGTCAAGCGCCGAAATGATCAGACAGGTGTCTTGCCCGGCGCATATGAAAATAGTCGAGCTGTCAGGTGGAAGCTGGCAGACGGGCGTATCATTTCTGCGAACAAATACTGTGGTGTTGCAGGTATCAACCGCACCGCAGGAGTCTGCCGCAATCAACGTTATTACGTTTGCCCCTTCAACCGGGGTAAAACAGACCGTGCCGTTGTTAAAACTTCCGCCTATCACTAAAACCGATGCCAGGTTGCCGTCGGGATCAATTGCTCCAAAACCGTTTAGGCAGATTTCAGTAAACTCGCCGGCAACTATTGTCGTGTCGCCTGGGCAATTAGCAGCAGGTGAACTGTTGTTCTCACAAGAATCAATTAGAATGTCACAGAAAATCGATGGACCGCAAATCGTCGCAATATTCTGATTGACTCCCGCTTTGGGTGCAAATTGGGTATGGTCGACGGCCAGCAGTTGATCCAGGGTAAAACTGAATAATACTGGGGAGTCTGCCGGAAAATTCCTGATATCATCCCACTTAATGCCGTATAATTTTGCATTGCCGTTGTAACCAATTGATCCAAAATCCGGCTCGACCGCTACAAGATTTTCATTCGTTAAAAGTGAGCATAGCTCGATGAAAAAATAACTTAATTCCGGAGGATGTCCGTCCCAGATAAGCGTGTAATCCCACTTGGACGAGCCTGCTTCGAAGTTGTAAGTGACGCCTTCAAATACCAAAGTAAAATGATTAGTGATTTGGGAAGTATCACATGAAGCGGCTCTTGCGGCGGTTGAACTAAACTGCTGCAAAAGTAAAAAGAAAACAAACGGTACAATAAAACGTAGCTTTAAAGGGCAGACGCACCCTCTAAATGTCATCTTTCCTCCACAACGGTACAGTTTAAGTATCAGTCCTACTTTATCAAGCCGCCGGACAAAGTCATTTTCTCCCGCTTTTCAGCGCAAAACTTATTCCGGCTTTTAAGACTGTACTTTAACTATTTTCTCTATAGGCTTTGGTGATATAAGGTAGTAAGCTCTGGTAGTACGCTTGTTACCCGTTGTTCTGCACCAAATATACCTTTTCCGACCCTGATGTCAAGGCCGGACAGGCCATAACAGCCTAATGCAAGAACCAGACCGGCCGGATTTTGGGCTAAAATCGCAGAAACTGCTTTTTAGACACTGTCTTATGGAATTAGAGAGGTAATTTGATGTGAAAAACCGGTCTCAATGTATGCCCCAAAATGCACCAAATACCGTCAACGATTCGTCATTGCGAGGGACGATTCTTATCGTCCCGTGGCAATCTCAACGAAAGTCATCCTGAGCCTGTCGAAGGAGACTTTCGAATGTCGTGCGTGTCAGATGTCCTCATCTTCCGCTTGACTCGAAGTGTCAAAATCTGTCATTCCCGAGCGCCGTTGTCGGGAATCCAACTTTCTGTGCGTGGCAGACGTCCACACTTGCCCAGAGCTTGTCGAAGGGTCTGACACTTGACTCGAAGAGTCAAAACCACCCCGCCCGCTCGTCACCCTGAGCGGAGCCTGCCCTGAACTTGATTCGGGGTCGAAGGGTCGAACAAGTCATTGCGAGGGACGATTCTTATCGTCCCGTGGCAATCTCTACAATTGTCATCCCCGAAGTCCGTAGTCGGGGATCCATCTTATCCGTGCGCGCCAGACGAGGTGGCCCACCTTTCAAGGTGGGTTCCAGCCAGGTCATTTGTGCGTGTCAGATGTCCACATCTGACACTCGCTCGTTTCGAGCGAATCGTGCGCGGCAGACGTCTCGACTGCCCCTCCAATAAAATGGAAAACCAAGTCATTGCGAGGGCCGACTTGTCGGCCCGTGGCAATCTCTATTTCTTGTGCGCGTCAGATATCCACACTTGCCCAGAGCTTGTCGAAGGGTCTGACACTTGACTAGAAGAGTCAAATTCTTGTCATCCCCGAAATCCGTAATCGGGGATCCATCTTAACCCGTTCGTCACCCTGAGCGGAGCCTGCCCTGAACTTGATTCAGGGTCGAAGGGTCGAACAAGTCATTGCGAGGGACGATTCTTATCGTCCCGTGGCAATCTCTACAATTGTCATCCCCGAAATCCGTAATCGGGGATCCATCTTAACCCGTTCGTCACCCAGAGCGGAGTCGAAGGGTCGAACGGTCGAAAGAGACTTTCGAATGTCGTGCGTGTCAGATGTCCTTATCTGACACTTGACTCAAAGAGTCAAAATCTGTCATTCCCGAGCGCCTTTGTCGGGAATCCATCTTAATCCGTCGTTGCGAGTCCGCCGTGGCGGACGTGGCAATCTCTATTTGTCATTCCCGAGCACCCGGCAAGCCATCCGATATATTATTACCAGACTGACTCGTTTTTGAAGCAGCCCAATCAGCCGAAGAAAATGGCGACAACCCATCGTGGCCAATATCATTAGGTCGCTTAAATGTCATCATATTTTGATGATGGTGATTTATTTTATATGCATATGGATAACCAAAAGGGTATAGCGGCTTCACTGGTTGAAGGAGAACTGTAGTTCCGCAAAACTCAAATCCTATTGCTGACATGACGTTTACCACGTCTGCCAGAACACAGACCTCTTTTTTATTCACAGTGAAGTCGCTTAGAATCATAGTACAATAGCGACCGGGCCTTAGAACCGCAAATGCCTTGCACATGATTAATTTGAGTGCAGCGATGAAGTCATTATAGTCTTCAAAATTGCCTAAGTCATTTGGCAAATCTGAATAGATTTCAACTCCATTTCGTGCGCCCATTCTGTATTGCTTACCAGACATATGTCTGATTCCCTTAGCGTTATTTCTGAGGATATTGTGATAGGGTGGGGAGGTCACAATATAGTCAACTTGACCAACTTTTGACAAAACTTTCGTTGAATCTCCTACAACGTAAGTGAATTTCTTAAGTCCTTTCTCACTCATTCTATGTTCTGTCAACTTCTTATATTTTGGGTTTAAGTCTATTCCAATGGCTTCTCTTTTCAATTTAAGTGCAGCTAGAATTGTGGTTCCGCTGCCTGCAAACGGATCCAAAACAACCATACCTTCTTTAGTAAAAAGTTTTATAAGTTTTTCTATGTCTCTAACCATAAATGGGGCAGGATGGCAGTAAGCTGTCCTATCATCAATAGACGGTTCTGATTCCCAGTAGCTTCGAGTTAACAGAAGCCAATCTTTTCCAGTCAGATCATTGAGCTTATTTCGCAAATCATACTTACCCGGTTTTCCTTCGTCCGACAAAGGTTTCCGAGGCTTTTTACCGTTTTGTGAAAAGTCGACTCTTTTTTTTAATTTAATATTTTGGCGCATTCCGTTATTTCCTTTAGATCTACCCTTGAATATCCCGCAAGGTTTTCCATTGCGCTATATGTAATATACTTCCAATTATGTTCCTGAAAAGTCAGGATAAAAAGCGGGTCGCGATTAGAAAGCAATTCCTTTTCTCTATCGTCGGGAATAATCATAAATTTCGGAACACTCGACTCAAGATTTGATGCACGTTGGAGTGCAGATGTGAAATCTGTAGAGTGTTCCACCTCAAAAGCTGCTATTATTTTATTATCTATTGGTTCAATCCATAAGACATCGATCATTTCTAATCTCTCGATTTTTTGTCTGTCATATCCTTTAATTCCTTTTAAACTTTTTATTGATGCGTTGAAACTTAAAGTCGCTCCATCAGCATCTATTTCAGACTGTTCTCTTCTACCCACGAACGATTTTACTTTCAACTTCTTAGCAACACGAAGGATGCTTGAAATAACTCTAGTGTGCATCGTACTAAGTTTCAAAGTAGTGTCGTTGATCTTCCAATTGCCTGCCGATCTGAAGGCATATTTTTCTAGCACTGAACGGACAGCCCTAATATCTGGCGTTAAGCCATTTGGATATTCTTGAAATAGTTCTGCCAATACATCATCCAGTCGCACAGATATTTTTCTCCTAAGTAGTGCAATTATTGTATCCTCGACTCGATGCTTTAGCGGTCTGTCCGGATGACTTATGTGCTTTTCGGGATCATTAAACCACCAAATATCTCCAGACTTGGTCGAGTTATTTCGTTCAAATGAAAAGATCTTTCCGGGTCCAGAATTTGAAATAAGAATCGCCTTCACACTTTCTTGAGAACTAGAGTGATTGCTTAATCCAGCTTGTAATAATTCCGGCACCAAGCCGTCAAAAATGAATTCGTATGGTGTGGGTTCATTTCGCCTCGCAATTATTTCTATCGCTTTTTGTAAAATGAAGTGTTCGAGACCCGAATTGTCATTTGTAAAATCAACATCTCGATGCTTGACGCATCTTATATAAAAATCCGAACCGGAAGTGCCATACGGATTTGCCACATTTGACTCACCAGATCTGCGATTATACTGATGCGTCACTTTGTCAAATTTAAAACCCGAGAGTCTAATTGCGTTGACAAACTCATTCCATTCTCGAATATCTTGATGATGAAAGGTAATAACAAAAACGCCCTCATCTTTCAATACTCGATGTAGTTGTTTGAAAGCATTTGTCAGGCGCCTTCTGTATTCTTCTCTCGCTACTTGACCTTCCTTTATAGTAATTTCTGCCAATAAGTCAGGCTCATATTTTGAATCAATCTTTTTTAACCAGACAAGCCAAATTAGACTTAGGTCCAAATATCTAACCAATCCAGCGTATGGTGGATCTGTGATTACGAAGTGAATACTTTTTGGTCCAAGGTATTTACTTAGGTCTGCCACATCTACAATTCCATAATTTATCAAACAAGACTTTTTAATTTTTCGCGTCTTAGTTATGTCAGCGATGCTAATTCCTTTCGGGAACGTTTTTTTTACATCAAGCATTGCGGAAGCAATACCTTGCCGATCAAAGCAAGACCTCATGAAGATTACCAAGGGATTTTGCTCCATCGATTTCTTACGAATCATGTAGTCAGCTCTTCCCCAGCTGCCTGAAAAGTCCCTTTTTGACTTCTTGCCTCTTGGATAAACCATACGACATGTCAAATGAAGAGTCTGAACAAAAGCAGACAGCAATTGAAGCTTTAAATGATTATTCTCTACTTGTTTGATTTTGTCAAAAATTATCGACAGCAAATACAAGTTTCTCCTTGTCCAAAGATCAGTAAAACTATTTCCTCCAAGATCCTTTATAAATTTGTGAGAAATTGAAGGGGTATTAGGAAACTTATCGTTAGGAACCCAACGTGTGATTCTTATTTTCGAAATCGATTTCGATTTAATTTTGTCTTCATTTCGTGCCTCTATCCGGATTCTTTTACCTGATGAGGTTTCAATTACTACTTCAGAAACTTCGTCACAATACCATCGATAGTTAAAGACTGTTGCAGATGTCCCATTGTATTCACATTGAAAGTGACGTCGATATATTTTGTCAGAAAGTATCTCACTCTCTATTTCGGCAACTGCTTTTCTAAAAACAGATTCTTCAAATTCGGATGCTAGTACCTCTATAAAAAAGCTACTAAGTGGGTTTAAATCGAAAGCTACACATCTTCTACTTAATTTAGCTGCCTCAAAAGCCGCAATCCCGCTTCCCACAAATGGATCCAAAACAATTCCTTCTTCAGGGCAATAGCGCGAAATATAAGTACTCCATATGTTATGAGGCTTTTTGCCCCAGTACTTCATTGCCTTATACATTGGTGGACGGGTACCCTCGACCAACGCAAAATTAATATCGGGATTGCTTTTACTTTTCATGAACGCTTTAGACGAACATTTGGATTAATGATCCGGAATTCCACCCCTGCGTTACCGATTTTTCTTTCGACTAATTCTGATTCGCATTAGCAAACTGTTAATGAATTCATTAAAAATAGATTCATAAGGGGAAAGCAGTCAACAATATATGAAACTATCTAATATCACTTTAAACCAGAGTAATATAAAAAGAAACGATTAAGTCAATCACCAAATGACCCGGTCGCCCACAGCTTGCTGTGGGGTCGGTCGACAAGCTCCCCTCAACAATTTCCCCACAATTTCCCCCCAAAATACCTCTCCACCCCAATAAATAAAAGGCTAAATCTATGTCCACCAGCAAAAAACAAACAAAAGCTAATCAAGAAAACGCTCAAAAATCCACCGGTCCCGTCACCGACGAAGGCAAAAAAACCTCCAGCCAAAACGCCACGAGACACGGCCTCAACTCCGTCAACATCATCATCAACTCCCCCCACCTGAAAGAAGATCAGTCCGAGTACGACTTGCTGGTCGCCGCACTCATCGATGAACTCGAACCAAAATCCACCCTCCAGCTC
>Ga0184627_10000168_pt1 | contig 31314 bp, 35 predicted proteins | sample PLM3_127_b1_FD_133150 | JGI IMG/M metagenome (GOLD analysis project Ga0184627, IMG submission 133150) | Groundwater sediment microbial communities from an aquifer in East River, Colorado, USA - PLM3_127_b1 | ecosystem: Environmental > Terrestrial > Soil > Riparian zone | place: USA: East River... | reverse complement strand
GTGTCCGACAGGCTGCTAACAGCAAAACCGCCCGAGAATTTTGAATGCAACTCAGGGTAACGACTCCGATTGGCCTCCAATGGGCACGCGCGTAGCCTGCAAATGAGGTTTTCGCTGTCAACTACTCCCGTTATTGTGCGGGCGGTTTTGCATAAGGAGTTTGTCGGACCTAAATCCGACAAACTCCCAGGGCGTTCATGAACGACGTTCGAACAGCCGGCTCGCCGAGACGGCTTGAGTTGACCTGAGAAAGCGCGGGCAATGGAGCAGGCGATCGGGTTCGACGAGCTGCGCTGGCTGCAGGAGTTGACGTACAAGACACAGAAAACGGTGATGCCCGGGATCATCGGCGCCAGGCTTCTTGCAAGAGGGCTTATCGCGCCCAGGACCGGCGGCTTCGAGCTTACGGCAAGGGGCCGCATTGCGCTGGCCAAGCTGGCATGATGGACGGGCAAGCGTGCGGCGGCCGGGCGCAGCAACTGCTGTTCCAGAGGAGGAGGGAAGCATGAAGGCGCAGACGCAGATGATGCACGTCGAAACCGTCCCCGGCCGGGTGCTGATCGGCCCGAAAAAGCTGGAGAGCGGATATGCCCGCATCGTATCGCAGAAAGACGGCTCCGGACGCATTGAGAAATTCGATACCGCCTCCGGGCGCTGGCTACCCGCACCCGAGAGCGTCACTTTCAGCGAGATCTGGAGCGCGCCCGCGGCGGGGATGTTCCCGCTGGCGCAGTTCGACGGCAAGCCGTGACCCGGCGTCGGGTTGTTGCAGGGGAAAATGCAGTTGCACAATACTTGGAGAGCATAATGGCTACCGGAACCGTGAAATTTTTCGACAGCACCAAGGGCTTCGGCTTCATCAGTCTCGATGACGGATCGAAGGACGTGTTCGTGCACATTTCCGCGGTCGAAAGCGCCGGCATGGCGTCGCTGGCGCAAGGACAGAAGCTCTCTTTCGACGTGCAAAAAGGCAACAACGGCAAAACATCTGCGAGCAATATCAAGGCCGCCTGATGCCTTGCGCCGGCAGTTTTCAACCAATCGTGCGGGAAGGAGCGATGTGATCATCTACGTGGGAAACCTCAGCGACGAGGCGACCGAAAAGGGAATCGAAGAGCTGTTCAAGCCGTTCGGGCAGGTGGTATCGGTCGAGTTGTTGCGCGAGATGTTTACCGGCAAGCTCAAGGGCTTCGGCTTCGTGGAGATGCCGGGCAAGGCGCACTCGCTTGCCGCGATTGCCGGGCTCAATGGCAAGGATTTCGCCGGGCGCGCCCTGAAGGTGAACGAGGCGCGGCCCCGGATCGAGCGCGGCCGGCGCCGCTAAGGGCGGGCGGGACGGCATTTTTCTCCGGCGCGGCAGTAAGTCTGCATGCACATCTGGGTCGACGCCGACGCCTGCCCGGCGGTCATCAAGGAAATCCTGTTTCGCGCGGCGCAGCGCTTGCGGCTGCCGACGACGCTGGTTGCGAACAAGCCGCTGCGCACGCCGTCGTCGTGCTACCTGCGGACGATCCAGGTGGCGCGCGGGGTGGACGTCGCCGACAGCGAGATCGCGCGGCGCGTCGAGCCCGGCGACCTGGTGATCACCGCCGATATTCCGCTTGCCGCCGACATCATCGAGCGTGGCGCGCACGCGCTCAATCCCCGCGGCGATTTCTATACTCCCGACAACGTTCGGGAGCACCTCTCGCTGCGCGATTTCATGGAAGGGCTGCGCGGCAGCGGCGTGCAAACCGGCGGCCCGAAGCCGCTCGACCAGACCGATCGCAAGCGCTTCGCGGACCAGCTGGACCGCTTCCTCAACCGGTGGGCGCGTGTAGAATAATTGGCGCCGGGCGGTACTGATTCAGCAGGAGGCGAAATGAAAAGAGCAGTAACGGTAAGCGCTATCGCCGGTGCGGCCGTTGCGCTCGCAATCGCAACGCACCATGCGGCCGCGCAACCCGCCGCTGGCAAGTACCCTACCAAGCCGGTCAGGATGACCGTGGCGTCGGGCGCGGGCGGCGGGCTCGATTTCGTGGCGCGCCAGGTTGCCGTCCCGCTCAGCGAATACCTGGGACAGACGGTGGTGGTGGACAACCGCGCGGGCGCGAGCGGCAGCATCGCCGCCGAGGTCACTGCGCAGGCCGCGCCGGACGGCTACACTCTGATATTCCTCAGCGCGAGCCTGGTGGTGTACGGCATCGTCAATAAGACGCCTTACGACCTGTACCGCGACTTCGTCCCGGTCAGCCAGGCTGCCGCCGCGCCGTACCTGCTCACGGTTTATCCCGGGCTGCCGGTAACTACGGTGAAGGAGCTGATCGCGTATGCGAAGGCCAACCCTTCGGCGTTGAACTACGCTTCCACGGGCAATGCTTCGCTGGCGCACCTGGCGGGCGAGCTGTTTGCGAGTTCCACCGGCACCAGGCTCGTGCACATACCGTACAAGGGCGTAGGCGCTGGATTGACCGATATGCTGTCGGGCCGGGTGCAGATGAGCTTCCTCAGCGCTGGCTCCGTTTATCCCCAGGTTCGCACCCAGAAGTTGAAGGCCATCGCCATCGCCAGCGCCACGCGCGCGAAGATGGCGCCGGACCTGCCGACGATGATCGAATCGGGCGTGCCGGGATTCGTGGTGACCCAGTGGCACGGCGTGCTCGCGCCCCGCGGCACCCCGCAGCCCATCGTCGAGCGCCTGCAGCGCGAGATCCAGAAAGCCGTGCAGCGGCCCGACGTCGCGGCGCGGCTCGCTCTCGACGGCACCGAGGGAATCGGCAGCTCGCCGGAGGAGTTCGGCAAGTTTCTCAGGTCCGAGCGCGAGCAATGGGCGAAAGTGGCGAAGCAGGCCAATATCCGCGCCGACTAAGCCGTGCGGGAACCGGTGACGAGATACGGGTGACGATTAAGGGTGACGATTACGGGTGACGGGAAGGTCACGAAGTCGCAGTTCGTCACCCTTATCTCGTCACCTGCACCCCGTCACCATTACCTCGTCATTATATGGTTGGCATTCAGGGAGAGAAATGAATAGAACCGCCGCCGCATTTGCGTGCCTGATGCTCATTGCATCCTGCGCCACCACGCCCCCGGCGCCACCGCAGGCGGCCAAGGATCTGGTGCCGACGGGGAAGCTGCGCGCGGGCATCAACTACGCCAATGCGATCGTCGCGACATCGGGGAGGAATCTATCATGAGGCTGGCTTATTACCTGGCGGCAGTGGCGCTGGCGTTTGCGAGCATGGGAGCGTCGGCGCAAGGCTGGTCGCCACAGAAGAACGTCGAGATCGTGGCAGGCTCGGCGCCCGGCGGCAGCAATGACAATACCGCGCGGACCATGGAGCGCGTGCTGCTCGCGCACAAGCTCGTTCCGACCACGATCACCGTCGTGAACCGGCCGGGTGGCGGCGGGAGCATCGCCTACACCTACGTCAGCCAGCGCCCCGGAGACGCGCACTACCTGTACATCGCCAGCAGTGGCATGCTCAGCAATCACATCGTGGGTTCGAGCAGCCTGAGCCACGCCGATTTCACGCCCATCGCGCTGCTCTACGAGGACCACGCGGTATTCATGGTCCCGACCGGCTCGTCCATCAAGACCGGTACCGAACTCGCCGACCGGCTGAAGAAGGATCCGCGGGCGGTGACGATCGGTTTCGCCAATGCGTACGGCAGCAGCCGGCACATGGCTGCCGCGCTTCTGATGCGGACCTTGGGCGGCAATCCACGCGACCTCAAGCCGGTGGTATTCAAGGGCTCCGCGGAAGCAATCACCGCGGTGCTCGGCGGCCACCTGGACTTTGCGATTGTGGGCGCGGTCAATGCCATTCCCCACGTCTCCGCGGGACGCGCGCGGGTGATCGGCGTGGCCGCCCCGCAACGCCTGAGCGGGCCGCTCGCGGTCGCGCCTACCTGGCGGGAGCAGGGCGTGGACCTGGTTTACGGCAACTGGCGCGCGGTGTTCGCGCCGAAGTCGCTGACGCCGGCCCAGCTCGCGTTCTGGGAAAACGCGCTGCGCCGCATGTCCGAGGCGCCGGAATGGAAAGTGGACCTCGACAGGAACCACTGGACCGAGCACTTCAAGACCGGCGCGGCGTTGCACAAGGAGCTCGAGCAGGACTACAGCTGGCTCAAAACGACGCTGGTGGAACTGGGGCTGGCCAAGTAGATCAAGGCGAAAGGCGAAAGGCGAAAGGCGGAAGGAGGAAGTAAGAACAAAGCCCCTTTCGCCTTTCGACTTCCGACTTTCGCCTTAGCCCATGTTCCGTCGTCTCGGTCGCCGCGACTTCAGCTGGCCCACGCTGCGTGTTGCGCGCGATCTTCTCGGTAAGTTCATCGTGCGGAGATACCGGGGGCGGCTGGTGCAAGCGATGATCGCCGAAACCGAAGCGTACCAGGGCCCGCGGGACCTGGCTTCGCACGCCGCGGGCGGGCGCCGCACGGCCCGGGTCGAACCGCTCTACGGCGACGGCGGCACGGTATCGAAAGAGATGTGGCTCGAGGACAGGGGAGTTCGCGTGGCAGCGAAGTATGTCAGTACCGGGCCCCGCGTCGGCGTGGCCTACGCCGGGCCGTACTGGGCGGCGCGGCCCTGGCGGTTCCGGATAACGAAGTTGCTCATGCAAGCCGGCATCCGTGAAAAGTAGGAAAACAAAAGGCCCGGCAACATGCCGGGCCCGTTTGTGCGCCGGACTTGCCGAGTACCGGAGCTACTTCATCAGGCCGTCCGCAGGGTTGAGCGTGCGTTCGATTTTCTCGGAGGGCGACTTGCGCTGGAAGGTTTCCCAGTACCTGCGGTAGATCTCCTGGTAGCGGTCTCGTTCTTTGCTGAACCAGTCCTTGGCTTCCGCGTTCGGCGCGATCATCTTTGTTTCAGATACCCATTTCGCGAAATCAGCGGATTTAGTGTGGTATTCGGACGTGCCGTCCGCCCTGATCGGGGTGGGGATCATGCCGCCGGTGCCCCAGTTGGGCCTGACGATCGAATAGTAGGTGCGCCCGCTCGTCAGGTCGCCCAGCATGAAGTCGGCTGCCGTGCCGTAGGCCATGAATACCTTCTTCCCCGGCGTCGTTTCGTACACGATCTTTTTGCCCATGGGCAGCGCGCCGATGAAATTCAACTGGCCGTCGACGACCTCGAAGATCTCGGCGCCGATGGCGCCTGCGACGAAGGAGGTGCGCATGAACACTACGTTCACCTTGTCGGGCGCGGGAGGACGGATTTCCTGGGACTCGACGTTCCGCATCAGATTGCTGCCGCAACCGGACAGCACGGCGAGCAATGCGATACCAGGTAGCGCGGTCAACAGCTTGGTCATGTGTCCTCCACAGTGGGTTGCTGGAACGGTTGCGGGCAACGCCCGCTCAATGCTGTGAGAATAATACGCCCGCGTTGCGCTGGCGGGGCGGGCGGGGACGGCAGGCGGCCGGGTGGGCCGCGCGCTCGATAAAAGTTTCCAGTATTTCAATACTTTATCGTTGGAAGCCCGGTGTCATGGATGTACAATACACAACAGGACGAGCGACCGCCTGCGGGACCGGAAAGGGTGCCCGTGTCGCCCGTGACTCACCCGAGAAATCGTAGTTAGATCATGCGTATCGTCCGGCGGCTCCTGCTGTTGCTTGTCGTTGCGTTGCCGGCAACGGTGTTTTCCCAGGAGCCAGCCCAGCCCGCGTGCGAGGAAAGCGAAAAGGAATGCGCGGCGAAGGCGCTCAAGGACCATGTCGTCACCCGCGTCGATTTCTGGAGAGCCGCCCTGGTCAAGCCGATCCTGGACCGCATGGGGGCTGCCCCGCCGGAGCTGGTCGAATACCTCAACCTCGACAACATCAAGAACGGATTCCCCAACCGGCCGCATGCCGCGAAAGTGACGCCGGATTTTCGCCGCGACGTGCACAACGCCATTGCGGAGATTCCATTCGAAGTGCGGCAGCTCCTGTCCAGAAAGCTGGCGGGGATATACTTCGTCGAGGACCTGGGAGGGACCGGATACACGGACGAAATCGTCGACGCTGGCGCAAAGGCGGTGGCGGGCTTCATCGTGCTGGACCTGTCCGTCCTGGCGAAGCAGACCGCGAACGCCTGGGCGACCTGGAAGGAAAACACGCCGTTCAAGGCCCAGCCCGGCATCCGGCTGGTGGCCGAGATCGAAAGGAAGCAGCAGAACAACCGCAAGAACGCGATCCAGTACATCCTGCTCCACGAGTTCGGTCACGTGGTGTCCATCAACGAGAAATTCCATCCGTCCTGGAAGCTCGAAGCCAGGGAAATTCCTGCGTCCGCGGATTTTCCGTGGTTCTGGTCTTCATGGGACGTATCGCCAGAAGACAATCTCTTCGTCACGCACTACGACCGAGACTTCGCGCAGCGAAAGGATGTGGTCTACTATCTCGGCGCGAAGCTCCCGGCCGACCAGATGATTGCCGTCTACGACAACCTGGAGCAGACGAATTTCGCCACGCTCTATTCCGTCACCAGACCCGGCGACGATTTCGCGGAAGCCTTTGCCAGCTACGTGCATACCGTCCTGATGAAAAAGCCTTTCGAGATCAGGATTTACCGCGATGACAAGCTGGCGAAGCTCTACAAGTCCTGCTGGACGGAAAAGCGCTGCCTGCAGAAAAGGCGCATGCTCGAGCGGCTGTTCAACTGAAATCACTGGAGAGCGGGATGATCACGGAAAAAATCACGGTACGGGTGACCGAAACCCGGCAGACCCTCGACGTCGTGGTCTTCAGCAAGCGCGCCGAAGTGATCGAGGTGGTCATCGGCGAGGGCATCCACAACATGAAATGCGCCCTGACCCCGACCCGCAACGGGCTGGCCTACGCCGGCAACGTGATGGGGCGCGAAATCGTCTACGAGCGCAGCCGCGTGCAGGTCCAGGCCGATATCGACCGGCTCAATCCGGTGATGCGCAGGCCCCAGCGGCGCTGAAGACGAAGGCGAAAGGCGAAAGGGAAAAGGGTCAGTCGAAGCATTATCAAAAAACCTTACGGGGACGTTAACTGGATCGGCTTCTTGTCCGTGTGATTCCGTGTGTTTCCGTGGCTAATAGAGGACGTGCCATGCTGTTTCCCACCACGCTCGTCGGCAGCTACCCCCAGCCGGAGTGGCTGATCGACCGCAAGAAACTCGCCGGGCGCTTCCCGCCGCGGGTACGGGCGAAGGAGTTGTGGCGCATCCCGGAGCCCTATCTCGCAGAGGCGCAGGACGACGCCACCGTCATGGCAATCAGGGCGCAGGAGGAGGCCGGCCTCGACATCATTACGGACGGCGAGATCCGGCGCGAGAGCTACTCAAACCGCTTCGCCACCGCGCTCGACGGCGTGGACATCGACAACCCAGGCATCGCACTCGACCGCTCAGGCCATCCCAACCCGGTGCCGCGCATCGTCGGCAGGGTCCGCCGCAAGCACCCGGTCGAGGTCGAGGACCTGAAGTTCCTCAAGCGCCACACCAGCAGGATGGTGAAAATCACCGTGCCGGGGCCGTTCACGATGTCCCAGCAGGCGCAGAACGACTACTACCAGACGGACGAGGCAGCGGCGCTGGACTACGCCGCGGCCGTGAACGAGGAGATCCGCGATCTGTTCGCGGCCGGCGCCGATATCGTGCAGATCGACGAGCCCTACATGCAGGCGCGGCCGGAGAAGGCGCGCCAGTACGGCCTGAAGGCGCTGGCGCGCGCGCTCGACGGCATCCACGGCACGACCGCCGTGCACATCTGCTTCGGCTACGCCGCCGTCATCCACCAGCGGCCTTCGGGCTATTCTTTCCTGCCGGAACTGGCCGGCTGCGGCTGCCAGCAGGTCTCGGTCGAAACCGCGCAATCGAATCTCGATTGCTCGGTGCTGGCGAAGCTCGCGGGCAAGAAGATCATGGTGGGAGCGATAGACCTGAACGACATGACCGTCGAGGCGCCTGAAACAGTGGTGGCGCGCATCAAGCGCGCGCTGCCTTTCGTCAAGCCCGAGAACGTGATCATCGCGCCCGACTGCGGCATGAAGTACCTGCCGCGCGATGCCGCCTTCGGAAAGATGCGGGCAATGGCCGAAGCGGCGAAAATCCTCCGTCAGGAGTTCAAGTGATGAGGGATGAGGGAACGTCCGCGTGTTGTACGGCGACATTCTCGTCCGTTTCCTGTTCCTTGCCTCGGACGAGGCGCGCTACATTACTGCCACGCACCTGACGGTGGATGGCGGGCTGACCGCGGCGCGGCCGGGCTAGCGCTGCATTGGTGACGAGGCGCAGATGACGAGGTGCGGGTGACGAGATAGGGGTGACGGGGGGCTCGTGAAGGATCTCAACTCGGCGGCAACCTGGGCGGGGATTACCGCCTTTATCTGGTATGCGTTCGGCGCCGTTCCCCTGCACATCGCCGTATCGGGACAGCTCGGCCTGTCCACCGCGCAGACGTCGAGCTGGATCTTCATCGTCTGGTTCAGTGGCGCGATCGCGTCCATCTGGTTGTCGCTCCGGTTCCGGCAACCGATCCCCATCACGTGGACCATCCCCGGCCTGGTCTATCTGGGCACACTGGCGGACCGTTTCAGCTTCGCGGAGATCGTCGGCGCAAACCTGGTCGCGGGCGTGCTGCTGCTGATCCTCGGCCTGCTGGGTATCGGCGGTCACATCATGAAATGGCTGCCGCTGCCGATCATCATGGGCATGTTCGGCGGCAGCATACTTTCCTACGTGATACGGATGGTGACGGCGACGGTGGAGAGCGTGGCGGTCGCCGGCACTGCCGTCGGATGCTATCTTATCGGCAGGCTGATCGGTAACTCGCGCGTGCCTCCCGTGGGCCTGGCGGTGGTCGGCGGCGGGATCGCTGTTGCCCTGTCCGGGACGATCGGCACCCAATCGGTCGAGTGGACCATGCCGGCGCTGAGCGTCCCCGGCATGGGCATTTCGTTTTCCGCCGTAATCGCGATCAGCCTGCCGATGGTCGTGCTCGCGATGGGGCTCGGGAACGTGCAGGGGCTCGGGTTTCTCCTGGCGCAGGGCTTTCGCGCGCCGGTGGACACCATATCAAGCGTCGTGGGCGCGACTTCCATCGTCAACGCGGTGCTCGGCGGCCACCCGGCAACGGTCGCGCGCACGGGGGTGGCAATACTGGCGTCGCCCGACGCCGGGCCCGCCGCGGGGCGCTACTGGGCATCGGTCATCGCGGCCGCGCTGACCATCGTCCTCGCCTGTGCGGCTACCCCGGTCGCTTCTTTGCTGGGTGTTCTGCCCAAGAGCTATGTTTTTGCGGTGGCGGGGCTCGCGATCCTTTCGGCTTTCCAGGACAGTCTCGAGAAGTCGTTCGGAGGCAAGCTGCGTTTCGGCGCGCTGGTGGGATTCGTGGTGGCTGCGACGCCGTTTGCCGTCCTCGGAATCACTTCCGCGTTCTGGGCCATCATTGCCGGGCTGCTCGCGTCCGCGCTCGTGGAGCGGCGGGAACTGCTGGAGTTCTGGCGGGTGCCGGAGAATACCGGCAAGTAGCATGGCCTGCGAGCATGAGTAAGTTGATACGACGGGTTGGGCGGCTGATCACGGCAATGCTGATCCTGGCGGCGCCGCTCATGGCGATGGCGCAGGGCGAACCTATCGGCATCGTGATCATGCACGGCAAGGGCGGATCACCGGCCGGGCTTGTTGCCGATCTAGCTCGAGCGCTGGACAGCAGGGGAACCCTCGTCGCCAACCTCGACATGCCGTGGTCCGGGCGGCGCAATTACGACGTGGACGTCGGCCGCGCCGAGCAGGAAGTGGCTGCGGCTCTCGCGGGGCTGCGGGACAAAGGCGCAAAAAAGGTGTTCATTGCCGGGCACAGCCAGGGCGGGGCATTCGCGCTCCATCTTGCCGGCAAACTCGATGCCGATGGCTATATCGTCATGGCACCGGGAGGCAACGTGGCCAACCGGGTGTTCCGGGAGAATGTAGGCGAATCGCTCGCCCGCGCCGGTCAACTGGTCGCCGACGGCAAGGGCGGCGAGCCCGCAAGCCTGAGCGATTACGAGGGCGCCAGGGGCGCCTACCAGGTCCAGGCTATCCCCTCCGCCTACGTTACCTGGTTCGACCCGAATGGCGCCATGAACATGGACCGCGCAGTGCGATCGGTCAGTCGGCGGGTGCCGATATTGTGGGTGGCCCCGACGCGGGACTATCCCGGTTTGATCAAGACCGCGCTCCCGTTGTTTCGTGACCTGCCGGCCAACCGCCTGACCCGGCTCTACCAACCCGATGCCGACCACCGCGGCGCTCCCACCGCCGCGGCCGACGAAATATCACGCTGGACCCGGGAAGTGGCGGGCAGTGCAAAATAGAACAAGTGATGGTTGATGATAGAGGAGTCATTTCTTGAAGAAAACGGACAAAGCAGCAATTCTCGCCGCGCTGCCGGTGAGGCCGGACGAAGACCCGTTCGCGGTGACCATCGGCGGCTTCTATCGCCGCTGGTTCAACCTGATCGACGATCTGCAGTTGCTGATCGACACGGTCAGTACGCTGAAGAGCACGCTGGACGAAGACTGGGTGCCGGCATGGAGCGCGGTGGCCGAGCGCTACGAGAAAGAGGCCGATGCGCTGCTGAAGAAGCGCAAAAAGGCCGAGGCGCGCGACGCTTTCCTCCAGGCGAAGTCCTTCTACAGCCTCGCCCGCTTCCCGGCGCCGTACCACTCCGGCTCGGCCATCTGCCCGCCGGACATGAGCCTGATCAAGGCGCAGTCCTACCAGCGCTATCTCGATTGCTACCGGCGGGCGACCGAGCTGCTCGACAATCCGCCCGAGATCGTGCGCGTGGCGCGCGACGGCAAGGAGGCGACCGGCTACCTGCGTCTGCCCAAGGGGGTCTCGAAGTCGAAGAAAGTGCCCGCAGTGCTGGTGATGTGCGGCGGGGACATGTACAAGGAGGACCGCGAGAAGTACGCGGAAGGCGCGCTCGGCGAGGATATGGCGGCTCTGGTGGTGGACGCCCCCGGCACGGGTCAGACCACTTTCCCGCACGCGCCGGAGTCGGTGGTGGCGTGGCAGGCGGCGCTCGATGCCCTCGCCAAGCGTCCGGAGATCGACGGCAAGCGCCTCGGCGCTTTCGGCGTTTCCCGCGGCGGCCTGTGGGTGATGCGGCTTGCCGCGCATGATGCGCGCGTGAAGGCCCTCATCTCCTGCGCGCCGGGCGGCGTCGGCTACTGGGGCACGCCGGAAGAGCGCGCCGAGTGGCGCAAGAGCGCCGAGGAGCGCGCGCGGACGAACTGGTTCGGCCCGCGCGGCACGCGCCCGCCGCTGCACCGGATCACCGAAGATGAGCAGCGCAGGGAATTTCTGCGCTGGTCGTTGAAGGACAACGGCCTGCTCGACAAGCTCACCATGCCGATGTTCCTGGTGAACGGCAAGATGGACCACCTGACGCCGATCGGCAACCTCTACCTGCTGCTGGAAAGCGGCCCGCCTACCGGGCGCGTGGCGCGTGTCTATCCCGACGACGGGCACATTGCCGCGCGCAACGAGCGCGAGTGGGGGCCCGCCAGCTGGCGCTGGCTGCGCGAACAGCTCGCGGCGGTAGATTAGTGCTGGTTCCCTTCAGCATTGTTTTTATCGGCGTTCATCGGCGTTCATCGGCGGCTTCGACATGATTGTTTTGCCGCGGCATCCGGTACTGCGCATCGTGGCGACGGCGTGGCTGCTCGCGGCGATCGTGATGTTGACTGCCACGCTGCTGCGTCCCGACATCTATGGCAACGACCGGGCCGCGCTGGTGTGGCTGACGCCGCTGTACTGGCTGAGCTTTCCGCTTGGCCACGCCGGCGTGATGGCGGGCATCTGGATCCGGGTGGAGCTTTATGTCGGCCCCCAGTTCGTGCCGAGCGTGCTCGCCGAAGGCCTCTACCTGTGGACCGTGCTGACGGTCCTCGGCTACCTGCAATGGTTCGTGCTGCTGCCGTGGATTTCCCGCAAATGCCGGCAATTGTCTGGTGTCCTGGCGGACCGGGTGTCATGAACGGTTGGGGTGAACGCATTGGTAATCATTCCAGGGTATCGCGGAGCCGGCAGGCTGAATCAAGCGGGCCACCACAATGTAGAATGGCCGCACGCATCGACTCAGGAGGAGTCTGTCGGACTTAGGTCGGACAAACTCCTTATGCAAAACCGCCCGCACGATTACGGGAGTCAATAACAGTGAAAACCTTATATGCAGCCTACGCACGTGCCCAGCGGAGGACAATCAAGGTCATTACCCCGGTGTTTCATTCGATATTCACGGGCGGTTTTGCTGTTAGCAGCGTGTCGGACACCTAAGTCCGACAGGCTGCTAGCGTCACGCCGTCACGCGCAACTGCGTCGGCAATCAACAGGAGGCCACATGTCCAGATCATCGCGCCAGGCGCAATTTTCCAGCGTGCTGGTAACGGGGCTGCTGTGTTGTGCCGCTATCGTTCCGGCAGCGCAGGCGCAGACGTATCCTGCGCGGCCGATCCGGATGATCGTGCCGTTCCCGCCGGGCGGCAGCAATGATATCGTGGCGCGCCTGGTCGGGGCCCATCTGACCGAGCGGCTGGGCAAAACAGTGGTGGTGGACAACCGCGGCGGCGCGGGGGGCAGGATCGGATACGAGACGGCGGCCACCGCGCAGCCGGACGGCTACACGCTTCTGGTCATCTCGTCCGCCTACACCTTCACGCCGGCGCTCCACAAGTTGAACTTCGATCCGGTCAAGTCGTTTATTCCCGTCGCCATGCTCGGGCGCGGGGCAAACTCGCTCGCCATCTATCCGGGGGTTGCCGCCAATTCGGTGAAGGAGCTCGTCGCGCTCGCCAAGGCCAAGCCGGGGCAACTGCATTACGCCTCCGCGGGTGTTGGCACCTTCCAGCACCTCGGCAGCGAGCTGTTCAGGATCATGGCGGGTATCGATCTTGTAAACGTGCCGTTCAAGGGTGGCGGGCCGGCAACGCTCGCGGTCGTCGCCGGCCAGGCCCAGATCTGCATCGGCACGCTGATCCAGACCCTGCCCCATGTCCGTAGCGGGCGTTTGAAGTTGCTGGGAACCGGGGGCAGGACGCGGGTGGCGATCATGCCCGACGTGCCGACGATCGCGGAAGCCGGCGTGCCGGGATATGAAGCCTATAACTGGTGGGGTATCGTTGCCCCGGCCGGGACGCCCGCCGCCATCACCACGCGGCTGCACGGCGAAGTCTCGCAGATCATCGTCTCCCAGGAAGTGCAGAAATGGTTCGTCGCGGAAGGCGCCGAGGCCTTCCGCCAGACGCCCGAGGAATTCAGGAAGTGGATCCTGGCTGAAATGGACAAGTGGGGCAAGGTCGTCAGGCAGGCCGGCATACGCGCGGAGTTTTGAGTCGTTGCCTGCATCCAGCCACGGCCTGGGGCCGTATATGACGGCGTTGAACGGATTCGAGGAGACACCATGACACGCAGAGGCTGGTTGCAGGGCATGCTGGCGGCAGGGCTGTGGCCCGTGCTGGCGGGGCGGGGCGACGCCGCCCAGCCGCAGGTGAAGGACATGAAGGGCATACAGGAGTTGCAGAAGAACTGGAAGATGTACCTGGCAGAGAACTTCAAGGCGCCGCTGCCCACCGAGCCGCTGAAGCTCTCGAAAGACGAATGGCGCAAGCGCCTGCCGCCGCAGGCGTACACCGTGCTGCGCGACGAGGGCACCGAACGCGCGGGGACCAGCCCACTCAACAACGAGAAGCGTGATGGTGTCTACGCCTGCGCCGGCTGCGACCTGCCGCTGTTCACTTCCGAAATGAAGTACGAGAGCGGCACCGGCTGGCCAAGCTTCTTCACGACCATACCCGGCGTGTTCGACACCAAGAAGGATTACGGGCTGTTCCTGCCGCGCACCGAGTACCACTGCAAGCGCTGCGGCGGCCATCACGGCCACGTCTTCGACGACGGCCCGCAGCCCACCGGCCAGCGCTGGTGCAACAACGGGGTGGCGCTCCGCTTTGTCCCGAAGTCGGGCAAAGCGTGAGGGATGAGGGATGAGGGCGGAGGGATGATCCCAAAGCCGATAGAGGTATAACACTGATAATCGGAAAGTTATGACCAATGGGGGCGGCGCGATGCGCCGCCTTTTCATTTCCGGCCGGGTCCACGCCGTGGATGGCTGTTTGCAGGGCGGGAATTTTGGGTATAGTTTAGCGATGGCAGTCCCACTCTACCGCCTCGCTACGCCCTCGGACGCCTACGAAATAGCGGTGATGTCGCGCTATCTGATCGAGGTCGGGCTGCGCGGCTGGACCTGGCCGCCGGAGCGGGTAGCGAAAGCGATCCGGGCGCGCGACACCAACGTGCTGGTCGCGGACGTGAAGGACAACCTCATCGCGTTCGCAATCATGGATTGCGGAGACACCTCGGCGCACCTCTCGCTGCTCGCGGTGAAGCCGAGCCACCAGCGCTGCGGCATCGGCAAGCGCCTGGTGGCGTGGCTGGAGGAGGCGGCGCTGACCGCCGGGATTATCACGGTGGGGCTGGAGCTGCGCTCCAATAATTTCGCCGCGCGCACTTTCTATCGCTTGCTGGGCTACCGGGAGACTTCCTACGTACCCGGCTACTACCGCGGGGTCGAAACCGCCGTGAAGATGTCACGCGACATCCGCCGCGTGATGTCCGATCGCATCAGTCCAGCTTGATACCCGCGGTCTTGATGACCTTGCCGTAGCGCGCGAGCTCGGCGCGGATATAGTTTCGGAATTCCTGCGGCGTGCTGGTTTCGAGGTCGAAACCCTGCGCCGACAGCCGCTGGCGCGCATCGCTGTCCCGGACCAGCCCGACGATCTCGGCATTGAGCCGGTTGGTAATCGCCAGCGGCGTGCCGCGCGGCGCAATGACTCCGCTCCAGGAGTTCGAGTGGTAGCCGGGTACTCCCGATTCGGCGATGGTGGGCATGTCGGGCAGCGCCGGGTTGCGCTTCATGGTGGACACTCCGAGCCCGCGCAGCTTCCCCGCTACCACGAGCACCCGCACCGATGCCAGGGAAGCGAACATGAGGGGTACGTGGCCGCCCAGCAGGTCGCTCACGGCGGGGCCGGTGCCCTTGTACGGCACGTGCGTGAGGTTGATGCCCGCCATCTGCTTGAACATCTCGCCTGCCAGGTGGTTGCTGGTGCCGGCCCCCGGCGAGGCGAAATTGATCTGTCCGGGCCTGGCCTTTGCATGCGCGATAAGCTCTTTGACGGTGGCGTATGGCGCGGAGGGATGCGCAACCAGCAGATAGGTCGAGCGCGCAAACAGTGAAACCGGCTCGAAGTCCTTGAGCGGGTCATATGGGAGGCCAGCCTTGAGATTGGGCATGACCGCCAGGGTCGTATTTGGCCCGAGCATCAGCGTGTAGCCGTCGTTGGGGGCGTGGGCGACCAGGTCGGCGGCGATGATGGTCGATGCGCCGCCGCGGTTGTCGGTAACCACCTGCTGGCCCAGCCGCTCGCCCAACCGCTCGGCAAGCACGCGGCCGACAATGTCGTTGCCGCCGCCGGGCGGGAACGGGATGACCAGCCGGATCGGCTTGGTGGGATAAGCCGCAGCCGGCTGGGCGGCGATCAAAACGGGCGCCAGCGCGGCGGCAGCGAGTAGCGCGGCGGCGCCGTGCAGTGACAGGCGCCGCATCCAGGACAGGCTTCGTATCGTTACATGCATGGCTGCGCTCCCTTGCGGGCTCATTTCGGATGATAGCAGGTGGCAGAGGAATTTTTCAGCCGCGCACGCAGAAGCCTGGTTAATGATGGCGGTCACCGCAGCGGCTGAAACATTAATGAGGCGTTTCATTTCAGGATGATTTCGATAAAGTTTCTGGGTCAACGACCCAGAAACTTTGGGGGGCGCTTCTCCTTGAAGGCCCCGACGCCTTCCTGGTGATCGTGCGTCAGGCGCGCGCCGCAGACCGCGAGGTTTTCCATTTCGAGCAGCATTTCCAGCGTCGGCACGTACATGGACTGGAACATCCGTTTCGCCAGCCGCAGTGCGTAGGTGGCCGAGGATGCGAGATCTTGCGCCAGCGATTGCGCTTCCTGCTCGAGTTTTTCGTCGGGCACCACCTTCGTCACCAGGCCCATCTCCAGCGCTTCCTGCGCCGGGATCCTGCGGGCGGTGTAGGCGATTTCCTTGGCGCGGGCGATGCCCAGGTACTGGGTGAGGAAAAACACCGCGCCGCCATCGGGCGGGATGCCGACGTTCTTGAAGGCGGCGAGGAAGTAGGCCGACTCGGAGGCGATGATGAGGTCGCAGGCGAGCGCCAGGCTGAAGCCGATGCCGGCCGCCGGGCCGCGCACGGCGGCGATCACCGGCTTCTCCACGTTGTAGAGATTGACAACGGTGCGCCGGTGCTTCTGCGAGCGCTTGCGGCCGGTGACGACGTCGTAGCCGCCCATCGAGCCGACGTCGCCCCCGGCGCAGAACGCGCGACCGGCGCCGGTGAGTATGATGGCGCGCACCGCGTCGTCGGCGTCGAGCGCCGCGCAGTGGTCGGCGATGCCGTGGTACATCTCCTCGGACAGTGCGTTCAGCTTGTCAGGGCGGTTGAGAAGCAGGGTAGCGACGCCGTTGCTCTTGCTTACCTCGACGCTCATCACAATCCTTTGACACCGGCGAACTTGATGACTTTGGCCCACTTCGCGATCAGCCGCACCGCCCTGGCCGGGTACGGTTGCGCCTGCGCGCTAGCCGCTGCCAAGAAAAGCTGAACCACTAAGGACACTAAGGACACGAAGGTTCGATCCAAAAATTGTTTACCCATATCCTTCCTACCTTGATGTCGTTGGTTCCTTGGGGTTAGAAATATTGGTTCTCTTGGCGTCTTGGCGGTTCACACTTGCTTTTGTTTTTCCTTTGTGTCCTTCGTGTACTTTGTGGTTCAAGATGTGCCGCCTTTCAGCACGAACAGCGCGTCGGCGGCGACCACGCCCCGTTCCCGCACGAAGAGGGGATTGACGTCGATCTCGGCAATGCGGTCCGCATGGTCGGCAATGAGCAGCGAGAGGCGCGCCAGCGCGTCGGCAAGGGCGTCGACGTCGAGCGCGGGGCGTCCGCGGTAGCCATTGAGCAACGGCGCGCCCTTGATCTCGTTGATCATCTCGCGCGCGGTCTGTGCGTCGAACGGAGCGAAGCGGTGCGTCACATCCTTGAGCAGCTCGGCGAAGATGCCGCCGAGGCCGAAGGCAATGGTCGGGCCGAAATAGAGGTCGTTCACCGCGCCGAGGATGACTTCGGTGCCGGAGGCCATCTCCTGCACCAGGACGCCTTCGATGCGGGCATCGGCCTGGTATTTCCTGGCCGCGGCAACGACTTCCCGCGCCGCCTGCTTCAATCCCGCGAGATCCCGCACATCGAGCCTGATCGCGCCCGCCTCGGTCTTGTGCGGCACATCGGGCGATTCGATCTTGACGGCAACGGGGAACGCGAGCGGCGTCGACTTCAGTCCCTCTATTTCCAGCGGCTGCAGCAGCATCTCGTTGACCACCGGCACGCCGTAGCGCTTGAGGAGCTGCTTCGAGCGGTGCTCGCCCAGCGTCCCCGCGCCGGCCGGCAGTTTCAGCGCTTGCCGCATGATCGCGCGCTGGAGCGGGCGCCTGCCGTTCCGGCGGAATTCGCGCTGCTTGCCGGCAAAATCGGTGAGCGCGGCCAGCGCGTGCACGGCGCGCCCGGCGCCGAGGATGCAGGGTATGTTGTTGTGCTCGAGCCAGGACAGCACGTCGCCGTTGTCGTCAGGCGACGTCGGCCAGTTCAGGACCAGCGGCTTGTCGGTGTCGTGCAGCATCTTGAGGAGATTTTCCGACCAGGGACGCGCCGATTTGCCGCGCGGCACGCGCGCGACGACCTGGTCTATGTTGGGATCGGCCAGCACCAGGCGGACGGCCTCGCCGTAGGAGGCGAAATTGTCGTTGTAGCCGTGAGCGGTGGCGTCGATCGGATTGTTGAACGATGCGAACGAGACCAGGGTTTTGCGCAGTTTGTCGCGCGTGGCATCGGTCAGGGCGGGCAGCTCGAGCCCGTGCTCGACGCAGCGGTCCGCGAGCAGCACGCCGGCGCCGCCCGAGAGCGTGAGAACCCCCACGCGGTTGCCCGCGGGCAGCTTGCGAATGAGGAAGGCCTTGGAAATATCGATCAGGTCGTCCACGTCGCGGATCTCGACGAATCCGCCGCGCTTGAACGCGGCGCGGTAAAGCTCATAGCCTGCGGTCAGCCGCGCGGAATGCGATGTGGCCGCCTGGCTGCCGACGTCGGTGTTACCGACCTTCCACGCGAGTATCGGCTTGCCCAGTTCGAGTGCCCGCTCGCCGACCTCGATCAGCCTGCGGCCGTCGCTCACGCTTTCCATAAAGGCCACCACGATCCCGACCTCGGGGCGCTCGATCAAGTCGGCGACCCAGTCGAGCAGCGTGAGATCGGCCTCGTTGCCGGTCGAGATGGCGTAATTGCAGCCGACGCCATAGTGGGCGGCGGCGGAGACGACTCCAAAACCGAACCCGCCGCTTTGGGTGACCATCGCCATGGGGCCGGGCTTCAACGTCGTCAGTTGCGACGTGCCGCCGAACCCGATGCGTGCACCGTCCTTTAGATTGAGGATGCCGAGGCAGTTGGGTCCGACCACGCGGACGTTCGCCTTGCGCGCCGCGGCGACGAGCTGCGCCTGCAGCGCCTTGCCTTCCCCGCCGACTTCGCTGAAGCCGCTGGAGAGCACCAGCGCGAACGGGATGCCGGCCTTGCCGCATTGCTCGATCGCGCCGGGCACCTGGCGGGCGGCGAGCGCGATCAGCGCAACGTCGCAGGGTTGCGGCAGCGAGGTGACGTCCGGGTAGCAGGTGAGCCCCCTGACCTCGGCGTACTTGGGATTGACCGGGTAAACCTTGCCCTGGTAGCCGAAGTCGGTGAGCAGCGTCAGCGCCTGGCCGCCGATGCGGCTGGCTTCGTTCGACACGCCAACGACCGCCACCCCGCGCGGGTTCAGGAAGCGCGAGAGGTCGGTGCGGGGTTGCGGTCGTGATGCGGCGGCGGACTCAGTCATGGGACAGGATCTGTCGTGTTGAAAGTCGTAACGTCAAGACCTTTATGGACAGGATTAACAGGATTAGACCAAAACAAAATCAAAAGCGGTAGTTCCATGATCGCATCGAATAGATGCTGTCGTTCCAGGTCTTGGTGTTGTTTTAATCTTGTAAATCCTGTTAATCCTGTCTATTTTCGTTTTTGGTTTTGTCTTTTGTCAGCCCAGCTTTTTCAGGTAGTCCAGGACGGCATTGGCCACGGCCTCCGGTTGCTCGGGCAGCAGGGCGTGGCCGGCGTTCGGTATCACCGTCATCGTCACGCGATCTGCGCCGAGCTCGTCGCGGTAGCGGTTGCGGCTGGCGGGCGGCGTCATGACGTCGCTGGCGGGCTGCACGTCGAGGACCGGCGCCCGTCCGGCGTGCCACCATTCCGGCTTCGGAGTCGATTCCGTCGCCGCGCGCTCCATCAGCATCACTTCTTCGTCCCAGCCGTCGAGCCAGACGCGGGGATCGTTGCCCGGCGCGAAGAACGCGTGCTTCATGCAGCGTATTCGTTCCTCCTCCGGCAGCGACAGGTGGTGGGTCTTGTTGATGGACTCGCGGACATCGGGCGGCACCGGCCACAGGTGGGCTGCCGCGAGCAGCACTACCGCCTTCACCAGGTCTGGGAAATCGGCGGCGGTCGTGCGCGCGACGAAGTTGCCGAAAGCGTGGCCGCACATTACCGCGGGGCCGCTGCCGTGCTGTTCGATCACGGCGGCCATGTCGCGCGAGAAGTCGTGCAGCGTGATGTCTTTCATCGGGCCCTTGCTCCGGCCGATGCCGCGCGGCTGCGGCCGCAACGCACGGTAGCCCGCCGCGGCCAGCCGCCGCGCCAGGTCGTCGAAATCCTCGGCCGGGCGGCCGAGCGACGGGATCATCACCACCAGCGGGCCGCTGCCTTGCGCGAGCACCTCGATGCGCACATCGGCGCGTTCCACCATGGTGCGACTGACCGGTTGCGGTGTTGCCATGACGGCCCGCTATTCATCTACCGGCACGGTCAAACGCGCCGATTTATCGAGCCTATAGGCTTTTCCTGTCCTAATCTTGTGAATCCTGTTAATCCTGTCCATTCTGCTCTTGATCTTGCCTTGATTTTCACTTGCCCAGGAACTTGGGTGGTCGTTTCGATTTGAACGCCTCCACCCCCTCTTTGTGGTCGTGGGTGAGCCGCACGGCGCCCGAGGCGAGGGTTTCCATTTCCAGCAGCTGTTCCAGCGTCGGCACGTACATCGAATGGAACATCTTCTTGGCAAGCGCCAGCGCGTAGGTGGCGGATTCCGACATCTCCTTCGCCAGCGCGCGCGCCTCGCTGTCGAGCTTGTCATCGGGCACGACGCGCATCACGAGCCCCAGCTTGAGCGCCTCGTCGGCGGGTACGACGCGCGCGGTATAGACCAGGTCCTTCGCCTGGGCAATACCGAGGTGCTGCGTGAGGAAAAAGATCGCGCCGCCGTCGGGCACCACACCGACCTTCTTGAACGCCATTGAGAATTTCGCCGTGTCCGAGGCGACGACGAGGTCACAGGCCAGCGCCAGCGCGTTGCCGATGCCGTACACGGCGCCCCGCACTGCGGCGATCACCGGTTTTTCGAGGTTGTAGAGCGCCTGGACGGTGCGATGGCGGCGCTGCGAGCGGGCGCGGCCAGACACGATGTCGGATTTCGCCATGCCGGTGACATCGCCGCCGGAGCAGAAGGCGCGGCCGGCGCCGGTCAAGATCACGGCACGGATCGCGTCGTCCACGGCGATCTTGCCGAGATGCTCGTAGAGCGCGTCCCACATCGGGTCAGCCATAGCGTTCAGCCGCTCCGGCCGGTCCAGCGTCAGCACCGCAATCGCGCCTTCTCTATCGAATCGGACGTTCATAAAAGCCTCGACACGAAGGACACAAAGGACACGAAGGTTTCTTATCAAGGTTCATTTCGATGTATTCCTTTGTGTCCTTAGTGTCCTTTGTAGTTAAAGATTTTGATCCTGGGGGTGGTCTAGATGGAATCCCAGGGGAAGACGTCCGCCGTCCTGTCCAGCGGGAAGAACCAGCTCTTCAACGCCGGCAGCATGTGCTCGGCGCAGGATGCCGGCGTCCAGCCCTCGGCGCGGTGGATGCCGCGCAGCGGGCGCGGCTGGCTCATCAGGAAGATCTCGTTCTTGCGCGTCGAGAACACCTGCCCGGTCACCTCTTTCGCGGCGTCGCTCGCCAGGAACACCGCCAGCGGTGCATTGTGCTCGGCGGAGACCTGCTTGCGCTGCTCGACGCGCTTCGCGGCTGCCGGGTCCTTGGGCGGGATGGAGGCGGTCATGCGCGTCCAGGCGGTCGGCGCGATGCAGTTGGAGCGGACGTTGAAGCGCTGCATGTCCACCGCGATGTTCTTCGACAGCGCGGTCAGGGCCATTTTGGCGGCGCCGTAATTGACCTGGCCCATGGCGCCGATCAGACCGGAGGTCGAAGTCATGTGCACGAAGCAGCCGGACTCCTGCTTGCGGTAATGGTCGGCGGCGTGCCGGCACATGTTGAACGCGCCTTTCAGCATGACGTTGATCACGATGTCCCAGTCGTCCTCGGTCATTTTGTGAAAGATCACGTCGCGCAGGACGCCCGCGTTGTTGACCACGCAGTCGATGCGGCCGAACGAGTCCACCGCGCACTGGATGATCTTCGCGGCCGAGGCAAAGCCGGCAACACTGTCGCCGTTGGCCACGGCCTCGCCGCCCGCTTTCTTGATCTCGGCGACGACCTCGTTCGCGGGGGCCTGGTCTCCGCCTTCGCCGGCGAGCGACACGCCGATGTCGTTCACCACGACTTTTGCGCCTTCCTTCGCCATGAGCTTTGCGATCGCCGCGCCGATGCCGCGCCCCGCGCCCGTCACTACGACCACCGTACCTTCAACCATGCCAGTCATTTCAATTTTCTCCTGATTCGGGGTGAGATCGTGAATCGTAAATCGTGAATCGTAAATCGTGTAACCGAGGCGGGCGTCGGCCCGGAAACTGGCGGGTGTACGCGTTCATTTCGATTCACCATTCACCATTCACCATTCACGATTCACGGAACTATTTCCGCGCGGCCGTTATTGAGCACCGTTACCCCGCGCGCGGGAACGGTGGAGCGGAACGAGACGACGTGGCCGTCGCGCCACATCTCGGTGCGGACCATCTCACCGGGATAGACCGGCGAGGAGAAGCGGCCCTCCATCGCGACGAAGCGCGCCGGGTCGTAGCCGCACAGCGTCTTCAACAGGGCGTGCCCCGCGATGCTGAAAGTGCAACGCCCGTGCAGGATCGGCATTTTGTACCCGGCTTTGGCCGCGTATGCGGGATCGGCATGCAGCGGGTTGTAGTCGCCGGACAGGCGATAAATCAGCGCGGCCTGGGGCAGGGTGGGGAGGTCGCACACATGCTGCGGCGGTGTATCTGGAACCGGGTGCGGCGTTTTCACTGGGCCGTCCGGCCCGCCGAATCCACCGTCGGCGCGGCAGAAGGTGGTGGAGGTCAGCGTGCAGAGCGCGTCTCCGCTTGCCTTTTCGCGCACCGTGCATTCGGTCATCACCAGCGCGCCCTTGTCCTTGCCCTTGTCCACGACGCCGGTCACGCGGGTCTTGCCGAGGACGTCGCCCTCCACCGGCAGCGGCTTCAGGATGCGCAGACCCTGCTCGCCATGGACAACGTGGCTGCGCGTGATGCCGAGATTGCCGTGCGCGTGCCATGGCCCCGGGTAGCCGAGGATGATCGCCATCGTCGGCAAGGCCTGCAGGTTCTGTTCGTAGACAAACTTGAGCTGGCTGGTATTGCCGGGATCGGAACCCAGTCCCACGCCCAGCGCGTACAGGATGGTGTCGCGCCGGGTGAGATGCTGCTCGACCTCGGGGATGTCCCAGCGGATCAGCTTGTCGTAATCGATCGCCATATTCGGCGCGCCTGCCCGTGCCCCTGAACCCGCTCACACCGTGGATGGCGCGCCGAATATCACGGTGCACTGACTTGAAAGAACGCCACCATTCCCATGCGCGAGGGCCACGTTGCAGTCCTTGACCTGCCGTTTGTCGCACTCGCCGCGCACCTGGCGCACCGCCTCGATGATGACCAGCAGGCCGTACATGCCGGGATGGCAGTAGGAGAGGCCCCCGCCGCTGGTGTTGACCGGCAGCTTGCCGCCGGGCGCGATGGCGCCGCTCGCGACGAAGCGCCCGCCTTCCCCCTTGGGGCAGAAACCGAGGTCTTCAAGGAACAGCAGCGGCGTGATGGTGAAGGCGTCATAAAGCGAGAGCATGTTGATGTCGGACGGCTTAAGTCCCGCCATCTGGTACGCCTTGGGCCCGGATACGGCCGCGGCGCTAACCGTGAGGTCGGGCATGCTGGAGATGTTGGCATGCGACAGCGACTCGCCCACGCCCAGCACGTAGGCCGGCTTCTTCTTGAGCGACTTCGCGCGCGCCGCTGAGGTGAGGATGACCGCGCCGCCGCCGTCCACCACCAGGCAGCAGTCGCGCACCGTGAAGGGGTAGCTCACCATGCGCGACTTCAGCACCTGCTCGACGGTGAGCGGTTCCTTCTCCCACGCCTTCGGATTCAGCAGCGCCCACTTCCGGGCGGCCACCGCGACCTCCGCGAGTTGCTCCCGCGTGGTGCCGTACTGGTGCATGTGGCGCGAGGCCGCCATGGCGTAGGCCGAGGCCGGCATGAAGGGGCGGTACGGGTTTTCGTAGGGATTGGGCTCGCGGGGCGAAGCGGCCGCGCGCGAGACCGAGCGCTGCGTGCTGCCGTAAGCGATCAGCGCCACCTCGCATAACCCATGCTCGATTGCCGCCTGGGCGTGGGCAACGTGGGTCATGAAGGACGAGCCGCCGATGGTCGTGCCGTCGAAGTATCTGGGCTTGATGCGCAGGTACTCCGAGAGCGTCATCGGGGCGGTGCGCACCTGGCTGGCGGCCGAGAACACGCCGTCGATGTCGGAGAGTTTCAGCCCGCAGTCGTCCAGGGCGCGCATGGTGGCCTGCGCCATCAGGTCGACCGGGCTGGTATGGGGGGCGACCTGCCCGAGATCGGATTCCGCGGCACCGACGACGGCGACGCTACCGCGCTTCAGGCTCATTTTCCACCTCCCCGTCCCTCATCCCTTCCCCTTCTCCCGAGTGGAGAAGGGGAACTTGAAGCGCCCCTCTCCGCTGGGGGAGAGGGGTCGGGGGTGAGGATGGGCGTGAATACGGGGTAGGTCGGCTGCTTCTCGTCGCCCGGGTGCATCTTCACTTGCACCCGCATGCCGATCTTCACCCCCAGCGGATCCACGTCCTCCACGCGGCTCATCATGCGGAAGCCCTCATCGACGTCGATCAGCGCCACGTTATGCGGCGGCTGGTCCTTGGTGTAGACCACGGTGGTTGCGTACACCGTGCCGAGGCCCTTCGACACGCGCCACTCGAGCTTGTCGCTGCCGGTGCCGGGCGCCACCACGCGCGGATAGAAAAAAGCCTTGCCGTCGTCGGCGTTTACCTGGTACGCAAGTTCGCCTTTCTTGCAATGATCGAGAAATACGCCGTACGGCGATTGCTTCATAAGGTCTGACATGTTGGTCTCCGTGGTTGTTCGTGCAAGCCCGTCTTGGCGAGCATGGCCGCCCATTCTACCGGGTGGGTGTTTGGCGATTCCGCATCGTGTAACTGTCAGCCTGTCGGACTTGCATTATGAACAGTTGGCGTGAACGCATGGGTAGTCGTTCTTGGCTATGGCGGAGCCGACAGGCTGAATTAATATTAACGACCGAACACCATTCAGCATGATTGCAACCCCTCACAATCTGTCGTTTAATTTAGGAGTTTGTCCGACGCAAGTCCGACAAACTCCTAGGCTATACTAACAACCTTGCATTTCCTCTGCGTATCCGCAACAAATCAACAGGGAAGGCGCCGTGATTACGGTCAGAGACTGGCTGCCGGAAGCCACGCACAGGCGTAAGTAACATCGAGTTCCCGCGCCAGCGGGAGCTTTTCCCGCGATTCCGGCGCCGGGACGCGGGCGGGCACGAACGAAACTGCCAGGGAGAAGCCATCGCATGCCAAAGATGTCGGGAGCGCGGCTGTTCGCCGAGATGATGCAGGGTTACGGCGTCACGCATATCTTCTTCGTGCCGGCGTTCATGCTGAAGTCCTTTGCCGAGATGGAAGACATGCCAATTGCGCGCGTCATGGTCCACGGCGAGAAGGCCGCGGCATACATGGCCGACGGTTACGCGCGAGCGAGCGGCAAGCCCGGCGTGTGCATGGCGCAGATGATAGGCGCGTCGAATCTTGCCGCCGGGTTGCGCGACGCCCACATGGCCGGTGCGCCGGTCCTTGCCGTCACCGGCGGCCCCACGCCGCAGTCGCGCTACAAGCACGCCTACCAGGAAGTCGACGACGTCACGCAGTTCGACACCGTCACGAAATTCAACGCAGTGGTCGACCAGGTCTCGCGCCTGCCCGACCTGGTGCGCCAGGCCTTCCGGGTGGCCACGTCGGGCGCGCCCGGCCCCGTGCACCTGCGCATCCAGGGCCACCTCGGCCAGATGACGGAAACGGAGGCGGAACTTGATCCCATGGTCGAGACGATGTACCGCCGCGCGCCAGCGTTCCGCCCGGAGCCGGAGATGCAGCGCGTCAAGGACGCGCTCGCGGCGCTGGCGGAGGCGAAGCGGCCGATGATCGTCGCGGGCGGCGGTGTCGTCCGCTCGGAAGCGCAGAAAGAAGTCGTCGAACTGGCCGAGAAGCTTTCGATTCCGGTCGCCACCGCGCTCAATGCCAAGGCGGCGATGGCCGACACGCATCCCCTCAACGCCGGCGTGCCGGGCGCTTACTCGCGCGATTGCGCCAACCGCGCCCTGGCGGAGGCCGACGTCGTGTTCTTCATCGGCAGCCACACCGGCGGTCAGGTCACCAACAACTGGATGTTCCCACCTGTCGGCACGAAGGTGGTCCAGCTCGACATCGAGCCGGCGGAACTGGGCCGCAACTACCCGAATGCCGTATCGATATTGGCGGATGCGAAAACGACCCTGCGGCACATGATCAATGCGGCAGGCAAGCCGCCGGCGGCGGCCGGGGAGTGGGCCAGACGCGTGCAGAAACTCGTCGCCGAATGGCGCGCCGAGAACGCGGAGATGCGCAATGCCGACGTCGCACCGATCCGCCCCGAGCGCGTCTGCAAGGAGATCTCGGAGGTGCTGCCGCCGAACGGCATCGTGGTGTCGGATACCGGCCACGCCGGCATCTGGACCGCGCGTTTCATCGAGCTGCGGCATCCGGGCCAGAGCTATTACCGCACCGCCGGTTCGCTCGGCTGGGGATTCCCGGCGGCGCTTGGCGTGAAATGCGCGCACCCGGACCGGCCGGTCGTGTGCTTCACCGGCGACGGCGGCTTCTACTACCACATCGCCGAGCTGGAGACCGCGCGCCGGCACAACATCAACGCGGTGATCGTTGTCAACAACAACAGCGCGTTGAACCAGGAGATCAAGTTGAACGACATCGCCTATGGCGGCAAGCAACGCGGCCGGGCAGAGGAGATGTGGCGCTTCCCCGAGGTGAATTTCGCCAGGGTGGCGGAATCGTTCGGCTGCGCCGGCATCCGGGTCGAGAAACCGGGCGAGCTCAACGCCGCGCTGAAAAAGGCGCTAGCGATGGGGAAGCCGGTCGTGGTGGATGTCGTGACCGACTTGTACGCGATCGCACCGCATCCCTGGACCGCGACGGGCCGGGATTTCCATGCGTACCAGAAAAACGGCGCGTGAGAGACTCATTTCAAGCCGCAGATAAACGCAGATGAACGCAGATAACACCAGCAGCACAATCAGAATGAGAAAGGAAGTGCCGTACTTTGTTTTTCATCCATGTGTTTCTGTGTTTATATATGGCTTGATCGATTTTTTGAATTTCATCCGCGTTTATCTGCGTTTATCTGCGGCTTGATTGGTTTTTTGAATTTCATCCACATTTGTCTGCGTGTATCCGCGGCTAAGACCTGCTTTTGATCTTCACGAGGGGTTTTGCGTATGGCTGAAGGAATCAAACCGATCCGGCGGGTGGTGACCGGCAACGACGCGCAAGGCAGGTCGAAGGTCCTGTTCGACAGCGCGGCGCCCAACGTCAACGCCAACGCCTTCAAGAAGGGCACCGGCATGACCGACGTGTGGGTTTTTCACGACTGCCCGGCCAACATCTCCGGCGAGCGGGACGACGGCAACCTGCCGTTTCATTTCGAGCCGCCACACAACGGCGGGCACCTGCGCATCGTCCAGTCGGACCCCAAGCCGGCGGACTACGATCCGAAGAACGACAGGTTCATCGTGCCGGAGCATGCGCCGAAGAAAACGGAGGGCGGCACCTGGGAACGCGGCGGCCAGAACCTGTATACCACCCGCATCCACAAGTCGGAGACGCTCGACTACGGCATCCTGCTATCGGGCGAGCGCGTGCTGATACTCGACGACGGCGAGCGCGTGCTGAAACCCGGCGACGTCGTGGTGCAGATCGGCAGCTGGCATGCCTGGGGCAATCCCAATGCGAGCCAGATGGCGTTCGTGATGATGGGCGGTAAATTCAGTGACCAGTGACCGGTGACCGGTGACCGGTGACCGGAGAGAAATGATGAGCGAGAAACCCAAACCGGTGCGCAGGATCGTCGTCATGGACGAGAACGACAAGTCCAGGGCGATCGCAGACGGCCCTTCGCCCGATGTCCGCACCGACCCGGCGCGCCCGGGCTTTGCCTCGACGCGCATCTGGGTGACCAGCCAGACGCCGGCCCGGATCGCCGATGTTCGCGAAACGCTCGACGCAAAACATACGCTGGAGCCGCCGCGGGGCGGCTCGTTGTGCCGCGTCGTGACGTTTCCGCCAGACGCGGGCTGGATAGGCAAGGTCGGCGCGAAGGAAGTGCAGAGTTATTTCGCGGCAATGGGCTCGCCGGGCGCGTCCACGTATTCTCCCAAGGCGCCGCATCCCTACATGCAGAAGACGCGGACCCTGGATGTCTGCCTGGTGCTGGAAGGCGAGATCACGTTGGTGCTGGATACGGAGGAAGTGCAGTTGAAGGCGGGGGATACCGTGGTGCAGCGCGCTACCAACCACGCCTGGAGCAACCGCTCGGGGAAGCCCTGCGTCATCGCGTTCTCTTCGCACGACGCGGCCGGCTGACACAGGACTCCGGTGCGAGCAATCGCGGGTGGAGCAACGGGGGAGGGTAGAGCCATGAAGATGTCTCGTCTTGCCCTTTGGGCCGGTGCGCTCGCGACGGCGCTGACCGGCGCCGCGGCGGCGCAGGATTACCCGGTAAAACCGATCCGCATCATCGTCGGGCCGGGACCCGACGTGCTCGCGCGCATCGTCGGGCAGAAGCTCACCGACGCCTGGGGTCAGCAGGTCCTCGTCGACCAGCGACCGGGCGCGGGCGGCATCATCGCGGCCGACAGCGTGGCGAAATCCCCGGCCGACGGCTACACGCTGCTACTCAGCACCGGCACCTACACGACCATACCAAGCCTGTACGCCAAGGTGCCGTACGATTTCGTGCGCGACCTCGCGCCGGTGGCGCTGCTGGCGCAGCTGCCGTTCCTGCTGGTGGCGCATCCTTCCGTGCCGGTGAAGAACGTCCAGGAACTGGTGCAGCTTGCGCGCGCCAGGCCCGGGCAGTTGAACTACGCTTCCTCCGGGAACGGCACCACGGCGCACCTCGCCGGCGAGATGCTGAAGAGCATGGCGAAGATCGATATCGTCCACGTTCCATACAAGGGCACCGTCCCGGGCGTGATCGATCTGGTCGCCGGGCAGGTGCACGTCATGTTCGCGATCATCCAGTCGAGCCTGCCGCATGCACAGGCCGGAAAGCTGAGGGCGCTGGCTGTATCGGGGTCGAAGCGCTCGTCCTCCGCGCCCGCGGTGCCGACGATTTCGGAGTCGGGCGTGCCGGGTTATGAATTCATCTCCTGGAACGGGGTGCACGTGCCGGCAGCGACGCCGAGGGCCGTCTCCGGCAAGCTCAACACGGAGCTGCTCAGGATCATCACGCTGCCGGATGTGAAGGAGCGCATGCTCGGACTCGGGATGGACGTCGCGGGCGGCACACCGGAGGAGTTCGGCGCGCTGGTCAAGTCGGACATCGCCAAGTGGGCGAAGGTCATCAGGGACGCGGGCATCAAGGCCGAATGACGATGGACCCTACGCTGGGCGCCTACGATATCGCCGACCTGCGCGAGCTCGCGCGCCGGCGGCTGCCCCGGGGCGTGTTCGAGTTCTTCGACCGCGGCAATGGCGAGGAGGCGGCGCTCATCGAGAACCGCGCGGCGTTCGAGCGCTACAAGTTCATCCCGCACCAGCTGGTGGACACCTCCCGCCGCAGCCAGGAAGTCACCCTTTTCGGGAAGCGGCACAAGATGCCGGTTGCGATCGCGCCCACCGGCTCGGCGGGACTCGCGTGGTATGAGGGCGAAATCGAGCTGGCGCGCGCGGCGGCGAAGGCTGGCATCCCGTTCACGCTCGCGACCGGCTCGATGACGGCGCTGGAAAGAGTCGCCGAGCAGGCCGGCGGCACGCTCTGGTTCCAGGTCTACATGTGGCCCGACCGCGCCGCCTCGCACAAGCTGGTGGGGCGCGCGCAGGCCGCGGGCTACCAGGCGCTCGTCGTCACGGTGGATACGCCGGTGCCGCCCGGGCGCGAGTACAACCTGAGGAACGGTATGACCGTGCCGTTTCGCTTCACTCGGCGCAACGTGACCGACGTGATGCAGCATCCGCGCTGGCTCGCCGGCGTGCTGATGCGCTATCTCGCGACCACCGGCATGCCGCGCTACGAGAACTACCCGACCGAGGTGAAGAGCCGCATCACGGCGCTGCCGATGGGGCGCTCGATGATGACGACCGACTCGCTCACCTGGGAGGACCTGCGCGCGTTGCGAAAACTGTGGCCGCATACCTTGATGGTGAAGGGCATACTGCGACCGCAGGATGCCGTGCTTGCCGCCGATTGCGGGGCGGATGCGGTCATTGTCTCCAATCACGGGGGCCGGGCGGTGGATAGCACGCCCGCGCCGATCGACGTGCTGCCATCGGTAGCAGACGCGGTCGGCAGGCGTATGACCGTGCTCGTGGACAGCGGCTTTCGCCGCGGCGCGGATGTGGTGAAGGCGCTGGCGCTCGGCGCCCAAGCGGTGCTGGTGGGGCGGGCGCCGCTCTACGGCACGGCGATAGCCGGCGAGGCGGGCGCGGCGCGGGCGATCGAGATCTACCGGGACGAGATCGACCGCCTGCTGGCGTTGATCGGATGCCCGGACGTCGCGCACCTCGGCCGGGAATACCTCGCTGTGCCCGCGGGGATGGACACCGGCGCGTAACGTAAGGAGAATCCTTGCCACGGAGTCAACTGGATTCAAACGCAACGATATTCTGGCCACGGAAACAAACGGAATGAAAGACAAGGACATTTTGGCCACGGAAACACACGGAAATAGAAACAAGAAAGCGATACGGAACTTCCAGAAAAACCGGGAAGAAACTACGGACTTGCAGGATTTGATTTGCCGTATGTTACTTTGAATGTTTCTTGCTCTTCCGTGTGTTTCCGTGTGTTTCCGTGGCTAATGATCTTTTGTATCTGGCTGGGATTTAATTGAACGGAGGCGTAAATGCACGGATCGCTTGAGCACCTGAAAATCGAGATCGACCTGCTCGCCCCGGGGGCGGAGCGTATCGTCGGCAAGAATCTTCCGCTCGACATCATCGCCCGCGACGTCATCTTCGGCGAAGGGCCGGTCTGGGACGCGCGCAACCAGCAGCTCTTCTATACCGACATCATCGGCGACACGATCTGGAGGTGGAAGCCGGGCGGGAAGCCGGAGGTGATCCTGCGGCCGTCGGTCAAGGCGAATGGGCTGGCGCTCGATCTGGAGAACCGGCTGCTCGTCGCCGGGTGGGGCGGGCGCACCGTGTTCCGCTTCGAGAAGGACGGAACGCGCAAGACGCTGGCCGACCGCTGGGAGGGCAAGAAGCTCAGCAGCCCGAACGATATCGTCGTGAAATCGGACGGCTCGATCTGGTTCACCGACCCGCCGGGCGGGCTGTTCAACGTCGGCATGGTCGGCGACGACCTGCAGCGCTACCTCGACAACCAGCCCGTCTTCCGTATCGCGCCAGACGGCAAAACCATGACGATCGTGACCGACGATTTCGTCTATCCCAACGGGCTGTGCTTTTCCCCCGACGAAAAGCTGCTCTACGTGAACTGCAGCCGCGAGCGGCTGATCCGCGTCTACGACGTGAAGCCGGACGGCACACTGGGCAAGGG
>Ga0184627_10000165_pt1:25000-31516 | contig 31516 bp, 22 predicted proteins | sample PLM3_127_b1_FD_133150 | JGI IMG/M metagenome (GOLD analysis project Ga0184627, IMG submission 133150) | Groundwater sediment microbial communities from an aquifer in East River, Colorado, USA - PLM3_127_b1 | ecosystem: Environmental > Terrestrial > Soil > Riparian zone | place: USA... | reverse complement strand
GGTTCGTGGCCAACAAAAAGATGGTCCTGCTCAAGTAAGTTTAAGAACTTACTTTAACAGCCAACCACAAATAAACCCCTCCTTCCCCCTCCAGGGACCGAGGGGTTTCTATTTCACACCCTTCACCAAATCTTGAGGCAGAGGCCGGTTTGACATTCTTTCGCTTAAGTGATATTTTGTTAAACGCTTCAGTGAAGCCAATGCATTTTCAAATAATCACTCTAAGAGTGTCGTGGAGGAAAACAGGTGAAGTCATATTCAACTGACAAAATTAGAAATATATGTCTGGCAGGACAGCGAGGATCTGGAAAAACGAGCCTGGCCGATGCTATCGCCTTTATCACTGGCGTAAATAACCGGATCGGGTCAGTCGATAGCGGTACCTCCGTTTTGGACTTCACCGAAAGTGAGCTCTCTAGAAGAACGACTATAACGCTGAAACTTCTGGCGATGGAATGGAATGATTGCAAAATAAACTTTTTGGACTGCCCCGGACATCTCGATTTTATAGGAGAATTGATGTCGGGCGCCAAAGTGGCAGATTCAATTGGCATTGTAATAAATGCCACTGCCGGGGTTGAAATTGGAACACAGCTGCAATGGAAAGCCATTTCCCCATTCACTCCTTCCCGCTTTTTCTTCGTCAATAAAATGGAGGCTGAAGGGGTCAAGTGGCAAAATGTGCTGGAATCCATCAAAATTGCTTTTGGCAAGCAGGCGGTGGCAGTGGAGATTCCCATCGGTGAAGGGCCCAATTTTAAAGGCGTGATCGATTTACTTCATCTAAAGGCCTTTAGCTTTGATGACAAAGGGAATAGAAAAGAGATTGAGATTCCCGCTGAACTAAGGGACACTGCCACTAAGGAACGGGAAAATCTGATTGAAGTGGCGGCCGAAGCAGAGGACTCTCTTCTTGAAAAATTCTTTGCCGATGGAACTTTGAGCGACGGTGACGTTCGTAAGGGCCTTTTGATTGGGATCGAAAATGGCAAGGTTTACCCGGTCTTGTTTGGTTCCGCCACTCGCAACGTCGGAATAAAGGATTTACTTGAATTCGTCATAGAAGATTTGCCGGCGCCTAGCGACATGCCGGCAGAAAAAGCTTACAAAACCGGAACAGAAAACGTGGTTGAAGTCAAACCGGAGGCATCGGCAAAAACAGCAGCTTTTGTTTTCAAGACGTTTTCCGAAGGACATCTGGGAGATTTATCATTCCTTAGAGTTTACTCCGGCGAGTTGAAGCCGGGTACCGATTTGAAAAATCAACAGACTGGTTCTACCGAGCGCGCCTCACAAACTTATTCATTTCAGGGAAAGAATAGAATTGATGTTCCATCGCTCATTGCCGGTGACATTGGAGTACTCGTCAAGCTTAAACAAACACACACGGGCAACACTTTAGCCGATGCTTCTTTCTCTGTTAACTTTAAACCGGTGGACTTTCCAAACCCCGTTATGGATGTGGCTATCAGGCCGAAGACCAAAGGAGATGAGGAAAAGATCGCCGCCGGACTTCACAAATTGCGCGAAGAAGATCCGACATTCAAATTAATATCAGACCCGGCGCTGCAGCAGCAAGTGCTTTATGCCCAGGGCTCCACGCACATTGATGTTTTAGTCGAAAAATTAAAGAAAAGATATGGAGTGGAAGTAGAGCAAACGCGCCCGCGTATTCCCTATCGCGAGACCGTCAAAGGGAAAACTGAAGTACAGTATAAACACAAAAAGCAATCCGGCGGACGCGGCCAGTACGGAGATGTCTATTTGCGAATTGAACCTAAGCCCCGTGGAACCGGATTTGAATTTGTTGACGAAATCAAAGGCGGCGTTATTCCCGGCAAGTATATTCCCGCTATTGAAAAGGGAGTTATTGAGTCGATGCAACACGGCGGACTGGCCGGCTCGCAAGTGGTTGATGTAAGAGTGGCCATTTATTATGGTTCCTATCACGATGTAGATTCTTCTGATTTGGCCTTTAAAATTGCCGGATTAATGGCATTCAAGCAAGGATTCCTTGACAGCAAACCGGTACTTCTTGAACCAATTTTTAATGTTGCGGTGACTGTGCCTGACGATTACACCGGCGATGTGATGGGACATCTTTCTTCGAAGCGCGCCAAAATAGCCGGGATGGATCCCGATGGCCGTAATCAAACCATCCGAGCGACGGTACCTCAATCCGAACTTTATCAGTATTCTGTGGATTTACGTTCCATGACGCAAGGTCAGGGATTTTATACTGTGGAGTTTTCTCACTACGAAGAAGTTCCGCACGAACAGGCGCAGAAAATTATTGATTCGTACAAGACCGAAAGAGCCGCCTCCAACGCTTAGAACAGATCGATTAGAATGAAGTTAGTAGACTCATCCGCGGCAAGTTTTAATTCCGATTCGTCTTCGACTCGCGCTTGATACCCCTCGGCCAGCGTTTTGCCATTCACGGTCAATTTCCCGTTTAATATATAAATAAAATTCTTAACGTTTTGACCGAGCGTATGAGCTAGTGACCTCCCCTTTTCCAGATGGCCAAGACTAAGTCGTGCATCAGAATTAATATATAGAGCGTCATCATCATCTTTACCGGATGCTACTGCGACAAATTTATTGGATTTATCAATTTTTGAAAAATCTTTCTGGTCATAAGCAGGCGTTAATTGACTTTTGTTCGGCAAGAACCAGACTTGATATAAGTGAAGTTCTTTTTGTTCAAGATTGTATTCCGAATGCATGATGCCCGTGCCGGCCGACATTACCTGAACCTCGCCCGCTTTTACTCTCTTTTTGTTTCCGAGACTATCCTGGTGCGTAATCGCTCCTGACAGCACAATCGTAACAATTTCCATTTCGCGATGACGGTGCATGTCGAACCCTTGCCCCGGCGCCACCTTATCATCGTTGAAAACTCTCAAAGCAGCAAACTGAATGTTATTAGGGTCGTAGTATGAATCGAACGAAAACAGCCAGTGTGTTTTTAGCCAGCCGTGATCTTGAAAATGGCGTTCTCCAGCCTTGATTATACTTATCATGTGAGTTGTGAAACGCCTAAAGCTTCGAAAAGTTCTACAAGTCTTTGATGACTTCCGCAAAGTTCGAAGACGGAATAGCCGGCCAGCTCTCAACCTGGAAGGCGCCATTAGCCCGTGTGATAACAGAAACTCTCGCCGCGATCTCTTCATCAGGGGCTTCGTAAATGTCCATAAAATCATAGGTGCCCAAAAGAGCATAATGAGCAAGAAACCTAACTTCCGGACACTTCTTTTTGATTTCGTCCTGCCAGACTGCGCCGCCGCGCGAACGGTCCTTCATTACATGCGCAACATCCACCGGATCGCTGTGTTCCGGTGCCAGTCTGGTAACCATTATATACGTTTTCATCAGCTACACCTCCTTTGGTCTTTCCTACGAATAAAGTATATCAGACGTTGCAATTCTATCCAAGTAGATAGCGCAATATCACATTTGAAGCGCCGCCAAAGAAAAACAATTGACATCTGAACAAGTGGGCAGTATCTACTGGTATTATGAAACAGGTACTGACCAGCCGCCAAAAGCAGATTCTTGAGTTTATCGAGAATCATTTCCAGAAGTTTGGAAATACGCCTACTATTCGGGAAATTGGGAAGAATTTTAGAATAAGTTCAACCAATGGAGTCAGAGCCCATCTGGAAGCTCTAATTAAGAAGGGGTATCTCAAGAAGACTGAATTGATTTCCAGAGGCTTGAGTCTTGCCAATCGAATTACCGAGGGAATTACTCGCATTCCACTGGTTGGTTCCGCACCGGCTGGACTACCCATTGACGCGATAGAAAACATTGAAGGCGAATATGCTGTCGATAACTCGTTTCTCCCAAAGGGTGAAAGCTTTACTTTAACTGTCATGGGTGACTCAATGAAAAATGCCGGCATCTTGAATGGCGATCTGGTTTTAGTCAAAAAACAGGAAGTTGCCAATAACAACGATGTCGTTGTTGCAATCGTTAACGGTGAGGCTACAATAAAGCGTTACTTTAATGAGGCTGGTCACGTACGCCTGCAGCCGGAAAATGAAAGATTTGAACCGATAATAGTCACCGGGGAATCCGGCGAGTTTCGCATTGCCGGCAAAGTTGTGGGTCTCATGCGTCGGTTTTCCTGATTCGCTGAAATAAAAAACCCGCCATCAAGACGGGTTTTGGAATCAACCCGGATACTAATAGTTATTTTCCCTCTGCCGGCGGTTCCGGTCCCTTTTCATTAAACTCAAGTTCAAGGGATAGTTTAACGTCGTTCCCTACTATCAGCCCGCCTCCTTCCAGTGTCTTCGCAAATGCGACTTTGAAATCCTGACGGTTGATAGTTGTTTCCGCGCTGAATCCGGACTTCTTCCCGCCCTGGGCACTGACGATTCCGTTAAACTCGCAATCAAATGTCACTTCTTTGCTGACATCGCGAATAGTCAAATCGCCGACCAGCTTAAACTTATTTCCTTCACCCGGGATGACTTGTTTTGACTTAAACTTGATTTCGGGAAACTTTTCGACATTAAAGAAATCATCGCTGCGAAGGTGATCATCTCGATTTGTATTACCTGTACTTACCGAAGTAGCTTTTACGTTAATTGACACTGAGCCATCTTTCAGATTGGTACCGTCAAAGGTCAAGTTGCCGTCAAAGTCGGTGAATTCTCCGCGGACTTTTGAAACTGTGAAATGGCTGACGACAAATTGAACCGAAGAATGTGTCTGGTCGACTTCCCAAGCTGACGCCTGAAATGAAAGAACAAAGACCAAGGCCAGAACTGAAGCGGTGATTCTACGCATTAAACTTCCTCCAATGCTTTACTATTTGTTTACCTGTCATTGCTCAAATTAAACAGTTCAAGATAATTAAATGTTCCGATTACTTCAACCTTGTTCTCGTTGCCGGACTGCTTCGAAAAGACAGACACCGGTGGCTACTGAAACATTCAGACAGTCAACTTTCCCCTTCATAGGAATGCGGGCTAAAAAATCGCATTTGTCTTGAGTTAAACGACGAATACCTTCCCCTTCTGCACCCATTACAATTGCAATTGGGCCTTTCAAATCTATTTCATAAAGCGATTTGACGCCTTTGTCTGTCGTACCAATTATCCAAATGCCGGACTCTTTCAATTGATCCAGTACTCGGGCAAGGTTGGTGACTCGAATAAAAGGAACTTTTTCGGCTCCACCACTCGCAATTCTTCTGACGGTATCGGTAATCCCAACTGCGCGATCTTTGGGTGCGACGACTGCATCCACTCCAGCTGCAGCCGCGGTACGTAAACATGCTCCAAGATTGTGAGGGTCCTGGACGCTGTCGAGAATCAAAATCAGAGCCGGGTGGTCGAGTTTAGAAATCAACCCAAACAGATCATCTTCATTCAGCTCTTCGACCTTGGCAGTGAAGTCGGTGTGCTTGTGTTGCCTTTCGCCTTTGGAACGGGGGTTTTGGCCCATGGTGATGTATTATGCAGAATAATTTGAGCACACACAACCGCTTGTAGTTCAAACATCGACTTACGTTTCTGGCTCAAAAATGAATGAAATTGGGTTCGTTTTGTAATATTTAACATCTTTTTTTTCAGAACTCTTCCACTGTTGTCTCTCCGCTGGGAGAGGAGAAAAGAAATAGGCAAGGCCCTTAAATTGGGTTCGTTTTGTTATTTTATTATTTCGGGTAATAGAATTTGTGGTGAATGCGAGTCGGAATTGGACGGGTTTGAATATTTGTAGATAGCTGTTCATACATAAGCTGGCGGGGGCGGTTTTTGCAGAGGTTTTGGGGGGAAAGTGGAAGTGTGACAAAGTGGCGGTTATGCTAAATCACTATTCAGTTTTAGTGAACTCTTAACACAATCTGTTATTTCAGCGACTGAAAATGGAATACCTAGTGAATGGTTTGCGCCGGCAGGTAGAGCTCTCGAAACTGCATTCGCGACTCCGGAGAAAGCAATGATTGGTGTTTCGGATTCTGATTTCAATGCTCTAATTAGAGAGATCGATTTTTCGGCATTTGTCTCTCCCGAGAAAGCATCGGAAGTGTACCAAAGATTATTCAACAAAAATACATATAGATCAACATTGCGGTGTTGCGATATTTCGTAAACAAATTCACCATAATCAACTGAAATAAATTGAAGGTCATATTCTTCACTCAGCATGTCTTCGATGATTTCGATTACAAAATCCTGAATTATTTCTTCGTTAATTCCGAGGACAATGACAAGTCTTGGGCGTTTTGGAATTTTATTCACCGGTTCTGATTGTTCAATGTTTTGTGAAAGAGCAATTTCTTTCGCATCATCCAGCAGATTTCCATTGGAAATAGCAACGGTAAACAATAGAAACTTGTCATACAGAACTTCAATCAATGATTTGATAAAATTCCCCATTTTTGATTCTCGAATTATAGTACAACTATCGACAATTTCATGAAAAGTTGGTGAAAAACTAAAAGGTCAACAAGCTTAGCAATAATTATTTGTTCATATATTAACCGTCTTGATCCCAACT
>Ga0184627_10000165_pt1:0-20000 | contig 31516 bp, 22 predicted proteins | sample PLM3_127_b1_FD_133150 | JGI IMG/M metagenome (GOLD analysis project Ga0184627, IMG submission 133150) | Groundwater sediment microbial communities from an aquifer in East River, Colorado, USA - PLM3_127_b1 | ecosystem: Environmental > Terrestrial > Soil > Riparian zone | place: USA... | reverse complement strand
GCGATCTTGCATCCTTCTGTACCGGCCATTGTAGTACGTGTGTAGCCCTGGACATAAGGGCCATGATGACTTGACGTCGTCCCCACCTTCCTCCAGCTTATCACCGGCAGTCTCCATAGAGTCCCCAGCGTTACCTGATGGCAACTATGGACAAGGGTTGCGCTCGTTGCGGGACTTAACCCAACACCTCACGGCACGAGCTGACGACAGCCATGCAGCACCTGTGCAAGAGTCCCCGAAGGGAAAGCTGGCTTTCACCAGCGGTCTCAAACATGTCAAGCCCAGGTAAGGTTCTTCGCGTTGCCTCGAATTAAACCACATACTCCACCGCTTGTGCGGGCCCCCGTCAATTTCTTTGAGTTTCAACCTTGCGGTCGTACTCCCCAGGCGGGGTACTTAATGCGTTAACTTCGGCACCGAGGGGGTCGATACCCCCGACACCTAGTACCCATCGTTTACCGCTAGGACTACCAGGGTATCTAATCCTGTTTGCTCCCCTAGCCTTCGCGCTTTAGCGTCAGTATCAGACCAGAAAGCCGCCTTCGCTACTGGTGTTCTTCCAGATATCTACGCATTTCACCGCTACACCTGGAATTCCGCTTTCCTCTTCTGTACTCAAGACTGACAGTATCGAAAGCAAGCCTGAGGTTAAGCCTCCGGTTTTCACTTCCGACTTGACAGTCCGCCTACGCGCCCTTTACGCCCAGTAAATCCGAACAACGCTCGTCCCCCCCGTATTACCGCGGCTGCTGGCACGGAGTTAGCCGGGACTTCTTCTGTGGGTACCGTCAGGCACAACGCAGTTACTCGTCATACTTTTCTTCCCCACTGAAAGAGCTTTACGATCCAAAGATCTTCATCACTCACGCGGCGTTGCTGCGTCAGACTTTCGTCCATTGCGCAATATTCCTTACTGCTGCCTCCCGTAGGAGTCTGGGCCGTATCTCAGTCCCAGTGTGGCCGGTCGCCCTCTCAGGCCGGCTACCCATCGTCGCCTTGGTAGGCCATTACCCTACCAACAAGCTAATGGGGCGCGGACTCATCCCTAAACGGCAGATTGCTCCGTCTTTGACTAGCAAATGATGTCATTCGCTAGTGTCACCCGGTATTAGACTTCCTTTCGAAAGATTATCCCGGATTTAGGGGAAGATTATCCACGTGCTACTCACCCGTTCGCCACTTTACTATTCCGACCGAAGCCGGAAATTCTCGTTCGACTTGCATGTATTAAGCACGCCGCCAGCGTTCGTTCTGAGCCAGAATCAAACTCTCCGTCAATATTAAAAAACTTAAATCAACGAATACATTTGAACTGAAAACTTACTTTTAATCGATCTCAATGACCCCGCATAGCGAGGTCAAAGGACCCGCGACAAAAATTACAGAACTTCTGCTTTTCGCGTATTGGAGTGACTATTTAGTTGTCAAAGAGCCATTTATATCGAAAAAAAGCTGCCAGCCGATGCCGGGCAGAATTGCATAATACTCATTCTTCCAAGCTCGTGTCAAGCAAATTTTTAGAGGATTTCAACCGGGTTTTTTTGATTACCCGATTTAAATTTCCCGCTAGTGGAATTCAACGAACATTCTGTTCAAAAGTTCCACAACCGATTATTTATCGGTGTTTGATAATACCACTTTACCTTGCGTCGGTCAAGCGATAATTCGAATCACTACTTTTACCCTGCTTGATTGGCCTAAAACAGTTAAAGTGCCACTTTAGCAAACCCTCAAAAGCCTTGACATTTCGGGCTGAAATGGATAGAATTGTACTGGGACGGAAGTTTTTTCCTGTTCTAGATAAGGTAATCTAATTTCCTCTTTGGAGGGTCCGATTGTGAAATCTTACAAGATTCTGATTTCTTTTCTTTTCCCCTTATTAGTTATAGCTGCCACTAATGCCAAAGCAGATCCTACAATTGGTGGGTCAATTTTCTTAGACCATATTAACACTTATCAACCGGGATATATACCGACCTGGGTTGAAGCCAACGCACCTTTGGTTTTTCACTTAGGGGCATCAAATAGTACCGGAGGCGCAGTATTAATTATGAGGAGTGCCTTTGAAATCAATTCACCCGACGGAGCGGTTTGGCAGCCTATCGATGGCGCTTGGACGTCCGCTCTAAACTGGAACAGCTTATTTGACGGAGGGGTACTGGCTTCGGAATTTAGTGCGAACGGAAGCGGCGCCGACACGGCTAGTTTCGTCACATTCAACCTTCAGGGCCCGGGATTTCCAAATGCAACTTCTGCTGTCGCCTGGACAATTTCGACGCAAGTGGATGCTTCCCAAGTCGGCAAAATACTATGTCTGGATTCGGTCGTAGACGCCAGAGGCAATGATTGGCTTTGGACAATTAATTCAGGCAATATTACTCCGACCTGGAGCGGACCTCATTGTTTTGCTATTGAGTCTGATTGCTGTCAGGGCATTCGTGGTGATGTTAATGGTGATGGCACGAATAGTAATGTTCTTGATCTCAATTATTTAGTTAATCGCATTTTTCGCGCAGGTCCTCTTCCCCCTTGCGCTCTTGAAGCCGACCTGAACGGTGATGGTACGTCAGGAAACATCACCGACTTGAACTATTTGGTTAATTTTTTGTATCGGGGCGGACCTGCCGGCGTGGCGTGTCCTTAATATTTTCTTTCCTTTTTAATTTATTCAGTTCTTATCGGCTTGTATAATAGGGTGTGACTAAGAGCCGCCTTACTTCTTTTTGTCTAAAGCACTACCACAGGTTGGTGCCTCTACTTATCTTTCTAACGGCTTTGGCTGTTCGAATTATTTATCTCAACCAAGTATCTTCCATACCAACTTTCGAACATCCCATAATGGATGAGCAATATCATGTTCAATTAGTCAACCAAATCAATTCCGACGAAGGCTACCCCGACGAGCCCTTCTATCGAGCGCCGCTCTATCCATACTTTTTAGCACTTCTATTTAAGCTAACTGACGATTCATTTTATTGGACGCGCCTGATTCAATTAGTACTGGGGTCTTTTTTGCCGCTTCTAGTTTATGTTATCGCATTAAGAATCTTTGACAGGAGAATTGCTATTTGGTCTGGGATAATTGCCGCCCTCTACCCCACATTAATTTTTTTCGAAGCCACGTTGTTAATTGAATCGATTATGGTTTTGTTGACAACGCTTTTAGTTTGGCAGCTCTATCGATGTCAACAGTCACTGTCGGTATTGGATTTCATAATGGCCGGCATCTTACTTGGCCTAGCCGGACTAGCGCGTCCGAATATTCTGATGCTCGGACCATTTCTATTTATTTGGATTGTTCTTGTCATTGAGCCAAAGGTCGGTTGGAGAAAGGCTTTTTTGAGATTTGCGCTGATTGGTGTGGCGTCAATTTTGATTATTTTGCCGGTAACTATTCGCAATAAAGTCGTGGGCAATGATTTGGTGTTTATGGCCTGGCAGGGCGGATTCAATTTTTTTCTCGGCAATAACCGCTCGGCGTCGGCCTGGTCGGCCACGGTGCCGGGAATTGATATGTCCTGGGAGGGCGGCTACAATCAGGCCATTGCTCTGGCTGAAAAAGTTGAAGGGCGCGAACTAAAGCCATCGGAAGTTTCTGATTTTTGGTACCACCAGGCCTGGAATGAAATCAAAGAAAACCCAGGGTACTTTATTACTCTTCAATTGCGAAAGCTGCGACTGTTCATAAATGGCTTCGAGATTCCCAATAATTATAGCACTTATCTGGTACGTGAATATTCCTGGATTGCAAAGTTGATACTCTTTGAAAGCATCGTTTTCTTCCCTTATGGCATATTGGCGCCGCTGGCCCTTATTGGAATCGCGTTTTCCATCAAACATTGGGAAAAATATCTCCTGCTTTATCTAATGCTGATCTCATACGTCGGGACCTTGATGATGTTTTTTATCTGTGACCGCTTCAGGCAGCCGCTCATACCGATCCTTATCATGTTTGCAGTTTACGGAGTCGTGCGAACAATAGATTTGATCGGAAGTCACGATAAAAAGAACCTGTCATTGGTAATTTTTGTATTAGCTCTGTTGTTGTTTGAAAGTAATCACGATTTGACCGGAATTGACAGAAATAGGCTAAGAGCCGAGGACCGTTTTATACTGGGAGGGGGACATTTCGAAGTAGGCAATCTGGCCGCCGCCGAAAGAGAATACAAGAAATCTATCGAGAACGACCCTACTTTTGCCAACCCTTATAACAATCTTGGATTGATTGCAGCCAGGCGTGGAGATTATAACGCCGCCTCACAAAACTTCATGAAAGCCATCCAGCTTGATCCACAAATACCGGAGTCATATATAAATTTCGCTACCGTGTTAATTGAACGACAGCAGTTCGAACAGGCGCTGAATTTCCTCATAAAAGCCCGCGATGTTCAACCGCTCAACGATTTTGTGCATTTGAAAATAGGAATGACGTTGTATCAATTGGGTCGCAAAGATGAGGCCCTGGCTTCAGTCGAGGAGAGCATGAGATTAAATCCTAACAGCGAACCCGCCAAACTGGTCTATCAACAACTTATTACAGAACTAAAACAATAATCAATTCTGTCTCACAAGAACTTTCGGTCGGGGCAGCGCCAGAAAAAAAAGTGAAGCTGTAAAGAGTACCATACCCAATCCTGTCTGGCCGTAAATATTCCAGGCAGGCGTTACAATTAGAACGGAGTTAGTAAAATCGTTGGGATCATAATGGACCTGGATTTCTCTTCCTATCGGATATTCTAAGGCAAGCTTCTTTGCCACATCATATTGTTTTGAGCGGTTGCCGAAGCCCGGTACCTGGAGGTCAGTGGAATCGACATACGCAGACCCATTGGCTACGTAAGCATATATGACCATTGGTTTAATGACCCCCCCGACAACGGCCTCGGCTTTTATCACTTTCCCCGGTGCTACCGGCCAGTCTTTTCTGTGAATTGCTTTTGAGAGGCTTTGAGTCGAGTGTATTGTCAAGAATCCTCCGCAAATCAGGAGGATAAATAAAAGTACGGTCACCCAGACCGGTTTTTGCGAGCGAGGCAAAACTTTCGCGGCAATTGCTCTAAGAGTTACAATGAACAAAAACGCCACTATCAAAAGAGTCCACCCGAGCATACCCTTAAATTATAAGAGGACTAAGTTTCGAACAAGCTCAATCAAAGTTTTGTAATTACACTTTCGATGTTTTCCATAATATAGCCTTCTCTACGTTGCTCAATTGCTGAATTTATTCAATTTTTCTGGATAATGCCTTAAACGGGAAGACGCTTCCCAGCGGATGTGTGTCCAAGGCAAATAGTATTAACCTAACCTGGGTATCGGTTAATACCGGGAAATTTGCAAGACGTTTTATTTTTTTCACTGCTGCCCCCGTTTTCGATTTCGAAATAAGTGTTTGGTCCCACTTTAAAAGAAAATAAACCACGCTGCTGACAGGTACTGTCAATTAAAACCTTCGAAAATGGACTTTTTAACGTGAATAGTAATCTGCCAGATAGCGGCCAAGACTATGTAAACTCTCCCGAAGTTCCGCGGGCTCCACCACGTTTGCTTCATTACCAAATGAGAGAATCCAGCGCTGGATTTCTTCGATACCGCGGGTCGTGACTTTGTATTTAACGGTTCCATTCCGTAACTTTTCGACTTCTTCTCCATCATGGTGCTTGCCGGAAAGTACGATTTTCGCGGCATTCCCCTTAAACAGGATTGTAACAGTTGCTAAATCTCCCGTAAACACCCCCCAGCTGCAATCAAAATATGACTGGGCATCCACCCCAGCTTTGCGAACAAAGCTCTGGTCAGTAACGGAGACGCTTTGGATGCGGTCAACTCGAAAGGTCCTGAAGTCGTTTGATTTTTTGCAAAAGGCCACAAAATAAAATGCCCGATTGCGAAAGACAATAAAATACGGCTCGACAATTCTCTGCGATACTCCTGATTCAATCGAATCATAGACAATTTCAAGACAACAGTCGTTCACGATAGCTTGCTCAACCTGGGCAAAAAGACCTGGTTGGTCGACAGAAGCCGTTACCGGTATGTCAATGTGGGTGGACGGAAAAGTAAAGCGGCGTTTATTTTTGACAGTATCCGAAAGACCGGCGTCAACCTTGGCCCTGATTCTCTTTATTAGCGCTTGATATTTGTCTGTCTTTTTGAGAGGTGAAGATTCCAATGCCATCTGAAGACAATTGTATTCGTCGAGATCAAAATTTAATGGCGGTAGAAAATTGTCTGAAGCTAACTTGTACCCTCGATCATAATAGATGGGTACATTAGCTTCTGATAACGAAAGAATATCTCTATAGATAGATCTTTCGGTGACGCCGCATTCTTCAGCCAGCCGATTGGCAGACAGATTACGCCGGCTGCGAAGAGTGTTCAGGATGTACATCATCCTGTCATACTTGTGCATGCCCAATGGTTGTTTCCTCTCCCCTTTGATTTACACTCAATATAATCCACCGGTTGACTTTCGTCCACTATTGGATTCTACCAACACATAGTGGATTCCTTCATGGTCATTCAGGTCAGTGGGGCTGTCCCCACATTTGGCTCGAAACAATTTATCTGACAACCACTTAGCCAGCTAAAACGGTCATGGCACCCCCTTTGCATTTTCTAATGTGGTACAGAAGGTGAAATAGCTCAATTGGGGAATATTTATGGGTCGAAAAAAACAGAGCGGGAATGGTGATGGTGGCTCTAAAGCCATTGATTCAGTCCTCTTTAAACTTCTTTCAAGATTAGTTTTAAGTCTGGTCGTTATTCTGATCTTTTTGACATTGGTGCAGTGCACCATTAAAAAACCAGAGTCTCCCGAATGGACCACCAATTTCGTCTTGCCGGTCATCAACAAGACTTACGATATGGCGGAGCTCATCCGCCGTCTTGACCAAGACGGCATTGCCATGGACTCCCTGGGAAACATTACCTATACAATTTCTGAAGAACTCGACACGGTCACAGTCTCCAGCGACTATCTGACTACTCCGAATCTTTCTTATTCCCTTGGTCAAAAACTTGACACTGTGTCAATTAGCAGCCCGATTATTCCTCCGGTAATACTTGATATGGAGACTGTCACAGGCGACTCTGCCACTACGCCTGATGATACGGTTACTGTTTCACCGCAAAGTTTTGATATCAGCAACAATTTGCCGTTACCAAATAGCTATACCTCGGCCTCAATTTACTCCGGTACCGCCAACGTTCACCTGGACAACAATCTGGGCATTCCTCTTGACACAGTCATTTTAGAGCTTTGGGACGTTACTATCGGCTCTCTTCTGGCAGCCGATTCGTTTTTTAACAATGTTCCTTCGGGTTCCAAAGCGACAATTCCCATAAATTTATCCGGCCGCACGATTTCAAATTCATTTCGCATCGTTGCCCATTGTTTTACTCCCGGAGGATTGGTGACGTCGGCCTCAACGCGCAGTATCGGAACGGAGCTGGACTTTGTGGGGCGTGTTTCAGTGACATCAGCCACAGCCGAGATTCCAGCCCTGTCCCGGAGTTTTTCTGATCAAGTAAACCTGCTTGAGTCCGACAGAATTGATACGGCTTCAATTGCTTCAGGCAATCTTTTGCTTTCGATTACCAACGCCACAAATTTAGTAGTCAATGTCACAATTACAGTTCCTGACATAAAGCAAGCAGGTCAACCGTTAAGTTTGACACCCAATGTTTTGCCGCAACAAACCACCAACTTAAATATCAATTTAGCTGGATACGAAGTTGTCCCATCAGACGCGAGTATTCCACAGACAATAAGTATTGATGCCATTGCCGGTGTGCCGGCTACGGCGCCAATTCATGTCTCAATAACCCAGAACGACAGCTTCTATGTGTCGGCAACGTTATCTAATCTGACCTTTGATGCGGTCTCGGGGTATTTCGACAGCGTTGCGGCTTCATTCAATGGCATTACTCAAACCATTGATGTGCCGGCTGGCTTTGATTCAGTTCACATGACAGCGGCCATACTTACTCTGGAAGTAACCAACAGTATTGATCTCCCTGGAAATATGGACATTCAAATTGATGGCGATAATGGTAAAAATCTAAATCTGACAGGCGTCATTTCAGCCAGCGGCACATTGGCCTCGGCTACAAGCACTATCGTCGAACCAGCAGCCGGAGACTTTCTCTCCCCCGTTCCTTCGCAAATAGATGTGAGCGGTTCAGTGATTTTTGGCAACGGCGGCTACCAAGGTCGAATTGAAGCGAATGACTTTATCAGCGCCAAAGTAACGCTGGTGTCTCCTCTGGAAATCATTATCGACCCGTCACAGGTAGAAACAGACATTGAGAAAACGGAAATCGAGCAGGCCGATATAGATGAAGTTACCGACCATGTCAATGAAGCAAAATTCGTCTATAACATAATCAGCCACTTTCCAATAGGTGCGCAAGTTGACGTTTATTTTGGTCCGGACTCGGCCACCTTGTTTGCCAATCCGCAGCTTCTGGTGAACGCGCTGCAGCTGCCCGCCGCTCCTGTCGGTCTCGGCGGGATAGTGACTGATACAGTTTCCACAAATTTTCAGGATGTTTATCTCGACAGCACCGACATAAAGATTTTAGAAAACGATACACTTTATTTCGCCTCAGTGTTTAATCTCGCCGGCACCGGCGGGCAAATGGTCAAACTGACGGCCAATGATTACCTGACTATCAGCGGCAGAATCGAAGTCAACTATCGATTTGACGGGGAATTCTAAAAGGGGACAACAATGAATTTTAGCTCACAAATAAAATCAAAGTTGTTCGCCCAGTTCATTGCGGTTCTTTTGAGCGGTGTTACCGGAACGTCCGGCGAATTATCCTCGGCGCGCAGTCTAGCACTGGCCGGCGCCATGACCGTTCTCGCCAGCGGAGTTGATGCTACTAGATTTAATCCGGCCAATCTGGGACTCCAGAGTCAGGCGCCAATGCAATTAGAATTAGTCAGTCTCGGTCTCAATATTTCAAATAATGCTTTCACCTTGGATGACTACAACCAATACAGCGGGGCCGTTCTGTCAGCTTCAGATAAGTCTGACATTCTGGGAAAGATTCCCAGAGAAGGCTTAAATCTCAAGGCAGGCGCCGAAGCGGCCGCCCTGTCAATCTCTCTGGGCAAGTTTGCCTTCAGCGTATCGGGTGTCGGGGCAGCCGATGCCAAACTCAACAAAGATATATTGGAGCTTCTGTTAAATGGAAACTCTTATGCTGATTCAATAAATGTAAGCGGCTGTTACTCTGATGGCGTCGCTTACGCCCAAGCAGGTCTTTCCTACGGCCGCCTATTGTACGAAGTAGGCAGCCGTCAACTTGCAGTCGGCGGAACAATTAAATACATCCGCGGGATTGGGGTCGAGGAAATTATCAAACTCGAAGGATTAGCTTCAACTCAAGCCACCGGCTTTCAGGGAAATGGTGAGTTAATTGCACGCACCGCCACCGGAGGTTCCGGATACGGTCTTGATCTCGGCGCCGCACTTCAACTCAACGATGACTACACAATTGGCGCACGCCTCGAAAACATTTTAGGGTCAATTATATGGGACAAGAACACCGAAGAGCATGGTTACAATTTTACTTTTGACACGCTCACAGTCAACAACGCCAACGACTCAGTAATTGTCTCCAATGATTATTCAAGCGACGTCCCTTCGTTTTCTACTCGGCTCCCTACCGTAATGAATCTGGGTGTGGCCAACACGTCCGGTAAATTGCGCTGGGGAGTTGATTGGGAACAAGGATTCAAACGCACAGCAGAATCATCCACAAAACCACGCCTCTCAATCGGACTTGAGTGGCTGCAGCTGGGCATGATGCCTTTGAGACTTGGCTATGCCTTCGGCGGCGGACGCGGCGAGAATTTGTCATTCGGTTCGGGAGTTGATTTCAGCCCGTTCTATCTCGATTTCGCTGCTGTTACCGGCACCAGCATTTCGGTCTATTCAGCCAAGGGACTAAAAGTCGCTCTTTCAACTGGAATCCGATTCTAACCAAGAGGTGTATTTCTATGGAAATCTTCAAAAAATTCACAACGATTGCCTGTCTTATGGCCGCTGTCTTTTCATTGCCGATACCGGAGGTAAATGCAGCTCCGCCTCATCCGCAATTATTGGAGCAGGCGGCTGCAGGCAAAAAGACCATTCCCTATTTTCTGGAGCACTTAGACGAATTGCACCAAAAAGGAATTTGTCTGCCTGAAAAATTGATGATCACAAAGGCGGACCAGAGCGGCCACCAACTATCACCATCGGCGGTGGCTCCTTTTCGAGTTCTGGCAGTACTGGTGAAGTTTTCTGATCATGACAGCTCTGTTACGGCTACATATTTTGATTCACTGGTATACAGCTCCAATGGTTCGACAGTTCACAATTATTTCTCTGAAGTCTCATATACCCAAATTGACCTGGTCACTTTGAACATGCCTTCATCGCTGGGATGGCGTACAGCACCCCAGACTTATGCCTACTATGTTAACGGTCAAAACGGCATCGGCAGCTATCCGAATAATACGCAAAAGATGGTTGAAGACATGGTCGACCAAATAGACGGATTGGTGGACTTTTCTCAATACGATAACGATGGCAATGGTTTTGTTGACTGCCTCTTGATGATTCACAGCGGCAGCGGCGCCGAGTTCACCGGCGACAACGACGACATCTGGTCGCACAAATGGAGTATCTCACCGCGTCTCAAAGATGGAGTTCGCATTTCAAGTTTTACAGTTCAACCAGAGTACTGGATTGTACCGGGAGACATGACCATTGGAGTTTACGCCCATGAGCTTTGTCATGGTTTCGGCCTCCCCGATTTATATGACCTCGACCAAAGCTCCAACGGCATCGGCAAATGGTGCGTTATGGCATATGGCTGCTGGAACGGTCCCTATCCCGGCGGCGGGTCGCCGTCGCACCCCTGTGCCTGGTCAAGAATCGAAATGGGGTTTGCAACTGCAACCAACGTGACATCAAATATGAACGGAGTCGCCATAAATAATGTCGAACAAAACGGCACTATTTACAGATTGTGGACATCGGGAAATATAGGTAACGAGTTTTTCCTCGTTGAAAATAGACAAAAGATTGGCTATGACTTTAATATTCCACAGGCCGGTCTTTTAATTTGGCATATCGACACCATCAAAACCGGAAATACCCAGGAATGGTTTCCCGGCCAGCTCGGCACCAATCACTTTAAAGTGGCGCTGGAACAGCCAGACGATTCATTTCATTTAGAGCATAAGCGAAATCAAGGAGACGGATTCGACGTCTTTCCGGGACTGGGAAATAAAACTTCATTTGATGCCGTCTCGTCCCCCAATTCTGATTCATATACTTCCGGAACGTCCTTTGTCGGAGTTCAGAATATTAGTGCAATCGCAAACGTCATTAATGCCAACTTAATAGTGGGTTTTGCGGCAGGAGTTGAAGATGACCCGACACTGCCCAATTCATTCAATTTGTCGCAGAATTACCCTAATCCATTTAATCCGAATACCACCATTGGATTCACTCTGCCTGTCAATTCCAATGTAAAACTTGAGATTTATAATTTGAAAGGGGAATTGACTGCTGTTTTGGTCGATGGAAGGTATTCCGCCGGAACATATACAGCCTTGTGGGACGGCCGAGATAAATCGGGGGATGATGTAGCCTCCGGTATTTATTTCTACCGGTTACTAACCGACGAAGAAGTACTTTCCAAGAAAATGGTATTAATAAAATAACCAGTCGTATTATAGGTACATTTAAAAAGAGAGTCCGCTTATAAGCGCTATAAGCGGACTTTTTGCTTAAGGCAGGTCAGGAAACCCGCTCCCTTTTGATGCCGCCTCCGATTTGAAACTAGATTCCCGCTGTTGTTTCTTAAACCTCGTGTGACAGGCTTTACACCGTTTGGGATCTTCCGAGTAGCCGCGCTCCGCAAAATATTCCTGTGCCTGCACCGTAAAAACGAATTCCTGATTGCACTCGGTACAGATCAAGATCCGCGGCTCGAATCCATTCGCCATGTGCTCCCCCTCCATTTTCGGCAGAACGCTGCATCCTTGCAACTCTCCGCCGCCGCCGGATGGTTAAATTGTTAAGCTGACTGATAACTTCAATTCAGTCTCTAGTCAACTAAAATAAAGAACGAGGGAATTAGTAGGGATTGCACGCTGGCAGTGGTCCCCCCCGGAAAAAACGGTTCACATACTTATTCAAATCCACGATGTTGGCGAGGCCATCGCAACTAAAATCGCCCGATATAATCACCGGAATGGGCGCTGCACCACCCCGAAAGATGAAATTGACGAAATAGTTCAAGTCGATGATTGATATCGAGCCGTTGAAATTGGCATCACCTTTGTAGAGGACCGTTTGAACCGATATTCCCTGCTCGTCGGATACGGCCGTGTCACCCACAGACACTGCTTTGAAGTGCAATTGTGATATTGTTTCCAAAGGCGTGCCCTGCGGTGGGTGTACATTTATGGTGAAGGTGGTATCGTCAAGTGCCGCTATGGCCCGGCTGATGGTGTCGGAATCAATCCAGCCCTGGTCGTCCCAGTACATGATCTGGTAGACGTCATTGAATTCCGAAGTGTTTGATACATTAAACGAATACGGGCGGGTCCCGCCGGAATATATGACGGTATCTGATGTCAATAAACTTGTTGTCACCGCGTGAGGAATGTTGACCGAAGCAGAGTAGCTGAAGAAGGCCCCTGGAGAGAATTCAGAAATGTTGATTCCAACCAGAGTGACAGAGTACAAATCTTCAAAATCTTCAATGTAAACGGTATTATTCCAGTTCGGGGAATTCAACTCCAGTTTTTGATATTGGTGTGTGTCTATGTCGTTGGAAATTATGAGATAGCCTGCCCAATCTCTGGTATCAGCGCCATCAAATGTAATTTTTAGAGTCCCAAACGAACTTCCAGGGAAAAACTGTATGTAATTGGAGCCGTATCCAGCCGGACTGTCCGGAGAATTTCGCAGCGACACAGGGTAGAAACTGTGATTCGCACCAATGTCCATCAGTGGATAATTTGCCGCTTCCTCGTGGTGAAGAAAATCGTTGCGTGTCGAAGTGGCAAAATTCCAGGTTACAAAATCAGCAAATGCCGAATCTTGTGTCCAGCCATAATTGACTTCAAGTGAATCAGAGATGGTCCCGAATATATCAGTATAGCGGGCACCCTCCCAGGCCGAGCGCATCAATGAAGTGTCAAAATTCTGCGCCAGATACAATCCCCAGATGAAACTCGCATACATGTGAATAGAGTTCTCCATGAGAGACTTGGCCGGCGAATCGGTGAATGAACTTAGGTAATTGTAATTATCATTGGTCGCGTCGAACACTATATCTTCGGTATAAGTGGCATCCAATTCCATAAACCAGCTGGGCTCATTGGCATCGTAGCCAAACTGAACGGCATGATGAAACTCATGCGCGACTGTTACTTTGGCGGCGCCCAGGATGTCGCCTTCCGGATCATCATTGGGAGGAAATCCAATAAAGTCGTTGTTTAAGACCAGGTGACTGTAGAAATCATTCCACGGTCTGGCGCCTGAAGCTTCGGGAACGGCATATCCGTAAAAGCCCATGTTTTCAAAGTAAACATCGTACTTATCATCTCCACCAATCCCGTTATCAGGCGGCGGCTCGAGAAATCCCAAAGACAGGTGCTTTTGCCAGGAGGAATCACAGTACGCGGCCATGCTTTCTACAAAATCAGGAACAAGGTTGGAATCGGTATCGGCTGATGGAACGGCATGTGTTCCGACAATGTCATAATGAAGTTTGAAGAATCCACCGGGAGTATCGTAAGTAAAAGCCGTTACATGTCTGGTAAGAATATCTGAAATCGCCGATTGGGTTTCCGGTGTGAGACTGGCCCAGTTCACTCTGATATCTTTGAGAATCATAGTAGCTTCTCGATTAGTGCTGAAAACGCCATCCTGTAATTTCTGATATTGGGGCGGAAGCTTTTCAGGATTCTTAATGGCCTGAACTTGGAGCAGAGCTTTTTGATCCATAGAGATCTTGCCAGCCTCGAAATCATTTTCGATTTGCAACAAAGCGCCGGCTTGAGTTAAAGATTGAGCTGCTAAAATAAAAGTCGGTTGGGCAAGTACTAATAAAAAGATGACGGTGCTTGTTGCCAAAGATACTTTTAATGAAGTGAACCGGAGAACCTTCATGTTTATACTTGGTCGGCTGCTAACATCTTAAACTGCAAAAACTGTGAGGACCTTTGGCAGGACTTCTAGGTGCCTAAGTTGTTGATTATTGTCCTAACAATCATCCCAATAACTCCAAATGTATTGCTTTTCAACGACTTGTCAAGAACAAACGATGTTCGCCATAGCTGAAGTACTGCCCCGTGCTAAGAGACAATTGCCAAGTGTTTTCTTCAGAATAGGCTAAGTCAACTCGAAAAAATCGGCTTTTTGAAGACCTGTCCAGTGCAAAGCGCAAACCAATTCCTCCGCTGAAATAGAAATCTTTGAAAGTAAAGTCTTCTTTCGGTTTCCAGGTACGTCCGGCATCGGCAAATATCGCTACTCCAAAAACCGAGGACAAGACCCGAATTTCCGGGTTAAAACGACCCTCCAGATTGACAATGGCCATCCTGTCGCCGGTTCTGAATTCAGTGGGGTAGCCGCGAATGCCGCTACCTCCTCCCAGCACCAGACTTTGGGTGCTTTCGCGTCTCCAATCACGGATGTACTTGGCTCTGAAGGCAATGGTCAAGAACTCCGGGCCATGATGATAGTAATTTCCCAGCCAGGTAGTCACTTTTTGGTAGTCTCTTCCCCCTCTAAACTTATTAGTTCTGATGTATGAAGTATAGAAAACCTCATTTCCAAAACTGTGTCCCATGGAATAGTCAAAAAGGAATTTATCATAAACGTGGTCATCGAAGTCGGGGTTAAAAGCTCGGGAATAGCCTACTGCTGCCGTTTGACCCAGAGTAAAATCTTCGGTGTAACCGAATCCGTCGATTTTACGAAATGTCGTGAAATCTACTTTGAATATTCGAAATGCCAGGTCGAATTGGTGATAAACAGAATCACTCGGAAAAGCGGCGAGTGCCAAAGAAGAATCAGAACCGGCATTACTGGTAATAACCTTATCCTTGATAGTTTCAAAGCTGTAACTATGCGATAGCGTGCTGACTACATTCTTCACACGCTCTCCGAATCTATATGAAACGAAACTGCCAAAAAGATCACTTTCGCTTTGGGAATGGGCTATCTGAAAACTGTTATTGAAGACTTCGTTTCGAGAAGAAGCCAGCGCCATTTGCAACCCATAGGAATACTTCTGCGAGAGACTGTAAAAAGGGTGGCTGAAAGCAAGCAATTCGGTTTTTGATTTCGGATTTCCTCTATAGATTGCCGAAAAGCTGAAGGGATGACCCAGCAATCGATTATCGCGAAATGAGGATTCAAAATAGTTTTCGTCTTTTTCCTGAATGATGTAATCAAGTGAAAGGAGCTGGTTTAAACCGAGAAAATTTCTTTCTTCGAAGCCGAACCGATAGAGATATTCATTTCCCTCACGGGAAATCTCAATGCCACCGGCAAAGCTCCATTCGTCGATTGTAATCAAGCGCCAAAGAAGAGTGCTGTCCGACAAAAGCGTGATTTCATTCCAGGCGTCGTAAATAACGTATCGATTTCTTAGATTACGGGTGCTTTCTTCGGCCAGCTCTGCCGAAAACCCATCGCCTCTTTGCAATAAAAGTTCACGGGCCAGCACCGATTGTTGCGTTTTGATATGAAGCTTATTGGCCGTCCTGAAAACAAAATTGTCATATCCCTTAATCCTGGTATCAAAAATTTCCCGATTTTCGATTTCGATGCTGTCGATTATTAATCCGTTGTACTTGACCAGGTCATTTTCGGTGGGATGCTGGATGTCACTTCCGCCCGGACGATTGTCACAGCTGGCTTTGTTAAAAGAGATTAAGCACATTCCCGCCAGAATAAAACATAACAGCCGATGTGAAGATTTTTGCATATCTGCTGGCGGACTCTGACCCGTACTCACTTCAAGACTCCACAACGTGCTTTTCAGCCGCTACAACATTTCGGCTTTAAGCCGATAATATACCGAGCGTAACTATATTCAACAAAAAGAGTTGTAATGGGAAAGAAAAAGATAGGCGACCTGCTGCTTGAGCGCGGGTTTATTACATCGGAACAACTCAAGCAAGGGTTAAAAGTACAAGGCTCCACCGGCAAACGACTGGGTGAAGTTCTGGTCGAGTTGGGCCTCATTACCGAAGAGCAGCTCATCGATACAATATCGGAACGGCTCCAAATCCCGCGCGTGTCGCTGCGCTCAATGTATATCGATCCTCTAACAGTTCAAAAAATCAGTGTCGACGTTGCTCGTCGTTACTGCTTGATTCCCATATTTAGCGTCGAGAATACGTTGACTATCGCCATGGCAGATCCTCTTAACATTCTGGCCATAGACGAAATCAAATACCGCACTAACTTGAATATTCGCCGCGCCGTGGCCTTGGCCTCCGAAATCAGAGAAGCTATCGACCAGCATTATTCAGTGGCTGATTCCTTAAGCCAGATCATTGGCAGACACACTTTAGAAAACACAAGTGTTGCGGTTGATGAGACAATCGGCGGAGATGTCGAACAAGCCGGCGCCATTGTCAAGCTGGTCAATTTAATCATCTCCAAAGCCGCCAAAGAAAGAGCCTCTGACATTCACATTGAGCCGGAAGAAACACGCATCCGTATCAGATATCGCTCCGGCGGTGTCATGCGCGAGGAAGCCGCGCCTCCTAAAAACATGCAGAACGAACTTATTTCCCGAATTAAAATTGCGGCCAATTTGGACGTCTCTGAAAAAAGATTGCCGCAGGACGGGCGGTTCATGATGAATGTGGAAGGCGTAAATGTTGACCTGCGCATTTCAACATTGCCGACCATTCACGGCGAAAAAATTGTAATTCGAATTTTAGACCCGCGCAATCTGCTGTTGACGTTCGAAGCTCTGGGATTCAACAAGAAGCTTGAAGAAAAATGGGTGAATATCATTCACCAGCCCGAGGGTTTGGTGCTGATATCCGGACCGACTTCCAGCGGTAAAACCTCTACCTTATACGCTACACTTCACGAAATCAATTCCATTGAAAAGAATATCATCACAGTGGAAGACCCGGTCGAGTATTCTCTGCCACTCATAAACCAAGTTCAGATTAACGAAAAGGCCGGTCTGACCTTTCCCTCCACTCTGCGTTCTATATTACGGCAGAATCCGGATATTATCATGATTGGTGAAACTCGTGACCTGGAAACTGCCCAAATGACAATCCGTTCGGCCCTGACTGGCCACCTGGTTTTTTCGACAATTCACACCAATGATGCCGCCTCGGCTATTATTCGTCTGGTGGACATGGGCGTTGAGGACTATTTAGTAGCCACTTCGCTTAAAGGGGTTTTGGCGCAGCGACTCGTCAGAGTTAATTGTCCCGAATGCCTGGAGTCATATAAGCCTTCTGTCACAATTTTGCAGAGAGCCGGTTTGTCAGATTTAGCCCGCGAACTGAATTTCAAACGCGGCAAAGGGTGCCCTAACTGCAAAAAGTCTGGATACAAGGGACAAGTCGGCATTTACGAGTTTATCGAAATTACGCCGTACATTTCTGAATTAATCATCAATGGCGTTTCGGTAAATAGATTGCGAGAGGAAGCCAGGAAATTCGGCTTTGTGCCTCTCTTTGAAATGGGTCTCGAGAAGCTGGCCAAAGGACAAATCAATCTGGAAGAACTTTTGGCGGAGACATCCAACATCGAAGATTACACCCACCCCGGTAAAAAAGTGACAGCGTCGGAATATGCCGGAACTGTTTAGATATCGCGCTGTCGCACTCGATGGCCGTATCGAAAAAGGGGCCATGAATGCGGAAAGCAATGAACAGGTCTTCGATTATCTCGCCGAACGAGCATTAACTCCTATTACAGTAATTCAATCTCCCCGTAAAAAGGCTTTTTCATTCTTTGGTTTTTTCAAAGGTGTTGACTATGAAAACCTGATTCTCTTTACGAATAGCCTGGCCACCATGATTCGCGCCGGTATTCCTCTTTTGCGGGCTCTTAAAATCATGAAGATTGGTTCCACCGACAGCAAATTCAATCAGGCCATTCATCAAATCAGATACAGTCTGCAATCAGGGAAATCTCTTTCCGAGTCAATGTCAGAATATGAAGAAATATTCAGTAAAGTTTATATTTCCTCTATTACAGCCGGTGAAGAATCGGGTCAACTGGAAGGGATACTCGATGAGCTGGCCATTATTCTCGAACAGGAAATGGAACTCACTCGCCAAATCAAGTCGGGTGTTCGTTACCCCTTATTGGTGATGGGGGCAATAGGAGTCGCTTTCATTGTTTTGATGGGATTTGTTGTCCCCCGCTTTATGGAGTTTTACGGTGCATTCGGAGCCAACCTGCCCCTGCCGACCAGAATAATGATCAACACGAGCAATTTTATTACTGACTTTTGGTATGTGTTGATTGCGTTCGCAGCTCTTACGTTTGTCGGCTTTAAAAAACTGGTCAGTCACCCTCAAGGAAAACTATGGGTCGATAAGAAGATCCTGAAACTGCCGGTACTGGGCGAACTGATAATCAAAGGAAATGTCGCTCGTTTCAGTTTAATGTTTCGAATCTTATATAAGGCCGGCCTTCCCATCGTGAAAACTTTGGAAATCCTGTCGGACGCCGTCAAAAATAGCCAAATCAGCAGTGAAATTACTCATTTGGCCACGTTGATGCGCGAAGGGCGCGATGCTTCAATTACCAAAGGCGAGTTCACTTACTTTCCCGAAGCTGCTCTGCAAATGATTGCAATAGGGCTGGAATCTGGCTCACTTGAGAGAATGCTGGGTGAATTGGGGAGTCACTATAGTAAAGAGGTACAGTACACCTCCCGGCACCTGACGGCTATTCTTGAGCCTATCCTCACTTTTGTACTGGGGGGTTTTGTTTTGCTTCTGGCGTTAGCAATTCTGCTGCCTATGTGGAATCTAATCAAGGTTTTCCAGACCTAATTCGAAGCTAAAGTGTGTATTGGCTTTAGCCGATACAATGCAAAAAGGACGACTTTAAATATTAACCATACCCACTAGGAGGGGTCGAAATGTTTGCAATTCATCGTAACGAAAAAGGATTCACGCTAATCGAACTGGTGATCATAATCGTGATTCTGGGCATTCTGGCTGCCGTAGCCATTCCCAGATACCAGGATATGTCAACCCAGGCCAGAGAAGCTGCTGCACGTGGTTCACTTGGCAACCTGCGTTCAGCCATCACTATTTACTATGCCAATCAGGCCGTAACCACCGGTATTGCGACTTGGCCGACGCTGGCGCAGCTTACAACTTTTAATACGGTATTGGCTACAACAGTGCCCAGAAATCCGTACCAGACGGTTGCCAATGCACCCGATTCTGTTGTAACCGGGGTTACTCCGGGTACGATAGTTGGTGCACGAGGCGGCTGGGCTTATCTCGCGGCTACGGGACAGATCTGGCTTAACACCAGCACCATTGGTGAAAACCTCTGGTAAACTAATACGGTCACTAAAATTGAAGTGATCCATAATAAACATATAGCTATGAACAAGCTCCATCAGTCGGGATTCTCGCTGGTGGAGCTTGTTATTATAATCGTTACGCTGGGTATTCTGGCCGCTGTTGCAATTCCCATGTTTGGAAATATGATAAATAGCTCCAAAATATCTGCAACCAAAAGCGAGATGGAATCGCTGAAACGTGCTATCGTGGGGAATCCCAGAGTTGTGGCTGGCGGAGAACTGATTGATCGGGGGTACCAGGGAGACGTTGGTTCAGCCCCGGTGCAGTTGGAGGACTTAGTCACTAAACCAGCTGCAGTGCCGGCCTATAACAGAATTACTCGATTGGGCTGGAACGGTCCGTACATTGATAAAGACAATAGTAATTATCTGAAGGACGGCTGGGG
>Ga0184627_10000164_pt1 | contig 31589 bp, 31 predicted proteins | sample PLM3_127_b1_FD_133150 | JGI IMG/M metagenome (GOLD analysis project Ga0184627, IMG submission 133150) | Groundwater sediment microbial communities from an aquifer in East River, Colorado, USA - PLM3_127_b1 | ecosystem: Environmental > Terrestrial > Soil > Riparian zone | place: USA: East River... | reverse complement strand
TAGAGCGTTTGATATTATCCGACGGCATATTGGCGGCTTTGCCTGCGGCAATGGCTGTGCGCAGACGGGCGTTACTATCGGGATTGCCGCCGCCTTCGCGAGCGGCCACGGCGATTTCTTTGGTGAGACGGGTAAAAATTTTGCCGCGTTCGGCGTCGAGTTTACCTTTTTGCCGTTTTATCGTGGACCATTTAGAATGACCGGACACTAATCTCTCCTCTAGTATTCTCTTCGTAGGTCAGGAGGCTTGTCCTCCTGACTACTCAATGTCATTAGTCAAGACCACAAGGGTCCTGACCTACGAAGATTAGCCTTATAATCTAATAAGCATGAATGGGATTGGCAAGAGTGCGAAGATGGATTCCAGCCTTCCCCTCGACACCACTCGGGACAAGCGCTGGAAAGACAATTAAGGTGGGTTGCTTGAAAATCGAAGAGTCGCTATAATTGAAACTGATGCACGACATTTTTGAAAAAATCATCCGGCGGGAGATTCCCTCGAAAATCTTTCACGAAACCGATGACGTCATCGTCATTCAGGATATCCGGCCAAAAACGCCGGTGCATCTATTGATAATTCCCAAACAGAAGTTTAAGAACTTTTACGAAACCCCGCCGGAAACGTTGGCCATGTTAGACAAGACGGTCAAAAAAGTGGCTGAAATGCTGGGGATTACAAACTACTTCCGGGTTCAGGTACACAATGGGTTTGGGCAGGAGATTGATCATGTGCATTATCATTTTATGTCTGACCGGGGTGCGGAGAAGCTCAAATTCCAGTAGTTTGTTATCCTATTTGACTTTCCCTTGACTTATATGCCGCAAATGCCGATATTGTAATGCTATGAGCAAATATGACAAATTCCCCCTAACACTTCGGGAGGGGGTGTATTTTATTGACCGGGGTTAGAGTTCGCGACGATGAGTCGTTTGAAAAAGCCCTTCGCCGTTTTAACAAATTCTGTGAAAAAGCAGGAATATTGAGTGATATTAAAAAACATCAGCATTACGAAAAACCTTCAGAAATCAAAAAGCGCAAATTGGCCGCTGCCAAGCGGAAACAGCGCAAAATGAACTACAGGTACGACGAATAGTTCTGATGTCTCTTATCAAGAAAATCGACGAAGACCTGATTAAGGCCCTTAAGGCCGGTGAGAAAGCAAAAGCCACCGTGCTTAGGGGCCTTAAATCTGATTTCAAATACAAGCAAATCGAAATCGGTAAAGAACTCGCCGATGAGGACTGCCTGGGAGTCATTTTAACTGTCGCCAAAAAAATCAAGGATTCAATCGAGCATTTCGAAAAAGGCGGGCGCGAAGACTTAGTAAAAAAAGAAAAAACAGAGCTGGAAATCATCCAGGGGTATCTCCCCCAACAGCTTGGTGAACAGGAACTTAAAGAAATAATTCAAGAGGCTATCAAAGAGACCGGAGCAGCCTCACCCCAGCAAATGGGGCTGGTAATGAAGGTCGTCATGCCCAAAATCAAAGGGCGCGCCGACGGCAGGCTGGCCAGTAAATTGGCAACAGAACTTCTTGCCAAATGATTTAAAACAAATCTATACTCACACAGTTACCGAAACCCTAACCAGGAGAAAATTAATGAACTGGGTTGATGGTGTTTTGTTGGTACTGCTTTTGGCCTCGGTGATTGTGGGGTCAAAGAAGGGTCTCATCAGGGAATTGATGGCCTTTCTGATATTCTTTGTAGCGATAATAGTTTCAGTTAATTACATCGATCTGTTTGCAGTTTGGGTCTACAATAAAATCGGCGGTTCGGTGCTGGTCTCGGCATTCCTCTCGTTTGTGGCCCTGTTGGCCATCAGTTATGCCTCGTTTAAGCTTTTGGGAATACTCTTCTACAAGGTGGCTAATATCAAGCAGGTCGGCAAAAAAGACCAAATGGGCGGTGCACTGATTGGCTTTGTCAGGGGCTGGGTGGCTGTTGGATTTTTGACACTTTTGACATTTTTACTCCCCATGCCCGACGGCTTTTATATCGCGTTTGAGAATTCATTTTTCGGGCCGGCCATAGCCAAGACTATACCTCTGATTTATGACAGTACGGCCAAGATTCACCCCAAAAATCCAGAGTTTATAGCACAGATAGAAAAATCGCTTATGCTGGAGAATTCTACTGGCGGGGAAGTTGACGAAGACCGCCGCGATGTTCACAAAGTTCTGTTCCAGTTTGAAAAATTCTTCAATAGCGGCATGACGACGACGGACGAGACTCCGTAATTCAGTTCAATAATCACGGCTGGGAAGTTATATTAAGCCCCCGACTTAAAGTCGGGGGTTTTTTGTTACTGATTATATGATTGATAAACACTCCATTGAGAAACTGGAATTTCCCAAAATTCTGGAGATTATTGCCGGAAAGTCGCTGACCCCATTCGGCAAAGAGCAAATACTGGCCATTCACCCGTTATTCGACAAGAGCGAAATCGAAAAACGACTGACCGAAGTTTCTCAAATGAAGGACATTCTAAATTTTGGCGACCCCTTCCCTCTGGTTCGGCTTGCCGATTCGCGAGAAACCCTGAAAAAGGCGACAATACCCGGCAATTTTCTCGAAGGGGAAGAGATTCTTTTGGTGCTTAATCTGATCATCAGTTCTGATGCACTATTCAACTATGATAAAGAGGGCCGAAAGAAATTTCCGACCGTTGATGAATATCTAAAACAGCTGCGCGCTTTTCCGGAAATAGTCAAAGAGATTAATAGAACCATCGATGAACACGGGGTGGTAAAAGACAGCGCATCGGGCGCGCTTAAAAAAATCCGTGCAGAATTATTTGACAAGCGCCGCAGTATTCAAAAACTGCTTGAGAAAACAATGGCAGAGTATCAAAAACATCCTGGACTGCAGGATGATGTTATTACGCAACGCAATGGTCGCTATGTCATAACTATACCATCAAACCAATACCGGAGTGACATTGGTATACTTCAGGACCGCAGCCAGAGCGGCGCGACATTGTACGTTGAGCCTAAAGAAGCAGTGGAACACAATAATCGCATTAATCTACTTTTGCAGGAAGAACGGCTGGAGATAATTCGTATTCTGAAGGCACTCACCGCCGAAATTGCCAAACGCGCCTCACAACTGAATGAAAACATTCGCTTGATTGGAATTCTAGACAAGCTTCACGCCTCGGCGAAATACTCAATTGAAATCAAAGGAACCCAGCCGAAAGTTTCGGACAAACCAATGTTCGAGCTTCTCAACGCCCGCCACCCCCTGCTTATCCGAAGATTTGAAAAATTGGTAGATGTCATTCCGGCGGATATCAGTTTGGGTGAGTCACGACAGGCTATCGTGGTCACCGGTCCCAACACCGGGGGAAAAACTGTTAGTCTCAAAACGGTCGGGCTGTCAGTTTTGATGTCGCAATCGGGATTACATATTGCGGCCAAAGAAAATTCAACTGTCGGTATTTTTAGAGCGATGTTCGCAGATATTGGCGATGAGCAGTCAATTGAACAATCCCTTTCCACTTTTTCTTCTCACATCAATAATATTATCAGAGCCTTGAAAAATGCCTCGAAGGATACGCTGTACCTGTTCGATGAAATCGGCGCCGGTACCGACCCCAAAGAAGGCGCTGCACTGGCGGAATCAATTATTCTGTTTGCGGTCAATTCTGGTGCAAAACTTATGGCGACAACTCACTACTCACAGCTGAAAACTCTCCCGCAGCAGCATCCCGAAATCGACAATGCCTCATTGGAATTTGACCGCAAAACTCTGGCACCTACTTATCGGCTTCAGATCGGACTCCCCGGCTCATCTTACGCAGTGGAAATTGCCCGGCGGCTGGGAATGCCCGAGGAAATCTGCGGGAATGCTCTCAAAATTGTCGGCACCACCGAACGCTCGTTGTCGGATTTGATTGCGGAACTTGAAACAGAACTTTCCCGGGTCAGAAAAGATAAGTCCGAATTAACCGAACGGCTGGAAGAAGCCCGCAAACTTGAATCTGAATATAAAACTGTTTCAGAAAAATTCAGGAAAGAAACTTCGGAAGAAAAACAAAAGGTGCTGGGTGACACGGTCACGTTTTTGGATACCACTCGTAAAGAAGTGGAAAGACTGGTGGCTGAAATAAGAAAGAACCAGGCTTCGGAAGAATCTATCAAACAGTTTCACAAAACTATTAAGGATGCTCAAGCCGACATTAAGCAGCGTCTCGAAGAATTCGAGAAAAAAGGGAGTACTTTTGATTTCGAACCCGGCGATAAAGTGGTGGTTTTAACACTCAATAAAGAAGGGGAAATCGAAGAACTACTGGACAATGACAAGGCCCGGGTAAAAATCGGTAACATTTTTACAACTGTCGAGCTTCGAAATCTGGCGCCGGTCGAATCCGAGGCGAAAGCTGAAATGCGCAGAAGAAAACCGGCGTTTGATGTTGATACCAGCCTCTCCCCCGAAATCCATTTGCGGGGGATGACTGTAGAAGAGGCCGTGGAAGCGCTGGAAAAGTATCTCGACCGGGCAGTTGTGGCCGGGCTGGGACGAGTATATGTTATTCACGGCAAAGGTACCGGCACATTACGTCGCACACTTAGTGATTACTTGAAAAACCATCCTGAAGTAGATTCTATAAGGCTGGGCGACTGGAACGAAGGCGGCGCAGGAGTAACGGTAGTGCATTTGAAGAGTTGAAATGATACCACAGGAAACTATAGAACAGATTCGCCAGGCGACCGATATTGTCGAAATTATCGGCGAATTTGTCCGCCTGAAAAAACGCGGCAAGAACTACACCGCCCTCTGCCCTTTCCATACCGAACGGACTCCGTCATTTTCAGTTTCACAGGATAAACAGATTTTCCACTGTTTCGGCTGTGGCAAAGGGGGGAATGTTTTTTCATTTTTAATTGAACACGAGCGGATGTCGTTTATCGAAGCCGTCCGGCATCTGGCCAGGAAAGCCAATATCACTATCCGCGAGGAAGGCGGCAGCGGATTTAAACGAGATTTGATTGAACGTATTGGTTACGCCAATCAAATTGCAATTCAGTATTTCGAACAAATGTTGGAGCAGCCAAAGTACCAGGCCGTGCTCGAAGAATATCTCAAGCAAAAAAGAAAACTGACTGACGATACGATTAAGGAATTTCAGTTGGGATTGGCCGGCGATGAATGGGAGGGCTTGATTAAGTTCGCCGGAGCGAAAGACATCACCCCTGATGAACTGGTTAAAGCCGGGCTGGCCATACAAAATGAAGAAAAGAAAAACTATTTTGACCGGTTTCGATTTCGTCTCATGATTCCTATTTTCAATTTAAGCGGGAAACCGATTGCGTTCGGCGGACGAATTCTGAAAAACGAAGATTCCGCCAAATATATGAATTCGCCGGAAACGCCGCTCTATCAAAAATCAAATGTCTTGTATGGGTTAAGCCTGACTAAAGATCATATCCGCAATCAAAACTATGCTTATATCGTCGAAGGGTATTTTGATTTGATTTCTCTCTGGCAAGCCGGGATTAGAAACGTGGTGGCGTCATCGGGAACAGCTTTCACTTTGCAGCAAGCGCGGCTTTTGGCGCGATTTGCCGAACAGGTTTACCTGTTCTTTGATGCCGACTCCGCCGGACAGAATGCGGCTTTGCGTTCGGTGGACATTTTGTATGACGCCGGACTAGATGTGAAAATCATTCAACCTCCTGCCGGCGAGGACCCGGATTCCATTGCCGCCAAATTCGGACCGGGGAAAATAGAAGAACTTCGCAAGGCTGCTATTGGTTTTGTCCCCTACCGCCTGAAGGAAGTTAACGTCAACAGTACTGGAATAATCAACAAAGAAAAACTGGTTAAGGAATTTGGGGCTATAGGAAATAAGATTACGGATATAACCCGAAGGACTTTATTTCTGAATGAAGCCGCCGATGCCTTGCGTGTAAACGTTTCTATATTTCAACCGGACGGAGCCGGCAGAAAAAATAATCGTACCAGCAATAAAACTATTTCTGTTTCACAGAAAGAATTCAACCCCGTAGAGATAGGACTGCTATCGCTTCTCTTTCACAACCCGGGGGCAATTGACGAAATCTTTGTGGCTATTTCGCCCGATGATTTTGATTCCAAGCAATTGGCCCGGCTTTATTCGGCGTTAATCGACCAGTATCGCAATATTGGCAAAGTCGACGCCCGTTCGTTGATTGACAGCGCCGGTGACCCGGAATTTGCGGGTTTAATAGCCAAAGTTGCCTCCCAGGATTGGCTTCCCGACCAGGTCGAGAGCGAAACCGTTTCCCATGCCCGCCATCTGACCGGTAAAAAGAAAAAGTTGATTCGGAACCGGCTAAAGCAAAAATTAGCCGAGGCGGAGGCACAAGGAGACCGCGAAAAAGCCGATAATATATTAGATGAGCTGAAAAGCCATGGCCTATAGGTCTATACAATGCTTTCCAAACTGATAATAGAGAATATTGCCCTAGTCCCATACGCAGAACTGGATTTCGGCCCCGGTTTATGCGTTTTAACGGGTGAAACCGGCGCTGGCAAGTCGGTGATAGTTACTGCTTTGTCACTGGCCCTGGGTGAGCGCGCTGAAAAAGAGAGTATCCGCCATAAAGAGGAATTTGGAGGAGTTACCGCCGTTTTTGACGTTACCAACATGCCGGCGGCTTTTAAGAAACAATTCGATGTCTTTATTGATAACGACGAATTAGTCATTGAACGAATTCTTTCCCGTGACTCCAGTTCCAAAGTCCGTATCAACGAAAAAAATGTAACTTTAAATCAGTTGAATCATCTGACGGTCCATCTGGCAGAAATCATGGGACAGAACTCCAATCAGATGCTGATGAACGAAGAACACCATCTGGATTTTCTGGACCAATTCGGCGGCATCACGCCACTACGGGAAACCATTTCTGAAATGTACTACGATTGGAAAAAAGTATCGGAAGAGCTACGCCGAACGGTCATGAAACACGCCGATATCGGTTATGAACACGATCTCTTGATTCATCAAAAAGCAGAAATTGAAAATGCTAAAATCCGCATTGGCGAGGAAAAAGAACTTAACGAAGAACGCAAGATTCTCGACTCGGCCCGGGCACTGCTGCAATCGGCAGCGCTCCTTTCGACGCTATTGGAAGAAGAGGATAATTCGATAATCGAACAGCTTTCGGTGGCCGGAAAAGAACTCCAGAAAATGGCTGAAGTCGATTCAAAGCTGCATAAGAAAACCGAACAGCTCAATGAGGCGTTATATCAACTTCAGGATGTCGCGCGGGCTATGCAGCAGTATGGCTCCTCGATTGCCGATGACCCCAACCGGCTGGAGGATATCAATCTAAGGCTGGATGAAATCTTCCGGCTGAAGAAGAAATTCGGCGGGTCGGAGAAAGCCATTCTAAATACGCTTGAAGTTATTAATGCGAAATTGGTTGAACGTCCGGATGTGAAAACGCTGACCAGTAAGCTTGAAGCAGAAAGCAACCGACTTTTTAAAAAGTACAAAGATCACGCCCTGAAACTTTCGGATACGCGCATAAGAACCGCTGATTATCTGGAACGGTTGGTCACCAAAGAACTTTCTGAATTAGCCATAGACAAAGGCCGCTTTAAATTTGAATTCATGTATGAAGATGATCCGGATGGAGTTTTCCTGGACGGCCGGGTGGTGCGGCCATTTCCAGTGGGGCTGGAGAAAGCTCGCATTCTGTTTTCAGCCAATCCAGGCGAACCGCTTAAACCCCTGGTGAAATGCGCCTCGGGCGGAGAGATCTCACGCGTTCTTTTGGCCTTGAAGTCAGCGTCGAAATCTTCGGCCAAATCAAATAATCATGCCATAATGGTATTTGATGAAGTTGACACGGGCATCGGCGGCAACACTGCTAACGAAGTGGGTAAAAAGATGAAAAAACTTTCCCAAAACGGCCAAGTTTTGGTTGTCACACATCTCCACCAAATCGCTCGATTGGCCGATCATCATTTTGTGGCGGATAAGACGTCATCGTTCGGCCGCTCGACCATTACTGTTCGCAAGCTTGAGCACGATGAGAAAGCGGGCGAATTGAAGAGAATGGTAGCACTTCCTGAAAAGGCCTGACCCTTTAAAGCTTCAGCTCTCCTACTTCCTTTTCAACAGCAGTTACAACAGAACCGCCGCGGACAACCTCGGTCAGCTTGTCGATATCGGGATAGAGCGGGCGGTCATCGATAAGTCTTGAAACATTTTTTCTAATGATAGTATAAGCCGTCTCGGTTCCTTTTCCGCCTTTGAGCGGACGCCTGAAATCAAGCGCTTGCGCGGCACACATCAGTTGAATAGCTACTACGATTTCAGTATTGCGGATGATTTGAGTAAGTTTCCAGGCAGTCAATCCACCCATGCAAACGTGGTCTTCCTGGTCGGCAGAAACAGAAATAGAGTCAACGACGCCGGGGTGCGAGAGCAATTTGTTTTCAGACACCAGGGCAGCAGCGGAATACTGCGAAACCATTAGTCCCGAGTTTAAACCTTTGCCTTCGACCAGAAAATCGGGAAGTCCTGAAAGTGTGGGATTTAGCATTCTGTTAGTATGCCTCTCTGAAATCGAAGCTATCTCTGAAATGGCAATGGCCAAAAAATCCTGTGTCATCGCCACGGCCTGACCATGAAAATTGCCGGCGGCGACATAATTTTTATCTTGGGTGAAGAATAACGGATTGTCGCAGACACCGTTGGCTTCTTTCATATGAACGTCTAAGCAGTATTGAATCGCGTCTAATGTCGGCCCAATTATCTGCGGTGCGCATCGAAGTGAATAAGCATCCTGCACTTTTCCCTTGTTAGCGGGAATAGATTGAGAACCTTCGAGCAGGCGCCGGATGTTTTCAGCTGCAACTATTTGTCCGCGATGTTTGCGAATGGCGTGGGCACGGGGATCGAGACCGGACATATTTGAGCCAACTGTATCAAGAGTCATTCCAACTGCAATGAGCGCATTTTTGACGAGGTTGATGGCATCATAAAGCGCCAGACAACCCACTCCGGTAAAGGCCTCGGTGCCATTGATTAAACCGAGCCCCTCTTTGTAAGAAAGTTTGAGAACCGGCACGCCGGCGGCTTTCATCGCCTCGCCGCCGGGCATGCGCTTGCCGTTGTAGTCGGCGCGCCCTTCTCCCATGACGACTTCGGCCATCATCGAAAGAGGCGCAAGGTCACCTGATGTGCCTAACGAGCCCTTTTGGTAGATTACCGGATGAACGCGCTTATTGAGCATTTCGACCAATGACTCTAATATTCCCAACCTCACGGCAGAATAACCTGATGCCAGAGTGTTGGCGCGAAGCAGCATGGCGGCGCGAACATTGCTTTCGGGAATGGGGTCGCCCACTGCGGCGGCATGGGAATAGACTATTCTTTTTTGCAACTCCTCCCCTTGTTCGGGGGAAATCTGGATTCGGGCAAATTCACCGATACCGGTGGTCACGCCGTAAATAGGCGTGCCAGATTTTACCAGGTCTTCTAATACGGAACGATTGGCAATTACGGCCTGTTTGGCTTTTTCGGATATTTTGACTTTGGCGGTGCCGCGGCAGACGGCGTGGATTTCAGCGAGCGTCAGCGATTCGCCGGTTAAAACAACTTCACTTATGGACATATACTAATCTCCTGATTAACAATGATAAGTTTTCTGAAAGGGAAAAGAAAGATAGTAGCTTAGCTACCTGCGACTCTACTCGTCTTGCATTCCGGAGCCGGAATCTGGCGTGTAGCGGGTCATTACTTTTGTGGCGACTTTAATTGCCGCCCATTTTAAATCAATTGAGTATGACATTTCCGTATGAAAGATACTCTCAACAAACCAATTGTCAATCCCGCCTTCGGCAAGCATATTTCGACTATGATTGAAACAAATCTCGAACTTTTTGCCGACAATTCGACGTTTGTCGCATTTGATACCGAGACTACTGGGCTTTGGGCGCCGGCTCATAGGTTGGTTGAAATTGCGGGAGTAAAGTTCAGTGTCGGCAGTGATAGAATCGAAACTTTTCAGGCGTTGATAAACCCGGGGAGGGCAATTCCGGCTGACGCTATCGAAGTGCACGGCATCACCGATGAAATGACATCCAGTGCCGAAACTGCTGAAAAAGTCTTGAACAACTTTGTCAATTTTTGCGGTAACTCTATTTTAATAGCCCACAATGCCCCGTTTGATGTATCTTTTCTGGCTTGCGAAATGGACCGGGTCGGTCTCTCTCGTTCAAATAATACGGTGCTAGATACCGTTGATATTTTTAGAAAGCTCCAGCCGGGTATTCCGTCGTATTCTCTATTATCTCTTTCACAACATTTTGGTCTGGCGCAGAACCAGAAACACCGGGCACTCGACGACGCGATTTTGGTTCAAAAGCTGTTTACTCTGGCTGTGGCCAAATTTTCTGGTGACAAGACTCTTCCCCAGCTAATCAAAGGATTTTCCAAGTTAAAGATTTCAGATTGGAAGTTAGAAGAAGTGGCTCTTCCCGACGGTTACACTGACATCGAGAAAGCGCTGGCGGATAATCTTCGAGTTGAGATTTCTTACGCCAGCAAAGACCCGGAATCGACAGCGAACCAGCCATCAAGAGTTAGAGTAATCCGCCCCCGCACTGTCTATTCCCTGCGCTCTAAGCTATATATCAACGCCTTCTGTGAACTCACCGGCGAGGAAAGGACATTCAGGTTGGATAGGATTGAGAGTTATAGACTGCTGGGGTAGAAATAGTTCAACAGTAAATTTTATACTCTTGTATATTAAACGCAAAGCTTGCAAGAAATATCATGTCTGAATTCTCAACCAATCCTTAACTAAAAGCTCAAGCCTTTTAATTTCATCCTCATTTAGTTCGCAACTGTGGGCAATTACATTCCGCAAAAGATTGAACTGAGTAAGGACTTGTTGCATTGCCTTTCTACTTCTAATTGTATCAGAAAAATCATTCCAATTTGCATTGAAAATATCAATTAGTTCACCAAAGGTCGTGTAATAGAGCGGATCTTCAGATCGCAAGGATATGACTGAATCTTTCTCTTTTTCTTGGCGACCTCTTACTTCAGTTTTTACACCATCAGGCACTTTTTCTTCCCACCAATTTGCCCCAAATTTCTCGTTTAATCTTTCCGATATAAGGCGTCTTATAGTGTTTTCTACACTATAATAAAGCACATAAAAATCAGCCATTTTCTTTGCTTGAGTTCTAATATCCGATTCAAACAAATCAGTGTCTACTACTTCATCTTTTTTTATTGTCCGAAGGTGGCCAATTTCGATTCCTGACTTTTCAATTTTTGCTAACTCAGTCTCCAAGAGCAGATTCTTCATAGCAAAAAGTTTAAGTTTAGACATATTATTCATCATCATGGCTGAGGATGTGCTCTCTTAGGCTCTTGAAAATTGCATTAAAAACTTCGATTTCCGTTGTGGCTGGTAAGTTGAGATTAATGGTATAGGATATTCCAAGTGCTGTTTCGCTGCGGAAAGTTTTTTTCTCCTCGACCTTCTTTTCATCTTCTGATGTTCTAATTGACTTTTTGCCATCCTTGGCGTCAAAATCCGCAAGCTTGACCAATTCCAAAAAAGTTCCGACAACGCTAGGAAGATTCGGGTCATCGTCAGAAGCACCCAGTACAGTTTTAAGTTTAGAAGTCAGCTCTTTCTTTGAGAGCTTGTGTGCAAATTCATTTGCAGCAAATAAATCTGAATATGCATCTCTAATCCTCTGCCCCAAAATTGTTGCCGACAAACTGTCGTCACGATAATCTTTATAGAACTGAGTAGGTACATTTGCAGCATCCAAAAAGCCTAAGCGCTTTAACAACGGAATCATTGCTCTATAACTTGAAGATTTCAGCCCTAAGCTTGTATGTAAAAAGTCATATGTAAATTTAGCAGGGACGGAAGCTCTTTTGATTTCCTTGAAAATCTCAGGGATTCTCCCGTAAGCATTGACGTATGGTGGATACTTTTTCATAGATTTCTAAAATTCTTAAAATGGAGCCAGCGGGAATCGAACCCGCGACCTCTTGAATGCCATTCAAGCGCTCTCCCAACTGAGCTACGGCCCCATTACAATTTAGGCAGGAATTATACCCCTGATTTCGGCAGCAGTCAATCATTTGTTAGTGGCAACATCGGGCGAATGGTTGCTCCTAATCAAACAAAACGGCAGCGCCAGTAAGGCTAACCCAATCGATATCAAAATTACATTGTGGAAGCTGGCGACAAAGATGTCGGAGTCGTTCGCTAAACCCAAGTATTTCTGATTATAAAAAGCAAATAGCGCCGTACTTATAGCAACTCCCAGAGAAATTCCTATGTTGCGGCTGGTTGACAGAATGCCCGATGTTATTGCGCGCTGGCCTTTCGTAACTGCTCCCATCAGGGCCGATGAATTCGGAGTGCTGAACACGCCAAAGCCTGAACCTACGATTACCAACGCAATTGCCACCAGTGTCGTTGTGGAGTCTGCACCAATTCTACTCATCACATAGAGTCCGGCAGACAGAATTATCACTCCCAGTGTCGAAAGAAATCTGAAACCGATTTTGTCGGACAGTTTTCCAGATAATGGCGAAAAAATAAACATCGTAATCGGTATTATCATTAGATAAAGGGCAACTTGTTTCGGCTCGAGATGCTTGACCCGCTCCAGATAAAACGGCACCAGCACCAGGATTCCCGATACCGAAGAAAATGCGGCCAGCATCGCGGCGACAGATGATGTAAACTGGCGGTTTTTGAAAATATCCAGTCCAATCAGTGCTGTTTCTTTTTTCGACTCGAATCTGAAAAATAACGAAAGAGATAAGAAAGAAATTATTCCCAGTCCCCAAATGCGATAATCACTCAACGGATAATTCTTTATTAGTCCTAATGCAAATATGGCTGTTACCAAGGCCAGTGACACCGAAAGTGATCCCGCCCAGCGCATTTTTCTGGCGCTTTGATGCGGCGGCAGAAGTTTGAAATAGGCAAAGGTCATATACAGACCAACCAAACCAATGGGAATGTTAATCAAAAAAATCGAATGCCAGCTAAATACAGAAAGAAGCAGGCCTCCAGCCGGGGGTCCAAGAATGAATCCGGCTGAAACCATCATCACAATCATACCGATGCCTTTGCCGCGCTCATTTTCAGGGAATACTTCTGTAACTAGCCCCGTACCGACTGCGGCAAACAAAGCGGTGCCGGTAGCCTGGACTATGCGACTCAAGATCAGAGCGTAAATTGACCAGCTAAGTGAACACATGACCGAACCGACGATGAAAAAACTATATCCCAGCTTGTAGGCAAAGGCATACCCTTTGCTTTCAGTCCAGGCGCCGAACACCATTATGAGTGCGACCAGCGTGAGCGAGTAGCTCAAGGAGACCCACGCCGCCAAATCAACGCTGGCGTCAAAGTGCTCGGCAATCGTAGGTAAAGCCACGTTGACGATAGAACCGTCGAAAGTGGCCATAAAAGTCCCCACCGCACCGACCGAAAAAAGTTTGTATTTGTTTTGGTGAAGGGTGGATTCTGTCAAAGTTTTCTCTGCCTAAGTTGTTGTCATTAAAACATTTGGGTAATAAAGAGACCAAGCATAACAATTTAACTAAGGGACGTCAATAACATAATTTGCTAATGAAATCATTAAACAAAATCAAGATTGGTTCGTCCAACCTAATATCGGGACAAGAAAGGTTCGGGAAATGACAATCCAAATTCCCGAGCTGGTCAGAGGTTTTGTTGAAGGTGACGAAGCAGATTTTGCGGCGCTGGTTCGTATGTTCAGACGAAAAATCTACGCCACCGCCCACAAGATCGTGGGGAATCATCTCGACGCCGACGAAGTTGTACAGGAGACTTTTTTCAGAGTTTATCGCAAAAAAGAAGAATTAAAGAATGTAAAGTATTTCTCGACATTTTTAATGCGGGTGGCAACTAACTATGCCATTGACCTGCTGCGCCGGCAAAAGGGGCACAAGGGAATGGATAATGATACCTCCTCACTCCCTGGAGCGGTGCAGCTGGATCTGGCCAAACGAGTTTCCACCCCTGAAGAAGAGTTCGAAAACAAGCGACTAATGGAGGAAATTCAAGCAGCGCTCGACCGGCTGCCGCCTCGACAAAAAATAACGGCGATTCTGCACGATGTCGACGGCCATACCAAAGCCGAAGTAGCGCTGATTATGGAATGTCCCGAGGCAACAGTCAGGTCAAATCTCCATATCGCCCGCACCAAATTGAAAAGGATTTTGAAACACCGCCTATGAAAGAGAGCAACAAAAATGACATGTCGAAAGGTTTTCCCCCTCATTGATGATTTCGCCGACAATTGCCTGGATGAAAGCCTTAAAGAAAGTGTAACGGCACATATTGATTCATGCAAAAAGTGTGAATCCAAATTCAACGAAACGAACCGGCTTAAAACACTTTTACAAAGCTTATCGGTCCCCTATCCGGGGATTATGTATTTTAATCAAGCCACTGATTTGATTCTCTCCAGAATTGCCAATGACAGCCGGACTCATGAAGGCGTTCATTGAGAGCGGCTCGACGTTATTCTTGAATTTGGCATTCCGAACAAGCGAAATCATTTTTATTTCCATCATTAACCAACCCTTCTTATTTTCCTACTTCGATGAACTTCAAAAGAGTGATTATTATTGTTATCGATGCCTGCGGCGTTGGCGCCTTACCCGATGCTGACAAATACGGCGACAAAGGAGCTGCAACCATTCCCAATGTCGCACTCGCCGTCGGCGGACTGAAAATGCCCAATTGCCAGAAACTGGGACTGGGACATATCGTACCGATTGAGGGCGTGAAGCCGACCATACCTACCATTGGCAGTTTTGGCAAAATGGCCGAGCGTGCCGCCGGAAAAGATTCCACCAGCGGTCACTGGGAAATGGCGGGAGTAATTCTGGAAAAACCGTTTCCGACTTTCCCCAACGGCTTTCCCAAAGAGTTGGTAGAAAAATTTGAACAAACGGCGGGAATCAAAACAATTGGGAATTATGCTGCCAGCGGGACGGAAATCATAAATATTCTAGGAGAAACACATTTACAAACAGGCGCAATAATCTTGTACACATCGGCAGATTCTGTTTTCCAATTGGCCGCACACGAAGTTATAGTTCCCCCAGAGCGGCTTTATGAGATTTGTCAAATAGCACGGAAATTACTCACCGGGGAATATGGTGTGGGACGAGTAATTGCCCGGCCGTTTTTGGGCAAAAAAGGTGAGTTCGTACGAACTGCTAATAGAAAAGATTTTTCGCTTAAGCCGCCATCGGACACAGTGCTGGACTTACTTTCCAAATCGGGGCGAAAAGTGCTGGCTATTGGGAAAATCTATGACCTCTTTTTCGGACGAGGTATCAATGAGCGCATCAAGACTGCCGGCAACTCCGAAGTGATGCAGGTTGTATTGAATGCGGTCCAAAATGACCAGACGCACAGTTTAATATTTGCCAACTGCGTTGATTTCGATGAAAAATGGGGGCACAGAAACGATGAAAAAAGTTTTGCCAAGGGGCTTGAAGAATTCGATGCCGACCTGGGAAACCTCATGCCGCAGTTGAGAAATGATGATTTGCTCATTATCACTGCCGACCACGGTTGTGATCCGACTATCAAAACTTCAACCGACCACACTCGGGAATATGTGCCGCTTTTAGTTTACGGGAAAAATGCCAAAAGAGGCGTTAATCTGGGAATCAGAAAAACATTTTCCGATATGGCCTGCACAATAGCTGATAACTTCAAGCTGTTGTCCCGATTCCAGGGTGATTCATTTCTGAAAGCAATCTCGTAACCTTGTTTTCCAATGAATGAAATATTGAAGGAACTGAATCGCCGCTTTGACCACGCCGCTTTGAAAGCCGATATTGATGAAAAGGGAATTATTAAGCTTTGCGAAGAAGCCCGGCAATTTGATTTTTTCGCAGTGGCCGTAAATCCTGTCTGGGTCAAGATTGCTTTTCAACAATTGCAGGGAACGGATACAAAAGTGGTGTCAACGGCCGGATTTCCTCTAGGTGCCAATCGAACTGACATCAAAACGGCTGAAGCCGCCAAAGCAGTGGGCGACGGCGCCTCGGAAATTGACATGGTGGCCAATATCGGGTGGATAAAATCAGGGGAATTTAGTAAGGTTACTCAAGAGATATCGGAGATTCGCAAGAGTATCCCATTCAATGTCTTTCTGAAAGTGATTATAGAGGCATCGTTATTAAGTCTCCAAGAACAAATTAACTCCACCAAATCCGTAATAAACGGCGGGGCTCAATTCGTAAAGACCGGCACAGGGTTTTCCGGAGATGTCACAGTCAAACAGGTAGGAACTCTGTTCAAGGCGGCAAATGGTCAGATTGAAGTAAAGGCCTCCGGTGGCATTCGTACATTGGGGCAGTGCCGTAAACTGCTGGAAGCCGGCGCTTCGCGACTGGGCTCTTCATCAACCATTCAAATAATGCATGAGCTTCAGCAAGTAAAAACTGCCTAATCCGCCAGATTTAACATTCGTAAAAAGCCCCATGTGAAACATTTGCCTTATTTCCCTTTTATTGTATCTTAATATTCGAGTCCGGCAAAAAGGGGAAGCCATCTAGGGGTAGCCCTCTTTATTTGCCATAAATTGTGATTGGAGAATATGGGATCTCTGGCATTATTAAAGTCCAAGGTTGTCGTGGTGCCGATGGGCGAGGCCGATTTTATGGTGGTCAACCGTCTGGCTGCCGATGTCGGCCCGGTGTTCAACCGTTCGGTGGATATTCTTAAAGGAATGAAAATGCCGCTTGAAGCTCTCAATTTGGTGCGCAACCAGTATTATGCATCAGTAATTCTTTCGAAATTGGAGCGAACCAAAGCCAACAGCCGAGAGAGAGTTTTGGCGGTGTGCGAAGAAGACTTGTATTTGCCGGACCAGCCTTATGTGTTGGGACATGCCGACACCCTCTCGGGCACTGCCATAATATCACTTTATCAAATTCGCCAGGAGTTTTATGGTCTCCCCGAAGATGAAGCTAAAGTCTACCCGCGTCTGTTCAAAGAAGCCATTCACCAGTTGGCGCACATTTTCGAGGTTTCCAATTGCCGCAATCCTCGCTGTGTTAATTATCACAGTGAAAAAATGCTGGACATAGACAACAAAGGTGAAAAATTCTGTGATGTCTGCCGGCGCCAACTGGCTGGTATCAGCTGAAATCTGAAATCAGGAGGCCGTGTTCTTAGATGACACTCGAACAGATTATCGATTTCATCAAGGACAGCCCTGATATTTATTCTAATATTGCCCACTGGAAAACTTATCCTCCGCAAAAAGCTCGTTACGCCGAGTTTCCTTCATTTATCAACCCTAAACTCAAAGAGACTCTGGCTAAACGCGGTATCAGCCAACTGTACACACACCAAGCCGATGCCATTGAAGCCGTTTATCGCCGAGAGAATGTTGTAATTGTCACTCCGACCGCATCGGGGAAAACCCTTTGCTACAATCTCCCAGTGCTCAACCTGATTATGGAGAATAATTCCAGCCGCGCGCTATACCTATTTCCTACCAAGGCGCTGGGACAGGACCAAATGACCGAACTTTATGATTTGATTCAGAAGCTGGATGTTGATATCAAGACCTACACTTTCGATGGCGACACGCCGCAAACAGCCCGACGCGCCATTCGTTCGGCCGGACATATTGTCATTACCAACCCTGATATGCTGCATGCGGGAATATTACCGCACCATACCAAGTGGATAAGACTTTTCGAAAATCTTAATTATATAGTCATCGACGAAATCCATCATTATCGCGGAGTTTTTGGCTCGCACCTGGCTAATGTATTGCGACGACTAAAACGTATATGCAATTTCTACGGCTCTCATCCCCAGTTTATTTGTTGCTCTGCCACTATAGCTAATCCGGCGGAACTTGCCGAAAAAATAATCGGCGAAGCTGTCACTTTAATCGACAACAACGGCGCACCATCCGGTGAAAAGCATTTTTTGATTTACAATCCGCCGGTGGTTAATAGACAGCTGGGCATTCGCAAATCGGTCATCAATGAATCTGCTCGAATAGCAGCACTCTTCCTCGAAAACAGAATTCAGACCATAGTTTTTGCTCATACTCGACTCTATGTCGAAGTGCTGCTGACATACTTGCAACGTGAACTTAAAGGTGATTTTGGAAAGGGGATTAATATTGCCGGATATCGCGGCGGCTATCTCCCCAATGAACGCCGCAGCATTGAAACAGGACTTCGAAATGGCTCCATTACCGGAGTCGTATCAACAAATGCACTTGAACTGGGAGTTGATATCGGACAACTGGATGTGTCCATCATCATGGGCTATCCCGGCACTATTTCATCTCTATGGCAGCAGGCCGGACGGGCCGGTCGAAGGTCAAACACGACCGTGACAATAATGGTAGCGTCATCAACTGCTATCAATCAGTTTTTGTGCTCCGAGCCGAAGTATATTTTTGAGCGCACTCCCGAATCGGGAACAGTTGACCCAGATAATCTCATAATCCGCACCAGTCATATAAAATGCGCCGCTTTCGAACTACCGATAGAGACGCATGAAAACTTCACCGGCGACGGCACCAATTCAATTCTTGATTTCCTTTCCGAATCAAATATCGTCCGCAAAACTAATGAGCGTTATCACTGGTCATCGGAGATTTATCCGGCGCAGCAGGTATCACTGCGGTCGGCCTCGCCGGATAATTTCGTAATCTTAAACGAGACTAATAATTTCGAAGTGATTGGCGAAGTCGATTATTTCGCCGCGCCTATTTTCCTGCATCCCGAAGCCATCTATCTGCATGGCGCCCGGCAGTTTCAGGTTACGCGGCTGGATTGGGAAGGGAAAAAAGCTTATGTCAAAGAGGACAATGTTGATTATTACACCGATGCCGAGACTAAATCGGAACTGAAAGTATTGGATGTCAATCAGGAAAAAGCCATTGGCGGAGCAATTATTTGCTGCGGCGATGTAACTGTTACGTGCACCACGGTACTATTCAAGAAAATCAAATTTCAGACCCACGAAAATGTCGGCAACGGTGAACTTAAACTCCCCGAGCTCGAAATGCACACCTGCGCCTTTTGGTATTCGTTTCCACAGGATATACCGCTTTTGGTTGGCATTACCAGTTCACAATTCGGCGGCGCCTTAAGAGGATTGGCCAATATTTTGGGGAAAATGGCGCCGATATGGGTCATGTGTGACGTTCGTGATTTGCGTTCGATTTCACAGGTACGCTCCCCCTTTACCGAGCAGCCAACCGTTTATATTTACGAAAACATCCCCGGAGGTGTCGGGCTTTCCGAAAAACTGTTCAACGAATCGGAAAGTTTATTCGAAGCCGCTTTTGAGCATGTCAAAAAATGTCCCTGTACCGCAGGCTGCCCGGTATGTGTCGGCCCGCCTATGGAAGTCGGCCCGGGGGGCAAAGAAGGGACGATTAAGCTGTTGGAGCATATGCTGGAAATAACACCGGTGTAGGACAGACAACGCCATCTTTCGACTCCGCTCAAGATGACGTTGCCTCCGCTTAGGATGACGTTGTCAGCAGGAATTCTTATGTGTTGGGTCTACATTCTTAAATGCTCTGACGGGAGCTACTATACCGGCAGCACTACAGATCTTGAAAGACGACTTGCAGAGCATCATGCAAAAACTTATTCAGGATTTACATCGATACGACTGCTGGTTACTCTTGCTTTTTCTCAGGAATTCCCAACTATCGAAGAAGCAATTGTGGCAGAAAGAATGATCAAGGGCTGGTCTCGGAAAAAGAAAGAGGCACTAATTAATTCTAATTTTGACCTTTTACATGAACTTGCCAAATGCAAGAACGAAACTTCACACGAGAATTTATAATACTAATTCATCTTCAAAAGTCATCCTGAGCGGAGTCGAAGGGTGACTTTTGTTGCAACTTAAAACACGCTAATCTTAAAATACTTTCTGGGATTCTTTTCGATATCGGTGACGAGATTACTGATGCGGGAAATTAGATTTGTAACTTCCACATAAAGGGCGGTGTCATTTACCATTAAACCGAGTGACCCTTCTGAAGCATTTAACTTACTCATTATGGTATCCAAACGTGCGGAAGTAGCAGTCAGATTGTCATAAAGGCGGGGGTCATTGATTATTTTCCCCAGCGTGCCCGTGCTCTGGTCGACTTTTCCGCTCAAATTCCCCACGGCATTCGAAGTTTTTTCAATTGAAGAAATAATCCGTTCCTGATTTTTATGAAGGTCGGTCGTAATGGCGGTCAGATTCGTTAATAGCAGGGTCATCTGCCGATACATTTCGTCTTCAGTAGCCAGTTTCCCCAAGGTCCCTTCGCCGCGGTTCATCCGCGCTAAAATTGCATCAAGATTGCTCATGATATCTCCGGCTTCAGACAGAGCCAGCTCGCCTTCCTTAAATAAACGTTCGGCGCTGCCGGCGTCGCGTGTGGGGATGACATCGCCGTCGGCAATCGGCTCACCGCCTTTTAAACCGGGGATGATCTCAACATACTTATCTCCCAAAAATCCGATAGTACCGAGCTGCACTTCCGTTCCGGGTGTAAGTTGATTCCAGATTAACTTTTTGGCACGGCAGACAACTTTTACCTGCCGCAGCGAATCCAAATTGACGAATTCAATATCTCTGACATTGCCAACTTCGACTCCCGACATCCACACCGGCGCACCGGGTAACAGGCCGTTGACATTATTGAAGTAACAGATAAAAAGTCTTTTGGGGTCAAAGATTGATGTCCCGGTGCCGGAAAGAGATGCCCACAAAATCACGCCAAAAGCAAGTACCAGAAGAAGGCCTACTTTTAGATTTCCCCAACGAACTCTAATTGAACGCTGCATTACTCTTTCCCTTTATCAGCACGTCATAATCATAATCGGCAATAAATTGAAAACACAAGATAATCTAATTTCAGACCTTTCGCCTTATGCAAACTTTATGTGGTGGACACGATCAAAAGACTCCCGAAATGGCGCCAGAAACGCCAACACCCGCGGGTCCTGGCTGTCTCTCAAATGTTCCAGTGTGCCGTCAAAAGCAACTTCCCCTTCAACAACCACCACAAACCTGTCCCCCACCGCCAGTGCATCGGCAATTTGATGAGTCACCATAATTGAACAAATTTGTCGTTCATCGTGCAGCTTGTTGATAAGATGAATAACGTTGGAAGTTGCCTGCGGGTCGAGGCCGGTGGTTGGTTCATCGTAGAGCATTATCTTCGGATCGGTTGACAAAAGCGCCCGACCGATGGCAACCCTTCTTTGCATACCGCCGGATAACTGTTCCGGGAGTTTGTTGATTATTTCATAAGTGTTGAGACCGACAAAACCGAGCATCTTGCCGACTCGGTCCGAGATCTCATGCAGCGGCAATTTGGTATGCTCCAGTAAATAATAGCCGACATTTTCCCCGACTGTCAACGAATCAAATAGCGCGCCCTGTTGAAAGACCATTCCAATATTCTTGCGTATCTCTCTTTTATCAGCTTCTCTCAATTCACTGATATTCTCGCCATCGATAATGATTTCTCCCCGCTGCGGCACTTCCAATCCCAATATTAAGCGCAAAATTGTTGATTTACCCGAACCCGACGGACCCATTATTACCAGCGCTTCGCCGTCTTCGATGTTGAACGAGATATTGTTCAACACCGGTTTTTCTTCATAGGCAAAATGCACTTGACGGAGTTCAATCATAGATATCCTTTGATGGTTGCAAAGATGACTTTGGTGATAAAGAAATTGACGATTAGAATCGTTATCGACGACAGCACCACTGATTCGGTGGTGGCGCGTCCAACGCCTTTGGTGCCGCCTTCACTGGTGAACCCTTTGTAACATGAGATTGAGGCTATGATGAGTGAAAACGCCGCCGGTTTCAGCAGTCCCAGGAACATATTTCCGAAAATCAGTTTTTCACGAACGGTTGACCAGTATAGATTGGACGATACATTTGATACAAACGATGCCACAAACCACCCGCCGATAATGGCTATGACATCCATCACTACCGTTAGTGAGGGAACCATTACCATCAGAGATATCAGCCGCGGCACGACTACTTTTTTCATCGGGTCTATTCCAAATGCCACCATGGCATCGAGCTGGTCGGAGGATTTCATGGCGCCGATTTCGGCAGTAATACCGGCGGCCACCCGCGCGGCAATCATCAGGCCGCTTAATACAGGACCCAGTTCTCGAACGATGGAAATGGCCATTATCCGCCCCAGATAGTTTTTGGCGCCAAAATCCGCCAACTCCACTGCAAACGCCAAAGCAAAACCCATCCCGGCAAAAACACCAGTCAGAATGATTAGAAACAGGGATTTTACCCCTATCAGATACATCTGCTCTTTGGTCTCGGCCCAATAGAACGGCCGTCCAAACAAGGCATAAATCATTTTCATGAAAAAGAGAAACAGATTCTGGCTGACGAAAGCAAAATGCTTAAGCCATTGATTTAGAAGACCTAAAATGGAGCTTTCCTTTCGTAAATGGCAGTAATTTTAGATTGATAAGGGACTTAGGTCAAGGTATTTGATTTTTGACAAATGAAGGTATTTTCCAGATATTGTAACTAGTAAACAAATTGTGCTGTCGGGTGTCCTCATCCGACAGCAGTCAAGATTCTAATTAGGTGTCAGGTGGGATACCTGACACCACAAAAAAATGAACAACGGTAACAAAATAAAACGCCCACATTGCATCACCCTCTTCTCCGGCGGATTGGATTCTGCTTTGGCGATTCTCTTGATGCTTAAGCAAAATATCGAAGTCACGGCGCTGACTTTTATGACTCATTTTGGCTGTGACTTGGGTGACCGTTCCTCGTGCGGAGGAAATCCGTATCCGGCTGCTGAAAAGTTCGGCTTCAACGTCAAGCTGATGCATCTCGGGCAGAAGTTTGTGGACATTGTCGAGAAGCCCAAGTATGGGCGCGGCAAGAATATGAACGTTTGTGTTGACTGCCGCATTCTGATGTTGAGCGAAGCCAAAGAATTTATGGAATTGATCAACGCCGATTTTGTGGTGACCGGCGAAGTGATGGGACAGCGGCCGATGTCGCAGGTCAAAGACAAATTGTTTCTGACCGTCAAAGAGTCCGGACTGAAAGGGAAATTACTGCGTCCGCTTTCGGCAAAACTTTTGCCTCCGACCGAAATGGAGTTGAGCGGCATGGTTGACCGCGAGCAGCTTGAGGGAATTTCAGGGCGTGGGCGCCTTCGCCAAATGGAATTGGCCAAAGAATTTGGTTTGCAGGATTATCCCTCCCCCGCGTCGGGATGTTTATTGACTGATGTCGGATACTCCAACCGTCTGCGTGATTTATTGGCGCACACCGAACGACTCTCGTTTGATGATTTGAATTTATTGCGCGTGGGGCGACATTTTAGATTAGACGCACAGACGAAACTGATTATTGGGCGCAACGAAAACGACAACAAGCTTCTTGATTTTCATCGCAAGGATTATCACTACCGCCTCGAAGCCCCCGACTGCGGCTCGCCGGTGACACTTTTAATTGGCAATCCTTCCGAAGAAAACCTGACCAAAGCCGCCTCCCTTACGGCAAGGTACAGCTCTTTGAAAGACACTTCACTCGTTCCCGTTACAGTAACTGGCAAGGACTTCGAGAAAACACTGCTGGTCTCGCCGAATGTGGATGAGAAGAACGAGGCAATGACGCCGGTGCGGTAACAGTTGAATTCGCAAACTTGTAGTAATATAACATTTCGAATTAATTTGGAGGATCCAGTGAAAAACCGAATTTCAGTCTTATGTTTTTGGGTTGTCATTATTATTGCTTACACTTCAGCCGCCGACATTCCACAATTTATCAAATATCAAGGGCGTTTGACTGACTCTGCCGGCACACCGTTAGATGGTTCATACAATTTCACTTTCACACTTTATGATGATGCGACTGGAGGCAGTTCTCTCTGGACAGAATCCCAAGTTGTAAGTGTTTCTGACGGACTGTTCCACACCTCTTTCGGAGCCAATGGTGGGAATCTCTTGACTCAATCCGTTTTTAATTCCGCGGAAGTATGGCTGGGTATTGCCGTTGACACCAATTCGGAGTTCACTCCTCGTGAGAGGATTTCCGCAGTACCTTATGCCTATCAAGCTGGAATTGCACAAACAGCACTAAGCACTGGCGGGTCAAGCTGGTTTTTAGCGGGCAACTTAGCGGATTTGGAGGCCGGTGGCGGACAAATTGCTGGATACCCCGTGACAGAATACGAATATGGTTTTGCTTACGGCCCAGCCATACATAGAGCAAGGTGTGACATTGTTGCAGGCGGCTTGGTGTTTTGTAATGTCGAACCATTTCTTCTGGGATCATCTGCAGGACCTCCTTTGAGTCTAAGTTACGGAGGGATTTTCTTTATGAAAAACACGGTACTCCCCGATGACGATGCAGCAACATCAGCGGAGTGGTATTATGGTCCGTGGGTGGTCAATTCTGACCAAAATGGCCACATAACTGTCATTGCACCAGGTTTCTCGGAGTGGCAGGTTTATGCTAGAAAACTGTAAAAAATATAAGCCCCCGTATTTTCTAGTGGGGTTGCTCGATATGAATACTGATAGCGAAAACTTCAAACCCAATGGGATTTCGACCTAGCCCGGAGGCGCTTTAAGATCAAGAAGTCGGGTCGCCCACCCGCCGCGGCGGGCTGTGGGTTCTCTTTATCCATATAGTAAATGACAGCGCTTGAATGACCGACAGGATTTCACGTCAAACTTGGAATGACGACCCGCATTGCGGGGTTTTCTTGTCAAAACTGTCCTGTTTTGAGGCGGGAGTTTCGACTTACCAGAATAGCCTTCCAATAATAGCATTGTCCGGCCCAAGGGATTTGAGTATTATGCGTGGAACTTAGACCTTGGGAGCGGTACTCATGATCAATTTTTACATTTATCTGGCGGTAATAGTCTGCGGCGCTTCCGTACTGGCGATTGAAATACTCGGTACCAGAGTAATCGCTCCTTTTTACGGTGTTAGTTTGTACACCTGGTCAGGACTAATCAGCGTTACGCTGGCGGCGCTTAGCGTCGGTTACGCATTGGGCGGACGCTGGGCCGATCGCGGCCCCCAATTGAGTCGATTCTGTATGGTCATAGCCGCCGCCGGTGTTTGGATAATCGTCATCCCCTGGCTTCGAACCCCTGTTCTTCATGCAGCGGAACCATTGGGACTTCGCGCCGCAGTGCTAATTGCGGCGACAGTTTTATTTTTTCCGCCTCTGGCACTGTTAGGAATGGTCGGGCCGTATGCTATTCGACTAATGGCTTCAAGTTTGGAGGTAGTAGGACGAACTGCCGGCAATCTCTATGCCGTTTCGACAGTGGCTAGTGTTGGGGCCGCAGTTGTAACCGGTTTCTTTCTAATACCAAACATAGGCTTGTATGCTTTGATTTTCTCGATCGGAGTACTTCTTATTGTAACAGCCCTGATTGGTCTGGCTTTGTCCTGGAAAAATAAGTCTGCACGGGTGTCGGCACTTGCGTTCGCTGTCGTTGACATACTGGGACTGCGTTTCGCCCCGGAACAAGCGGCGGACCCTGAAAGAGGATTGGTTGCCATCGAGCAGAGCCCTTACGCCGAAATCCGAGTCGTTGATGTAAACGACATGCGCTTTATGCTGATTGACGGAGGTATTCATACTGTCATTGACCCGGCCACCGGGTATTCACGATTTCCATACGTAGACGTGCTGGACATTTCAAAAGGATTTTTTGAAAAGCCGGGAAAGATGTTGTTAATCGGTCTTGGCGGCGGCTCCGTGGTTAAAAATTTCGTTCGTGATGGCTGGGGTGTGGATGCGGTGGAAATTGATGCAACCGTCACAAAAATAGCCTACGATTACTTCGGATTAAAGCCGCACGATGCAAATGTATACGAAATGGATGGCCGACAATTCTTGATTACAAACGACAATATCTACGACCTAATCATAATGGATGCTTTTGGCAGTAGCGCCATCCCGTTTCATCTGGTAACCGAAGAGGCCTTTGGATTGATTCGAACACATCTTGCACCTGAAGGAGTTCTTGCCATGAATGTCGAAACCGTCGGCTGGCGCGACCCCATCATACTTTCCTTAGCCGCGACAGCGAACCGGCAGTTCGCCAACGTGAAAGTGCTTCCTCTGGCCGAGCCCCCGGATCAACTGGGGAATATAATCCTCTTAGCCTCGAACCGCAGTCTGGAATTAAAAGAAGAGCCGCCTGTCCCGAGTTATCGTTTCACTGCCGAGTATTATAGAGCACACGCCTGGGATAATCGCTTTATCGTGGATACGGTCGGAATTCAGGTACTGACTGATGAGCTCAATCCTACAGATATTTGGGCCGAACGAGTTAATTTTGTAGCCAGGAAAGACCTTCACGCCAAATTTGCTCAATCCGGAATTGGCTGGTGATTCTCTTCATTTGTCCGACATTGGCTTAATTTCACCGCTCACCAACGGACAAACCGGATGTCCTTCAATCTCTTTAGGAATCTTTTCGAGGATTTCGTCTTTTTCTTCAACAATTAATACCAGAATGCACGGCTTCTTTTCGTCGTTCTCACCGATGGCAACTCCCACAATTCCGGGTATTGCCATCAATTCACCGGTGTGAGCTTCCATCACAGTGTTGATGTCCCTTGTGGGCATGGCATTCTTACTTTCGTTTTCCGGTTTACAACCTGCTAAGAGTATCACAAAGGAAAATAAGCCGAGAAAAAATAAATGGGCAACCGAGAATCGTTTTCTCTGATTGCCCATAATTTGATTCCTTTCACCGGCACGACTTTGTTATAATTGCCTTGCCAGCAAAACTATTCTATAAATCAGTTACCAACCATCGTGGCGCCAAAGAACGACAGTACCTGACCAATTGGATTCGCCACTGCAAGCGTGCTGCTGCCCGCATAAAGAAGGCCTACTGCACGCGGACTGGTAGTTACGTCTTCAACCATGAGCGATCCCGAATCGCCGCCTGCCAGAAACCTGCTGCCGCGGTTAGTAGTCAGAATCTGACCGGTAAATGTCTTGGTAAATGCCGCACCGCCGGCGCACTCATTATCATAAGCAACGCTGACTGTAGCATTGAGACCATTAACGGTCGCCCGGCTTAGTCCGGTGGTACGTCCACTCTTCTTAACGGCTTGATTGAGCGATGCCGCAACAGTAGAAGACGAAATCGTGCCTACTTCCAAAATGGCTCCACTTTCATCTACTTGTCCCGAAATAATAGTAGCGCTGGAAGCATCAACGTTGCTGCCCGGAAGCGAACTGCTTTTTACCAGTGTTGCGACGTTTTGAGCATTGTTTTCATTGCAACCTACGTCGATGAGTCCGGGCTGAATGATGAAGTCACCGGTCTGTGCCGTGATGCCGTTACCGCCGTTGACTATGTCGGCCTCAAAGACGTGATAGTTGCTAAGAATCCGCTTTTGGCCGCCGACCTGGATGAGCGATCCAAGGGTGCCGCCACAACAGAAACCATTAGCCAAATCATCGCGCCAGCCGCCGGAGGTTCCGAGCTGAATCGGCGGAGTCTGTATGGTCTTGTGGCCACCGCTTTTCATAGCCACAATTTTGTCAGTGTACACCAGTTGCACCGGCACTCCCTCAATTTCCATCGGCGCTGTTTTGCCGGCCGCCTCCGTCGTAACCAATAGCATTATCGCCGGCTCGCCCTGGTCGTTCAGCGTTACCGCTGTGCCAATGACGTCGGGATTGGCCATTAAATCTTTGGTGTGACGTTCCTGTATAGGTATTACCGCCAGTACTTTCGGATTCGCCAGACTCAAAGCATTGTCATCAAGCCCGGCCGGTCCGACCGGCGTGTCGCCTGAACCAGAACAGCCCCAGATGACCAGAGAGATTAGAATTGCGGCGCCGACAAATAGCCACAAAGCACCGCGTGAACGCGTGAAGGTTCGCATCATTGAGTTCCTCCCAGATTAGGTTGTTTTAGTAGTTAATTAAGTGGAAATATCTGTTTTCTGCCGAATCTGTCAAGCTTTTTGTGTTGATAAAACTGCTTAAAATCAAGAAGCCCCGACATCGTGTCGGGGCTTCTTTTTCTCCTCACCTGTCCCCCGCCGAGGCGGGGGACTAATTCACCGCCAGACCAATACATAATCAAATCCTGTGCCACGACAACAAACAGCTGCTCGGTTGTTGATAGACAAGGTGTTAGGGTTTACATGATTGACAAACATCTTAAAAAATCTCTTGAGAACGCAGTTTTTAACGGTTTCAAGGCGCACGAACTGCTCATAACTTTGCTTGACGTTGGCATAAATATTTCAAAGCTTATCTCGGTATGTTTGAAAAAAGGCACCAGGAAGTTATACCTCGAGGCAAATTCGCGTTGCGGTTATTGAAATCGCTGGGAACTGCCCTGATTGTAGTTTTAATAGCATTAGGTATTGGAGCCTCCGGCTACCACTGGATAGTTGGTTTAAGCTGGATCGATGCCGTGCTCAATGCCGCGATGATTCTCTCCGGCATGGGGGAGATAAATGAGCTAACCACTTCTCCGGCGAAGCTCTTTGCCTCGGCCTATGCGCTCTTTAGTGCGCTGGTGTTTCTTTCAGTAACGGGGGTCCTATTGTTACCAATAGCCCACAGATTTCTGCATTTGTTTCATCATCGAAAAGACGATACGACTGCAAATTGACAATCCCTGTCATCGTTTAAAATAACAAAGCCCTTGCAATGACCCACAGAGCAAGGGCTTTTTTAATCGGTATTTAATTTAACGTATTGGGACAAACGTCCCATCAAGCAATCAAGTTTTCCAATCTCTTTACTTCAGCAACATCATCTTCAATGTCTGGGTATACTTTTCAGCATTCAGACGATAGAAATAGACGCCACTGGAATAGTCATTGGCTTCCCACGTTACCGTATGGTTACCTGCATCCATGTGTTGGTCAACGAGTGTTACAACTTCCTGACCCAGGACGTTGTACACCACCAACTTCACCTGACCGGCATGCGGCAGTGCAAAAGCTATGTCAGTCGTTGGGTTAAATGGATTGGGGTAGTTCTGCGCTAGATTGTATTCGGTCGGAAGTTCGTCCGCCGGATTACTAAACGCCACTGAACCGAACTCGGGATACTCCACACGAACATTGGCAATGCTGCCATCAGCATTGTATTCGTGATACACAAACATCAGTTTGTGATAAGGATCCTCCAATTCGATTGCCTCAATAGTCACGGTATTAACGGACGGATTGTCGATTTCAAAAACGAGATTGGCAATTACTCCCGAACCGGCTTTAAGATCCGGCTTGGGTGTCATCGACATCTGCGGCAGAGCACCGATTATTACGGTGTTGTTCTCGTTATTGATGTTCGAGATTTTGAAGTCAAAATACGAAATTCTCGTATTATCAAAATTGACCTCTTTGAGAGTCACTCCGTCCGAAAAACTTAACGGAATATCCAACGCCACCAGATTGTCCGCATTGGCGATTTCCAACGGAACAACCAAAGTGGTTGCGCCTTTTGCTTCAGCCTTACCAACAGCGAACTGATGATAATCTTTGGCAAACAGCGACAACGGCATCGCTAACAGAGCCATGACAATTGTCACAACGAGTAAGCGTTTTATCAAGGTTCACCTCCTCAATAGAGCTTGGTTAACTTGCCATGCCGCCACATACAAACATCCTTGTAATGGCAGCTACATCCTATTTTCTCCCCGCAAGTCGGGAAGACTTATCCAAAACGCGATTAATTTTTTGCCTTTGCTCTTTATAGAGCTTGGGAACAATCTCGGCAATCGGAATGAGTACGAATATCTGCCAATAATATGCAGCCGGATTCAACAATGTCAACACTTTTTATCCTATTCCTGCCTGTTTATTTGCCAGGTTATTCTGGTCAAAAACGCTAGTCTCTTGCCCATTGGTTGTCCCTACGCTCTCTAATCTTAGCGTATCTAAATGCTATTACACTGTTTACAGCATCTTGGTTCCTTTAAACAGTACAAAAATCCTGCCTGATAGTACACTTTTTTGAGAAAATCGGGTCGCAATTATTGCGGGGGGTTGTTTTTTGGGAATATCCAGAAATACTAATAGACGCGAAACTTATAACCAGCCTCGCTGGCACTGGTGTCTATACTTGACTCTTTTTCTATTTGGCATAACATTATGCAATTCCAATAGCCCATCACTGATGAGGAGGTACTTTGGCAGAATCCAACGCGTCTCAAAAGCCTTATAAACCAACTGTCCCTGCCGGAACGATTATCGATGAAGTAACCTGGAAAGCCGTAATCCTTGGAGCTTTAATCGCTTTGGTCTTCGGGGTTGCCAATGCCTATTTGGGACTAAAGATTGGCATGACTGTTTCGGCATCGATCCCAGCAGCGGTTATTTCAATGACAGTTCTTCGAATCCTCTTCAAAAAAGTAACTGTTTTGGAAAACAACATTGTACAGACTATTGGTTCATCGGGTGAATCTCTAGCGGCAGGTGTAATATTTACGATTCCGGCGTTTTTCATCTGGTCAGTAAATCCGGAATTGGTAGCGTCCGGATACGCTCACGAAGTTTCCAAACTGCAGATTTTCTGGCTGTCAATTCTTGGGGGGACTTTGGGAATTCTGCTGATGATTCCTTTGAGAAAGTATCTCGTCGAAAAAGAGCACGGGAAATTGAGTTTCCCAGAAGGAACCGCTTGCGCCGAAATCATAACTGCCGGCGATGAAGGCGGCGGCAGGGCCAAGCTGGTTTTCACCGGCATTGGACTCGGCGCTCTTTACAAAATCGGATATAATTTGCTGAAGGGCTGGTCGGAAACTGTCAGCTATGAGTTTCAGAAGTTTTTCAAGGGCGGCATAGTTGGCATCGATGCCTACCCCGCATTGCTGGGAGTGGGCTATATCATTGGTCCTAGAATAGCGGCATTTATGTTAAGCGGGGCAGTGCTGGGATATTTGGGGATAGGACCATTACTGGCGTTCATTGGTGACCAAATTCCGGGCCAAATAATCTCACCGGGGACCGTACCACTGAACGAAATGTCTGCCGGACAGCTGCGCAACTTCTATATCAAATATCTTGGAGTCGGGGCAGTAGCCTTTGGCGGATTTGTATCGCTGGTAAAAGCTTTCCCGGTAATCATTGCCTCTTTTCAAAAAGGATTTGGTCAATTATTTGGCAGGAAGTCGGAGACAGCCACACTGCGAACGGATCTCGACATTTCAATGAAATGGGTGCTTTTGGGAGTCGCTTTAGTAGTAGTTGCTCTTTGGTTAATGCCGGGCACGAATATGGGAATTCTGGGAGCGGCGCTGGCGGTTTTATTTGGATTTTTCTTTGTGGTGGTAGCCGCTAGAATAGTAGGTTTGGTAGGGTCATCATCGTCGCCGGTTTCAGGAATGACCATCGCCACATTGCTGGTGACTTGCCTGATTCTACTTTATTTCGGCCATTCGGGAGTGACCGGAATGATAACGGCCATGTCGGTTGGCACGGTTGTTTGTATTGCAGTCTGTATGTCCGGTGATATCGCGCAGGATTTGAAGACCGGATTCTTGTTGGGCG
>Ga0184627_10000160_pt1 | contig 32314 bp, 25 predicted proteins | sample PLM3_127_b1_FD_133150 | JGI IMG/M metagenome (GOLD analysis project Ga0184627, IMG submission 133150) | Groundwater sediment microbial communities from an aquifer in East River, Colorado, USA - PLM3_127_b1 | ecosystem: Environmental > Terrestrial > Soil > Riparian zone | place: USA: East River... | reverse complement strand
CTGCTTTGGCTATGGGCTTTACCATCTATTTTTTGAATGACGCCTTTGGTTTTGTGCCAGGCGAATCGGGCCGAACACCACTGCTGGCGCCGCAGGCCAATGTCATGGCGACAGTGGTTCAAGGTGTCATGAATGCGAATCTACCCTGGGTGCCCATCATTGTGGGAGTAATGATTGCACTGGGGGTTGAACTTTTGGGAGTTCAATCGCTGCCATTTGCCATTGGACTATACTTGCCGATTTCACTGTCCACCCCCATTATGGCGGGAGGTGTCATTGCCTATTTGGTTCGCAAGCTTTCATCGGAGGAGAGAGCGGGCGAGCGAAATATGCGAGGTGTTTTATTTGCATCGGGTCTGGTAGCCGGTGATGCTTTGGTGGGAGTCTTGGTGGCGTTTCTGATTGGCAGCTGGGCTGCTTACGCCGGATATTATGACAGTCATGAAGGGATGCTGAACTCCGTGACTGGTGCGTTTGGACCGTGGCTAGCTTTAATTCTTTTTGCGGGGCTGGCGATTTTTCTATTCAGATCCGCCATGAAGGGGAAATTATAGAAGAACTATTGGACGCCGCCTAAATCCAATTTGAATGTGCTCTCTCGTGAGTCCCTTAGTATAATATCTTCGTGAAAGTTTTTTTGTTAAAGAATAAGTGGCCGCTGTTAATTGCGGCCACTGCCGTTTTAGTCAGAATAATCTACCTGGTTGAAATCAGCCAACAACCAAGCTTTTCTATTCCCGCAGCCGATGAACAATGGTACTGGTTGTGGGCTAAAAGTATTGTCGAAAAATCATTTTGGGGAGAGGGCTCTTATTTTGGCGCGCCATTCTATCCCTATTTTCTGGCTTTATTACGCTTCATTACCGGCGGTTCGATTTTCTGGTCAAAATTGCTGCAGGTTTTGCTTTGCGGCGGTACCGCCTTTTTTATTTTCAAGACGGCACAATATCTTTTGGGAAACGAAACTGCGGTATTATCCGGACTTATTTATGCCTTCTACGGCACTCTGGTATTCTACGAATCCATGTTTCTCCCTCCCGTTATTTTTCTTCTGCTGGCGACCTGGGCAATGTACCGGCTCGTCACACTCAAGGAGAGTAAAGCGGCCAAGTCCTGGATTTTAACGGGAATCATCTTTGGACTGGCGGCTCTGGCAACTCCGAATATTCTCCTAGTTATTCCCTTTCTGGCCTTATGGCTAGTCTTCATTCATAAAAAAACTTCTGAACGACTCATAAGCGCAACTAAACTTGCCGCACTTATGATTATTGGATTAATAATTGCAATCGTGCCTGTAACTGTCAGGAATGCATTAGTTACTGGTGACTTCACTCTTATCTCGACGCATAGTGGAATCAATTTCTATCTCGGCAATAACGCCTATGCCGATGGCCTGACCATAATAATGCCTGAAATTGAGCCGGATAATTCTATCAGTTGGGACAAGCTTATTCCGGTTATCCACAGCCTTGCGGAGAATAAAGTCAGCCATGGAATGAGTGATGCCGAGATTTCAGCCTACTGGACAGAGCAGGCGATTGACTTTATTTCTGACCATCCCGGAAAGTTTCTGGCATTGCTCTGCAAAAAAATGGTTTATCTGGCCAGCGGTTACGAGAACAGCGATGCCACCGACATATTTTATCAAAGAAGCAAATCAGTTCTATTCTCTATCCTTGTCTGGGATTTGTTTCTTTCATTTCCATTCGGACTCTTGCTGCCATTAGCGATAGTCAGTGTTTATGTTTTGCGTCATGATTTTCAGAAATTGATCCCCCTATATATTTTCATTGTAGCCTATATGCAGTCTATTTTATTATTTCTCGTTACCGCCAAAGACCGACTCCCCATCATTCCGTTTCTGATTATTTTCGCAGCCAGCGGAATTGTTCGCTTTTTCCAAACTGTCAAAGAACAAAACCTTTTTAAGAAAGGTGCTTTGGCCATAGCGCTAGTAATCTGCATTGTTGTTTTGAACCAGAAGTTTTTCAATCTGGGCTCTTCCCATCCGTTTTTTGTCCATTACGACCAGGGATTGACCTTTCAAAACCACGGCGATTTTGAAAAAGCCGAGCAGGAATATCTGCAGGCACATCGCGCCTTTCCATTTTCGGCGGCGCTGGCAGTGAGTTTGGCTGAAGTTCAATTAAAACTGAATAAGATCGATGAAGCCGACCGAAATCTCACGCGTGCCATTGAACTGAAGCCACAATTAGCTATGAGCTACAACAATCTGGGAATGCTGGTCAGAGGAAAAGGGGATTTGGATTCGGCAGTGATTCTTTTCAAAAAGGCCATAGAGCGGCATAATCCCAATGCATCGCGTCCTAATGAAATTGGGGAATACTATGTCAATTTAGCAAATACTTATAAACAGCTCGGCATTAATGATTCTGCAGCTCTGGCATATAGTCGGGCCATGGAGATGACGCCATTATTTCCTAAGGCATTTTATCAAGCGGCTTTGTTCTTTGCCGAGTTGGAAAGGTTTGATATCAGCGATTCACTTTATGAGTCTGCAGCCCACGTCAAACCGGCCGATGCCTCTGAAAAATTTGATTGGGGAATGTCGTACATTCAGCGCGAGATGTACAACGAAGGTGTCGGGATGATGCGGGGCGTTTTGAAAATGGACGACAAGTTTTACCAAGCCTGGTACGTAATTGCCGCAGTTTATAATCGCGTTGGCGAACCAAAGGACAGCGTCAATCTATATCTGAATAAATGCCTGGCCTTGGAGCCCAGCTTCGAACCGGCGGTAGAACTCAAAAAGCAATTGCGGAAATAATCAATGAACTATTAGTACCTATGGCGGCGTTCGACCATGTAATTGCTGCCTTCTTTGGTCTTGGTCAGCTTCTTTAGGTCGGCCAGCATCTTGGACATTTCGCCAACATGTTTGAACTCACCGTTTTTATTAATAAGCACTGCAATGGACATTGTCAGAATAGGGAATTTTTCAACATCGCCGCGGCGATTGACAGTGGTAATATGTCCCCGTTCGCGATCTTTTTCATCGTACCAGAAGGGTATCAGCGTGTCGAATGTTCGAATTATAGCCTGGCAGGTAGGTTCAATTAGGTTATCCGGAATCACACATATGAAATCATCACCGGCAATATGGCCGACAAATCCGCCGCGGCATAAATCAAAAACAATGTCTTTGATAATGCGAGCAGTCAGGCGGATAACTTTGTCGCCCTCGCTGTAGCCGTAATAGTCATTGAAGGCTTTGAAGTTATCCAAATCGGCGTAACAGACCGCGAAGCGATTTTTCAGATCAATTTGGCGATTGATTTCGGCTTCTATAATAGACGGTCCGGGAAGTCTCGTTGAAGGATTGATTGCCAAATCGCGGCGGCTGCGGTCGATTACTCTTTTGATACGAACTTTGACCAGCCGCTCAACCCACTCGCCGTGTATGAATTCCTCGGCGCCGTTTTCAAAGGCGGCGACAATGTCGCTGTCGGAGGGACTGGGGTGGACAACTACTACAGGCACTATTGACAGAAAAACGTTTTGCTTTATCGCCCTCAATACTTCAATTTCGTTTTCCAGACCGATTGTACTGGCCAGGAAGATAATGTCGATAGGAAAGCGCTGGCAGATGGTAATCAAATGCTCAAAGGATTTGAAATAATGGATGGTGAGTTCGCAGTCGCTGAAAAACTGCTTCAGATAGAAGTCCAGATTAACTTCAGTCTGGCACAAGGCAAAATGAAAGCTGGGCTTTTGTGGCGGCTCACTTGCGGCGACTCCCGGCAAGTTCCCTGGGATGGTACTTTTTGTGTTCTGCAATCAAATAATCCCGGTCAACAGTAGTGTAAATCTGTGTCGTTGATATATCGGCATGACCGAGCATTTCTTGCACCACTCGCAAATCGGCGCCTCCCTCAAGTAGATGTGTCGCAAAAGAATGCCGGAAAGTATGCGGCGAGACCGGTTTGGATATCCCCGCTTGGGCGACTCTTTTCCTGACGATTTTCCAGAGTGCGGTTCGGGACATTTGTTGTGACTTTTTATTACCGAAAAGCGTGGGCCCCGATGAACCATGGTCCGACTTTTGGTGCGCTTCGAGGTAAGCTTCCACAGCATTCCTGGCGAATTTACCTAATGGCACCAATCGTTGTTTGTTTCCTTTTCCCAGAACACGAATAAAGCCGGCCTCAAATTCAATGTCGCTTTTCTTAAGTGCGCCCAGTTCGGAGATTCTCAAGCCTGAACCATAAAGCAATTCAATTATGGCCTGGTCCCTTTTGCCGCTTTCAGATTCTAAGTTGATGGAAGTAATAATCTTGTTTATTTCATCCGCAGAAAGATAATTCGGATGATAGCGCGATATTCTGGGAGCCGCAAACGCCGCAAAGGGATTGGAATTCACGACTTGCCTCATTTCCAAGTATTCAAAAAACTGCCGCAAACTGGAGAGTTTTCTGGCAATCGAGGCGGGGCGCCGGCCGTGGCGGTTCAGATGCGCGACATATTTTGAAGCATCCCGATGGTTAACTTTGTCAGGAGATTTAGCTGTGATTTTGGAGACAAACTCGCTCAAATCATTTTTATAGGATAAGACCGTATTTGCAGAAAGCCCGCGCTCAAGTTTGACATATTGGAGAAAATCTTCGATATGTTCTTTTGGTTCAGCCATAAGAATCAAAGTCCGTGGGCAATAGAAATTATTCCGACCACCTTGCAATCAGCTGTCTCAAGACAATTGCCGGCTTCGAGAACAGTGGCGCCGCTGGTCACCACATCATCGACCAGTATGACTTTCCTGACACCGTCATTCGGAATATCGGCGGCAAAGGCGTCTTTAATATTGGTTATTCTTTTTCTGAACGGAAGCCGGGCTTGTTCACGCCCCCTTTTCGTGCGTTGCAATACATCCGTTTTAACAGGCAACTTCATTAAAATCGAGAGTTCTTTGGCCATGAGCTCGGCTTGATTGTATCCTCGCCGATTTTCCCTAAGGGGGTGCAACGGAATTGGGACCAACGCATCTGCCTCAAGATTTTCAAAACGATCTTTAAACTTCTCAAATGCCAGTCGTGCGAAAGTAGTTGCCGGTGAAGTTATGCCGCGGAATTTGAATTGGTGGATTATTTCCTTAAGAGGCGGCTGGTAATTGGCGTAGGCGAAAAGGATGGTCGATCTATCCAGACATATCGGGCAGACCACACCTTTGGGAACAAAAGCCTGGCAGTTAAGACAGAGAGGATTTTCAAAAGTCTCAATTTTGCCGAGGCAATTTGAGCAGATTTGAGATTTGTCTTCGTGGTAAGCGCCGCAGCCCAAACAGAGCGGCGGAAATACAAAATCCAACAGCCCTTGAAACCATTCCTGCCCGGTAATTTTCTCCAGCATAAAGCTGTCCTTCATATTGAATCAATTTATGCTATCGGACTAAATACCCAATTCGTTCAAATAGGTTCGGGCCTGTTCCGCCGCTTTTCCACTCGGCTCCAGCTCCAGATATTTTGCAAAATAATACTTGGCTGAATCCGCATGGTTTTGCCCGTAAAACACGACTCCCATGTTAAACAGGCTGACGCCATGCAAAGGGAAGTTTTCTTTAACTGTACGAAACTCCTCAAGTGCCCTGTCAATCAGACCCATCCCGTAAAGGCATGAACCAAAATCGGTGCGAACATCGGGGGAACTGCCGTCGATGGTTAGGGCCCTTTTGTAGCACTCCGCCGCAACAGGGAAATTGTTCTGATTCATATACTGGTCACCGATGGCTATCAGGCCGTTATAATCTTCAGGAAGATTAGGCATAGCGGCCCCCATTTCCCCCATCGCTTCATGGCCGGAAAAAGTCTGGTTGGATGGCAGCGGTACCTGTTGCGGTGTCGAAAATAGAAAATAGCCAACAGTTATTGCAGCAACTACCCCTACTACCAGAATTGTTTCTTTTAGTGGTGAGCCGGCAGCCTTTGAACTGACTGTTCTTTCGGGCTGCTGTCTGATCATTGACGCTCCGCATTGCGAACAAAATTTGGCCGAAGCTTCCACAGGCCTTCCGCAATTGGGACATTCTTTAGTTTCCATCAGCATAAATATAGACTTGAGATTTTCCACTGCCAACAAGTATCTTATTAGCTGGTTGAATCCTCTTATTTGTGAATTGGAAGAAAAAACAAAAAGAAATTGACAAAGGAAATTAAATAAGATGCTGAAAGCAGTTTTAGGAGTTGCAGTTATATTAACAACCGCCGAGACATCTACCAATGCGGCCGGCTATATGTTGAACAACGATTCAATTTACAGACACATTGCCATATTGGCGAATGATTCGCTGGAGGGACGCGAAGTCGGCGAGCCGGGTGAGTGGAAAGCGGCGCAATACATTTCGGAAGTTTTCAAAAGTGCCTGGCTGGTGCCCAAAGGAGATAACGGCTCCTACTTTCAAGCCTTCGAGTTTACCAAACGCATTGAGTTCGGCCTGAATAACAAGTTGGCAGTTAATGGAGTCGAGTTAATACTTAATGAAGAGTATCAGCCGCTGCATCAGTCGGCTTCAGCATCATTTTCGTTTGAGAATATTGTTTTTGTCGATTATGGGATCACGGTTGATTCTTCCGAAGGCGACTACGACGACTACCGCGGCAACGATGTTTCAGGTAAAGCAGTTCTAATCAAAAGATATAATCCGGATTCGACGGTCAATCCGCATATCGATTTTTCGAAATATAGTTCATTTACAGACAAAATAAATAATGCCGTCAACAAAGGCGCTGCCGGAATCTTCTTCTATACTCCCATTGAACAGGATGACACCATTCCAAGTTTTGGGCCGGTGCGAGTTACGCCCAAAGAAGTTCCTGTGGTTTTTCTTCGCCGAAAAGCCCTTGAAAAACTGGGCATTGATTTGAACAATCCGCTGATAATGTCAACATCCGGGCAAACCGAACTTATCAAAACCCGCGATACCGGCTTCAATGTTATAGGCTATCTGCCGAGCGGAAACGATACTACGATAGTTATTGGAGCGCACTATGATCATCTAGGCTGGGGGACTGAAGCCTCGACTTACAAGGGGAAAGAACGCATGATCCATAACGGCGCCGATGATAATGCCTCCGGCACCTCGGCAGTGCTCGAGCTGGCGCGATATTTTAGCTCTCATCGCGAACAACTAAAGTATTCCCTGCTGTTCTGCTCGTTTTCGGGGGAGGAAGCCGGACTTTTGGGGTCAAATTATTTCACCAAGAATATGACCATAAATCCGCAAGCTGTCCGAATGATGATAAACTTCGATATGATCGGCCGACTAAAAGACCAGGAAAGCGGTTTGGCGATTTTTGGTGTTGGCACGGCCACTGACCTGCAGGAATATTTCAAAACTGTTGATACTACCAAGATTAAATTTGCCGTCAAAGAAACCGGCACCGGGCCATCCGACCACACCGCCTTTTACAATCAGAATATTCCCGTCTTACATTTTTTCACCGGCGCTCACAGTGATTATCACAAACCCAGCGATGATGTTGAGTTAATTGACATCGATGGCACCAGAAAAGTTATCGAGTTTGCCGCAGAAACTATCAGCCATTTTGACAAACTTGACCAGCCGCTTGTATTTCAAAGGACCAAAGACCCCGAAGGCGGCCGAATGCGAACATCATTCTCCGTAACACTCGGCGTTATGCCGGACTATATCGCGGAAGTAATAGGCATGCGCATTGATGGAGTATCGTCGGACCGACCAGCTGAAAGGGCGGGCATCAAGGCCGGCGATGTATTGGTTGAAATGGGAGGAATGCCGGTGGCTGATATTTACGATTATATGAGCTGCCTAAGTAAATTTCGTCTGCACGATACCACAAACGTAATTGTTCAGCGCGGTGAAGAAAAGTTAAGGCTGACCGTGATTTTTGAATAAGAAAGTCCGAATCAATCGGTCCTCTTTCCTTTAGCGCGAACAGCTGAAATTACGCCTTTTACTTTTCGCACTTTATCAATAATGCGGTTCAAGTGGGACAGGCCGGTAACTTCGACCACAAATCGCCCCACCGCTGCTGCATCGCGGGCAAACATTTCAGCACCCTTAACATTTGTATCAGAATCTGATATGGCCTGCGTAATATCGCGGAGCATCCCTTTTCGATCCTCCACCACAATCTCCAGTTCAACTACAAACGCTTGTCCGGAATCTGTGTCCCAATTGACGTCTATCTGCCGTTCCGGGAATTTTTCCTGAAGATAATGCGCTCGCTCGCAATCGTGGCTGTGAATCGTCACACCTCTCCCCCGTGTAATGAATCCAACTATGTCCTCTCCCGGCACTGGCTGGCAGCATCCGGCAAAACGGAACATCATATCGTCGAGTCCGCTTACTTTTATCCCTTTGGAGCCGCGGATTCGTTCCATGACTTTGTTTACCAGACCCGGCGCCACTTTTTCTTCAGGCGGCGCGATCAAATCCAAAAGCGGCCGGGCTGAAATGGAACCATTGCCAATTGCTGCCAACAAGTCATCCGAAGATTCTCTGTCCAGCTGCCTGGCCAATTCATTTAGTTTCTCTTCAGGAGGGACATCTTTGTGCAGTTCTCTTAGTTTTCGCTCGAGCATTTGTTTGCCGAGTTCAACGGCCTGGTCATGTCCGGCTTGTTTGAGCCAGCGGCGAATTCTGGTTCGCGCACTCGAAGTCTTGACCAATTTGAGCCAATCCCTTGACGGTGTGCGATTGGCGCCGGTAACGATTTCGACCGTGTCACCAGATTGCAATTTGGTCGAAAGCGGCTGCAATCGTCCGTTGATTTTGGCGCCGGAACAATGAATGCCTACTTCGGAGTGAATCTGAAACGCAAAGTCGAGGGGCGTGGAACCTTTGGGTAAGTGAATAATCTTTCCTTGAGGTGTGAATACAAAGATGTCTTCGGAGTACAAATCTATTTTCAAATACTCTAAGAACTCCGAAGGATTTTCCATATCTTTCTGCCAATCCAGAACGTCGCGCAGCCAGATCATCTGCCGGTCGGATTTGCTCATCTGCTGGCGGCCTTCTTTGTAGAGCCAGTGTGCGGCAATACCGTTTTCCGCCACATTGTGCATTTGCTGGGTACGTATCTGCACCTCCACTTTGCGCTGACCCGGCCCGAATACTGTCGTGTGCAGGGAGCGATACCCGTTTGGTTTGGGGTTGGCGATGTAGTCATGAAAGCGGTCGGTCACAGGTTTCCACATGGAGTGAAGTACACCCAGTGTGTGGTAACACTCTCGATCATTGTTGACAATGACACGAATGGCAAACAGGTCATAGATATCTTCAAACGGCACTTTGCGCACTTTGGTCTTGCGATAGATTGACGACAAGTGCTTGGCGCGCCCAGAGACGGTGGACTCTATTTCGTTTTTTGCCAGCGCCTCTTTTAGGGGTTCCTCAACCGATTTGATATAGGCCTCCCGTTCTGCTTTTTTCTCTTTCAAACGGTTGGCCAATTCCGAATAAATCTCCGGATTTAGATACTTAAATGATAAATCTTCGAGCTCATTCTTGATTTTGTTTATGCCAAAGCGATGAGCCAGAGGGCAGTATATATCTTGAGTCTCTTGGGCAATGGCTTCTCTTCTTTTTTCAGGCAAATGCGCTAATGTGCGCATATTGTGAAGTCGATCCGCCAGCTTTATTAAAATCACCCGAATGTCTTTCGACATGGTCAGGAGCATTTTGCGGAAATACTCCATCTGTTCTTCTTCGGTGGAACGATAATGAACCGCACCAATCTTAGTAACACCGTCCACAAGTTCTGCTATTTCGTCGCCAAACTCTCGGCGTAAATCGTCTATGGTCGCCTCGGTATCTTCAACTACATCGTGTACCAGTCCGGCGGCTATCGTGGTTGAATCCATATGCTGTCCGGCCAGAATGAAAGCAACTTCGAGACAATGTTCTACAAACGGTTCACCCGAGGCCCGTTTCTGTCCTTTGTGGGCGCGATCGGAGAATTCGTAAGCTTTGCGTACCAGAGGGATATTGATATTGGCGTTATATGATTCGATATGGATAATGAAATCAGCCAGATTCATAATAGACTTTTAGCGGGTTTGATGCTGTAAATGAAGCGATGTCACCGCTTCGAAAACCGATTCCACTGAAATCGTCTCCATGCAGGCACACTGGTTGACCGGGCAGAGGCATTCATCGGTTTCCGGCAGGATGACAATATCATTATTTCCCAGCGGCCCCCAACGGCGGGGTGACATGATTGTTTTCGACGGGTACAAGCCGACCACCTGGGTGTCTAAAGCCGTGGCCAAATGAAGCGGGCCGGTCGAGTTCGACACTACCACATCACTCAACGAAAGCACGGCGGCCAGAGTTCTCAAGTCAGTGCGTCCGGTTATTTTCTTAAGTGAGATGCCTTTCCCCTGGGCCATTTTGTCGCAGGCTTCCCCCTCATCTTCGGAACCGGAAATAACCACATTCACCCCGGCCTCGGCGAGCGCACCGTATAGTTCAATAAACTGATGCATAGGCCAGCATTCGGCCGAACCCCCGCTGCCCGGATGCAGCACCACAAACGGGAATTCGACATTGGCTTCGCTCAAGATACGCCGGGCGTATTTCAATTCTTTGTCCAGTAAATAGACGCGCGGTTTATAAACAATTGAACCGTTCTTGAAAAAAGCCAGGAAATCCAAATTGTAATCAGACTCATGTTTCTTGTTTGATTTGCGACTGTGCAACAGATGCACGTTGAAAAAGAGTGAATGGAATCTGCCGGCGGTACCGATGCGGACTGGTATTTCGGCCTTATGAAAAAGCTGTGAAATGCGCCTTTCTGGAAATAGCACAACCACTGCTTTGTAATTTCCCAATTTTATTTTATGCAACAGGTCCTTTTTGTAAAGTTTGTCCTTGCGCAGCATGTCGTTCTGAACGCGCATAATGCGGTCAACATGGGGATTGTTTTCCAGAATGGGCGACGCATAAAGCGACGCCAGTACTTCAATGCTGCATTTCGGGTAGCGCCGTTTCATAGTTTCGACAAACGGCAGCGCCAACACCAAATCACCCAGACGGTCCGTGCGGCTGATTAAAAGCCGGTCGCCATCTTTTAAATCAATTTTTTCGACCGGCGGCATTTTATTTCAAACTCCGATTCTTTTGTATCGTGTACAGTTTGGCATATTTGACCAGCACGGCCATCGACGACAACACCGAAAGAATAAACCCCTCCAGGCCGTCTCTGAAACCCTGTCTCACAATATAATGCTTAATGAAAGAAACCGGCGGCTTTATAATAAGGTCTGACCAACCCGCTTTTTTCCCCGTTCTGTATGCTTCTTCGGCGCCGAGTGTGGTGTAGCGATTGAACTTGTTCAAGTAACTTTCCAGGTCAGGATAGCTGTAGTGCAGAAGGTCACTTTGCAAGTGCCCTACGCGTCCCTGTGTTTCCACTTTTTCGTGGATAATGGCACTATCGAATTTACCCTCATTTTTTTGAAATAATCGCAAGACATAGCCCGGATACCAGCCGCAATGCAGAATCCAGCGACCCAAAAACATAGTTTTTCTTTTTAAATAGAAAGCACTGCAGCCATTGGCGAAGCTTAACTTGTTTTTTATTTCAGCAGCCAGTTCATCAGGCACCATTTCGTCAGCATCAATTGACAAAATCCATTGCCCGGACGCGTGATTAACTCCTTCCTGTTTGGCCGGCCCAAACCCTAGCCAGGGACGGGTAAACACTTTGGCGCCCAATTGGGAGGCAATGGCTGTGGTTTTGTCAGTGGAGTTGCTGTCTATGACAATAATCTCGTCTGCAAATTTTACAGACTCCAGGCAGCGCCTGATATTAGCCTCTTCGTTTTTGGTGATTATTACGGCCGACAACAGTGTCATCGCTTGACCTCTTGTTTGCCGCTGACCACGAATAAAAATCCATTCATAACCTGCTCAACTGAAATATCAAAAATGTTGTCAATATGTATCGCCTTGATAGCCTGTTCCTTCATTCCATAAGGATGCCAGAGGTTAAAGTTTTTGGCGAATCGTGAATACAAGCCGACTACCGGTACCCGGTAGGCCCGGGCGATATGAACCAGCGATGTATCAGGAGTGACTAGCACATCGAGGTACTTAATGATAGCAGAAATTTCGGCAATGTTAAGATTGTCCGGCACGACCTCAACCCGTTCCTTAAACAGATTCTTGACTCTTAAAGCAAGTTCTCTTTCGTTGGGGACAGCAATCAGAATAATTTGGGATTCCGCAACGGCCGCTAAGACATTCTTTATTAATTCAATCCATTTTTCTTCCTGCCAGACCCGGGTAGGTGCGCCAGATGAAAGATTGATACCTACTTTGAGCGGATATGCTCCTGATGCTGCCAGCGACTTGAAAAACGCTTCGGCCCGGTCGAGTACCAGCTGACTTAAATGCGGCTCGGCGTAGCCGCTCACCTGGGTTGAATCGATACCGAAGGCGCTCAAAAGTTTGAGCGTATTGTCAATGATATGGCCGCCGGAATTGTCATAAGTAAAATCATAGTACCGGCTGAATTTGTTTTTCCCCATGCCAATTATCGGCGCGCCGGCTGCACAGTAATGAGTTAAATAAAGAGTTGTCACGGAATCTTCGAACACGGTGTCAATGATGCAATCGAACTTTCTTCTTTTGATAGGCCACAGTTCTCCGGGGGCACGCCATATTTTTTTTGTGAAAACGAAGATCTCTTCAAAGCGCGGATCGCCTTTGATTAACAGCAGATTTTTGGGTGATGCCAAAATGGAGATTTTGAGATGCGGGAAATACTTTTTCAGACCATCGGCCAAAGGAAGCGTGATGACCATATCACCCAGTCGGTCAGGCCTGAAAATAATCACCCTCGTCATTTGGGCGGCGTTTAGAGGAGCAGACGAACGACCGGCTCTGGACTCCAGGACGCCCTTAAGGGCCCCGTAAAACAGCGCTTTGAATTTATGTTCGATAGGTTTCAGCTTTTCCATATCGTCATTGTTTCAGGAAGAATCATGCCTCTCTGAATTGCATTGTGTACAGTCTGTTATACAGTCCATTTTGAGCCATTAGCTCGCTGTGAGTGCCGCTTGCAACTATATTGCCTTCATCGATTACAATAATTCTGTCGGCATGTTTGACTGTCGACAATCGGTGAGCAATAACCAGAACGGTGCGGCCAGTCATCAAGCGGTCGATAGCCTGCTGCACCAGAATTTCAGATTCGGTGTCCAGCGCCGAGGTGGCTTCATCGAAAATTAAAATCTGCGGATTTTTCAGTAATGCGCGGGCGATAGCAATTCTTTGCCTTTGTCCGCCGGACAACATCACTCCGCGATTACCGACTATAGTGTCGTACCCTTTTTGAAATTCGACAATGAAATCATGAGCATTAGCCATTTTGGCCGCTTCAGTTATTTTTGTTAGGCTGACTTCGCTATGACCATAGCCGATGTTATTGCCGATGGTGTCATTAAACAAAAGTGTTTCCTGCGTGACAATTCCCATCAGGTTGCGCAATGACGACAGGCCCAGCTGTCTGATATCTTTCCCATCAATGACAATCCGGCCGTGCTGGGGGTCATAAAAACGAGGCAATAAATCCAAAAGAGTGGATTTACCGCCGCCGGATGGCCCGACAAAAGCTACTACTTCTCCGCGCTTTACCTCAAATGAAATTTGCTTCAAAATCGGCTCGGTGCCATTGTAGCTGAAAGTAACTTGCTGGTAGCTAATTCCACTTTGGAATTCATTAATTGTGCCGGCTCCGGGGAGATCAACTACCCGCTCTTTTGCATCCATTACTTCAAAGATGCGCTCCGATGCCGCCAGTCCTTCCATTAGCTTGACGTGAATTTGACTCAATGACTTCACCGGCCGGATCATAGCAAACATGGCAAATATGAAAGTCATAAAATCGCTGGCGCTCATTTCTCCAGAGCCGCCGATTATTTTCGTTCCCGCCACCAACAGTATCAAAACCGCAGCGCCGGTAGAGAGAAAGTCGTTGATGGGCGATGCCAGGTGTCGAATCCGCGCCATGCGCAAAAGCGAACGAAAGTATTCATTGGTGGCATTGTAGAATTTCTTCAGTTCAAATTTTTCCATAGCAAATGCTTTGACCACACGAACATTGGTTACCGACTCTTCCAGCACCGAGTTGACATCGGCCATCTTTTCCTGCGAGCGTTCAGAATATTTGCGAAGCTTTTTACCGATGAACCAGATAAACCAAAATACAATCGGCAGCACTACTAAAGCCAAAAGGGTCAACTTCCAACTTAATATTATTAGAAACGCAAAAAGAACCAGCACCATGAGCGCATCGGTCACGAGCCGATTGAAGCCCAAATCAATTGAATCGTTCAGAACCACCACGTCGTTGGTGACACGGGAAATGATTTGTCCGGTGCGGCGTTGATGAAAATAGTCCAGCGACAGGCGCTGGTATTTTTCGAACAAATCATTGCGAATTTTTCTGATGACCGACTGCTGCACATAGGCCATGAAAAATCCCTGTAAATATAAAAAGAGGTTCTTAAAGAAAACGACAATCATGATGAGCCAGCAGAATTTCACCAACTTGTCTTGACGGGAGCCGCTTTCCACCAATTGGTTCACCCAGCTTTTCATCGAATCGCGAATTTCAGCGACTGCCCCGCCCACCTGCGCTTCGATTTCGGAACCGCCCGGCGCCACCGGAGCAGATTGAATTTGATCCGACTGAGTTGACGAGAATAACGATGATTGTTCCAATTCAAAAAGAGTCGCCATGAGCGGGCCTATCATCCAAACCAAAAGGCCGGATAGAAGCGCATGCAGCGCCGCTGAAAGCGATGCTATAGTCAAATGCGTCCAGTATGACTTCAGTATTGAAAATGTGCGTCCTAAAAGGCTCAAATTAGCTCCCTAAATGGATTAATTATTCAATATCACATATCGGAAAGTTGAAGTCAAATAACCTAAGTTGGTTTCTGTCAAAGAGTTATCTTTTTAGAACCAATTGGAATGGTTATGCGAAATCGGCTGGCCGCAACTGACGCGTCATCTTTATATTTTCTCTGGCTCCCTTTAAGAGTCACATCATCTCCATCATCAAATTCAAAATTCTTAATTCTCCAACTCTTTTCTTCTATTACATACCCAAGCAATAGCCGCCACGGACAGTTTATTGAAGAGACTTTCAAATGCCTGCTGTCATTGTCTTCTTCGATTGTTTCAACATTCAAGTTTTGCGATATGTGCCCGCTGTCGGGAGGCTTGCGAAAATAGTTCAAGAGATTCAATCCAATCAATTCACTTTCACAGTCGAACGATAGGAATAGATTATCAATTGACTCATGCAAATATTCTTTAGTCGAAGGAAAATAAACCAGCATGGAATCATCAGTCAACCGTCCGGTAAAGGCGCCTTTATTAAAATAGCCGCGCCCGTACATGGCGATGGCTGAATCAGTTTGATACAGGTCCAGTCTGATCGTGGTCGGCTTTCCCTTTCTGCGGAGTTTGACATCAAACAAGTAGGCTTCCACAGAGATTTCAGTCGCATCAAATCCTTCATTTACCGACTCCCCAACATGGTTCTTTAATCCGCTTGAACAGTTTGTTAGAGCTATTGAAAGCACGAGAATGACCCAGATGAGCGCCCGGTTTAAGTTCATCGACCGAGCGACACTCCGGTGAAAAGATAGAAGAAAAATGTTATCATCGGCCCGAGAATGAACCAGAAACCGCCGGCGATGATTAGAATTATCAAAATGAAGGGTGAAACCGTCTCAAATTTGTCCAGCGCGGGGCCGTATGACTCCGGCAAAATATTGCGCAGGATATGGGAACCATCAAGTGGGAAAAGAGGAATTAAATTGAAACAGGCCAGTGAAAGATTAATCATCACGGAAAAATAAAGAAACAGGTAAAGACCTTCAGGAACATTTTGTATGGCAGTAAACCTGAAGGCAGTGCCAAAAATAAACGCCAGCCCAAAATTAGAGAGCGGCCCGGCAGCTGAAATCCAGAAATCGGCTACTCTCGGATTGCGCAGATTAAACGGATTAACCGGCACCGGTTTGGCCCAGCCAAAACGAAAACCTGACACAAACATCATAATTGTCCCCATCAAGTCCAGATGTGCCAGCGGATTTAATGTTAATCTCCCCATGTCTTTGGCGGTATTATCACCGAATTTCATGGCCGTCCAAGCATGAAAGAACTCGTGCACGGTCAGTGCAAAAAGAATTGCCGGCGCGGCTATGATGGCATTTTTCAGAAAATCTTCAGAGAACATATTTATTTATACAAAGTTAAGTCGGAGACACAGTCCCCTGTCAACAAATTCATTCCTTGTTTTAGCTAAACAAAAAAGTGTCCGCATGGCTCCGTGCGGACACTCTATAGAAACTATACACCAAATCAGCTATAAATGCCGCGCAAACTTACTACTTCAATGACACGTTTTATGGACAGTATGTATGCTGCTATGCGAAGTGTCGTGTTGTATTGTTCTTTCATCGCCCAGACATCACGGAACGACATATCCATTTTTTCCTCAAGCCGGGTGTTGACTTCTTCCTCACTCCAGAAATATCCGATTCTGTTTTGTACCCATTCAAAGTAAGAGACAGTCACTCCGCCGGCATTGCAGAGAATATCCGGAATAATCAAGACCTTTTTCTTTTCCAAAATTGCGTCAGCTTCGGGAGTGGTCGGCCCGTTGGCGCCCTCGGCGATTATCTTACATTTAATATTTTTCGCGTTTTCTTCAGTGATGCGGTTCTCTAATGCCGCTGGAATGACAATGTCCACATCGGCGAACAATACATTGTCCGGACTGACTTTCTGCGCCCCCTTAAAGCCCACCACCGTTTTCTTGATTTCCATATGTTTCAGCAGAGCCGTGATGTCAATGCCTTTGGAATTGTGAATGGCACCGTTGACATCAGACACATGCGTAAATATTACACCCATTTGATGGAGCAGTTTAGCGGAAATTGAACCGACATTACCAAATCCCTCCACAGTTGCAGTGGCTCCCTTTAGTTTAAGCCCTATCCTTTTAGCGGCTTCTCTGACAGTAATCGTCACACCGCGGCCGGTCGCTTCCACACGTCCCAATGAACCACCCAGCACAAGAGGTTTACCGGTAACTACCCCCGGTTCGGCGTGTGCTTCTCGCATTGATACTGTGTCCATTATCCAGGCCATCACCTGCGGGCCGGTGCCGACATCGGGAGCTGGAACGTCCGAATTCGGGCCAAATAAATGCATCATATCCGACGCATAACGACGGGTGAGCCTTTCCAATTCTCCCACGGACAACTTGTTGGGGTCGCAAATAACGCCGCCCTTTGCGCCGCCGAATGGAATATTCACAACGGCACATTTCCAGGTCATCCACGCCGCTAAGGCCTGCACTTCATCGAGTGTAACGGCGGGATGATAGCGAATGCCGCCTTTCCCCGGGCCACGGGCAATGGAGTGTTGTACTCGATAGGAAGTAAACATGCGGTAGGTGCCGTCATCCATTCGCACCGGCAAGTTGGCGATCGTGCTGCGCCGGGGAAGTTTGATAAATTCTACCAATGTGGGATCAAGTTTTAGTTTGGCCGCAGCGGCATCGACTTGTTTGAGAACATTTCCAAATATTGAAATGGGGAGCGTAGTTGTCTTTTTCGCTACCAATCTCATTGAATCATCGGAATCATTTCCATTATTTTTTTTCGTCCTAATTTTCGAAGACTTGGCCATTAGATCCCGCTCCTTTTAATCTCGGACCGATCGCCTTGCCGACACCGCCGAAGATTCCTTATCATAAAAACGCCACAGCTTGTCGGTGCCGACATTAATACCGACTCGTGTGGTTCGTTCAATTCTAATTTTGCTTTTTTCGCGGTTTTCAAGATAGAGAGTATCTTGGGTCAAATCAAGGCCGGTGTGCTCTTTGGAAAGACCGAAAGAACGGCACAAACGTCCTGGTCCGTTAAGCAATTCCAATTCTTTTTTACCCGGTGAGTTGAACTGCATAATCTCAAGCCCTTCTTGGGGTTCGGCAGCTCGAAGAAGAACCGCCGCCGGCTTTGATTCAACTTCAGTCACAAAATTTAAACAATGGTGCATGCCGTAAACGAAATAGACATAGGCATACCCGCCCGGGCCGAACATTACGGAATTCCGCTTGGTTTTGCCTCTTGCGGCATGGCAAGCCGGATCGTTTTCTCCGACGTAGGCTTCAACTTCTACGATTCTCGCGGAGAGCTTTCCATCAGCATGATGATAGACTACATATTTCCCCAAAAGATCTTTGGCTACTTGAAGAGTCGGTCTTTCATAGAATTCTCTGGAAAGTTTTTTGTACGACCTGGACGGTATCGTTCGAGAAAGTCTAATATTAAGCAAATCTGTTTTTTCCAATGAGAAATGGGTTGCTGGTTCTTTCGGCTCCGACAGTGGTGGCGGGTCCATGACCGGGGAGACAAACAATATCATCGGGCAATGGCAGAATCTTTTTCTGAATCGAATCAATCAGCTTTTCATAAGAACCACCGAGCAGATCTGTGCGGCCAATTGAACCCTGAAACAGAGTGTCGCCGCAAAACAGAACACCTTCACTTTCGTCCAGATAACAAACTCCAGCGGCGGTGTGACCGGGAGTCGACAGAACCCTCAAATCGATTGAATCAAATCGATAGACATTTTCATCTTCCACTATAAAGTCCGGCTGGGGTGCGATAATTGGAAAATCAAAAAAAGCTGACCCGTTCAAATTAGGGTCGGCCAAGTAACCTTCTTCACCTTTTCCAATATAGACCGACAGTTTCCAATTGGCTTTCACTTCCGCCAAGGCGCCAATATGGTCGCCGTGGCCGTGGGTCAGCAGAATTGCGATTGGTTCGAATTTCGCCCTTAGCACGGTATCAATTATTCGCCCGGCTTCGTCGCCAGGGTCAACAATGACCCCCTTGCCGCTCTTTTCATCCCAGTAAAGATAGCAGTTTTCCTCAAACGGCCCGACCATCAACATTTCTAACTTCATCTCAATGCCAAAGATACGTGGGTAATCGGTCCTGTCAACCTGCCTCATTTTTTGATATTGTTGAAATTGATTTAGTTGAAACTTTGTTTGAATTGTCGCATTATGAGAACTGTAAGTCGGCAAACAATAATTGAGAATAGGATTTGATAATGTTAATTGAATTAAAGAATAAACTCCCGGAACTGAAAGAAAAACTGGATAAACTCGGGAGGTACCTTTGACCTTGATAAGCGCCGTGAACGTGTCAAAGAGCTGGAACAACTGACGAACGCTCCGGAATTCTGGAACGACAATCAAAAAGCCCAGGGCATACTAAAAGAGATTTCCACCAACAAAAAATGGGTGGAGACTTACGAGAAACTTTCTCGTGAATTGAGCGATTTGGGCGAGCTTATCGAAATAAGCAGCGGCAGCGGCAACTCGGAAGACATTAAAGCCATCAATGAATCGATCGATGAGCTCGAAAAATCTGTCAACCAATTCGAAATAAACTCTCTTTTGTCCGGTGAAGATGATTACCGCGATGCTTTTGTGACAATTCACCCCGGCGCCGGCGGGACTGAATCGCAGGACTGGGCCGATATGCTGTTTCGCATGTACAATCGCTGGGCCGAGCGCAAAGGATTCACGGTTGAGCTTCTGGATTATCAACCCGGCGACGAAGCCGGCCTGAAATCGGCCTCTATCAAAGTTAAAGGTGAGTTCGCTTTTGGACTGTTGAAAGCAGAATCGGGAGTTCACCGGCTTGTCCGCATTTCCCCGTTCGACGCTAATTCCAAACGGCATACGTCGTTTGCCTCGGTGCACGTTTACCCGGTCGTTGAAGATAATGTTGACATTGAAATCAAAGACGATGAAATCCGTATCGATACTTTCCGGGCCTCGGGCGCCGGCGGACAGCACGTCAATAAAACATCATCCGCCATTCGCATCACGCATTTCCCTACCGGCATTGTGGTGACCTGCCAGACCGAGCGCAGCCAGCACAAGAATAAAGAAACGGCGATGAACATGCTCAAGGCGCGGCTTTATCAACTGCATCTCGAAGAACAAGCCAAAAAAATGGATAAGTTCGAAAAGACTAAAAAGAAAATCGAATGGGGCTCGCAAATTCGTTCGTATGTATTCGCACCGTACAATATGGTCAAGGATCACCGCACTTCGGTTGAAACAGGCAACACCCAAGCCGTAATGGATGGGGATATTGATAAGTTTATCGATGCTTATCTTTCTGATCCGGAATTAAGAGAGCAGGTCATATAGCTATGTCACCGACACAGGAACAAGAGTCGGCCATCAATCCTCTTCAGCAAATTCGGGAACGCGCCAAAGGAAAAAAGAAGTGTGTAGTTTTTCCGGAAGGGACCGAACCGCGCACGCTCGAAGCGGCCAGAAAAATTGTCGACGATGGCATTGCCTCGGTGATTCTTCTAGGCGATGAAAGCGCCATCGCCCAGGCGGCCCACAAACATTCTGTGAAAGTGCATTCATTAGGCATCATCAATCCCGTGACGTCTGACCATTTTGACAAATTTGTGCTCGATTATGTGAAGCTGCGCAAAAAGAAGAAAGTATCCAAAAAAGTGGCAGAGAAAGTAATGCGTGACCCTTTATACTTTGGAGCAATGGTTGTACGACACGGACTGGCAGACGCTTCAGTGGCCGGTGCTGTCAATACCACTGGCGATGTCATCAGAGCGGCTCTTCAAGTCATTGGTCTGAAAAAAGGAATTAAATCTCTCTCGAGCTGTTTCATAATGGTGCTGCCCGAACATCGCAGAGAGAAAGAGAAGGTATTCCTGTATGCCGATTGCGGCGTAATTCCCAATCCCACATCGGATCAACTAGCAGACATTGCCATTGCTACTGCCGATACATTGGAGTCTTTGTTTTACATCGAACCCATTATTGCCTTGTTGTCATTTTCGACTAAAGGGTCTGCTAAGCATAGTGATGTTGAAAAAGTTGTTAAAGCTCTCAAGGTCCTCAAAAAAAGAGCACCAGAGCTTAAAGTCGATGGCGAACTTCAACTTGACGCGGCTATAGTACCGGAAGTTGCTGCTCGTAAAGCACCCCATTCAGAGGTTGCGGGGAAAGCCAATATTCTTATATTTCCTGACTTGGACGCCGGCAATATTGCCTACAAACTGACCGAGCGACTGGCCCATGCCAAAGCCATCGGCCCGGTTTTGCAGGGACTAGCCAAACCGGCTACAGATTTGTCACGCGGCTGTTCGGTGGAAGATATTGTTAATGCCGCCGCTATCGCATGCGTAATGGCTGATTAGAAGAATTTAGTCAAACTGGAGTTTTGATAGTGTCAAGAGAATTGAAGAATTGTAAAACACCGGCGCAGGATCAGTCTGAACTTTTGAAATCCTCTTCCAGTCTGGAAGTAAATGGATTTACCAAACTGAATAGACAATACTGGAATCTTCCTGTCGAGGCACTTTGCGAGGAAGTTATTTTCAGAAGTGAAGGAAATCTGGCGTATATGGGGCCGGTGGTGGTAAATACCGGCAAACATACTGCCCGCGCCGCGCAGGATAAGTTCATTGTAAAAAATTCTGAAAGCGAGAAACATATTTGGTGGGGTGATTACAATAAACCGTTCGATGCGGCCAAATTTGACCAGGTTCGAAAAAAACTTCAGGAATTCGTGAAAGGTAAAGATTTATTCGTGCAGGACTGCTACGGCGGGGCCGACCCCAAATATCGACTCAAAGTCAGAATTATAACCGAATACGCCTGGCACAGTTTGTTTGCCAAAAGCTTGTTTATCAATCCGGTCTCTCAAGACGAACTCAAAGATTTTAAGCCCGAGTTTACAGTAGTTTCAATTCCCTCGTTTCAGGCAAATCCGGAAAGCGACGGCACCAGAACGCCGACATTCATTCTGCTCAATTTTGAGGAGCGCCTTTGTCTGATTGGCAATACCGGCTATGGCGGCGAAATCAAAAAATCCGTATTCACGGTGTTGAATTATTTGCTGCCGCTCAAAGGAGTCCTTTCCATGCACTGCTCTGCCAATGTGGGTGCAAAAGAAGACGTGGCGCTGTTCTTCGGATTATCGGGAACGGGCAAAACGACTCTTTCAGCTGACCCCAAGCGCCGTCTGATTGGTGATGATGAACACGGCTGGAGTGACCGCGGAGTATTCAATTTCGAGGGCGGCTGTTACGCCAAAGTGATAAATCTTTCGGCCGCAGCCGAGCCACAGATTTATTCCTGCACTCAAAAGTTTGGCACGATTCTCGAAAACGTCGTTTTTGACCCGATTACCAAAAGGCTTGATTTGTCTGACAAATCTATTACCGAGAACACACGGGGTGCCTACCCTCTGGAGTATATTGAAAATGCGCTTCCGGAGAAAATGGCCGGACATCCGCACAACATTATCCTTTTGACTTGCGATGCCTCGGGCGTAATGCCGCCAATTGCAAAGCTATCACCGGAGCAGGCAGTCTATCATTTTATTTCCGGGTACACATCGAAAGTTGGAGGCACAGAGATCGGATTGGGCGCCGAACCGAAAGTCACGTTCAGCACCTGCTTTGGTGCCCCGTTTATGGTGCACCATCCGTCCAAATACGCCGAGATGCTTCGCCAAAAAATTGCCAAACACAAAGTTAATTGCTGGCTGGTGAATACCGGCTGGACCGGCGGGCCGTTTGGTGTCGGAAAAAGAATGTCTATTCAGCACACCAGGACGCTTTTGAATTTGGCTCTTGACGGTGAGCTATTGAAGGTTGAATTCGCCACCGACCCGGTATTTCGCTTCAAAGTTCCCCAAAGCGCCGACGGCGTACCTAAAAGCGTACTGAATCCCTCGAAATCCTGGAAAGACAAAAACGATTACAACAAGCGCTACCGGAATTTGGCGGAAATGTTCACCAAAAATTTCGAGAAATATAAAGAAGGCTGCCCGCGGGAAATCGTCGATGCCGGCCCGGTGCTGAACTAATCACCAGCTTAATCGGGAAATATTGATTTAGACAGGTCCGATTGTCATTTTGGCAATCGAACCGATATTTTTTGTATGAAAAAAGAGCGTCATAAAACAAAAGGTAAGATTAAGCCATCTGGCACCATCTCGCTCTATGACAGAGTCGAACTGATGCGCCGCGACGGTGCCGACATTGTTCTATTGGCTGTCGGTGAATTGAACGTAGACTCACCGGAGTCTGCCAAAAATGCCGGTATTAAAGCTATCCAGGATAATTTTACACGTTATACAATGACCGATGGTACTCTGGAGCTTCGGGCTGCTGTCGCGTCACGCTTACATGAGCAGACTGGTCAGAAATTTAACGAAAATCAAATTCTGATGACCAATGGCTGTAAGCAGGCGACCTACAATTTGCTCATGGCCATTCTGGAAAAAGGTGATGAAGTCATTACTCCGACACCATACTATACCTCACACCCAATACAGGTTGAACTACTTGGCGGCAGACCGGTGCTGCTGCAGACTCATCAGGAAAATGATTATCAAATATCGAAGGCGGCACTTGGTAAGGCGGTCTCCCGAAAAACAAAGGCGCTGCTTATTACCTCTCCGCAAAACCCCACCGGTGCGGTCTACACTCTCGGAACTTTGAAGAACATTGCAGATTTCGTAATAAAAAATGATTTGTGGCTTATCTCCGATGAAATCTACTGCGGGATTGTGTATCCTCCGGAAAGATTTGAATCTATACTGAAACATTTTCCAAAAATTCGAGAGAATCTGCTGATTGCTAACGGCTTCTCCAAAAGTTTTGCCATGACCGGCTGGAGAATTGGATTTGCCGCGGGTCCTGAAGAAATAATTCAATTGGCATCTGACGTTCACGCCAATACTACTTCGAATGTCTGTTCAATTTCGCAAAAAGCTGCGCTGGCGGCATTAAAAGAGGAACCGGAGTTTTATAAGAGTTTTATGAACGACCTCATTTCCAAGCGGGCATTGGCGCTTAAAACAATGAACTCCATTAATGGCATTCGCTGCCATGAGCCGCGCGGAGCGTTTTATTTATTTCCAAATATTCAACATTTCATTGGTAAAAAAGCGAAATCGAGAATTATGCAGACCAGCAGTGCCATTGCCGACTATTTACTGTCTGAACACGGTGTTGCCATTGTCCAGGGAGAGGCTTTTGGAGCGCCGGGGCATATCAGAATAAGTTTTGCGGTCGACCAAAAAACCCTTGAAAAGGGATTGAACCGAATCAAAAAAGGTCTTGAACAACTCCAATAGAACTTTTTATCATTACCTTCTGAATTAAACGCCCAAGAGACACCAAATGCCCACATACGAATATAAATGCACCAAATGCGGCCACCTTTTTGAGGCCTTCCAGAAAATCTCCGATGCGCCCGTAAAAAAGTGCCCGAAATGCAACAGCCCGGTGGAAAGAATCATTAGCGGCGGCGCCGGAATAATTTTCAAAGGGAGCGGTTTCTACATCACCGACTACAAAAAATCGGGTGAGAAAAAGGAATCGGCTAATGAGCCATCGAAAAAGGAGACCAAAGAAAAAACCGATTCATCGCCTAAGCCATCATCAGACTCATCTTCATCAAAAAACAAATCTTCAGACTAACCACCTCTCCCTTGCACGCCGCATTGAACTCGATTAAGTTTCTGGTCCGATGACAAATGCATCTCTAAAAGAACTCTCTTCGATTCTCAAAAATAAATCAGCGGTTCAAACCGATTTCAAATCGCTGGGAAATTATCTTAAAGACGCCACTGAAATGGCCGGCGAATGCGAGGCGCTGGTACTGGCCGAATCCGAAACAGATGTCATTGCCACCATTAATTTTGCCCGCCAAAACAAATTCTCAATTGTCCCGCGCGGAGCCGGTACCGGGCTATCCGGCGGCTGCGTTCCCAACAAAGGAAGCATCATTCTCTCTACCGAAAAAATCAATCATCTGCAAATTGACCCCAAAAAGAAAACAGCCACAGTCGGACCCGGTGTAATTACCAAAAATCTTCAAATTGAAGCCGCCAAATTCAATCTGTCATATCCCCCCGATCCGGCCAGCTATGCCGAGTGCTCGATTGGCGGCAATGTCGCCGAAGGGGCCGGAGGTCTGCGCTGTAAACGTTTCGGCGTAACTAAAGATTATGTGTTGAGCATCAAGGGCGTTACCGCAGAGGGAGAAATCATTCAGACCGGCTGCTACAATGATGAATCTGGATTTGCACTCATCGATATTTTCAACGCCTCTGAAGGGACTTTAATCGTAATGACCGAAATCGTTTTAAGATTAATTGACATTGTCCCGCCCGGAGACACTTTTTTGGTGGCGTTTGACACGCCCAAAGACGCCGCCCAGACTGTCAGCGACATAACCGGCGCCGGAATTATTCCCAATGTAATGGAATTTCTTGACGGCGACGCCGCCGAATGTTCCAACAAATATGAGAAGACCGAAGGTCTCGACAAAGTTGCTGCAATTTTACTCATGGAATCAGCCAGAGAAGGAGGCGTTGAACAGGTCGAGGCTATCAAGAAATTATGCCAACAGAATAAATGCACTTTTTTCCGCCACGAAAGTGACCCAAAAAATGCAGAACGTCTTTGGAAAATCCGCCGCAATTTGTCTAAAGCGGCCAAGCAAATGTCAAAAATCAGGATTTCAGAAGATGTCGCTGTTCCTATCTCCAAATTCCCCGATTTGATTGAATTTGTTTCCTACATGAATGAAACCTCGAAACTCCGTATCAATTCTTTCGGTCATGCCGGCGACGGCAACCTTCACGTGAACATTCTTTCAGACGATGATTCCAAAGCCGAACGCAAGCTTATCGAACTTGAAATCGAACGACTTATGAGAAAAACAGTCGAACTGGGCGGGACGTTAACCGGTGAACACGGCATTGGCCTGGCCAAGCGGCAATACCTGGGTCTGGAATTTGACCGCCAGACAATCGCATACATGCATCGGCTCAAAGAAGTGTTCGACCCCGCCAATCTGCTTAATCCCGGCAAAATGTTTTTATCCTGATATGCCGGCAAATAATTTTTTGCCCCGGCTTGACAGTCAATCGGTCTCATTATAGTTTGTCCGGGCTTTGAATAAGTCATTGAATAATAAATTGCTGTCGATAGCAATGGTGTAAGAAAACCCGTTAGGAATAGCTGAATACAAGGAACCGCGCGATGGCTGTAACGCTGCAGGAAAAGCTTAAATCGATAGTCCCCAAAATAGTTGCCGAAGCACACGAGATTGTTGCCAAACACGGCGATAAAAAGATTTCAGATGTTTCTATTAAGCAGGCCTACGGGGGGATGCGCGGTGTCAAAGTTCAGGTTTGCGACACGTCGGTGGTCAAAGACGACGAAGGCCTGATCATACGCGGACGTCCCATCCTTACGCTTAAAGACCGATTGCCGGAAGAAATCTTCTGGCTCTTATTGACCGGAGAACTTCCCACACCGGAAGAAGTCAAAGGCTTTCAAAAGCAGTTGAATCAAGCCAAAGAAGTGCCGGCTTATATCTGGAAAGTTCTCAAAGCCATGCCCAAAAACTCGCATCCGATGACGATGCTAAATGCGGCCCTTCTGGCTATGGGAAACGAATCAGTTTTCAGAAACCGCTACGAAGGAGGCATGCATAAAAACGAGTATTGGGAAGCTGCTTTGGAAGACGCCATAAAAATTCTGGCGACAATTCACACGATTGCCGCTGGAATCTACCGGATGCGCTATAAGAAAGGCGCCGTAATTCTCTCCTCGGGTCGAAACGATTGGGCCGCCGAATATGCCCGCATGCTCGGTCTGAATCCTAAAAAAGGGCTGACTGCTAAAATGATGCGGATGTATATGGTTCTTCATTCCGACCATGAAGGCGGCAACGTTTCAGCTTATACGAGTCATGTCGTTGGTTCGGCATTGTCCGACCCGTTCTACGCAGTCTCGGCCGGATTGAATGGTTTGGCCGGACCGCTGCATGGTTTGGCCAACCAGGAATGTCTGAAATGGATTCTTGAAGTGATGGAACACTTTGGCGGAGTCCCAACCGACAAACAAGTATATGACCACGCCTGGCAAACATTGAAAAGCGGCCATGTCATTCCCGGCTATGGACATGCAGTTTTGAGAATTACCGACCCCAGATTTGTAGCTTTTAATGAATTCGGGAAACAGCACTTTCCCGACGATCCGGTTTTCAAAACAGTTGATGCGGTATTTAGAATCGTACCCAAAGTTCTTCAGGAGCAAGGTAAAGCTAAAGACCCCTGGCCCAATGTGGATGCGGGTTCAGGCAGTATCCTCTACTATTTTGGACTAAAGGAATTCGATTATTACACAGTTTTGTTTTCGGTTTCGCGCTCGATGGGCATGCTGGCCCAGCTGGTGTTGAATCGTGCGCTCGGCGCCCCTATAACTCGCCCGAAATCAGTCAGTACCGAGTGGATTAAACAGTTCGTTGCCAGTGAAAGCAAGTGACAGTCAACAATCTATTTATTGTTAAATGTCATCACAAATTTAGCGCCGCCTAAATCACTTTTCTCCAGTTTTATTTCCCCTCCGAACTCACGTACTATTCGATGAACTGTCGGCAGTCCCAGTCCGGTGCCGTTTTCTTTAGTGGTAAAAAACGGCTTGAAGATTTCTTTGGCTATGTCTTCAGAGATTCCGGGGCCGCTGTCATCGACGGAAATGATAGTCGTCCCATTAACTTGAATTGCCTCGATAGCAATCTTGCCGCTATTGCCTCGCAGCGCTTCTTTGGCATTATTAAAGAGATTAGTAACCACCTGCATTAAACTCTCCCGGTCGCCATTTAAGGACAGATTTGATGGAACGGTGATGACCAAATCAATTCCTAACTGCTCGGCTTCAACCTTCAAAAATCCGGCGTCTTCTTTGAAAAATGATTCTAAATTAATACTTTCGACCTGCCGTTTTTCGCTTTTGGCCAGCGCCAGGAACTTGGCAATGATGTTGTCCAGCCGGCGCGTCTCGGATTTCATATTGGCCGTCATCAGTCTGTACTCTTCGGCATTTCCCTGCGGCTGGAATTCACTCGCCAGTCTCTGTGCGGCGATTGAGATGGCATTCAAAGGATTTCGAATCTCATGGGCCACGCCGGCAGCCAACTGCCCCATTTCGGATAGTCGCTCTCTGCGGGAAGATTCCTGCTCAAATTCTTTAATCCTGGTTATGTCATAGAGTACAATAATTGTTCCTTCATTGGATTTCCCTTCGGCCGCCAGCTTGGATGCCGCTACCAGAAGAATCCGCTTTTCACCATTAATGATTAGCGAAATCTCGGTCTCGGTGGGACGTGATCCCGAGGGGGCAATTTTTTCCAAAAAGAGACGATTATCGTCGAGGAGTACTTCCCATTTTTTCCCGATGAGATCGGCTTTTGCCAGAATATTCGCGAAGGCTTCATTCGCCAGCGTAATAATTCCGTTACTGTCGATAGCTGCAACTCCGGTGCGCATCTGTTCAAAAATTCTGTCAGTGATGGTCTTGATTTTCTGGTAACGCAGCTCGCTTTCAGACCGACGGCGGCGGCTGTCGAGATATTTCAAAATAATCAACACCAGTGCTAATAGCGCCCCGGCAATAACGATCATCCGTAGATCATAGCCGCGCGTGATGGCATAATAATCGTCCAACGACAAACCCACTCTCAAAAGTCCAAAGCGAAAATCCGGCGAAGAAAACGGACGAACCAATTCCAGAACCGTTTCTCCTTCAAATTCGTTTTCACGATAAGAAATGGAATCAGCCTCAAGGGCATTCTTCAAAAAAGAGTCCGATTCAATCGCCAATAGCCGGTCGGTTTTCCCCGAAGAAAAAATAATGCCATCAGTAGTTTGGTAAATGATATAGGCCACCCCTTTTTCTTTGGCCATATTTTGCGCCAGATAGCCAATCTGTGTTTGGCGCATGGCCTCTACATAAAATGAGGCATCATCGATGATTAAAACCACGCGGTCGAGCGTGTTGGTGATTTCCAGATAATAATGCAAGGGTTCTGGTCCGGCCGATTCTTCATCAAGCAGCAAAGCATAATTATTTTCCGGATGCTCCAGTAAATTCTTCACTTCGGCGCTGACAAATTCGGGCGGGTTGGACGCAAGCGTTCTGGTGGCAGCTCCGGCCAAAACATTGGCTTGTCCTCCATAGACAAATATTCCAAATATCTGATGGTCTCTGGCTACCTGCATTAGTTGCTCGCTCTTGGGGCTGTCTAATACAGCCGGCCCGAGAGCGGCAATGATTTCGCTGTTACGCAAATGCACGAAATGGTCAATGACCTGTTCCGATTTAATGGCACTTTCCGCCGCCTGTGCCAGCGCTTCGGTGAACGCCGCCCCTTCAGAAACCAATAGTCGCAGGCTGTCAGAACGGCTCTGTTTTATTCCCAGCCAGGTAAGTGCCAAAATGCCGGCGGCAACCACCAGTACTATGATTCCTGTAAAGCGGTTCTTTTGTGCTCTGGTGGAAATTGGAGATGTCGTATTCACAAAGCGAAAATTAACTCTCACGGCTGCATGGGCAAGAAAAAGTTATCAGGCGGATGGGTGAATTGCTTCAGTCGAAACCGGCAGTGTTTCAGTCTTAGCTTGAATATCACGATTTACGGGCAATTCCACGAAAAACAAGGTACCATTTGTGAATTCACAGCCGACCTTCCCTCTATGGGCATCGACTATTTTGCGGCAGGTAATCAATCCAATACCGTGTCCTTTACTCTTGGTTGTGAAGCGGTTCTGGAAAAGATGCGGCTTTTTCTCTTCCAGCACTCCGGGGCCGTTGTCAAATACTTCTACACGGATGTAATTAGAGTCGTTTGCTAATAAGGTTCTGATCTCGATTTTCTTGTCGCCTTCTTTGCCGGTGACAGCGTCGCAGGAATTCGACAGAAGATTGACCATCATTTGCTGCATTTTGGCGGAATCGGCGTCAAAAGCGGGTATTTCGGTCGAAAGATTGGTGTCAATCTCGATTCCGGCATATTTCTTTTGTGGTCTGATAAAGGCCAGTACGTTTTCAATAACCTGATTTATGTGAATTCTCTCAAAGAACAATTCATCATGTTCCGAGTCCATCAGCCCGGCCGCGTATTTGCCGATTTTTTCCAGAGTCCCTTTCATCTGCTCGAGCTTCTGGTCGACTTTGTCCATCTGACTTTTCTTCAAAAACATGGGTATGAGTTCAATATTACCCAATAGAACTGCCAGGTAGTTATTGATGTCATGGGCAATATCTCCGGCCATTTCTCCTTTGGTGTAGTTTCGGTTCAAGCGAATCATCATCTGCTGGAACGATTTACTATCGGAAATGTCCCGGACAATATACAGATATGCCTTGCGTCCTCCCTCACCGACTTCTATCGGCGCAATGGTCACAAAAGCCGGAAACATGGTCTTGTCTTGCCGCCAGCATAGCGATTCAGTGCCGTTTTGGTTTTCAGTGGTGCCGTGAGCGGCAATCATATCTTCTGTGGATTGAGCAAATAGCTCCTGAATATCTTTCCCGATTATTTCCCGGTCGCTTTCAAAACCGAATATTTTCATCGCTTCCCTGCTGAAAATCATTATCTGGCCGTCTTCGGAGGCGACAATCAAACTATTGGGTGAGTTATTGATGAGGGCCGAAAGAAAGCTTTTCGACGTCACCAGTGACCGGTTGGCTTCATTTAGCAAGCTGTGAAATTCTTCCAGTTCACGCTTATTATCATATAGTTGTGCAGTCATTTCATTAAATGCCCTTGTCAGTTTATCTGACTCTTCTTCCCCTTCTGTCTCCAGTTGATAATAAATGCCGCCTTCGGCAGTTTTTGACAGTCGCTGTATCAACTTGGCCAAGGGATTGTGGAACCACTTCATAAACAAATAGACCGTAAAAAGAGAGATTAAAGTGGCGCCCAAGAAAATCAGTAACAGGGCCTGTTGCACCTGACCGCGGTTGGAGACAATCATGTCATGATTGACCGCCGCTGACAAATAGGCCTGATTCTTTTTCGAAATTACAAACGGATAATAATAGACCAGAAATTCCTCATCAGCAAACACCGGCCCGACTACGCTGCCGGTACTTTCCACTTTCAGACTCAAACCCGGAGGCTTCATTTGCACTTTTTCACTCGTCTCGGGAAGCGCGTTATATGAATAAACCAGGACCTGTTTGCCGGTCAGGTCAGAGACAAAAATATCTGCTTGCGATATCCATTCTTCGGCAAACAGTAAGGCCCCCGCTTTTTCTTTAAGCTCGGGAGTAAAGTAAGTCGGAGAGTCCGGCATCCATTCCAGAGTAATTACCGCGGCCAGTCTCCTGGAGGCAGTCTCCAGCCGTTCTTCAATGATTTTCGAACGCTCCACCAGGTTGGGAGACTGAAATGGAAAAAGCAGGACAATGGCCAACGCCCCAAAAACAAAAACTATTTGAAAGAAAACAACCTGACGAAGGCGGGACAGAAGCGACGGCTTAATAAATTTTGGCAGTATCTTCGGGGACACAACTTACCTCTGTTTTGGCTATTTATCGTCATAAGCGCCCAACTTTTGATGAACAAAAATCGAACAGAAAAAAGGGAGTGGTGGAGGGGGGATGCCCGACTCTAACGTCAGGCGGCTGGAGGTCCAGCGCACACCACTCCCGAATTTTGAATAAGTTCAATATCGGGTATTGTTAAGCAAGAATAGATGAGGACTGGTCATAAGACAATCACTATCCTTGCCTTTTTTGCTGATTGAAATATAGGCTGATATGGCCTTTTTGGCAAGGGTTATTGAAATCGTATGGTTACCGGCTATCCCTTAGAGGGTCTATACAGCCCATATCGGCATTTTCGGGTCTTCTTTCCCTCAAAAATTATTATAGACTTTGAAAAAAATTACCGATATATTATAACGTGAACTTTGGTTTCAGTTTTTTGCTTTTGTCGAGACTTTGCTCTTCCAAACAAATCTCCAAGAAAGCTTAATCTAGGGACCTATGCGCAATAGTGCGCCTGAACTCGTTTATTCTGTAGCCGGTAAATAGAAACTGATAATTGCCCCGGTCAGAGTAAACAAAAATGGAGTGTAGAATGAATATCTACATTGGAAACCTGTCGTACGAGACGACGGAAGATGACTTGCGCCAGGCTTTTGAAGGCTTCGGCGAAGTCGCAAACGTCAATATCCTGACCGACAAATACAGCGGCAAACCCCGCGGGTTTGCGTTTGTCGAGATGGCGGACAAGACTGAAGCCGAGGCAGCTATCGGCGGACTTAACGGCAAAGAACTCAATGGCCGTACCATCAACGTCAGCGAAGCTCGTCCCCGTACCACCGATGGCGGTGGCGGACGTGGTGGCGG